>WNFB01004678.1_pt1 | contig 12187 bp, 12 predicted proteins | sample 5400501 | NCBI WGS metagenome assembly WNFB01 (sample SAMN13153341, study PRJNA577476) | soil metagenome | isolation source: 200 cm saprolite under Douglas fir tree site 2 hole 1 | place: USA:California | collected 2015-04-18 | reverse complement strand
CACCAGCGCCAGCAGCGCCGAGGTGAGCTTCACGCGCAACGGCGTACGGTCGGACAGCCGCCGGCCGGCGTTCCAGAAACGGGTGAGTCCTGATGGTGCGGCCATGATCATCTAGCTAGGACGACGGGAGCCTGAGCACGTAGCCGACCCCGCGCAGCGTATGCAGCAGATGCGGCTCGGCGGCGTCCACCTTGCGCCGCAGCACGGAAACGTAGGACTCCACTATCCCGGTGTCGCCGCGGAAGTCGTAGTCCCAGACGTGGTCGAGAATCTGCATCTTGGACAGCACCCGGTTGGCATTGCCCATGAAGTACCTGAGCAGCTTGAACTCCGTTGGCGATAGCTGGATCTGGGCGCCAGCCCGCCACACCTCGTGGCTGTCCTCGTCGAGCTCCAGGTCGGCGAATTTCAGCCGCGGCGGCGGCTCGGTCCCGTCGCCGCTGGTCCGGCGCAGCACCGCTCGTATCCGCGCGATGACCTCTTCCAGGGAAAACGGCTTCGTCACGTAGTCGTCGCCGCCGAGTGTCAGGCCGCGGATCTTGTCCTCGGTGGAATCCCGCGCGGTCAGGAACACGACCGGGATCCTGGTTCCGCCGCCGCGGAGCCGCCTGACGACGTCGAAGCCGTCCATATCGGGAAGCATGACGTCGAGCACGATGAGGTCGGGCCGGTGCCGCTGGGCGGCCTGCACCGCCTCGCCGCCCGCTGCGGCGGTGATGACCTCGAACCCGGCATAGCGCAGGCTGGCCGAGAGCAGCTCAAGGATGTTCGGCTCGTCCTCGACCACGAGCAGCCTGGCGTCAGCCCGCTTGCGCACGTCATTCGCCAGGCTGGTCACGTTATCCATGCTGCGCCTGATTCCTGAACGCTACCTGAATGCGCGCTGTAACAGCGCTGCGTGATGCATCTGATGAAGTCGTCACATCGTGAGCGGTTCGACGACTGACCCATCTGGCCGCGCCTGGCGTCGTCGCTGATCGCGGGGAGGATCATGAGCGCCAGTGAGCGTGCGGCTGGCGTGCGGCTGGCCAGATGCCCGGCCGGTGAGTGGCCAGGTACCCTGCCCGGCTGGCTGGCTGGTGCCCGGCGGTCGCTAGCCGCCCGCCTGTTTCGAGCCGGTGAGCAGGCTCTTCGGCACGGGCTGGTCGGTCTTCAGCGCGTGAAACAGCTCAGCGGCCTTCGTGTTGTCCCAGATCAGCACGTCCCCGACGGACAGCGTCTCTCCGGTCGCGATGGGAACCGTCGTGGTCTCCGGATTGCGGAGTGCGAACGCCACCCTGATGAGCTGATACAGGTTCGTGCCCTGATCAACGGTCAGCGTGCTGGCGGCCCCCAGCGCCGCGGGGATCGCGGCGAACGGGTTGAGCATCACCCCGGGGCTGGTCAGTTTCCTGAGCAGCGCCTTCATGAACAGCCGCTGGTCCTGGATGCGCTGCAGGTCCTGGTTGGCGAAAAGGTGCCGTGAGCGGACGTAGCCGAGCGCCTGCGCGCCATCGAGCGTCTGGCAGCCTCGTTTCAGGTTGAGCCCGGCCGCCGGGTCGCGCAGCGGCATCTTGATGCACATGTTCACGCCGCCGACCGAGTCGACCACCCGCACGAGTCCGCCGAACCCGATCCCCATGTAGTGGTCGATGCGTAGTCCAGTCGCGTTCTGCACGGTCTCGGCGAGCAGTTTCGCGCCGCCGAAGGAGTAGGCGGCGTTGATCTTGTTGCTGCCGAATCCCGGGATCGGCAGGTAGGAGTCGCGCGGCAGGCTGATCAGGACGGGCGACCCGCCGTTCGACGGCATGTGCAGTATCAGGATCGTGTCGGAGCGGTGGCCGGCGATGCCGCGCCCGGTGGCCAGCTGCTTCTCTTGCTTTCTGGTCAGGCCCTGGCGGCTGTCGGAGCCGGTGATCAGCCAGTTCTGGCCGGCCGATGCGACCGGCCTGCCCCCGTAGTCCACCAGCACATTTCGTCTTGTCAGCTGGGAGTTTAGGTAGAAGTAAAAGCCGGTGATCAAGACGATGAGCAGCGCTAGCAGGGCGCAGATGATCGCCACGATCCTGCGCGGCCGAAGTAGCCGCCGTCCGGTTCCGCCAGCCCCGCCGAGCGGAACGCGCGGCTGGTCGCCTCCCGGCGCAGTACGCGACGGTGGCTGCGCAGGCCAGAGGCTCGCGCCCGCTGGCTGACCGCTGCCGCCTGGCTGCCCGGTCCCGCCTGGCTGCCCGGTCCCGCCTGGCCATGCCGCGCCGGCTGGCTGCGCGGTCCCGCCCAGCTGCGCGGTCCCGCCTGGCGGCCAGGCCGCGCCGTCTGGCCGTGCGGCGCTGTCCGGCCAGGCGCTGCCGTCCGGCTGCGCCAGGCCGTCGGCGCCGGCGCCGGGCCGCCCGTTTCCTGCGGGCAGCTTCTCCGTCGGGTCCGCAGCTCCGGGGGTTCCTGAGGTTCCGCCCGGGCCGCCCGACGGCTTCGCCGTGCCGGACCCCTCCCTGAACCAGTCCTCCGGCCAATCGCTCATGCTTGCTGCCCCATCTTTGCCCTCGTTGTCTTATCGTCCTTACTTCTCAGACGGTCGTCCGGTCCAATGCGGCCTCACCAGATTCCTGGAAAGTTGCCGTCCCACCAGATCGTGACCACCTCGCGGCCGGATGAGCCGAGGTCAGCCGGGTGCTCGGGGTCGATTCCGGCTTCTATAAGCGCGGCTCCGACGTCGTCGGCGCGCTCGGCCGGAAGGCATACCCGTCGCCTGGTAACGTCGATGAGTTCCGCGAAGCTGGCGTAGTCCGGCCCGCCGGGCCGTGTCCAGCGCTGCGATCGCGGCCGCAGGCCCATGGCGGACAGAATCTCCAGGAGGTCCGCGGCGGTGGGGGACACCGGCCGCTGCAGGCCATGGAATCTGAGCCAGAACGGGTTGAGCGTGATCAGTGGATGCTCCGCGGTCACCTCGACGACGACCCGCCGCCGTGCGTGCGATGCGAGCTCGGTCACGAACGGCACTGGCTCTGGCACGTTGTACAGGACGTGATGGCACGTCACCAGGTCGGCCGCCGGCGTTTTCGCGGCGGCATCGGGCCAGCTGCCGAGTACCTGACAGGCCTCGATGCCCAGCGAGGCGGCACGCTGCGAGACTAGCTCGAGCATGCCAGGGTCGCTGTCGACCGTGGTCAGCGAGCTGGCCCGGGACAGCAGCGGCAGGCAGGCAGCGCCCGCGCCGCAGCCGACATCAAGGACGACTCCCGCCGGATCGAGCGCCGCCCACGCCAGTTCGTAAGAGGGACCGGACGGGGCGGCCACGAGCCGGGCGGCGCGGCGGGCGAAGACCTGGCGGGGAAGCACCCATGGCGATTCACTGACCGCTGCGATGATGGGCCGGGGGATCGCCCAGGCGGCGAGGTCGGCACGCCAGCGGTCGGCTAGCGCTGTCAGGTCAGCCATGAGCGGAGCCTAATCGGCCGGTCGGACTGGCCGATCCATATCAGCCGCCCCTCGGCCCGCCGCCGCGATGAACCGGGAGTCGCGGCGGCCGCACGGACGGGGCGGATCCATTGTCCGCTGCCCCGGCCCGCAGGCGCATGACCCAGGCGGCGCGGCGGCGCCTGGACGGCCGGTTGCTGTCCGCTGCTAAGCGGGCTTCAGGTCACCGGGGTTCAGGTAACGGAAAGCCAGCGCGGCTGTCGCGCCGCCGGCGAAGTCGGCCAGCAGATAGACCCAGATGTTCGACCACGAGAACAGGCCCATCACCGAGGCGCCAAGCGCGACAGCGGGGTTGAAAGCACCGCCGCTAATCCCTCCGACCGACACGGCGCCGGCGAAGACCGTGAAGCCGATCGCCAGCCCGTAAAACGAGTTCCCCGGGTGGTCCTTGCTCGTCGCGACGTTCAGCACCACGTAGGCCAGCGCGAAGGTGAAGACGAACTCAGCCACCAGCGCGGCCCCGATCGCTCGCCCGGACAGGTGCAGCGCCGGAAACGGTGGCGGATTCACCACGAACTTGGCGGCTGCGGCCGCCACGACCGCCCCGGCGGCCTGCGCCAGCCAGTACGGGCCGAGGTCCCCGGCGCCGAGCCTGCCGCGCAGGAAGGCAGCCAGGCTCACCGCGGGATTGTAGTGCCCGCCGGAGATGTGCCCGCCCGCGTAGACGAGCACCATGAGCGCCGCGCCGATCGCCAGCGGGGCCAGGGCCGCCTTGCCCATGACCGCGCATCCGACGGTAAAGACAAGCCCGAAAGTGCCGACGAACTCGGTCACGTACTTACGCATTTGCGACCCCTACCCGCGGCGAGCAGCCCGTTTACTCAAGCCGGCCTTAGACTACCGAATTGGATGTCTAAGACAAGACCGAATATATAAACGCTTAGCCGGCGCTCCGAATTAACCGGACCGTGTTTCCGGCCAGTCACAAGGCGTGATCGCCGGGTGCCGCGGATGCAGGCCATGCGGACCCGGCGGAACGCACTGGCTGCGCGCCAGCCGCCGCCAAGTGCGGCCCATCCCACTGCCAGCCGAGGACGGCGCGGGAAGGGATCTGCGGGGAACCTCTTGCTCTCATGATTATATATGACGCACAATTTCCCCCATGAATGAGGGAGTCAGCGCGAAGGACGAGGCGGCAGGCAGCTCACGGCCTGACACCGGTCCGTGGGAGATCCTGGTTCCTGCTGGCCACGGCGCCGCTTTCGTCGCGAAGGCCGGCCAGCTAGTCGAGATCGTCGACGTGGAGGGCCAGCAGGTCGCCGACTTCGTCGCCTTCGCGGAACGCAACCGGACGGAGTGGCTGTCGACCACCCATACCCGCTCCGTGCTGCTGAGGCTGACCGTGCAGGCAGGAGATCGCCTGGAGAGCAACTGGCGGCACCCGATGTTCGAGATCGTCCACGATGACGTGGGGCGGAACGACATCATCACCTCGATGTGCGACGATCGGCGCTACCGGCTCGACTACGAAGTCGAAGGCCACCGGAGCTGCCGGACGAACTTCGCCGAGGCACTGGAGCCGTGGGGGATCGCGGAGTGGCAGATCCCGGACCCCTTCAACTTCTTCCAGAACGCGCCCATACATCCGGACCGGACCTTCGGGAACGAGATCCCGACCGGCCGGCCGGGTGACAAGCTCGTGCTGCGGACGCTGCTGGACGCGATCGTGGCCGTCTCCGCCTGCCCGCAGGACCTCAACCCGTGCAACGGGTTCCACCCGAGCCCGCTCCTTGTCCGCGTCCTCGATCTTTCGGCGGATGCCTCATGAGACGGATCCGGCTGGCCGGGCAGCTGGCCGAGCCGATCAGCCACTACGCCGACGCGGTCGAGGCCGCCGGGTTCCTGTACATCTCCGGGATGCTGCCGGTCGACGCCGGTGGCGAGCTCGTGGGCGCCGGCGACGTGATCGCGCAGTCGGAGCAGGTGCTCGACAACGTGGGTGCCGTTCTGAAGGCCACCGGTGCCACCTTCGAGGACGTCGTGCGGGTCGGGGTGTATGTGCGGGACATGGCCGACCGCGAGCTCATCAACACGGTGCGCCGCCGCTACTTCGGCGATGCCCGGCCGGCCAGCACGCTGGTGGAGGTCAGCGCGCTCGCCCTTCCAGACGCGTTGGTAGAAATCGAGGCCGTGGCCCTGCTGCCTCGCCGGGACGGTTACGAAGCCTGACGTGCTGCACTGCTGGCGGCTCATCATCATCCGGAGGTGCGTTTTGAAAATCGCCATGACAGCACTGGGAGCGGCGCTCGCCCTCCTCACCGTCGGCGGATGCTCCTCACCGAGCGGCGGCGGCTCCGCGTCGACGCTGGTGGTGGGGGAGTTCAACCCGTTCACCGGACCGGACGCCGCATTCGGGCCGGAGATGGTCGGTGGCTGCGTTCCCGCCGTCCGGCTGATCAACGCGAACGGCGGAGTGCTCGGTCACCAGCTGAACTGCGTGCAGGAGGACACCCGAGGCGACCCGGCGGACGCCGTGCCGGCCGCGCAGAAAATGATGGCGACGGAGACGTCACTGATCGGCGTGCTCGGGCCGAGTTCCGACGAGGCGCTGGCCACCGCTCCGCTGCTGAACCAGGGCCACGTTCCGATGTTCGTCGACACCGGCCAGGCAGCCTTTGACCGCACCACCGATGCCTACTTCTGGCGGATCACGCCTGCCGACGACGTCAAGGGCTACGCACTGGCGCTCTGGGCGCACAAGGCGGGCTATACCCGGGCGGCTGCGGTGTTCGGCAACGACGCGGGCGCTCAGTCGGACGTGCCGACGCTGGTCCGCGCCTTCACCCGGCTCGGTGGGGCCATCGTCTACAACAAGCCCCTCGCGCTCGACCAGAGTTCGTATCGCACTGAGATCGAGAACATTCTCGCGGCGCACCCGCAGGTCATCTTCACCGAGGTCGATCCGCAGACAGGGGCGACGTTGCTGTCCGAACTGCAGCAACTGCACGGGCTCATCCCGGTGATCGGGACCGAGGTCACCCTCCAGGCACCGTGGCTCAAGGCCGTTACCGGGGCGATCGGCGCGCCGGCGATGGCCAAGTATTTCGAGGGGATGCAGCCGTACGCGCCGCCGAGCGGACCGGCCTGGCAGGCCTACAACCGGTCCCTGCTGGCGTCGGGGTCACAGGTGCCCAAGCCCAGCCAGTGGAGCGGCGACCCGTACTCGATGACCTACTACGACGGGGTCAATGTCATGGCGCTGGCGATGATCGCGGCCAAGAGCACAAAACCGGCGGTTTTCAACGGCTACGTCATGAAGGTCACCGAGCCGGGCCCCGGCAAGACGGTCGTGGACACGTTCGCCGCCGGAAAGGCCGCGCTACGGGCCGGCAAGCAGATCCAGTACGTCGGCGCGGGCGGGCCCATCGTGTTCAACCGCTGGCACAACTCCACCGGGGCATTCGAGGCCGCAAAGTACGTGAAGGGCAACCCTGTGCTGGTCGGCTCGGTGTCGGCGGCACAGATCGCGGCGATCAGCCGGTGACCGCGACCGGTCAGGCCTGCCGCGGCAGTCACGGGGCGCCGCGGAGGCGGCCGTGAGCACGCTGCTGCCCGCGATCGGATTCGGCGTCATCACCGCGTCTATCCTGGCGGTGGCCGGCGTCGGGTTCACCCTCCAGTTCGGCGTCACCAACATCCTCAACCTCGCCTACGGCGACATCATGACCGCCGCCGCGTTCGTCGCCTACCTGGTCACCACCGCTGGCATCAGCGTGTGGCTGGCACTGGCGGCGGGCGCGGCGTTCGGGGCGGTCTTCTCGGTGGTGCTGAACCGCGCCCTGTACACGCCGTTCGTCCGCCAAGGGACACGCCTGTTCGGCATGATCATCGTGACCATCGCGGTCAGCCTTATTGTGCAGAACGGCCTGCTGGCCATCTTCGGCGCGAACTTCTTCAGCCTGAAGATGGCCCGGCCTGCGACGGTCCACATCGCCGGAATGGTGTTCACCACCGTCCAGCTCGCCATCATCGGCATCGCGATCGTGGCCATGCTGCTCATCCACCTGCTACTGCGCTACACCAAACTCGGTAAGGCGATGCGTGCCACCGCCACCGATCCTGACCTGGCCCGCAACTGCGGGATCGCCACCGACCGGGTCATCGACCTCGCGTGGGCTATCTCGGGCGCCCTGTGCGGCCTGGCCGGCGTCATCCTGGTGATGAACGTGACCGCGTTCACCGACACCACCGGCGCCCAGTTCCTGATCCCGATCATCGCGGTGGCCGTTCTCGGCGGGATCGGCCAGCCGTACGGGGCCATGCTGGGCGCCCTGGTCATCGGAATCACCAGCGAGCTAGCGGCGGTCGCGATCAGCCCCGACTACAAGGACGTCGTGGCCTTCGTGATCCTGGTGATAGTGCTGCTCGCACGGCCCCAGGGGATCCTGTCGGAGATCGCCACCCGCAAGGAGGTCGCGGCGTGAGTGTCGCCTGGCAGTTCTACATCTCCACCGTGCTGGTCTACCTCGGTGTCGACGTGATTGCGTGCTGGGGGCTGAACCTCCAGTTCGGCGTGGCCGGGCTGGTCAACTTCGCCTATATCATCTTCCAGGCGGCCGGCGCCTACACCGCTGCCGTGCTCACGCTCGGGCCCGCCGCCAAAGGCGGGTTTCAGCAGTACGTCGGCGGTGCCCACTGGCCCTTCCCGTTGCCCATCCTGGCGGCCGGGGTGGTCGGCGGCCTGCTGGCGGCGTTGGTGGGCGGCTTCGCCATCCGGCGACTGCGCAGTGACTACGAGGCGATGGTGATGCTCGTAGTGTCGCTGATCGCGACCAGCGTTGCCACCAACCAGTCCGGGCTGGTGAACGGGTCGAACGGGCTCGCCCTCGTGCCCAAGCCGCTCGCCACGATGGTCAATCTCTCGCCCGTCGGCTACCAGTGGCTGTTCGTGGGTATCACGGCCGCGATCTGCCTGTGCGTCTACTGGCTCGTGCACATCGTGACGAGCTCACCCCTTGGCCGCACGCTGCGCGCGGTCCGCGACAATGAGCAGGCGGCGGCGGCTCTGGGCAAGAACGTCACCGGACTGCGCATGCTGGCGTTCGTGCTGGGTGGGGTGATCGCCGGCGTCAGCGGCGCCGTCCTGGTCGAGTTCATCTCCGCCTGGTCCCCCGGCTCCTGGCTGTATCCCGAGACGTTCGTGTACTTCACCGCAGTCATCGTCGGCGGATCCGGCAACAACCTGGGCGTCATGGTCGGGGCGCTGCTGGTGCCTGTTGCCTTCCTTGAGGCCACCCGCTTCGTCCCCCAGTTCGGCCCGCCGGGGCTCATCGACGCCCTGCAATGGATCATCGTGGGGGTGCTCGCGCTGGTCTTCCTGTGGTTCTGGCCACGGGGGGTGATCCCCGAGCGGCGGCGGCGCTTCCCGCGGGCTGGCCAGGGTGAGGCGAACGGTGGGGCACGGCGCGCACCGCTGTCCGCGCGGGCCGGCCGATGAGCGGGCCGGCCGGCCCCCTGCTCACCGTCCGGGACCTGCATCGCCAGTTCGGCGGGGTCCGGGCGGTCAACGGCGCGTCCTTCGAGGTTCCGCCCGGCCGGATCACCGGTCTGATCGGGCCGAACGGTGCCGGGAAGTCGACGGTGCTCAACGTGATCGCCGGCGCGATCAAACCGAGTTCGGGAGAGATCTCCTACCTGGAGCAGGACATCACCGGGCTCCCGTCCTACCAGCTGGCCCGGCGCGGCATCATCCGCACGTTCCAGCTCTCTAGTGAGTTCGCCGCGCTCACCGTGCTCGAGAACCTGTTGGTCGCGGTGCCCGCCCAGCGCGGCGAGGCATTGTGGCAGGCGGCGCTCGGCAAGCGGTACTGGCGAGCACAGGAGCGGACGATGGTGCAGCGGGCCAGGGAACTTTTGGCGCGCTTCGACATGTCCGCGAAGGAAGACGAGTACGCCGGGAACCTCAGCGGGGGCCAGAAACGCCTGCTTGAGCTGATGCGCGGGCTGATGGCCGACCCGGCGCTGCTGCTGCTCGATGAGCCGATGGCCGGGGTGAACCCGTCACTGGCCAGGCGGATCGAGCAGCACCTGCTCGACCTGTCCGGTGAGGGGCTCACCATGTTCATGATCGAGCATGAACTCGCGGTGGTGGAACGCTTGTGCGATCCCGTCATCGTGATGGCCCAGGGCCGCGTGATCTCGCAGGGAACCATGGCCGACGTCCGCGCTGACCGAGAGGTGCTCGATGCCTACCTCATCGGATAGCCCGATGGCGGATAGCCCGATGGCGGCCGGCCCGCCGGAGCGGCCCCCTGCGGCCCTCCGTCTCGATGATGTCGCGGCAGGCTATGGGGCGGCGCCGGTCGTGTCGGGCGTGAGCATCAGCGTCGGGCCCGGGGAAGTGGTCTCGGTCATCGGGCCCAACGGTGCGGGCAAGTCCACCTTGCTCAAGGCGGTGACCGGTAGGCTCCGGGTCATGGCCGGCACGGTCACGTTCGGTGATCGCGATATAACGAACATGCGCGGCCACTTGCTCGCCCGGATGGGCCTGGGTTTCGTCCCCCAGACCAAGGACGTGTTCGACACCCTGACCGTGACCGAGAACCTGGAGATGGGTGGCTACCTGCTCGCCAAGCCCGAGCTTGCCGCCCGGATCGACAAGGTGATGTCGACGTTCCCGGCGCTGGCGGACATGCGGTCCCGGACCGCGAGCAAGCTCAGCGGTGGCGAACGGAAGATGCTCGCGGTGGCGCGGGTGCTGATGCTCGAACCGTCCGTGCTCGTACTCGACGAGCCGACCTCCAACTTGTCGCCGGAACTGTCCCGGTCGGTCCTGCGGGACCAGGTGCGGCGTCTCGCGGACGCGGGCACTGCCGTGCTCCTGGTCGAGCAGAAGGCGTTCGAGGCGCTCGGGGTGTCCGACTGGGCGTACATCCTGGTCGCTGGGCGGATCGAGATCGCGGGCGCGGCGAGTGAGATCCTGGCCCGTCCAGACATCCGCGAGGTCTTCCTCGGCCGCTCCGCGGATGCCGACGCGGGGACGGCCGGTCCCGGCTCGCTGACCTCGCCGGAGCGCGGGTCCGCGGATAGCGCCGAGCCCTCGCCCTCGCCCGCGGCCGGGGGCGGCACCCCCGGGTGATGTGGTCATGAGTGAGACGAGAGACCACGCCGGCCCGGCTCCGTACCTGCCGGGCGGATCCGGGGACCCCGTGGACGGCGGGGGTGCGGAGCGGCCGGCCCGGCGGACGGCGCGTAACTACGTCAGCAAGAGCAATATGGTCACCGACGCGCTCAGGGAACTCATCACCGACGGCCAGTTCTCGCCCGGCACCCCGCTTCGCCAGCGCCAGCTCGCGAAGCAGTTTGACGTGAGTTACACGCCGGTGCGGGAGGCACTGCGCCGTCTCGAATCGGAAGGCCTCGTGGTCACCGACGTGCACCGTGGCGCTTCGGTCGCGCGGGCAGAGTCGGAGGAGCTTGAAGAGAACTACCGGATCCTGGCCGCCCTGGAGTCGCTGGCCGGCAGTCTGGCCGTAGCCAAGATGACCGACGAGGACATGGCGGAGATCGAAGACCTCTACCAGCAGGTCGCAGCATGTAACCCGGATGACGGCCGGTTCGCTGAGCTGAACCGGCGCTTTCACTTTCGTGTCTATGAGTGCGCCCGCTCGCCGATGCTGCTCCTGCTCATGCGGCTGCTGTGGCGGTCCTTCCCCGGCGGGCCGCAAGCCGGCCGGCCGCACGCGGAATCGCTGGAGCAGCACGCCCACCTGCTGACTGCCCTCAAACACAGGGACGAGGAGCAGGTCGCCGCCCTCATCCGCGAGCACGTACTCGGCAGCATCCGCTACCTGCGGCGCCCACGGGGGCGCTGACATCCGGAGTGACAACCACGCCGGTGATCATGGGGCGCTGACATCCGGAGTGACAACCATGCCGGTGAGCGTGATCACCGGCGCGCCGATGCTCTCTGGCGGACCAAGGCTGCAGTCCACGCGACGGTCCATCATGCCGGCGTCGACAGGTTATGCGGTGCCGTCACCCGGTTCGATGCCTTGCTGGCCGAGCAGGGCGCGGAGGCGGTCGACCTCGTCGCTCAGCTGACGGAACTTTCCGGCCAGGGAGGGGAGGTCCGGGTGCGCGGCGGCCCACTCCTGCTGACGGGACGCCTGCTCGGCACGCAATTGCCTTTCCCGGTCACGTAGCGCCGCGGCGTTCTCGTAGTCCTGGTCGGCTGCGGCGGCCTCCTTGTCGCTGCTGATCTGAGCGATCTCCCGGTCAAGGTCGCGCACGTCCGGTCCCGTACCGACGCGCTGCTCAATGGCCGACAGGCGCGCATCGATCGCGTTGACGCGGGCGAGAACCCCGGAAAGCAGCTCGCGTTCCCGCCGGCCCTGGCCGGGCCGGGACGTCGCGTATGCGGTGACCGGCTCCTCGCCACCGGAGCCGTGCAGCAGCTGGATCACCTGCTGGCGGACCCGGTTAAGATCCGCTCCGAGCCGGATGAGCACCTGCGCGGCGACGCCCTCGCCCTCGCGGATCAGCCCGAGCAGGATGTGCTCGGTACCGATGAAGTTATGGCCAAGCTGCAGCGCCTCGCGTAGCGACAGGTCAAGCACCTTCTTCGCCCGCGGCGTGAACGGAATGTGCCCGGACGGCGCCTGCTGGCCCTGGCCGATGATCGCCTCGACCTGCTGACGGACCGCCTCCAGGCTGATTCCCAGCGACTCAAGCGCCTTGGCGGCCACGCCCTCACCCTCGTGGATGAGGCCGAGCAGGATGTGCTCGGTGCCGATGT
>WNFB01004677.1_pt1 | contig 12187 bp, 12 predicted proteins | sample 5400501 | NCBI WGS metagenome assembly WNFB01 (sample SAMN13153341, study PRJNA577476) | soil metagenome | isolation source: 200 cm saprolite under Douglas fir tree site 2 hole 1 | place: USA:California | collected 2015-04-18 | reverse complement strand
GAACCATTGTAGCGCCTACCCTTCGCGGGTCGGCGCGCAGGTGCGGCCCATGCTAGGCTCAGCGCACCTTCCTGCCGCGTTTCCGTCTGGTGTTCCTCGTGGCGCGCCCTGGCGGTCGATGACGCGGGTCTGCTTGGACGAGGAGTCGAACCTGGCGAGCTAGCATGTAGAGGTCGCATGAGTGGTTGGTTGGTCGTCGGCTCGCTGCAGGTGCACGCCCATGGCGACGGTCCCTGGCCGGTGCTCCTTCGTTATCGAGCAACGGGGCTGTGAGAATCGCGGTCCCCGACCTCGTCTCGAATTCGTACTTCCCGGCCATCGCCGCCGTGGAGCTGGGTTTCTTCAAAGCTGAAGGGTTGGACATGGAGCTGGAGCTGTGCTTCCCGGTGACCAAGGCTATGGAGGCGCTGCGCGACGGCGAGTTCGATTTCGTAGCCGGAGCCGCTCATGCTGCGCTGGTCGCCTTTCCGCAATGGCAGGGCGCGAAGCTCCTGGCGGCCGTCGCTCAGCGGACCTACTGGTTCCTCGTCGTGCGAGCGGACCTGGGTGTGAAGCGCGGCGACCTGTCCAGCGTGAAGGGCCTGCGGATCGGCGCCGCGCCGGGCGTGGATGTGGCTCTCAAGCGATTGCTGCGCCAAGCCGGCATTGACCCTGAAAGAGAGGTCCAGATCGGGCCCGTGCCCGGCGCGTCAGCAGCCAGTGTGTCCTTCGGTGTCACGGCAGCGCAAGCGCTGGCCGATGGCCTGCTGGACGGCTTCTGGGCCAACGGTATGGGCGCCGAGGTCGCGGTCCGGCGGGGGGTGGGCACGCTGGTTATCGACGTTCGACGGGGCGAGGGCCCCAGGCCGGGCTGGCGGTACACGTTCCCGGCGCTGGTCACCACCGAGCGGCGCCTCGAACGCGAGCCGGAGTCGGCCGCGGCAGCTGTGCGGGCCTTGGTCAAAGCCCAGGCGGCCTTACGGGCGGACCCCGATCGTGCGACGCAGATCGGCCAGCGGCTGTTCCCGCCAATGGAGGCTGGCCTCATCGCCGGGCTCATTCGCCGAGACGTACCGTACTACGATCCCGCCATTTCGCGCCCCACGGTCAACAGCCTGCAGCGGTTCGCTCAGGACGTGGGGCTGCAGGGACAGCCGGTGGCCTACCAGCAGGTAGTAGCCATGCAGTGCAGCCGGCTGTGGCAACAATAAGGCGATGGCCAAACGAGAACGCGAGTTTTTCACCGTCACAGATATCGACTGGACGCCCGCGCTGGGCGGCATCGTCCCTGGACTGTACGAGCGTGTGCTGGCGCCCGACCCGGCGCACTCCGGCGTGGCCACGCGCATCCTGCGCTTCGATCCCGGGGCGGACACCAGTGCGGCCGGCGTGCAGAGGCACGACTTCTGGGAGGAGGTCTATATTCTGGAGGGCTCGCTGCACGACCTGACCCTGAACCAGACCTTCCCCAAGGGAACATACGCCTGCCGGCCGCCTGGCATGGCACATGGTCCCTGGGTCGCGCCCGAGGGGTGCACTACCTTCGAAGTGCGCTATAAGGGACCAGAGTAGCGCCGAGCCCGGAGCGCTGAGCGGATGACCATCACGGTTGACATTGCTGGTGACGGAAACCGGGCGCTTGAAATTCGGCAGGTGCTCATCGCCGGCTACACCGGTCGCGACCAAGCAAAAGTGCTGGCGCACATCCGGGAGCTGGTGGAGCTTGGGGTCGCACCGCCGCCCCGAGTGCCGATGGTCTACACGTTGGACCCTGCCATGCTGACCACGGGAGATCTCATTACCGTCTCCTGTGCCGAAACCTCGGGTGAGGCGGAGTTCGTGTTGATCGGCTCCAGCGACGGCCTTCTGGTTGGTGTTGGGAGCGACCATACCGACCGCCAACAGGAGGCAGTCGACGTGCAGTCATCTAAGGAACGCGTGCCGCATCCTATCGGCCGCCAGGTGTGGCGCTACGACGAGGTGAAGAGTCATTGGGATGCGATCGAGCTGCGCTCGTGGACCAAGGGACAGGGTACCAGGAGGGTCGGCTAGAGGCGTTTCTCCGAGTGGACGAGCTGCTGGCCAAAGTCCGCCAGGCTGACTATAGCGAACTGGATGGGCGAGAGATATTTGACGGAACGCTGCAGACCATTGGCGGCTTGACCTACGGCCGGCGCTTCGAAGCCGAACTTCATGACCGTAACCTGAAACGGACGGTTCGGTGCGCCTATGACGTCACCGTCAGCGGCGCATAAAGCCAGCATCACCCTGTACTCGGCGCGGAACACACTACGCACCTGAGCATGCCGAGCACAACGAAGTCGGTCCCAGCACGTTGTCGCGCGGCCTCCGTCCGGCGCATCAAGGGACGGTGTTATCGAAAGCTCTCTGAGTTTGGCAACAGGTTGCCCCCGTCGTCGCGCAGATGAGGACCTCGATCATTGTCTGCGCCCGGATGGCGCAGCGGTGCCGCAGGCCGTCGAAACCTGCGGGAACGCTCTGTCATGCGGCCGGAAACTGGCGAGCCACTTGCTGGAAATACAGCTGAAGCATCCGACCGACAGCAGGTAACGGGGGCGTCGGTTCGGCGCAGTCGAGCATCATACGCACGTTATAGAGAAGCCGGCGGTATCCCTGCGGGCAGTCATTCAGCTCGGCCATGCATTCATCCGCCAGGCGCTGCGCGACGTCGGCATCATGACCGCCCCAGCTGACCAGGTCCCGCGCCAAGGTAATGGCCCCGGCACTTGCGTTGGCCGCCCACTCGCTGCTGCTGAGCCGTTGCAAGTTGCGTCGCGCCTTGGCGTCCACGGGCTCCGGCGGCGCCGCGGCGGAGTAGGGCTGCCATTCAAGCTCGACGCCGGAGTTCCGTCGGCTGGGATCGAAGCTCGCCGGCGAACGCCCTGAGCCGCGGCTTGTGGCCCCGGCTTGGGCTTCGAGCTGTTTCGCGAACTCCAACAAGCGGGCTTCCACGGGCTCGTCAGGGCCACTGCTCAGCAGTGACGCTCCGGCATCCAGGCCATCGTCATCCGGCTGTGCGGCGGCAAGCGGTTCACGCCCGAGCAACCGATCGACGTCGCGCCAGGATAGATTCTCGGCGACGATACGCTGCGCGAGACGCACCTGCTGCTCCGCGGGCTGGTCCTTGAGTTTGACCGCCAGCGAGTAACCCAACTGACGGGCATGCACCAATTCCCGCACTTCTGCATGCAGTTTCAGCAGGTCAAGGTGCTGGCGAATCCAGGCGCGACCCGCATCATCTCGTTCAACGCCAGGCACGCCGCGCTCGCGCAGCAGGGTGACGAGTTGTCGAATAGAGAGTTCCTTCTGGGCGCCGTCTTCGGGTGAGCCAATGTGGCGTAAGGCATCGAGTGCACACGCTATGTCCATGTGGGAGATCGATCGGGCATTAAGGTTGTCGTCCAGCTGGTCGAGGATGCGCTCCCGTTCCGAGGGCACGGACACGACATGGAAATGGAGCCGCTCGACGCCTTCAAGCCTGGCTGCCTCGTACCGTCGGTGGCCGTGTTTAATCCGAAACCGCCGAGAGCCGATGGGGTACACGCTGATAGCGCTGTCAAATTCTTCGCCACGGGCCAATGCCGTACGCAGCGCCAGCCGCAACGTCTCCACGTCGGCTGGGTCTATTCTCCCCTGCCTGACGTTTCGGGGGTCAGGTTCAACAACATCCAGGTCCAGGACGGCGACCTCGTACCTGGTTGACGCTTCGGAGGGGACTGTCACCATAGCGGCGAATTATAGACACTGGTCTGTACCAACCATAGACATCATGGCGCAGTTACTCCAACGAGACGCCCGCTTGGCTTAGCGCTATGCCAAGCGGGCGTCTTATGAGCAAGCGTGCGCGTGGGCCGCGAACGCTTGGGCGAATTGGCGGAAGTGCTCGGTCACGGCCAGCTGCTCGCCGGGCCTGGTCAGCAGCAGCATCGGCCTGGTCAATGGAAAGTTCTTCAGTGCCACAGTTACCAGCACGCCGGCGTCGACTTCGCGCTTGGCGCTTGTCATCGACATGATGGTCAGGCCGCGACCGGCTTCGACGAACCGCTTCACCGCGTCGACCGATGGCAGCCGCTGCACCGCCTCCGGGAATAAGTCGTGCTGAAACAGCCAGAGATCCATCCAGCTTGGCGTCTGCACGCCGTCGTCGGGCGCGATAAAGGGCCCTTGCCGGAACTCGTCGGCTGTCAGACTCCCTCGCTTGCCAGCAGGATGCTGGGGAGAGCACATCACCACGAACCGGTCTTCGAACAGTGTGGTCGCGGTCAGTGCTGGAGGCTTAGGACCCCAGTTCAATACCGCATCGAGCGCGCCCAGGTGCAATTTGGGAAGCAGCTTCGCCATCTGGCCAACCTCGATGTCGACCTGCGTCTCGGGATGCGCGGTGGAGAACCCATCTACCAGCTCAACAAGGAAGTACATCGTCCCGGTGTGACTTGCGCCTACCCGAAGTGAACCGGCCCGTCCGGCGCGGAGCGCCTCGATACGTCTCTCGGCGGCGTCGGTCTGGTCGAGCAGATGAACTGCCAGCTCGTACACTTCTTTCCCCGCCGGGGTCAGCGCCACCCCTCGCCCTGAGCGACGCAGAAGTACAAGTCCGAGGCTCTCTTCCAGCCGGCGCATCTGGATACTGAGCGATGGCTGACGCATTGCCAGCTCCCGACTCGCCAGCGACAGACTGCCTCGTTCTGCAACGACTCGAAAGAGCTTCAACTGATGAAGGTTGAGGGGCACGTGATCGGCGTCACGGCTGGGACTCTCGCGCTTACGCCTCATTCCGGCCATGGCCAGCAGCATACGCCGTTGGCCGGCGAGCCGGCAAGCCGTCCGTCAGCTCAGCGACGGCCTGTTGATGAGCACCTCGTCGCCGCCGTCCACCACGAACGTCTGGCCGGTCACCCAGGGCGACTCATCGGACGCAAGGTAGAGAGCGAGGAAAGCAGCATCTTCCGGACGCCCGGCCCGCTGAATATGCTCGCGCCGCGCCACGATTGGGCCGACCTCCAGCGGGAGGCGGATAGCGCCCGGACAGATGGCGTTGACCCGAATGTTTTCCGCGTACAGCGCGCGTGCCATATTGCGCGTCAGCCCGATCGCTCCCTCCTTCGCCGTTCCGTAGGCCACGTTGCCATCCCGCCGCGTCTTGTAACCGGCGGCGTAGTTGATGATGCTCCCGCCGCCAGCGGCGCGCAGGGCCGGGATAGCGTATTTGCTCATCAGAAAGGGGCCACGGAGGTTGTTGGCTAGAACCTCGTCAAAGAACTCAACCGCTGTCTTGTCAGGGCCATCGTAATAGGGGAATGAACCCCCTCCGGCATTGTTCACCAAGATGTCGAGCCGCCCAAAGCGGTCAACCGTCTCGCTGATAGCCCGCTCGGCATCAGCCGCGGCGGTGGCGTTAGCGGGGATGAAATGCGCTGCGCCACCCGCCGTGTGGATTCGCTCCACCAGGCCAGAACCCAGGTCCGGACTGCGCGCAATTACCACGACACGCGCGCCTTCCTGGGCGAAGAGCAGCGCAACCGCTTGTCCCATGCGGGGGCCGACGCCGCTGACGATGGCAACCTTGTCCGAGAGTCGCATCACCTGCTGCGCATCACCGCCGGAACCATGGTCCGGACCCTCCGGCACAGGCAACCGGCTGTTGACGTCCACACTGCGTCGCAGGCTGCCATTATCGTGCCGTCCTTTCCTTTACGGTAGGGTACTCGACGTATCGGGTACAGAGTACTACCCGTGTTCGCTGAGCAGCCCGCCTACGATGACCCACTGGACGTTACTGGGTCCGCAGACAAAGGACATGGAGGACGACCTATGACTTCACAACAGGTGACTCCGGCCAGCCGGCTGGCTGAGACGTTTGACATCCGGACATCTACGGCTGCAACCCCAGCATGACGTTGCTCTTGAAGCCGAGCGATTTGCGAAGTTTAGTGTCTATCGATGAGGCGCTTGACGCAGTCCAGGCAGGCTACCGAGGTCTTGCGGAGCGGCCTACGTTCAATCAGCTCCGGCAGCGGCTCTTTGCCGATGATCGCCGGCTGACATTGCACCCGGGGGGCTGTCTCAACCTCGGCGCCTCCGGCGTTCACATCCACTACGAACGGTTTCAGTTCACGACCGGAGTGCAAGAGTACACGCAGGTCGGACGGCGGGTAACCGTCCTGTACGATGCTGAGACGGCTGACTTGGCGGCCATCATCCTGGGGAACATTCCCCTCTTCGACTTTGACGGCGACGACGCCTTCGCAACGGAGACCAGCATCACCTCGGGTGTGGGTACCAGGTTGCTGGCTCGCGTAGATGTCGAGTCGGCAGCCCTGTACGGCACCGGCCGCCAGGCGCGCAGGCACTTGAAGGTTCTGTGCACGATTCGTCCCAGCCTGCGAACGGTGCGGGTCTACAGCCCGAACAGCGAGCATGTGCGCGAGTTTTGCCGCCTGATGGAGCTCACACAGCGCCTACCCAGTTGGTGGCGGCCGCCAATCCCGAGGAGGCGGCCCGCGGCGCGGACATGATCGTGACGGCCACCAATTCCAACGTGCCGGTGCTATTAGGCGAGTGGCTCGCGCCCGGCGCCCATGTGACGTCGATTGTTGGCAGCAACAAGGAGCTTGTGCGTGGGGGGTCGGTGGCGCAGAAGCGGCGCGAGCTGGACGACGATGTGCTGGCGCATGCCTCAGCGGTGGTAGCCACGCATCGAGACCAGGCCATTCAGGACGAACAAGGCGACCTGTTCGACGTGGTCCAACGGGGGCTGCTGAGTTGGGATCGCATAGCCAGCCTGGCGGAGGTCGTGGCTGGAACTGCGCCGGGAAGAAGCAGTGAGCGAGAGATCACGGTCTTCAAGCAGAATGGAGATCAGGGAGCAACATACCTGTCGCTCGCGCGTTTTTGCTACGAGCGGGCGGTGCAATTGGGTCGTGGGATCGAGATCGACAACTCGGCCACGGAGCAATCATCGGCGGGCTAGCCTGGCCGATGGTTCATTGCAGCACCACAAGCCGGCACGCCGGATGAGAGACCTTGCTCCCGATACCGGAGCGGCCGGTGAGGCTACTTACAGGTGGGCCGGCTTGTGGTCCCAGTGAGGGTCGGCGTCCTTCCACGATTGGGCCAGGAAAGCGGCGTCATCAAGCACTTCCGCCACAGTTTCCAACGGCACGTACAAGCGCTTACCCAACCCGAGCAGACCGGTCTTGACTTCCACAACCCCTTCATGGGCGGTGTCCTCCTTCCTCGTACGCATGCGGTCGGTGAGATGGACGTGGGCAACGGTGCCCAACTTCCTCCCACCGAAAAAGTAGAGTTTCAGCCCGGGAACGATCTTGCCAGCTATCTGCTGCTCCACTTCTTACTCCTTATGCGTGTGGCCACCTGACGGTCATAAGGTCGATCTGGCCGCAGCCGACCCGGCAATTAGCGCTGCTCATCTGGTTGGCAGCAGATCAGGCTGCGTCGAATATGTGACCCCACCCGTAAACGCCAGGTGAATGATGCCCTGAATCTCACGCGCACGTCAAGCTTTGACCGCGGGCTGTTCCCGAACGGAGCTTTGCGAGGCAAGCAAGCGCGGCCTAAGGGCGCGGCATTGGGCTGATGTAGCTGCCCGCCGAGGTGGGAATGCCGCGGGCTATCTGGGGATCGCGGATCACCCCTTTCGGGTCGCTGCCGGCCGTTACTTTCTCGATCTCCCGTCGCAGGATCTTGCGGAACATGATCACACCCCGGTCCGAACTGGCCAGGTGCTCCAGCCCGTGGATGGCGATGGGGCCCTGAGCTTCGGTGGCTTCCTTGTCGTCGGGATGGCGGTGGGCGTACTCGTCTGACCGGTCTGCACGACCGGCGGGCGCCAGCGCGTCGCGAGTGCGTGCTCGAGCGGGCTCGGGCACGTCCGGCACCCACTCTAGGCGGGCGCCGAGTTGGTGCGTGTCGTCCAACGGGATACAGAAGGCCACGGATCGCACCTTCTCGGAGATCTCACCGGGCCGGTCCGCCGGCGGGGCGTCCACGTACACCAGGTGAGTGGTGAAAGGCATCATCACTTCCCAGATCACACGCCACTGGCGGCCATCCGGCAGCGAGCGGGACATGACGAAGCGCATGCCCACCTCAGTTTCCTCGTACGTCACCGCAGGGGGGATGCCGTACAGATCCGATGGGAACTGCGGACCGCTGTGGGCGGTGTGCAGCCACATCGTGTGAAGCGCGTCCATCAGGTTCTCTTGCGACTGCAGCCAGTTGCAGTCGGTCGATCCGCCGGTGCGAGGCCCCACACGCGACGACAGCCTGCCGCCATCGCGCAGCCACACGTCATACAACGGCAATTCGGGCATTCTGTCTGGCGGGCCCATGTAGGCGAACACCAGGCCGCCAAACTCGTTAACGGGGTAACACGGATGCTCGATGCGGCCTTTGAAACCACTGTCCGGCAGCTCGAGCGGCATGTCCAACACCCGCCCCTCGGTATCGTAAAGCCAACCGTGATAGCAGCAGCGCAGGCCGCGCTCCTCCACACGGCCGTACTCAAGTGAGGCGCCGCGGTGACTGCAGCGGAAGAAGAGCAGCCCTGCCCGACCGGCGCCGTCTCGAAACGCCACCAGGTCCTCGCCCAGGATGCGCACCGGCTTGGGGACGTCGCGCAGGTCCTCGGAGCGGCAGGCGGGGTGCCAGTAGCGCCGCAGCAGCTCCCCGCACGGGGTGCCGGGCCCGACGCTCGTCAGGTATGGATCGGGGGCCGGGATATGAAAGCTGTAGGCGCTCCTCATCGTGCCCTCTATTTGGAAGTTATGGCGATAATACCGCCAGGATGCCGATGTCCGCGCAATCTCGCCCGCCCAGGATGTGTCCCGCTCGAGGTGGCGATCGCCGCGTCAGTGCGGGCCCGACAAGACCGGCAAGAGGAGCCGACTCCGTGCTGCGGCAGGAGCTGGAGCTGGTGGGTGAGGAGGCCCTGATGTACGCCTCAGACATCCCGCATGCTGAGATGAGGGAGAACGCGGCTGTCGAGATTTCCGGGCGGACGGACCTCACTGAATCACAGAAGCGGAAGATTCTCGGCGAGAATGCGGTCCGCTACTACGGCCGGCCCTGAGATCCCCCATTCGGGCAGTGCTCCGCGAATCGCGGCCTGGTCGTGTGCCGATTCGATTCTGTGATCCCGGTTCGACATGGTAGAGGCTCCTCAAACCGCCGCTGAAGGTTCTGCGCGGCATTCGCCCAGGAAAACCTTCGCCTCCCTGGCCAACTACAACTTCCGGATGTTCTGGAGCGGCCAGCTCATCTCGCAGGCTGGCAGCTGGATGCAGCGCATGGCCCAAGCCTGGCTGGTGCTGGACATCTCCCACTCGCCCACGGCGTTAGGAATCGTCACCGCGCTGCAATTCCTGCCGATCCTGTGTCTCACGGCCTTCGCCGGTGTGTTCGTGGACCGGTTGCCCAAATACCGCCTCCTGATCGTGACCCAGAGCCTGGCGCTGGGTCAATCCCTGGCGTTGTGGCTGCTTGCGGCCAGCGGTCACATCGGCCTGTGGCAGATCTATGTCCTGGCAGCCTTTCTGGGGCTGGTCACCGCCCTCGATAATCCGGCCCGGCAGGCGATGGTGGTCGAGGTTGTCGGCCGCGAGCAGCTAACCAACGCGGTGGGCCTCAATTCAGCCCAGTTCAACGCCTCCCGCCTGGTCGGGCCAGCTCTCGGTGGCCTGACTATCGCGGCCTGGGGAGTGACTGTCTGCTTCTTTCTCAACGCGGCCAGCTTTCTGGCAGTGCTGGTTGGGCTGCTACTGATGAAGCCGGAGCTCTTTCATCACCTGCCGCAACGGCGCTCCAGCCGCTCCGTGCTCCAGCAGATGGGCGAAGGAATGCAGTTCGTGTTCGGCACGCCGAAGATGGCGGTCATCATCATTCCGCTGGCCTCCTTGGCCTGCTTTGGCTACAACTTCCAGATCATCACGCCACTACTCGCCCGTGACGTCCTCCACATTGGCGCAGAGGGCTTCGGAGCACTCACCGCGGCGGCGGGCATTGGCGCGCTGCTGTCCGCGCTGGCCGTTGCAACTCGGGGCAGCTCCACCATGCGCCTCCTGCTGCTGGCGGCTGGCGTCTTCGGCGCGGTGGAGTTTGGCATCGCTTTCTCTTCATGGGCCGTCTTGACATTCGTGCTGCTGATCGTCACCGGCTACGCTGGCCAGACGGTCAATGCCTCGGCCAACACCATGCTCCAGCTGGGCGCTCCCGACGATTTGCGAGGCCGCGTCATGGGCGTGTACACGATGTTCTTCGCGGGTATGACGCCGATAGGTTCATTATTCACGGGCCTGTTGGCCAGCGCGGCCGGCATCCGGCCGACGATTGCCGTCGAAGCCGGGCTGTGCCTGTGTTCGGTCGTTGTCGCGCTGCTGTTCGGCCGCGTGAAGCCGGCTGAAGCCTGATCAGCTCGCCAGCGCGGCGCTGACCTCGACCAGGACCGTCTGCTGAATGGATGATCGGCCCCAGGCGGTCCCGTCATCGCTGGTAAGCGCGTTGGCGCAGCCGCGCACCTCCACGCCGTCGTCATCCCAGGTCGTCCAGGCCCCGGACGGCAGCATGGCCACGCCCGGCATGAGGTTGTCGCTGGTCCGCAGCGGCACCCGCACTTCACCACGCTCGTTCCATACCCGCACCGGGTGGCCCGGGCGCAGCCCGCGGCTGGCGGCGTCCTCCGGGTGCAGCGTGACGGCCTGTTCGTCGTCGAAGACGTTGTCCAGGGTGGAGTTGATACGGTTCTTGTGCTTAGGCGACAGCAGTTGCAGAGGGAAACGGGCGCGCAGCGGATCGGTTGGTCCTTCGGACAGCTCCAGGTAGCGGGGGATGGGCGGCACCAGCAGGTCATTGCGCTGAGCCAGCCGCTCGCTGTACAGCTCGATCTTGCCCGACGGCGTCGGGAACGGCAGCCCCTGCTCCACCTGCTCTCGAAAAGCTACGTACGGCTCCGCGCCCTCGGGGTCGTCTTCGCCGGGATCGACCGTCCAGTGCAGGCCGGCCTCGCGGAAGGCGTCGTAGTCCGGGATGCCGGCCCGCGCCGCTATCCAGCGCAGCCAGGCGTCCTCATCGCGGCCCTCGGTGTAGGAGCTGCCCAGGCCTACACGGTCCGCCAGCTCGGCAAAGATGTCGATGTCGTTGCGGGTCTGGCCCTGCGGCCGGATGGCTTGCTGCTGGTACAGGTAAAAGCAGCCGATGCTGTCGTAGGGCTTGAGGATGTCGTTACGCTCCACGAAGGTGGTCGCTGGCAGGACGACGTCGGCATACCTGGCCGTGGGCGTCATGAACTGCTCGTTCACCGCCAGGAAGTCCAGCGCTTCCAGGGCAGCGGCGGTCTTGTGGGTGGCCGGATGCTGGCCCAGCGGACTGCCGCCAACGACGTACATGGCCCGCGGCCGGGCGGGGTAGCCGGCCGTCTCGCCGTTGAGGACGCAGTCGGCCCAGCGATAGATCGGCACCGTTTCCTTGAAGGGGTTGGACGGGACAGGGAGGGCCGCCTCGCTGCCGGGGCCAGGCCCGCGATTGAGGCCGGCCGCGCCGCCACCCGGCACCCCGACGAAGCCGGCCAAGCAAGCCAACGCGGTGGCCGCCCGATGAAACTGCTCGCCTTGCCGCGAGCGCTGCGGACCCCAACCCGGCATCAGCGCCGCTGGGCGGCGTGTCGCATACTCGCGCGCCAGCCAGCGCGCCGTTTCGGCCGGCACGCCGGTGATCGGCTCCTGCCACTCGGGCGTCTTGGGAACGCCATCCTCCGCGCCGGATACGTAGGCGGCGTAGGCTTCCCACCCCACGGTGTGCGCTCTCAGGAAGCTCTCGTCATGCCAGCGGTTGTGCAGCAGCTCGGAGGCCATGGCATTCAGCAGCGCGACATCGGAGCCCGGCCGTATGGGAATCCAGCGGTCCGCCATGGCTGCCGTGGGCGTCCGGCGCGGATCGATCACCACCATGGGAATTCCCCGGCGCTTGCATTCCCGGAGAGCCCAAGAAGTGTGCGAGCCCAGGACCGTGACCAGCGGGTCCCAACCCCACAGCAGCAGCAGCCGAGAGCGAAACCAATCGCTCCGGCTGTTGCCGGTCCGTTCGGTGCCGTAGGTGAACAGGCTGGCCGGTCCGGCGGCGCCATTGCTGTAGTTGCCCGTCAGTCCCAGGAAACCACCGAACAAGTTGAAGA
>WNFB01004674.1_pt1 | contig 12192 bp, 9 predicted proteins | sample 5400501 | NCBI WGS metagenome assembly WNFB01 (sample SAMN13153341, study PRJNA577476) | soil metagenome | isolation source: 200 cm saprolite under Douglas fir tree site 2 hole 1 | place: USA:California | collected 2015-04-18 | reverse complement strand
CGGGATTCTTCTGCTCGATGGCAATGGCCGGCCGGATGTGCTCCACCCGGTCCACGTCCGGGCGGCCGAGCTTCTCCAGGAACATCCGGGCGTAGGTGGACAGCGACTCGATATAGCGCCATTGGCCTTCGGCGAAGATCGTGTCGAAGGCCAGGGAGGATTTGCCGGAGCCGGACACGCCGGTGATGACGGTCACCTGATCGTGGGGAATCCCCAGGGAGACGTTCTTGAGGTTGTTTTGGCGCGCGCCGGTGATGAGCAGCTCGTGCTGGGAGGCCATAGTTTTCTTTGAGCGCCTGTGTGTAAAGGCGAATCCAACAATGGTAACAGGGGTAATAGAAGATGACAATGGCGGAAAATCTCTTGGCGTATTGCATGACAAGTCATGACAATCTTGATAAACTGTACCAGGCAACGCTTTTGCTTGATAGCTTCTTGTTAGGGCAGGAAAGACATGTCTTCTCTGTCCTAAACTTGGGCTCGCGGGATCACATTTCGAGGGGGAACCGGTTGTGAAGGTACGATTCTGGGGAACACGCGGGTCCATTCCGGCACCGGGCCCCCACACGATCAAATACGGAGGCAATACCTCCTGCGTTGAAATTCGACCCTCCGACGGCTCCATCATCATTCTGGATTGCGGGACCGGCATCCGGGAGTTGGGCCAGCATCTCATGAGCTTAGCCCCCAAGCCCTTCCGACTTCACGTGTTCATCGGCCATACCCATTGGGACCATATCCAGGGCTTCCCCTTTTTCGGCCCGGCTTTCCTGCCCGATACTGAATTGAACATCTACGCGCCGTCGGGCTTTCAGCGCCGCGTCGAGGACGCTATTGCAGGGCAGATGCAGCATTCCTACTTTCCCGTCACTCTCCGCGACTTGCGCAGCCGCATCAACTTTACGGAATTGGAAGAAGGGTTTTTCCGTGTCGGCGACATGCTCGTTCGGACGCAATACCTGAACCACACCGCGCCGACTCTCGCGTACCGCATCTCCGACGGCGATGCCACGTTGGCCTACGTGACCGACCATGAGCCGTTCTGGAAGACGACGGACCAAAACTTTCGCCATCCCGGCGACCAGCGCCACATCGCGTTTTTGAAAGGGGCGGACCTCGTCATTCACGACGCCCAATACAGCGATGCGGAGTATGCTGACGACAAAGTCGGGTGGGGGCACAGCCCTGTGGGATACGCTACCGATGTTGCGTTGGCCGCGGGAGTCGGCCAGTTGGCGTTGTTCCATCATGATCCCACGCACGACGATGCGACGGTGGCCGGCCTGGAGACGACGGCCCGGGAGCGCGTCGCCGCGCGCGGCGGATCGCTGCAGGTCTTTGCGGCAGCGGAGAGGCTTGAAGTGGACGTGCGCGGCAAAGGGCGTTCCGTCGACATGCCCGACGTGTCGGCGATACGGCGTCCTCCCGTTGCGGGCAAGCGCGTGCTGGTGGTGAGCTCCAGCGAGACCGACATTGCGACCATCGGACAGTTACTGGCAGAGGACAACCTGGTGCTGCTGCCGACATCGGACAAGCGGACTGCCCTGTCATGCGCTCCCGACATCCTGCCCGATCTGGCCATTATCGACGGACAGCTGCCGGACGGCGACGGCGCGACGTTGATCGAGCCGTTGCGGGCACGCTTGGATTGGCCCGACTTTCCGATCATTCTCCTCACCGAGGGGCCAGACGCCGCGGCTGACTTGCGCATCACCGAGACGACCGGAACCGATTGCCTGCCCAAACCGTTCAGCGCGCCGATGCTGCGGACGCGCGTCTTGGCCTGGTTGACCCGCACGATCGTGGCGAACAGCAGCAAGCCAAGCGGCAAGGTCGGCCGCGACGCAACCAGCTTGCAGTCTGCGGGAAGAGAGAGCGCCGCTGACAATAAGGATGCTGCGGACGTTGCGGCTGCCGCACACGCCGATACGCTTGCGATGATGCCCTTGTTCCGGTCGCTCGATCGGCAACAGATTTTGCACTTGGTGACGCAGGCGACCGAAGAGGTCTTCACGGCCGGGCACGTCGTCATCCATCAAGGCGATCCTTCTGCCTCCCCGTACGTGGTGCTCTCGGGGCAGGTGCGCATCGTTCAGGCGACGTGTGAGAGCCAGTTCGCTGGCCAGGGGCTCGCCGAGTTCGGCTATGGAGAGATATTCGGCGAACTGGGGACGCTGATAGAGCAGCCTCGTTCAGCGACGGTTGTGGCAGTGGAGCATACCCGCTGCCTGGCCCTCTCCCCGGAACGCTTCATGCAAGTGATTCGGCAATCGCCGGAGCTGGCGATCGGCGTGCTGCGGATGATAGCCTTGAGGCTGTACAACGGGGACCGTCTGCTTGCGCGCTATGCCCCGGACCCGCTGACGGGGCTTCTCGGCAGACGGGCGTTCTATGACCATTACCAGCGTCTGGCGGCCGGACCCCGCCGCCGCCGCAGCGGCGTGACCCTGCTGGTTGTGGACATCCTGCACCTGAAGGCGATCAATGATCGCTTTGGGTATATGGTTGGAGACGAAGTCCTGCGGACCGTGGCCGATGCGCTCAAGGAAACCACCCGCACTAGCGATCTCGTGGCCCGCTACGGAGGCGACGAATTCGTCGCGCTCCTGGTGGACTCCGGACCGGTCCAAGTTGAGCTGGCTGTGAACCGCTTGTACGAAAAGATTGCGGACTTGGCTGCCCGACGCGGGCTTCCTCGGGAGATCCAATGCACGATCGGTATCACCAGCAGCCAGGAACCGCCCGAGACTGCCGACGAACTCTTATGGGCGGCGGGTGAAGATCTTCGCCAAAAAAGATAAGTTCTGTAGAGTAGTCCCGCTCGTCTCCGTTCACCTCGCCGAACGCTTGAGATTATTTGACAAAATCGGTCACGTGACTTAGAATCCAACTTCCCCGGGTTGTGCGGATTTCCCGAATTCGTGTGGTCGAGGAGGCGAAAGGTTGGACGAGAGCTTCTTTAGAATCAATCGGTTACCGCCCTACGTGTTTAATGAGGTGCAAGCCCTCAAGCTTCAGGCACGTCGGCGCGGGGAAGACATCATTGACTTCGGAATGGGCAATCCGGATGAGCCAACGCCTCCGCACATTGTGGACAAGCTCATCGAAGCCGCCAAGAACCCGAGGAACCACCGGTATTCCGCCTCAAGGGGGATTACCAAGCTTCGGCATGCCATCACCGCGTGGTATCAGCGCCACTATGACGTGGAGCTTGATCCTGAGTCGGAAGCGATCGTCACCATCGGCTCCAAGGAGGGATTGGCGCATTTGGCGCTGGCGATGGTGTCGCCGGGTGACGTGGTGCTGACCCCCACGCCCACCTATCCGATCCATCCCTATAGCGTCATCATCGCCGGCGGCGAGGTGCGCGGGATTCCTCTGCGGCAAAACAGCGATTTCTTCGAAGACCTGACGGAGGCCTATCGCCGGACATTGCCGCGGCCCAAAATGCTGATCATCAACTTCCCGCACAATCCGACGACTGCCGTTGTGGACGTGACGTTCTTCAAGAAGATCGTGGCCTTCGCGAAGGAGAACAACGTCTACGTGATCCATGACCTGGCGTACGCGGACATCGTCTTCGACGGATACAAGGCGCCGAGCTTCCTCCAGGTCCCCGGCGCCAAGGACGTGGGGGTGGAGTTCTTCACCCTGTCCAAGAGCTACAACATGCCGGGCTGGCGGGTAGGGTTCTGCGTGGGCAATCCTAAGATGGTGGGGGCACTGCAGACGATCAAGAGCTATCTCGACTACGGAATCTTCCAGCCGATCCAGATCGCCGCCATCATTGCATTGAACGGGCCGCAGGATTGTGTCCAGCAGACCGTCAAGCTGTATCGGGACCGGCGCGATGCGGTGGTCGACGGGCTCAACCGGATCGGCTGGAAGGTCGAAAAGCCTCTGGCGACCATGTTCGTCTGGGCCCCGATCCCGGATGCGTATCGCTCCATGGGATCATTGGAATTTTCCAAATTGCTCCTGCATGAAGCCAAAGTCGCGGTCTCGCCGGGGATCGGGTTCGGTGAGTGCGGGGACGACCACGTGCGGTTCGGCTTGGTCGAGAATGAGCATCGCACACGACAGGCGATTCGCGGTATCAAGAAGGCGCTCAAGCTCTCCGGCGGGGAAGAATAGGGCGACTTCGTGAAAAACCGCATCGCAGTCGGCTTGATCGGGTTTGGGACCGTGGGGACCGGTGTCGCCAAGGTTCTCTCTACCAATGCGGGTCTGATCCGTCAGCGTCTGGGCGTTCCGCTTGAATTGGTCAAGGTCGCCGATCTCGATCTCACGACCGACCGCGGCATCACCCTCCCGTCCGGGGTGCTGACATCCAATGCCCGCGAAGTCATCGACGATCCCAAGATCGATATCGTCATCGAGTTGATCGGCGGGTACGATCCGGCCAAACGGTTTCTGCTCGACGCGATCGCCAAGGGGAAATCCGTCGTCACCGCCAACAAGGCGTTGCTGGCCGTCCATGGGGAGGAGCTCTTCCAGGCGGCCGCGCGCGCCAAGGTGGACATCGGCTTTGAGGCAAGCGTCGGCGGCGGCATCCCGATCCTGCGCGCGTTGACCGAGGGGCTTGCGGCGAATCGCATCCTCTCGCTGTACGGCATCGTCAACGGGACGTCGAACTACATTCTGACCAGGATGACGGAAGCCGGCCGCTCGTTCGAAGAAGTCCTTGCCGAGGCACAAAAGGCAGGTTACGCGGAAGCCGATCCGACGTTCGACATCGCCGGGACCGACGCGGCCCACAAGCTGGCGATCCTGATGAACCTGGCGTTCGGGACCCCGATCAACTTCAAGGATATCTACGTCGAGGGCATCACGGGGATCGCGCCGTTGGACATCGCCTACGCGACCGAGTTCGGCTACACGATCAAGCTGCTGGCGATCGCCAAGCTGCATGAGGGTCGGGACAGCCGCGAGGCCCCCGCTGAATTGGAAGCGCGGGTGCACCCGACCATGATCGCGAATGACGCGCCGATCGCGCGGGTAGGCGGTGTATACAACGCGATCCAAGTCACGGGGGACGCGGTGGGCGATATCATGCTCTACGGCCGTGGAGCTGGATCCTTGCCGACCGCCAGTGCTGTGGCAAGCGACGTCATCGACATGGCGCGGAACATCCTCACAGGTGCCGTGGGACGTGTCCCCTCGTGCGCGTTTCAGGCGGACCAGCGGCGACCGCTGCGCATCCGTCCGATTGAAGAGGTCAGCAGCCTCTATTACTTGCGGTTCATGGTGCTGGACCGGCCCGGGGTCCTCTCGCAGTTATCCGGCGTCCTCGGGAAGCACGATATCAGCATCTCGTCCGTCCTGCAGCGTGGGCGCAAGGACGGGCAGACCGTCCCGGTGGTCATGACGACGCATACGGCGGTCGAGCGCAACATGCAGGCGGCCCTCAAAGAGATCGCGGCTTTCCCATTCGTGTCGGGCCGGACCATGTTGGTGCGCATCGAGGGAGAGGACCGGTAGCATGAGCGCCTGGCGTGGAGTCATCGAAGAGTACCGGGCCTATCTGCCGGTCACCGCGTCCACACCGGTGGTGACGCTGCAGGAAGGGAATACGCCGCTGGTGCGGGCGCTTCGTCTGGCCGAAGCGATCGCGCCGGGGCTTGATCTCTATCTCAAGTTCGAAGGGGCCAACCCGACCGGCTCGTTTAAAGACCGCGGCATGACGTTGGCCATCTCCAAGGCGGTGGAGGAGGGCGCACGGGCGGTCATCTGCGCGTCCACCGGCAACACGTCGGCATCGGCAGCCGCGTATGGCGGCCGGGCGGGGCTCCAGGTGTTCGTGTTGATCCCTGAGGGGAAGATCGCGTTGGGCAAGCTCGCACAGGCGATGATGCACCGGGCGACGGTCCTCCAGGTTCAAGGGAATTTCGATCAAGCCCTGACGATCGTGAAGGAGATCTCGACCAAGTACGGGATTATTCTGGTGAACTCAGTCAACCCGTTCCGATTGGAGGGCCAGAAGACGGCGGCCTTCGAGGTCTGCGATCAACTAGGAGACGCGCCGATGTACCATTTCCTTCCCGTCGGGAATGCCGGCAACATCACCGCGTACTGGAGGGGCTATGGGGAATATCACCGGGACGGCAAATGCACCAGGCTGCCGCGTATGATGGGGTTTCAGGCGGCGGGCGCCGCGCCCATCGTCCTGGGGCACGTCGTCGAGAAGCCCAAGACGATCGCAACGGCCATCCGCATCGGCAACCCGGCCAGTTGGGTGCCGGCGGTGAAGGCCATGCAGGACTCGAACGGGAAGATCGACTTGGTGACGGACGAGGAAATCGTCGAAGCCTATCGCATGGTGGCGGCCCTCGAAGGGATCTTCTGCGAGCCGGCCTCCGCCGCATCCGTCGCCGGCGTCATCAAGATGCAGAAGGCGGGATTGTTCAAGGAGGGAGAGTCGGTCGTGTGCACGCTGACCGGGCATGGGCTCAAGGACGTGGACATCGCGATTTCGGTCTCGCAGAAGCCGACCACGATCCAGGCCAACATGGAAGATGTCGTGAGGGTATTGGGTTACTAGGCTGTTCTATTTTCCTGGCGCGAGGAGGGCGCATCCGGTTCGCATGAAATACGTGATCCTGCTGGGGGATGGGATGGGCGACCGTCCTGTGGCGGAACTCGGGGGCCGCACGCCGCTGCAGGCGGCCAAAACTCCCAATTTGGATTTTCTGGCCCGCAATGGCGAACTCGGTCTGGTCAAGACCACCCCGGATGGATTTTATCCCGGAGGTGATGTAACGCAGTTGGCGATTCTGGGCTATGACCCCAAGAAGCACTATACCGGCCTGGCTCCGTTGGAGGCGGCCGGTCTCGGCGTGGCGCTGAATCCTGACGACGTGGCGTTTCGCTGTAACCTGGTGACCCTGCGGGCGGATTCCGGGGGCTATGATGTGAAGAAGCTGGGGCCCCACGCCGTGATGGAGGACTACAGCGCTGGGCAGATCGACTCGCTCGAAACGAAGGAACTGATCTACGACGTGAACGAACAGCTCGGAACCGAAGTCGTGCAGTTCTATCCCGGCGTGTCGTATCGGAATCTCATGGTCTGGGCGGAGGGCAAGCACCGCGTGACGCTGACGCCTCCTCATGATATTGCGGGCAAGCCGGTCGGCGAGTTTCTCCCGAAAGGGGACGGCGACAAGGTCTTGCGCGCGTTGATGGATGAGGCCCTGGCGATCCTGCGCGGGCATCAGATCAATAAGGACCGCATCGAAGCGGGCAAGCCGCCGGCGAACGGCATCTGGTTGTGGGGGCACGGCAAGGCGCCGAAGCTGCCGAAGTTGACGGAGCGCTACGGCCTCTCCGCAGTCATGATCTCGGCGCTGGACCTGCCGCGCGGGCTGGGCCTCTCCTGCGGTTTCGAGGTGGCGAAGGTCGCGGGCGCTACCGGGTCCGTCGATACCGATTATCTCGGGAAAGCCGAGTGCGCCCTCAAGGAATTGGAAAAGCGGGACCTGGTGTATGTTCATCTGGGGGCGACGGATGATGCAAGCCATCAGGGAGATGTACAGGCCAAGATGAAAGCCATTGAATCGTTCGATGAGCACACCGTGGGGACGTTGCTGAAGGGACTGCCGAAGTTGGGCGCTCATCGCGTGCTGGCGGTGTGCAACCATGCCACGCCGGTCACGCTCCGGGCCCATACCAATGATCCTGTGCCGTTCGCTATCTATGAAGGGCCGGCGGCCCGCGATCGGGCCGATAAGGGGCGGGGTTTCAACGAAGCGGACGCTCAGGCTACGAAAACGATGCTGGCCGATGCGACCAAGCTGATTGGAAAACTGATTGGGAAATGAACCGCCATGTCCTTAGTCGTTCAGAAATTCGGCGGGACCTCGGTCGCGAGCATCGACCGGATCAAGCATGTGGCGGGCCTGGTCGCCAACAGCCGGAAGGCGGGCGATACCGTCGTCGTGGTGCTCTCCGCCATGAGCGGAGAGACGGATCGTCTGATGAAGCTCGCGCACGAGGTCGCCGACTTCCCGGATGGGCGGGAGATGGACATGCTACTCTCCACCGGGGAGCGCGTGACGATCGCCCTCCTCGCGATGGCTTTGCGCACGATGGGCTTCGATGCCCGCTCGTTCACGGGGCGGCAGGTCGGGATCATTACCGACAGCGCACACACGAAGGCCAGGATCGAACGGATTGCGGCCGACCGGATCCAAGCGGCTCTGGACAAGGGGATCATCCCGATCGTGGCGGGCTTCCAGGGGATCAATGAGCAGAACGACGTGACGACGCTCGGACGGGGAGGATCGGACCTCACGGCGGTGGCGCTGGCCGCGGCCCTCAAGGCCGACCACTGCCTGATTTACACCGACGTTGACGGCGTATACACGGCGGACCCGAACCTGGTCCCTGTGGCGCGCAAGCTGGATAAGGTCTCGTATGAGGAGATGCTGGAGCTCGCGAGCCTGGGGGCGAAAGTGCTCCAAAGTCGCTCGGTCGAGTTCGCCGCCAAATACGGCGTGCCGGTGGCGGTGAAGTCGACGTTCGCTGAAGGGAGCGGGACGCTGGTAACCAAGGAGGATCGGGGCATGGAGCAAATGATGGTCTCCGGTGTGACGGGGGACCGTAACCAGGCAAAGGTGACGTTTATCGGCGTGCCGGACCGGCCTGGAATTGCCGCCCGCATCTTCGGCGCGATCGGGGCCGCCAATATCATCGTGGACATGATCATCCAGAACGTCAGCCAGGGCGATTTGACCGACCTGTCGTTCACCATCCCGCGCGCCGACCTGCTCAAAGCGGTGGACCTCGCGAACCGCATCGCCAAAGACATCGGCGCCAAGAGCGTCGAGGTCAAGGAGCAGATTGCCAAGGTGTCGCTGGTCGGCGTGGGCATGCGGTCCCACTCCGGCGTGGCGGCGCGGATGTTCGAGACCTTGGCGCACGAAGGGATCAACATCATGATGATCAGTACCTCCGAGATCAAGATCTCCTGCGTTATTGAGGAGAAGTCCATGGAGTCAGCCATCCGCGCCCTGCATAAGGCGTTCGGGTTAGACAAAGGCTGACCGGCGTTGTCGACGATGAAGCCCATCGAGATCTATGACACGACGCTGCGCGACGGCGCTCAAGCAGAGGACGTTTCGTTCTCGGCCGATGACAAGGTCCGCGTGGCGCAGAAACTGGATGAGCTGGGAGCGCACTTCATCGAAGGCGGCTGGCCCGGCGCCAACCCGAAAGACATCGATTTCTTCCGCATGATCAAGATGGTGCCCCTCAAGCACGCCAAGGTCGTGGCCTTCGGCTCGACGCGGCGGGCCACCAATTCCGTCCAGGCCGATCCCGTCTTGAAGTCTCTGCTCGATGCGGACACCCACTACGTGACCCTGTTCGGTAAAAGCTGGACGTTGCATGTGACGGACGCCTTGGCGATTTCGCTGAAGAAAAACCTCGAGCTGATCGAAGATTCGGTGGCCTTCCTGAAGGACAAGGGCCGCCAAGTGTTCTATGACGCCGAGCACTTCTTCGACGGCTACAAAGCCGATCCGGATTATGCGTTGCAGACCCTCTTGAAAGCCCAGGAGGCCGGGGCGGAGCGCATCATCCTCTGCGACACGAACGGCGGGACGATGCCGTGGGAGGTCAGGCGGATCGTCGCGGAAGTCGTACGAGCCGTCGGGGTGCCGCTCGGCATCCACGCTCACAACGATGCCGAAATGGCGGTGGCCAATTCATTGGTGGCCGTGCAGGAAGGGGTGCTGCAGGTGCAGGGCACGATCAACGGCATCGGCGAACGGTGCGGCAATGCCAACCTGTCATCGATCATCCCGAACCTGAGCTTCAAGATGAAGCGGCCAACGGTGACGACGGAACAGCTGCGCAACCTCCGCGAAGTCTCCCACTTCGTGGCCGAGATCGCCAACCTGGTCCCGAACAAGCACCAGCCGTACGTGGGCGACTCGGCGTTCGCCCACAAGGGTGGCGTGCATATCGACGCGGTCCGTAAGAATCCGATGACCTATGAGCACGTCCGTCCGGAGGCGGTCGGCAATCGCCAGCGCATGCTCATTTCCGACTATGCTGGGAAAAGCAGCCTCGCCGCGAAGGCCGAGGAGTTTCACATCAAGCTACGCAAGAAAGATCCCAAGGCGCAGGAACTTTTGGCGACGCTCAAGGATCTTGAAAACCAGGGCTACCAATTTGAGGGAGCGGAGGGTTCGTTCGAGCTCTTGATGCGTCGCATGCTCGGCAAGCACAAACCTTCCTTCGAATTGATGGGCTTCCGGATTATTGTGGAGAAGCGGCATGCGGATGAGGAGCCGATTTCCGAGGCCACGGTGATGGTCAAGGTTGACCACACCGTGGAACACACGGTGGCCGTCGGGACGGGACCCGTCAATGCCCTGGACCACGCCCTCCGCAAGGCCCTCGAAAAGTTCTATCCGCAGTTGCGGGAAGTGAAGCTGCTGGATTATAAAGTCCGCGTCCTGGCGGCCAACAAGGGTACCGCCTCCAAGGTCCGCGTCCTGATCGAATCAGGAGATCATAAGGAAAAGTGGGGGACGGTGGGGGTCTCCGAGAACATCATGGAGGCGAGCTGGCAGGCGTTGGCCGATAGCATCGAATATAAGATGGTGAAAGATCGACGGTCTTTCAAGCACGGTTCTGCTTGACTTCTTGGCTCAGGCTTGCGTATCGTATCGATCTCTAAGGGGATTTTTACCTGATTAGGCTGATTGGGGGGCTGACGATGAGGAAGGCAGATCTCGCGACCGAAATCTATGAAAAGGTTGGCGTTTCAAAAAAGGAAGCGGCTGACCTCGTTGAGTTGGTCCTCGACACGATCAAGGGGATTCTTCAGAAGGGCGAATCATTTAAAATCGCCGGGTTCGGAAATTTCGTCGTCAGAAGCAAAGGGCCTCGCAAGGGGAGAAACCCTCGGACCGGCGAAGAAATCGGAATCACTCCCCGGCGCGTGGTGACTTTCCGTCCCAGCCAAATCTTTAAAAAATACGTGAACTAGCCCGGCGGCTCCTATGGCTACCGGAACCGCAGCATCCAACCAAGGCTCCAGCGGGGCGGTCGGCGAGAAGCTCTTTTACAAGATCGGTGAAGTGAGCAGGCTGACCGGCCTTCCCGCCTATGTGCTGCGATTCTGGGAATCCGAGTTTGGGTTCCTGTGTCCCCAGAAAACCAGGGGCCGTCAACGGAAGTACACGCCCAAGGATATCGAGACCCTCCTCCAAATTAAACGCATGCGATACGAGCAAGGGTTCACGATCGAGGGGCTCAAGCGCCGATGGCATACGCGGGTCGGTGTTCAGGAGCGGCGACCCTCCCGCGGGACGGCCGATGTCGTTCGGCGCGTGAAGCACGAGGTCCATGAGATGCTGAAGGTTCTCGGAGAGTAGACGTCAACGATCGTTGATACATAACAGCACACATGGGTCGGGGCGTAGCGCAGACCGGTAGCGCACTCGCTTGGGGTGCGAGTGGTCGTGGGTTCAAATCCCGCCGCCCCGACCAAACAGAACTTGTTCGACACCTCCAGTGATAACAACGCTTGCCCGTAGTGAGCCAACTCTCCGATGACCAATCCAGACCGGGCCCGCTTGAACATGGTCGAGGGGCAACTCGTTTCCCGCGGCATCACTGATCCCAGGGTCCTGGACGCGATGCGGAAAGTCCCGCGCCATCTGTTTCTTGATGAGGCGCTGGGCGATCGGGCCTATGATGATTCGGCTCTGCCGATCGGCGAGAAACAAACCATTTCCCAGCCCTACATCGTGGCGCTGATGACGCAGGCTCTCGCGCTTCAAGCGACCGACAAGGTTTTGGAGATCGGCACCGGGTCAGGGTATCAGACCGCGATCCTGGCAGAGCTGGCCTCGCGCGTCTATTCCATCGAGCGTGTGAAGTCGCTGGCCATACAGGCCCGCGAGCTGCTCGACCGTTTCGGCTACCGGAACGTGGCCATTCGGAACAGTGACGGGACATATGGGTGGGGAGATGCTGCGCCGTTCGATGCCATTCTGGTTGCGGCCGGGTCTCCATCTATTCCGTCCATGTTGGTGGAGCAATTGCGGGAAGGGGGCCGGCTGGTTATTCCTGTGGGAGACCGGAATACCCAGGTGCTCCAGCTCGGGGTCAAGGAGCGCGGGAAACTGGCGGTGAGCGTTTTAGGCGATTGCGTGTTTGTGCCGTTCATCGGCGCCTTCG
>WNFB01004673.1_pt1 | contig 12194 bp, 12 predicted proteins | sample 5400501 | NCBI WGS metagenome assembly WNFB01 (sample SAMN13153341, study PRJNA577476) | soil metagenome | isolation source: 200 cm saprolite under Douglas fir tree site 2 hole 1 | place: USA:California | collected 2015-04-18 | reverse complement strand
CCCCGTCCGCGATCACTGAATCACGAACGGGGAGACCGTTGGTTTACCCAGGCAGTTGGGACAGGAAAGCACCCAATTTCGCCGTGGCCTTGAACTGGGGAATGGGATCCAGTTCCTTGAACGCGCTGGTGAACGCATTGGACAGGCTCCACATCGTCCGCGGCGAGAATTCCTCGTGCTCTGGCTGGAAGTACAGCCGATGGACTGCGGAAAGAAGTGTCTTCGGCGCCTCCAGCTTGCCATCCACGAACGCGGCATAGAGGATCAGCTTTGCTCGTTCGTCGCTGACCTGTGCCTGCCGGTGGACAATCCATATGCTGGGTCGCAGATGCGTCAGATGGATAACTGGAACCCGAATGGTGCGGTGCGGGACCACGTCAATACGGAAGCATTGTCCCAGGCGAATTCACTCACTGGCAGCCACCTTTGGCGTTGTAAGGAGCCTTCAGGAACCCTTATCGGACCCTAATTGGACCCAGATTTTGATCGCCACGTTCATAATGGGTCTATGTCTTCGACCGCGCTGGCAGACTCTCGGGACGTCGTTCGACGCATCATCTGGATACAAGCCATCACGATCGGCTGGATGACGGTCGAAGCCATCTTTGCTCTCGGCGCAGCATGGCGCGCCCATAGCCCGGCATTGCTCGCGGTTGGCGGCGACAGTGCCATTGAACTCCTCTCCGCGGTGGTCGTTTATTGGCGGTTTCGGTCAAAGTGGAACGGCGAGCAGACAGAACAGTTAGCAGCCAGAATCACGGGAGGTCTTCTGTTCGCGTTGGCGGCGTGCGTAGCGTTCGTCGCTTCATTGGCGCTGCTTGGCCATCGTGAAGTGAGGCCAAGCCTTCTTGGAATTGCTGTATTGAGTGTGGCAGCGGTTGTAATGCCACTGCTGGCACAGCAGAAGCATCGGTTGTCCGCCGCGACTGCCAGTGCGGCACTGAGAGCAGATGCAGCAGAGTCCGCGCTCTGCGGCTACTTGTCGATCATCGCGCTCGCAGGTCTGGTTGCGAATGGGTTCTGGGGGATTACCTGGGCTGATCCTGCGGGTGCACTGTGCCTCATACCGCTGGTTGCGCGGGAGGGCTGGCAAGCTCTCAAAGGTAAACCCTGCGACTGCTGCTGACTGTCCCGCACAATACCTTGGCTGCAAAATAGCTGAGCGCATCCGCAGCGAGGGTTTCCCAAAAGCTTCTACAGGTTTCACGACGAGGCTAGGTTGCCCGCCAAAGCTTTAGGGCTGTGACTGTCGTCACTGCGCGCTTGGTCCAGGCCGGTCTAGTATGCTTGTCTGAAGTGGGAACTTGTTCATCGTGGTCAGAAAACGCGGTACACTGATGAGGATGGCTAGAAGCCGAGCATTCGCACTGCTGACGATTGCCCTCCTATGGGCAATCACGCCAGCTATGGCGTGTGTCCTTCCGGGTGCGACAATGACTCCCGCTGAACGGGAGTGCTGCCACCGTATGGCAGAACAGTGTGGAAGCTCCATGATGCCAGCCAGTCATTCCTGCTGTCAGGCTCCGCGCCCGATGAATACTGTTCTTACCCAAGCGCAGGCTGCGGCACCCGTTCGTCCTCCGACAATTGCTGTCATACCCCCGCTAGCATCGTTAGCGGTATTGCCCGTGGTGACGGCCCGCTCCCATCTCTCGTTTCTTCACAGCCCACCTCCCGAGCCGTCTCCCGGCTGTAAGTCCATTCTAAGAATCTAGCCAGCTTTCATTGCTCCAAACGAGGCCGTGATTTGCCTTTCTGCGCCCTTGGTGCGCCTGAGGCGGACAGGCTTCCTATCCCTCTACCTGTGAATGATGTACGGAGGAGTAATGAAAGTCCTACGTGTAGGTATTTATCTGCTGATCGCCTTCAGCGGAGCACCTGGTTTTGCCGCCGAGCCAGCCGCCGCAACTGATCCCTTATCTGGCGTCGCTGCCCTTCTGACTCAGGAGCATCAGCACCCTCGGCCGTCCACGCCGCCGATGAGCCTTGCCCAGTTGGAAACAGCGGCTTCGGCCAACAATCCGGAAATCCGCGTGGCTACCCGTCGTGTCGCCATCGCTGAGACACGGGTGCGCACTGCTGGGTCGTTGAGCGACCCCGAGTTCATGTATCGCGGCTGGGGGACGCCGCTTGCGAAACCCTGGGACCTGAACCAGACGCAACACATGTTCATGTTCAACCAGTCGCTGCCTGGTCCGGGCAAGCGCGCACTGCGCACACAACTTGCTTCGGAGGAAGTCTCTCAGGTCAAAGCGGAGCTGGAGGCCAAGCGGCGCGACGTGACGGCTCAGGTCCGAAAGGCGTTCTATCACCTACTCCGCAATCAGGATGAACTCCTGCTGCATGACGAGCAGGCGGCACTGGCTCGCCAGTCGTCGGAGTCGGCGCGCATCAAGTATGTTGTCGGGCGCGTCCCGCAGCAGGACGTGCTGAAAGCGCAGATCGCACTCACCAAGCTGGTCGAGCACCTCGTAATGCTCGAACAGGACGGTGGCCTCGCCCGAGCCCGACTGAATACGCTGCTGGGCCGGGATCCTGGGTCTCCGCTCGAAGTTCAGGGCCAATATTCGCCGCCGCAGAAGCTCCCCGCGCTTTTGGACCTAGAAAAAAGTGCCTTGGAGAATCGGCCCGAGCTGGCGGTGGCCTCCTCCGGCGTACGGCAAGGCGAAGCTCGCACGAAGCTTGCCCAGAAGTCCTACACGCCGGACTACAACCTCAGCGCGGGCTACATGCTCATGCCTGATGGCGCACGCTATCGCAACGCCTACATGGCCGAAATCGCCGTCACTCTGCCCTGGCTGAACCGCGGGCGCCACGACGCGGAGATCGCCGAGGCACAGGCGGATCTCTCGGCTGAAAGAGCCGAGTACGACAACCAGCGTGCGCTCGTTTTCGGGGAAATCCAGGAAGCTCTGATTCGCGCGCAATCTGCCAAGCGCCTCGTTGATCTTTACGGCGAAACGCTTCGTCCCCAAGCCCAGGCGACACTGAAGTCAACCGTCGCTGCTTATCAGGCCGACCGCACGGACTTCCTCAACCTGCTCGACAGTCAGAACACGACTCTCGAAGTTGAACTCGATTACTACCGCGCTGCGTCCGAGTTGGAATCGCGGATTGCGGACCTCGAACGAGCAGTGGGATCTCCCCTGACGCGGGACGGACACGAATCGAACACAACCGGCCCTCATGCTTCTCTCCCTCAGATCACTTCGGAGGTGCGCTAATGACACACCATGAAAAGAAACTCCTTGTTACAGGACTCACTCTCGGGCTGGTGTTGGCCTTCGTCGCCTACGCCCCAATAAGCCTTTGGCATCCCGAGCGTAGCGCTACCCAGTCTCACGAAGCCCCGATTCCCAAGAACGAGGCAGCGCCGGATCAGGCCACTTCCCAACGCGCAGAACATGAACAAGCACAGGCGGACGCCTCTGTCTCCGGTATTCAACTCAACCAGAAGGAGCAGACAGACATTGGTGTCGAAACCGTCGAAGTCAGGCGACGTAATCTTCGGCGGACGCTCATGACCGTCGCCAAGGTGGACGAACCGGAAACGCAACTGGCTTCGATCAGTGCGCGAATCAGTGGGCGCATCGACAAGCTGTACGCTGACTTTACGGGCCAGCCGGTGCGCCGTGGTCAGCCGGTCGCATCCATTTACAGTCCAGAAGTCTTTTCCACCGCCGAGGAATACAGACTTGCCCTTGAGAACCGAAAACGTCTTGGCAGGGGCGCCGAGCCCTTGGCAGTCTCGGGTGCCGATGATCTGGTAAACGCCAGTCGCCGTCGGCTGGAACTTTGGGGACTCACCGTACAGCAACTGGATGAGATCGCATCGTCGGCGAAGCCGCAGATCGAACTCCCCATCTACTCCACCATCAGCGGCATTGTGACAGAACGCAGAGTCACTCAAGGGCAGTACGTAAACGCCGGAGAAGTTCTCTACACCGTAACCGATTTGAGCACGATTTGGGTGAAGGCAGACGTGTACCAGCCCGACCTGCCTTCCGTGCACGTCGGCCAGTCCGTTGAGATCACTTCCGACTCACTACCCGGCACTTCGCTACACGGGCGAGTCGGATTTCTCGATACTTCCATTAACCCTCAGACCCGCACTGCCTCAGCTCGCATCCAGGTTCCGAACCCCAGCATGCGACTCCGCCCCGGCATGTTCGTGCAAGTCAAATTTTCCGCACCCGCAGGACACGACGTCCTCGCCATACCACGTTCCGCAGTTCTCGATACGGGTATGCGCAAGATCGTTTACGTGGCCAAGAGCAACGGGGAATTCGAGGGCCGGCAGGTGCAACTCGGCACGCCAGGTAACGACTACTACCCAGTCGTCGCCGGCCTCAAAGAAGGCGAACGCATCGTCAGCCAAGGCAGTTTCCTGATCGATTCACAAACTCGAATCACCGGCGGCATGACTGGACTCTTTGGTGGGTCGAAAGAATTCGATCATAGTCAGGCACAAGCACCCGACGTTTCTCAGATCAAGTTCACCTTCCGTTCGGACCCGGAAACACCTCGTGGCAATTCCGACGCGACGCTGCACGTAGGTTTGCTCGATTCTTCAGGGAAGACGGTAAGCGATGCACAAGTAAAGGTCATGTTCATCATGCCGGCGATGCCAGCGATGGGCATGGGCGAGATGCGCGCCGCAACCGACCTCACATGGAAGGGCCCTGACTACGTGGGCGCGATCAAGGTCCCGACAGCGGGCTCCTGGAATGTCGAAGTGAACGCCAGCCGCAACGGGCAACTCCTGGGTAGCTATCACGCCCGGCTGAATGCGCAGTGAAGAGGAGAAAACATGATTAACCGGCTCATTGAATTGTCGCTGAAGAACCGCTTCCTCATTCTTCTGGTTTACGCGCTGCTGGCTGCCTGGGGTTACTGGGCACTGCTAAGGACGCCGATAGACGCCATTCCTGATCTCAGTGAAAACCAAGTGATCGTTTACACCGACTGGGCGGGCCGTAGCCCGCAGGAAGTCGAAGACCAGATCACGTATCCGTTGACTGTCAACCTGCAAGGGCTGGCGGGAGTGAAGGACGTGCGTTCGTCCTCGGCATTAGGGTTCTCGATGATCAACATCATCTTCCAGGACAACATTGATCCCTATTTTGCACGCACGCGGGTCTTGGAACGGCTGAACTTGGCATCGGGTCTCCTGCCCGAGGGAGTCGTACCTGTTTTAGGTCCGGATGCAACCGGTGTGGGTCAGGTCTTCTGGTACACGGTCGAGGGACCCTACGACGGCGGGACCCTACACTCCCTGCAGGACTGGTTCATCAAGTACCAGTTGAACTCGGTGTCCGGCGTGGCAGAAGTAGCGAGCATCGGCGGTTGGGTACGCCAATACCAGATCGACGTGGATCCCATCAAACTGCGCGCCTACAACATCCCCTTGCGCACAGTTATCGAGGGCGTTCAGCGCAGCAACACCAACGTCGGCGCAAAGGTCATTGAGGCGAGCGACCAGGAGATGGCAGTCCGGGGCGTCGGCTTGATTCGCTCGACGGCGGACATTGAGAACATCGTCCTCACTGCCAGCGCGGGCACGCCAGTCTACATTCGCAATATCGCGGATGTCCATTTGGGGCCGGAATTCCGCCGTGGCGTTCTCGACAAGGATGGCAAGGATGTCGTGGGCGGCGTCGTGGTCATCCGCAATGGAGCCAATGCCCAAGAAGTAATTAGCGGAGTCAGAGCGAAACTCACAGCGTTGCCAGGGTTACCCAAAGGCGTCCACATCGTTCCTTTCTACGACCGCAGCACTTTGATCCTTCACGCAGTGAATACGTTAAAGTCGGCGCTCCTCGAAGAGATCCTGCTGGTCACGCTCGCACACGTGATCTTCCTGTGGCACTTCCGCAGCATCCTGATCGTGACTTTGCCATTGCCGCTGGCGGTCCTGGGATCGTTCCTGTTTATGCACTATGCCGACATCTCTTCCAACATCATGTCGCTCGGCGGCATCGCGATTGCGATTGGGGTGCTGGTCGATGCTGGGATTGTGATGACTGAAAACGTGCTACGGCACGCGGAACGCTACTACGAAGAACATGGAGAGTACAAGTCGGCGATTGGCCAGATCACGCTGGAAGCGGCCAAGTTGGTAGGTCGGCCGATCTTCTTTGCGATGACCATCATCATTCTGGCTTTCGTCCCTGTGTTTGCACTCACCGGCATGGAAGGCAAGATGTTTCACCCGCTGGCCTTCACCAAGACCTTCGCCATGGTGTGCTCCACCCTAATCGCGGTCACTCTGGTGCCGGTGCTTTGCACCTTCCTGATCCGTGGAAAACTGCACCGCGAGGACGCAAATCCCGTGATGCACGCTCTGGGAATGATTTACAAACCGGTACTGCGCTGGGCCTTAAAGCACAGGATCATGACGCTGAGCGCGGCAGCACTGGTCTTCGGATCGGCGCTCTGGCTGGCAACTACGATCGGCTCCGAGTTTATGCCGCCCCTCGATGAAGAGACTGCCCTGTTCATGCCCATTACCGACCCCAGCATTTCGCTTACTAAGGCGACCGACATTCTGCGCTGGCAGGACCAGATCATTGCCCAAGACCCGCTCGTCGAGAGCGTTGTGGGAAAAATCGGAAGGGCAGAGAGCGCCATCGACCCTGCCCCGGTGAATATGACCGAAACGGTCATCAATTTCAAACCTAAGAATGAATGGCCCGCTGGCACGACTAAGGGAACGATCCTGCAAAGACTGGATGAGAAGCTGCGGCTACCCGGTGTGACCAACATCTGGACCCAGCCGATCCGCAATCGCATCGACATGCTTTCGACCGGCATCCGCACCCAGGTGGGAGTGAAGGTCTTCGGTAACGACCTCGCGACCATCGAGGAGAAGGAGACTGAAATAGAACGGGCTCTGCGGAGCGTTCCTGGTGCCGCTGACCTTTATGCCGAGCGCATCACCGGCGCGCCGTACCTTGAAATAAAAGTAAACCGCGAAGCCGCCGCTCGCTACGGAATCAACGTTGGTGACGTGCAGGACGTCATTGAGACTGCAATTGGCGGCAAGAACCTCACGACCGCCATTGACGGCCGTCAACGTCTGCCCGTGCGGGTGCGTTACGCCCCCGATTTCCGGGAAGACCCTGAAGAGCTGCGGAATAATGTGCTGGTCACGGCCAGCAATGGCGCGCAGATTCCGCTTGGACAAGTGGCCGACCTTGGCGTGGTGATCGGACCATCCATGATCAGCAGCGAAAACGGGCTGCTGCGAGGTAGCGTGCTGATGAACGTGCGCGGGCGCGACGTTGGCCGGTTCGTGGACGAGGCGCAGCGCGCTGTCGCCCGCGCGGTGAAAATGCCGCCCGGCTATTACATCGAGTGGAGCGGGCAGTACGAAAACCAGATCAGTGCGAAGAAACGGCTGGAACTCGTCATCCCAGTCGTGTTCCTGATTATCTTCCTGCTGCTCTACAGGACCTACAACTCTTTCAAAGAAGCGTCCCACGTGATCCTCGCCGTACCTTTCGCCCTGAGCGGCGGAGTCTTCCTCCTGAAGCTTCTGGGCTACAACTTTTCGGTCGCTGTGTGGGTGGGCTTCATCGCTCTGTTCGGCACCGCTGTGCAGACCGGTGTAGTAATGGTCATCTACTTGGAAGAGGCCGTGGAACGAAAGAGAGTCGCTATGGGCGTGCTTTCCGTACGGGGTTTGCGTGAAGCGGTGATGGAAGGTGCCCTGCTACGCTTGCGTCCCAAAATCATGACCGTATCCACGGTTGTGGCGGGCCTGTTACCCATCATGTGGTCTACGCGCACCGGGGCGGAGGTGATGAAGCCGCTCGCAACCCCCGTACTCGGAGGCATGGTCAGCTCGCTGCTGCATGTGCTGATTGTGACTCCCGTGATCTTCACTTGGCTGCGAGAAAGAGAACTCTCAAACGCTGCCACAAAAGCCGAACGCCAAGAATAGAGGCACTTTCCAATTGACGAGAGAATTGCAAGATTGCCTGTCGCCCCCTCGCGGGCGGTAACCTTCGCCGTTGATGGCTCGTGCGCTTGGCTCCAAGTCTGGAAGACGGCTACCGTATCGAGGTAGCACTCTCGCGTTCGCTTTTTTGGACCCATTTCGGGCCCAAATGCCATAGTCCATCGCGGAAATCACCTGGCATATGCACAGGGACGGGCGCCCGATGTTCGCAGGCGCGACTCAGATACCCACTTGACTCTGGACCATAGTCCAGAGTACATCCTGTTAAACATGCAGGTTCACACACGTCCTTCTGCCAGCATGCAGATTGGTGAGGCTGCCAAGTTAAGCGCGCTCACCGTTGATGCCATTCGCTTCGATGAGCGCCGCGCTCTTCTGCCCAAAGCACCGGGCACAGCAGGTCGTTTTCGCCTTTATACAGCAGACGACGTGGCCCGGTTAGACTTCATCCGGCAGATGCAAGATTTGGGGTTTCTCACTACGCGAGTCAGGCAGCTGTTGGACCTGCGTGAGCGCCGCCTAGACACCTGTCATGAAGTGCGGGACTTGCTGAAAATGAAGCTGGCAACGGTGCGCTCCAAGATCCGCGAACTTGGGCAGCTGGATCGTGAATTGGCCGCTGATCTGCGCAAGTGCAATCATCAATTGAAGCACCGGCAGAAGCATACGCCTAGAAGCTGCCCGGTGCTCGCCGCTTCCAATGGAAGGAAAGCAACCTTACATGCTGATAGAAGTTCTTTACGTGCCCGGCTGCCCTAATCATCAGCCAGCAATGCAAAGGCTGAAGCAAGCGTTGCGCTCGGAATCCGTGGCCGCGCCTATTCAGGAGATCGCGGTGAGAGATGAAGCAACGGCGTATTCGTTGCGCTTTCCCGGTTCTCCCACGGTGCGCATCAACGGTGTAGACCCAGAGCCAAATGAACAGCAGTCGTTTGGCCTAACGTGCAGGCTGTATTCAGATGGACGTGGAGTGCCCTCCCAGGAACTGCTCCAAGGCGCTGTCGCTGCCGCAAAAAGCAAAGAGGCGGAGCTATGAAGGTTCTGGAAAAGGGCGCACCTACGGCAGCCATCCTTGCCGCACTCTCAACGCTCGCTTGCTGTGTACCCGTAGGCTTCCTGGGAGCACTGGGATTTGCGAGCGTGAGTGTATGGGTGCAATCCCTGCGTCCGTGGCTTTTGGGCGCTGCAGTTGTGCTTTTATGTGTGGGCTTCGCGCAACTCAATTTCCGCAAGTCCTGCGTAAGACGTAGCAAGGTGCGCCTGACCCTACTTTGGATTGCTGCTGTGGTGGTCGTCTTGGTGCTTCTATTCCCGCAGGTAATTGCCAGCCTGATCGCTGGCTGAAGCGAATGAACCGGCAGACAAAAGTGGCGTTGGTTCTTGCAGGTGCGGCTCTCCTGCTGATCGCGGCTTGGTACGTCCGGGGAAGCTATACTCCATCGGGCCAACCGCCCTTGACGGTTTTAGGTCAAGGCAACCTCAATCAGTTTCACGCGGCGTTTGATACCGGGGCTGGCGTACCACGTTTGCTGTTACTTTTCTCTCCAACTTGAGCCTATTGTTTGCGGGGGGCCTCCGCAATCCAAGAGCTCCTAAAGCAACACCCATCTTATGAACTTAAAGTGTTGGTCGTCTGGGAACCGATGCTGCCCACTGATTGGGGCAAACCTACGCGCCCGGTTCTATCACGCATTTCAGACCTCAGGGCCACCCAGTTCTGGGACAAAGACCATCTTGTAGCAAAGGAATTGAGTCAACACTTGTCTGGTTCTGAACGTAACTTCTGTAGGCGCAAAGGTATTCTTTGGGACCTGGCCGCACTGTATCCTAGGGACAGTCAATGGGGTGCGCAACCCGCATTTGTTGACTGCCCCGTCTTGGACGTAGCGCCGGAACTTGCCAAACGGTTCCCGACGACTACCCTGTCGAAGTAGCATCCCTCGCTCACGTACCAATGATCCGATTCATGCAACTCGTCAGTACTCCTCTGGCAAAAGCAGCGTCGTGGCGGAACGGTCTCCCTCGGTGATTATCCACAGCCTCTCCCCGGCGCCTGTCTGGTAGCTGCTCAGCAATCGAAACCCATGAGCCATGCTGTACTCATTTTCCGCGATATCGGTCGGGTCTAGCTCGCCCCAGTCCCCTGTTGCATGACGGGCCAGGAAGCAGGTAGCCGGCTGCTTCGCTCTTTCCAATGCAGCTAGCGCACCTGGCGTCGCCACAATTTGCCCAAGTCGGAACAGTGCAATCATGTGAGTGACTCCTTTCTTCAGCCCAACGGGCGAAACTCACCCGCGTTGGAACGTTCGCCTAAAGTAAATTGGGATTACTTGTTGGGAAGGGGCGGTCGACTGACGCCGCCCCGCGTTCTAGAAGGACTGTGAGAACCGGGCTTCCAGGAATTCGCCCAGTTTCGCCGTGGCCTTGAATTGTGGGATGGGATCTAGTTCTTTGAACGCAGCGGTAAACGCATTCGAGAGACTCCAGATCGTTCGCGACCGCAATTCCTCGTATTTTGGATCGAAGTAGAGGTCATGCACGCTGCGAGCAAGGTGTTTTGGAGCTTCCAGTCTGCCCTCGATGAAACGCCTCATATATGACCACCTTGGCGGTGACGGCCGTCAGCTCACTTCTTTGCCACGCTTCCACCTGCTTTCGCATCGGTTCAAAGTGTCGCTGCATGCGATCAACCCCAACCGAGATGCAGTCAATCAGCGAGAACGACTTTGAGTGTTTCGCGAGCACCGGTGTAAACACACCCGTGACAATGTCTCCGAATTCTGGACGCCGTGAGGTTCAACTTCCTCGAAGCCGACTCCTGGCCCGGAATAACTTCCGGATCGCCCGTGATCCGGGCACAACCGCCAAAGTGATCAGGTGAAGAGCACAAGGCGTTGGACCACTTCGATTGCGTATCGGCGCTGACCCGGAGCGATCAGCACGCAAAGAGCGCTGAGTTGTTCGCCTCGACAGGCGTCTTGACAATAGTCGTGATAACGAGTATTGTGGTTGTGATGAAGGAAACGAGTCAGTCGGAGAACAAGCGACGGCGCGTCGCCTGTCCTGAGGAAGTGGCATTCCTGGACCTGCTGCGCACCACCGACATGCTGTCCCGCGGTCTGATCCAGGTGCTCAAGACCGAGGACCTCTCGGCGACGCAGTACAACGTGCTCCGAATCCTGCGCGGCGCACCCGAAGGGCTCGCCTGCGGGGAAATCGCCAGCCGCATGATTACGCGTGACCCAGATGTCACTCGCCTGCTCGACCGTCTGGAGAAGCGCGGTCTGATCTCGCGATGCCGTGAAACCAAGGACCGGCGGACAGTGATGGCCCGAATCACGCAAGAGGGTTTAAAGCTGCTCACCCGACTCGACGAACCGGTGCAGGCCGCCCATCGCAAACAATTAGGCCACCTGGGGCGGGAGCGCCTGCGGACCTTGACTGAACTGCTGCGCGTTTCCCGCAGCCAAGTGGCTTGATTTTTTTGCCCTTACTATTTGTTGCAACGATTATCGTCTGAACGCATCTAAAGCAAGCAGAAAGGACAACCACCATGAGCACACTGGTTACACCGCAAATCTCCACCACAACCTGGAACATTGACCCGGCTCACTCTGTTGCCGAGTTCAAGGTCAAGCACATGATGATCTCCAACGTGAAGGGACAATTCGCCAAAGTCACGGGAGTGTTGACTCTTGACGAATCCGACCTGGCAGACTCTCGTGTCGAGGCCTTGATCGAAGCGGCCTCGATCGAAACGCGCGATGCCCAGCGCGATGCGCACCTTAAGAGCGCCGACTTCTTGCACGTGGAGAAGTTCCCCACGCTGTCCTTCAAGTGCACGCGCATTACCCTTGTCCGGGACGGAGAACTGGCCGTCGAGGGCGACCTGTCCATACGGGGCGTCACGCGCAAGGTGTTCTTTACTGTTGAAGGGCCAACCCCACCGGCCAAAGATCCTTGGGGCAATACCCGTGTCGGTCTGTCGGCGAGTACAAAGCTCAACCGAAAGGACTTCGGCCTGACTTGGAATGCAGCGCTCGAGACCGGTGGCATTCTCGTCGGCGACGAAGTGACCATAACCCTAGATGTAGAGTTTGTGAAGGCCTAAGCGATTTGCCGCGCCGCATAGGTCGAAACTGCTGCGCGGCGCAGAAGAGAGGGAGAGTTATGTCACTCCGCCCAGTTAGACAGATCATTCAACCAAAACCCACCGTTGAGGGTGCCGGTG
>WNFB01004670.1_pt1 | contig 12197 bp, 11 predicted proteins | sample 5400501 | NCBI WGS metagenome assembly WNFB01 (sample SAMN13153341, study PRJNA577476) | soil metagenome | isolation source: 200 cm saprolite under Douglas fir tree site 2 hole 1 | place: USA:California | collected 2015-04-18 | reverse complement strand
CACAGCCACCGGCGAGAACAATCCAGCAGCTGCCGATCCGCATCCAGCAGGATGTACTCGCCGGCGCCGACCGCGCCCCAGTCCATCAGACGGGCCACCATCGTCCCCAGGCCGGCGCCGACCTCCAGCACTTGCGGCGCACCCGCGGGCATCAGGCGACGCAGCTCGGCCAGCACATGCCGGTTAAGCGCCCGGTCATCCACGGTCGTCTTCGCGGCCAGGTAGCGGGCATAGTCGAGGGTCATCGAGGCTTCATCGAAGCAAGTCATTGCTTCTCGGCTACCATCGCGAACTTGCGCACCCGCCCGCTGCCGAGCCAGTCACTCCACAGCTGATGGGCTGTGATCAGCTCGGCGGTGGCCTGCGTCCCGATCTGGTCGGCGATCTGGGGTGAATCGGCTCGATAACAGCGAAGCAGCGCCGTCGCTATCGCGTGATGGGAGGAGCTGTACACCTGCCGCCAGATCACGGTCAACCCCGCCTCGCGCAGCACGCCCGTCAATTCCGCCAACTCGATGAGCCAGACTGTATCGGCGCCGGGCATCCGCGCCCGCTCCTGGTGGGTGAGCGGCCGGCCTTCCTCGACCGTGAAAGCGAAACGCCCGCCCGGCTCCAGCACGCGCGCCACCTCACCCACCAAGGCCTCCTTGTCGGGGAAGGCCAGCATCGTCTCCAGCAGGAGTACCACCTCGAAGCGGCCCTCGGGCAGAGGCGGGAGGTGAGCCTGCTCGAAGCGGCAGGGGAGATTCCCGGCCAGCTCTTGGGCGGTGGCCAGTGCGCTGGCGGAGTAATCGACACCCAGGTAGCGGCATCCCGACTCCGCCGTGATCATCCGGCCGGGGCCGGCCACCCCGCAGCACAGGTCGAGCACTGAGACGCCGGGACCGACCCTGGCCTGGTGAGCCAACGTCCGGACCTCGCCCGCCCGCATGAAGCTCTCCTGGCCTACATACTCGCCCGCGGGGTAGGCGGGCGCCCGGGCCCGCTCTAGCGCCGTCAAGAATGGTGCTCGTTGATCGTGTCTCATGTCAGATCCCGCACGGTGTCCGGCGCGGCGGAGCCGGTGCCACCCGCCCCGGCAGAGCTACCTGCCGCGCCGCGCCCATGTCGAGCGGACGCCGATCGTCTCGGGTCGAACCGCGTCTACCGCTGCTACGTACCACCCTGTGTCAGGTATGACGGATCGGCGGCGGGTGTGGTTCAGCTCGGCCGCAGGATGGAGGCTGGCTCGATGCGGCAGGCGCTCTGGAGGGCCGGAACATCGTGCGGGCCCACGTAGTAGTCCCCGAGGGGTTCGACAATCCCGGCCAGCCTACCGGCGGCAACATCTACGACCGGCGCGTCTGCGCCGGACTGGCCGAGGCCGGATGGGATGTGCTGGTCACGACCGTCGCCGCGGCGTGGCCGGTACCCGGCGCGGGCGCCCGCGCCGACCTGGCCCGCATCGTTTCCGCCATCCCCGACGGTGAGACCGTCCTGATCGACGGGCTCATCGCCTCGCCGGCCGCCGCGCAGCTACTGCCACACACCGGCCGGATACGAATGACAGTGCTGCTGCACATGCCACTGGCCACCGTCCTCGACACACACCATGATGCCAGCGCGCAGCGCTCCGAACGGGTCGTGCTCCGCGCGGCCACCGGTGTGGTCGTTACCAGCGAATGGACCCGCCAGCAGGTAATGACCCGATACGCGATCCCGGCCCACCGGGTGCACGTCGCCCGGCCCGGCGTCGATCGTGTCGCTGCCCCGGCCCGGCCCGTCCGCGGCCACCTGATCTGCGTCGGAGTCCTCGGCCGCCACAAGGGGCAGGACCTCCTCGTCGAGGCGCTCGCCGACCTCGCTGAGCGGGACTGGCATTGCGTGCTGGCCGGACCGCTCGACCGCGACCCGGACTTCGTCGAACAATTGCAGACCCGTATCACGCGCCTCGGCTACGGCCACCGCGTCCGGCTCACCGGCGTCCTGACCGGCGCGGCGCTCAGCCACGCGTACACCACCGCCGACCTGCTCGTCGCGCCGTCCCGCTCGGAGACCTACGGCATGACCGTCACCGAAGCGCTCGCCCACGGCCTGCCCGTCATAGCCGCCGCCGTCGGTGGGCTGCCCGAAGCGCTCGGCTCCACCGCCGATGGCACCCGCCCCGGCCAACTGGTCCCTCCCGGCGATCCGGCTGCCCTCGCCGCCACGCTCGCAGACTGGCTGGGTGACAAGCGCCACCGACACCGGCTACGGGCCGCCGCACGACAGCGGCGGTCGACCCTGCGCGGCTGGGAACAGACCACGCAAGAGATAGCGAACGCACTGACCGCCCATGGGTGCCGTAAGCCTGTGCCGACCGGAGTAGACAACCACCCTGAAAAGACCAGCGGCCCGGCTTGACCTTGACCTGCGTCAGGCTCCGACCATGGGCGCATGACGAACCACGGGGCAAGCCTGCCCCACCGGCAGTCATCAGGAACTGCCGGGGACGGCCAACCCGATCACGAGATGTGACTGCGCCCGGGATTGCGTCACTCGCGTAGCCGCCGTTCGGGGCGGTCATCAGAAATCTGGTGCGGCGGTGACGGTAACGCCCGAACGAGATGTTCTGCGCCCGGGGAATGGCGGCGTTGAGCGGTGCTTTATCTATGCGGTTGCGCGTTCCTGGCCAGGTTCCGGTTCGGGCCTGAGGTTGCCCTGAGCGCGTCACCGGGGTAGTTCGATCTCGGCCCGGGCGGCTTCCCACAACGTGCTCACGGTTACCCGGATGCTTTTGCGGGCGGCCTCTACTGGCGGCCAGAACCAGAAGCTGCCAGTGCCCTCGTGGGCGGGGGAGCCCTGCCAATTGCCGGGCATGCCCTGATGCTCGTCCCCCGCGTCGTCGGTGGCGTGCACCCGGAAGCAGGGTGTGATCATGGGCCAGTATTCCCCGTGTACCCAGGGGTGGCCGTAGAGCTGGATGCTGACCAGCTCACCCTGGGCGGAGACGCTCTCGATCACGGCGGTGGCGTGCTCCAGCGGCAGCCGCGCTGCTAGTCCGCGATGCTCCGCAGCCCGGAACCCGGCCGCCTGGCGGCGGGCGCGACGGCCCCACCGGTGAGCCAGCGGGATATGCCAGCCCGGCCCGCTGGCGGGGAAGCCGCTGAGCAACGTGCTGGTGACCGGCAGCGCGCCCACGGCCATCAGGCTGTCGGCCACCGCGGCGACAATCTCCGCCGTATCCTCCGGCCCCGCCGTGGACTCGGTGACCGAGTCGCTGATCGAATAGCTGGTGACGGGCGCAAGCGCGGCCAGGTAACACTCCGCCGCGGTCGGCCAGGGCGGGTCGCTCGTCCCCACCGGCACCTGGGCCGGGAGTGGCAGGACGACCCGGGCCGGCATGCCCGCAGCCGTAGGAGTGAACTCCAGCCAGGCAGGCTTGCTGGCCGGGTCGGCGGCTGCCAGCACGCGTCCGTGCCATTCTTGCCGATCGCCGCTGCGGCCCCAGCCCGCCAGCACGGCGCTCAAGTCATAATAGTGGCCCGCGTCGTCGGTGAGCGAGATCTCCGACATGGCCTTCCGCATCGGCACCTGCGGGTCGGCAGGGTCACCACCGGGATAGGCAGCCGTCGCATGGAAGCTCAGCTGCAATCCCGCTGAGGTCAGCTTCACCCACTCGAAGCAGACCTCGGCGACCGAGGTCGGGCACTGCACCCCCGCGGCGGCCACCGACAACGGGACCTCGCGCAGCCCGCCAGGCCCTGCGGCCCGGGACTGCCAGTACTCGTGGGCGCCCGGCCGGACCGTCAGCTCTCCTCTGGTAACCCCCCAGCCGTTCCCGAGACCCTTGCCCTCCAGCGCCAGCCGGTGCTCAGCCAAGATGGCCTCGGCCTGCGGCTCCGGCAGCAGGCCCAGCATCACCAGCGCATTCGCCACCGCCATAACGCGCAGCGACACAGGAAACAGAGGCCTGTCCGGATGCGCCCACGCCAAGGCCTCGGCCGTCAGCGAGCGGAGACAATCTGCCGGGTCCATCGGGTTCATCGCCAAGAGCCTATGCATCTCCCGGCCGAACAGACCACGCATTTCCGGCCGAAGAGATCAGCCACGCGCCAGGTGCAGCCCGCAGGTCACCGATCGCAGCGACGTCCACCGCCGCCGAGCCGCCGTTCGGCGCGGCCATTGGCCTCTCAGCGCTCACCGGCTGCGGCACGCCGATCAGGTCGATCTGGCACGCCGCGACCACCCGGAGGCATGCACCCGAATGTGCTACCGCGCGCGGCACGGGGCTGTGCGGGGCCAGATGTCCGGGCTGAGCTGGATCCGCGCCCCGGACGGCGGGTGCTTCGGCATCTTGATCGTCGGGTGTCCGGCTACGGCGTGCCTCCGGGTACCGTGAGATTAGAGCCGTCACCCGCCGGACTGGTCACCTGCGATCACTATCAGGCACTGAACCGGCCCGGCCGTGAGCCGGGCAATCTGCAGATCCCGAAGATGGAGCCGAGATGGCGCGAGTTCTTTACACGGCGGAGGCAACGGTCACAGGCGGCCGGGCAAGCGGCCACGGGCGCACGAATGACGGAGCCCTGGATGTGCAGCTCCGCCCGCCGAAGGAGATGGGCGGCGAGGGCGGTGGCACGAACCCTGAACAGCTCTTCGCCGTGGGCTATGCGGCCTGCTTCGAGAGTGCCCTGGGCGTGGTCGGCCGTCGTGAACGCGCCGAGGTGGGCGATGTCTCGATCGACAGCCGTGTGAGCCTGCTGCCCACCGAGGAGCGTGGTTTCAAGCTCGCCGTGGAGCTCGACGTAACCCTGCCGCAGGTTCAGGACCCTGAGCAGGCGGCGCGGATCGTTGCTGCCGCCCATCAGGTGTGCCCGTACTCCAATGCCACCCGGGGCAACATCGACGTGACGCTGACCGTGAACGGCCGGGACATCGGCTGAACCGCTCTCCGGTAGCGGTGATCTCACCGCCCGCCACCTCCGGCGGCAGCAGTTCCGCAGGGCAGGCTGCCCGGGAAGCTCATGCCCTGATGCCGGGTCCGCGGAGCGACCTGTCAGCTGCGAGTTCAGAGGCGACCCCGCACCGATCACAGTCCGCCACGTGATCGCGGAGCCAGTGCGCTCGCAGTCCCGCCTGTATGCAGGCCCTGGCAGGTCAGCATTGCCGTCCATGCCGTGCCGAACAGATGATCTGCACGCGGCATCCCAGGCCGTCGGCCCAGCTACCGACTGCGCGGAATAGGCAGGGCGGAGCACCGCTTCGCAAGGAGGGTCGCGCTGTGCGGATCGGCACTGGTCCGAGCCCAGTGTGCACGACTAGCGGTCGCCCCCGAGGGACGCATACCTGCGAAGAACCATCAGGCTTAGCCTGGGTCCAGCTCATCGATCAGGGTGTAGACCGCGTCGATGGTTACCTGACGCACGCGGTTCCACGATTCGGCCCAGTCTCCTGTGAGCCAGATACCGAGCCGTGTCGCGGCTTGCAGCGAGTCTGGAGCCGCGCCTGAATGCGCCTGGCCACGGCGCAGCTTGACCACTTGCTGGAGTTCGCCCACTGCATTCCTGGCACGTTCTAGCGATTCCAGGTCGGTGATGCGCCCCTTGAGGTCCGCTTTGAGGAAGTTCAGCGAACCTTCGCTCTTGCCGACTCTGGGAACGGTCAGCATCGAGAGCACATCGCTCAGTGCGCTACAGCGCGCATCGAACTCGTCGCCGCTGTTTCGCCTCCTCGGCGAGTGAGGCAATTCGAGCGAATCCTGGGCGCTGGAATAGCCGCTGTCCGGTTCGCACCAACCAGACCAGGTCAAGATGGTCGAGGGCGCGCGGTAGCGCAGAAGGCTCGACCGGCGCCCCGGAAGCTGCTGGCTCTGGGCCGCGCCCGATCAGTTGCTCGAGCGCCGCCAGATAGTCGGGTCCGGTTTCCACTGCGAACGGGCGCAGCGACCCGAACCACAGCTTCCATTCCCAGTCCGGGGAGTCTGGGTTTGGACTCACGCCCAGCCAGGTTGCCGGCTCGCCAGCCAGCATGAGGCGGACCTGGCTGGGATTGCCTTCCCCGAATGGACGGCCAATGATTTGCCTCACGCCAGCTATCAGTGCGTCGCTGCTGAGCGCAACCGGCTTGACCTTCACGGGATCGGGCAAGAAGCCCCGCTGCCGCGCATAGCCGACCTGGATGCTGGCCAGGAACACCTTGACCATCTGATCGCCGCGCCCGGAGTGCACCAGGCCGTAAACGGTGGGCGCGAGCCTGTCGCCGAGCTCGACAGGAGCATTCGGGAGTGGCGCGCTGTCCCGAAGCACCCGGATCGCCTGGTACCCGTGATCCCACTCCGGAAGGTCGCGGAGCACGTCGCGAAGGTCCAGGCCCGCTGTTGCCATCTCATGCGCGACGTACTGCCGGTTTGGCCATTGGTCGGTCCGCACCCAAGCGTCCATCAGGATGTTCAGCAGGCGCAAGGCGTCGCTCCTCGTCGCTGCCAGGCTAGCGGGCCTGCTCACGGCATGGAAGGTCAGACACCGTAGCGGTACCCTCTACGCAGCGGGTCAGCCTGCGGGCCGAGCGGCGGCCAGAGTCAGGGCAGGCCTTGGCGGCAGTCTCATTCACGCTCGTGCAAGGGCGTTCATGGCGGGCCATGGACAGGCGCTCACCTTGTGAAACGACGCCAGTGGCCCTACGTGAACGACGCTCCTTGCTCCTGAAAAACGGAAGGTCGTGGCGGCTCGCCGTTCAGGGGTCGAGCGTGCGAGCCGGGTCGGCCGGGGGGGTCATTCAGCTTGTGCGGGCTGCGATCTGCCTGGCCAGCTTGACCGCCTGCTGCGGACTTCCCTCCCAAGGAAGACCGTGACCGGGCAGCACCCAGCGAGCCTTGACCGGCTCGATCTTCTGCAGCGACGCCAGCGCCCGGTCGTGATCGTCGTTGACGAAACGCGGGCACAGGCGAGGCCCCGATTCGCCTGAGGCGAGGTCGATCGTTGCCAGCGTGTCTCCCACGATCAGGACTTCCCGGTCCTCCAGACTAATGGCCACGTTCCCGGCGGTGTGACCGGGCGCGTGGATCACGCGCGGATGGCCCGGCACGTCGAGGACCTCTTCATCCGCGAAACTCGACGCCACGGCGACGGGCGCCGCCCGGGCCACGCCATTGCGTATAACGTGTCCCACGTATCGCAGCACCGGCGGCTTCCACAGCGGGAATCTGGGCGGCTTGCCCCCCTTGCGCGTGGCCGCCGCTAGGTCATCGTGATGGACGAGCACCGTGGCGCCCGCCTGCGTCCGGAGCCGTTCGGCATTGCCCATGTGGTCGGGGTGGTGATGGGTCAGCACGACCGCCTTGACGGCTGACAGCGGAGCGTTCCGCGAGGCCAGGAACCCGGTCATCTGACGCCAGTAGCCGGGCAGGCCCGCGTCGATGAAGGTGTAGGCTCCTCCGTCTTCGACCGCATAGCAGCCCACGTAGGTGGTACCCACCCGGAAGACTCCCGGGACGATTTCCCGGACCCAGGGCTGCCCGAGCTTCACGGACGGTAATCCTAACACTTGCCTGGGAGCCGTGAGCATGCCCTGCTGCACCCGCCAGCCATTGCCAGATACCCACAGACCGGGCACGCCCTGGGCTCATTTTTGGTCTCACTGGTCATTCATCTCCGTGTACCTTCGTCGATCACCGGCTGGCGACAAGGGCCAGCCGGCGAGAAGACCAGCACAGCCAGCCATGGACCGCGGCAGCGAGTGGATCAACGCGCGTGCAGCAGCGAAGTGCAGCAACCAGACAGCACCTGGCCGACCGCAACCAACCTCTACCACCTCCACCAAGAGCGCAAAGACCCTCAGCGACCGCGCTGCCACGAGCTACGGATCAGATGATCAACAGCTTCGCCCGAGGCATGACATCGAGGCCGCAGCGATGGTCAGCTTCGTGACTGGTTCATGGCCTGCCTCCGGCGCAAACGCAGAGGCTTGGCTGCCAGTCGGTGCCAGTTTAAGATCAAGCGATCTCGATGAAGGCGAGGGGGGATGGGGCCAGGTAACGTTCCGCCGCCGGTGGTGCTTCTGCGGATGATGACGGGGTACTGGCAGGCGAAGGCACTGGCGGTCGCGGCTGAACTCGGGCTCGCGGATCTGCTGCGGGACGGGCCGCGCACGGCCGCCGCGCTAGCGGAGATCTGCAACGTCGACGCCGACAGCCTCCACAGGCTCCTTCGGGCGCTCGCGAGCGTCGGCGTCTTTGTTCAGACTGAACCGGGCTCGTTTGCGCTGACGCCGATGGCTGATTTGCTCCGTTCGGACCGGCCGGATTCCATGCGCGCATTGGCGCGTATGTACGGCTCGGAGCAGTACGAGGCCTGGGGCGGGCTGCTGGAAAGCGTCCGCGACGGCGGGCCGGCCTTCGATCATGCCTTTGGCACTTCTTACTTCACCTATCTGGCCGCTCATCCTGAGGCGAGTTCGATTTTCAACGATGCGATGACGGGGTGGACGGCGCAGCTTTCGGACGCCGTGGTCGCCGCCTACGACTTCTCCGGGTCAGGTCGTGTCGTTGATGTCGGCGGCGGCATTGGACTGCTGCTCGCGACGATACTCGCGGCCGTGCCGACCTTGCTGGGGACGCTCTTCGAACGGTCACACGTTGCTCAGCAGGCTGACGCCTATCTGCGCGCGACACCCATCGGCGATCGCTGCACTGTGGTTGCCGGTGATTTCTTTGAGGCCGTGCCCGATGGTGGGTCGTTTTACGTCCTCGCCCAGATCCTTCACGACTGGGATGACGACCATTGCGCGAAGATTCTCCGTAATTGCCGCGAGGCGATGCTGCCCGACGCGAAAATGCTGGTCATTGAACAGGTCATCCCGCCGCGAAACGAGCCGTCGCTGGGCAAGTGGCTCGACCTGCACATGCTCGTCCTCCTGGGCGGCCGCGAGCGGACAGAAGCCGAGTACGCATCCCTGCTCAGGGCAGGAGACTTCGAGCTCGACCGCGTCATCCCCACCGCGGCGGGCGCAAGCATCCTCGAAGCCACAGCGGCCGGAACGACACCGCGAGGCGCTTCGCATTGACGCGGACGGGCACTGACGCTGCCATGCGGCACACCAAGATCATGACACCCGCAACCGACACCAACGGGCCTGGACGTCGCCGTACTGGGACGGACGCTTCGAACGTATTGTCCCAGGCCAGCGACAGTGCTGGACACCTTGGCCGGGCTTTGCAAGCAGACGTTCAGCCTGGAGCCGCCGGGCGGCATATCCACTATGGAGTTGTCAAGTAGCTAGCGCCGCTAGGGCAGGACGGCAGCCGCCAAGGCCACCTTGCGATGAGGAGGCACGTGGAACTGCACGCCGCCTCAGCGCACAGTGGATCACTCCTAGTTGCAGTTCTAGTTGCAGTTCGCTCTCGTTCACGCCTGTCCGCAGGCGTACGCAGCACCGGCCTGAGCTGCGCAGCGGCCTTCCGGGAACCGCGGCGAACGTAGCCCGGTCAAGCTTTTAATCCGCGGGTTCGGGGTTCAAGTCCCTGGCGGCGCGCCCGTTCGACCTGCTGCCTCTTGTATGGGGCCGCACTGCGACCGTCGTGGCTCGACATGGTCGGCCATGCCAGCGTAGAGTTCCCTGCAATCCGCCGAGCTCCTCTTGGGAGTCGAGCGCGGGCAGGGGGCAATGAGAAAGAGGGGGCAACCACATGGCGTACGGCGTCGTTCACAAGTTCGCTGGTGGCACAAAGGAGCAGTACGACGCGTCGATCGCGGCAGTGCATCCACAGGGCGGGGCGCTGCCCGAGGGGCAGCTGTTCCATGCTGCGGGCCCATCGGTCGACGGGTGGACGATCATCGCAGTGCACGAATCGCGGGAGAGCTGGGAGCGGTTCCGGGACGGTATCCTCCTTCCCCGCATGACACAGGGCATCGCCGGTGGCTTCACGGTGCCGCCCGAGGAGACCGGATTCGAGATCTACAACCAGGTGAGGGCCTAGCCGCACCTCCGTAGTGAATCAGTTCCCGAACACCGGAGGTGCCTGGCGGCAGGCGAGATGATAATGAAGGCGCCCCTTCGCCCTGCCCAATGTGTGCCCAAGTCGAGCCAGGACTCGTGGTTTGTACAAGTCAGAGGGTTATGGCCAAGGGGCTGATGCTCGTCAGTCAACGCCGGGACCGAACGGGGGTCTCATCTGCCCAGATATGTCCGCGAGCTGCTTCGCTACTTGCGCGCCATCGTGGCGGTCTGGCCGGGGGGGAAGCTGGATGATGCGGGCGAGGCTGCCGTCGCTCGCGTTCACCTGGGTCAGTGACGTGGCGCCGTTGTTGGCGACCCAGATGTGGGTGCTGTCGAATGCCAGCGTGGACGGCGAGGCGAGCATGTAGCTGGCGCCGGACACGGTGCGGACCAGGCTTCCGTCGCTGGCGTCGACCTCGGTGAGCGAGTTGCCGCCAGAGCCGGACAGGCAGTAAATGAGCCCGTGTATCGCGCGTGAATGATCCTCCGCGCGCCTTCAGAACCCCCGTTAGGTCACCAGCCCGCTCAGGATAGGGGCGCTCTGACCGCGTGGCGGGGATTCGCGCGCGTCGGCCGTCCCGCGGGGAAGGAGCCCGGCCGCGGCGGCGGCTAGGCCCTTCCCGGCGTGCGGCCCGTGGGCTCGGGGTCAGAGGTGCATGACCGGTGCCTCGCTGGCCTGCTGCACGGCTGCCCTGGCCGGGGCGGCCGCCGCGGGCCCGGGGGCGCGGAGCGGGCCGGAGCGGAACAGCGTGCCGCAGATCACCGCGCCGGCGCCGAAGATGGCCGCCGCGACCCAGAACCCGGTGGTGTAGCCGTGGATCAGCGACATCCCGGTCAGGGACGGCGCCGGGTGCCCGTGTACCAGGGTGGCCGGGCTCAGGTGGCTGGTCAGGTAGTGCGCCACCGCGCTGGCGAAGATCGTGTTGAGCAGCGCGGTCCCGATCGAGCCGCCGATCTGCTGGCCGGTGTTGAGGGTGGCCGAGGCCACGCCCGCGTCCTGCGGCGCCACCCCGGACGTCCCGGTGTTCATCGACGGCGCGATCGTGAAGCCGAAGCCCAGGCCGGCCGCCATCAGCGGGCCGAGCACCGCCGCCGCGTAGCCCGAGTGCACGCCGATCCCGGTCAGCCACACCAGGCTGCCCGCGGCCAGCAGCATCCCGGCAGTGACCAGCGGCTTGGGGCCGAGCCGGGGCAGCAGCACCACGTTGGACAGGTTGGCGCTGACCACCACCATCGCGATCATCGGCAGGAAGGCGACGCCGCTGACCACCGGGGAGTAGTGCAGGGTCTGCTGCATGTAGTAGGTGAGGAACAAGAAGATGCCGAACATGCCGGCGCCGGCGATCAGCACGGCCAGGTAGGCGCCGGCCCGGTTGCGGTCGGCCACCACCCGGGGCGGCAGCAGCGGGCTGGCCGCGCGGGACTGCCAGAACGCGAAGGCGGCCAGCAGCGCCACGCCGGCGGCCAGGAAGCCGTAGGTGGACGGCGTGTGCCAGCTGCGGGTCGCCACGTTGGAGAACCCGTAGACCAGGCAGAACATCGAGGCCGAGACGAGCGCGGCGCCGGGCAGGTCCAGCCGGGTCCTGGTGCGGGCGCGCTGGTGGGTGAGCAGCAGCACCGCTCCGGTGGCCGCCAGGCCCGCGAAGATCAGGTTCACGTACAGGCACCAGCGCCAGGTCAGGTACTCGGTCAAGATCCCGCCGAGCACCAGGCCGATCGCGCCGCCGGCGCCGACGATCGCGCCGTAGACGCCGAACGCTTTGCCGCGCTCCTTCCGGTCGCTGAATGTCGTGGTCAGGATCGACAGGGCCGCGGGCGCCAGCAGCGCGCCGAACGCGCCCTGGGCGGCGCGCGCCGCGACCAGCATGCCGAAGCTGGTCGCCGCCCCGCCGGCGGCCGACGCGGCGGCGAAGCCGAGCGCGCCCGTGAGGAACGTGATCTTGCGCCCGATCAGGTCGCCCAGCCGCCCGCCGGCCAGCAGCAGGCTGCCGAACGCCAGCGCGTAGGCGGTGACCACCCACTGCCGGTCCACGGTGGAGAAGCCCAGGGCCCGCTGCGCGGACGGCAGCGCGATGTTCACGATCGTGGCGTCCAGCACGACCATGAGCTGGGCGAGGCCGACGGTGCCCAGGATCAGCCACCGGCGGCGGTCGGGGGTGGCGTTGGTACCCGCGGTGGGGACGGCGCTTGCGCTGGTTTCACTCATTGCTCTCACCTATCGCGGGGGCGGAGTTCATGGCTTC
>WNFB01008966.1_pt1 | contig 12198 bp, 10 predicted proteins | sample 5400501 | NCBI WGS metagenome assembly WNFB01 (sample SAMN13153341, study PRJNA577476) | soil metagenome | isolation source: 200 cm saprolite under Douglas fir tree site 2 hole 1 | place: USA:California | collected 2015-04-18 | reverse complement strand
GTGGATTACCTGCGCCGCGTCCTTGGGGAGAAGGCCACGCAGAGCGAGATCGACGAAAAGGTGCTGGCCGTCCGCAAGCTGCCATGGTCTGAAATCGTCCGCGAGTAACCCCTCGTCATGCGTTGAGTAACCGATTCGACGTCATCGTCATCGGTGCCGGGGCCGCAGGACTTGCCGCCGCGCGCGATCTCTCCGGTGCAGGCAAAAAAGTCTGTGTTCTGGAGGGCCGCGATCGCATCGGCGGCCGCATCTGGACCCTTCACAGTGCCGATCTGCCGCTTCCGATCGAGTTGGGAGCGGAGTTCATTCACGGCGAGGCCGAGGCGACATTCGCCATCGTCGAATCGGCCGCCCTCCTCGCCTATCAGCTTCCCGACACGCACTGGTGGTCGTCGCGCGGCCGATGGCGTCTGAACAACGATTTCTGGGAAAAGATGAACGCGATTCGTTCACGAATTCCGGCGGGGGCGCACGACATCTCCTTCGCGGAATTCCTGAGGCGGCAACGGAAGTTGGCGCCGCATCTCAAGCAGATGGCGCGAAGTTTCGCGGAGGGCTTCAACGCCGCGCATGCCGATCGCATCAGCGCGGCATCGCTACGCAGCTCGGACGAAGACGAGGACGATCCGAACAAACAATTCCGAATCGCGAACGGCTACGACGCGCTGATCGAGTGGTTGCGCGCCGGCCTCGATCCCGAACGCTCGCAGCTTCACCTGGGCAGCGAGGTCACCGAGGTCTCGTGGTCGCGCGACGCGGTCGAGGTTCAGACCGCGCGTGGACAGACATTTCGCGCAAAGGCGGCGGTCATCACGATTCCGATCGGTGTCTGGAAAGCGACCGCCATCCGATTCGATCCCGTGCTGCGCGACAAGCGCAAAGCGATCGCGAAACTCGAAGTCGGCCACGTCGTGAAGATCATTTTCCGTTTCCGCAAGCGATTCTGGGACGAGCCCGATTTCGTCAAGCGGCGGGCGAAGACAAAGAATTGGCAAGAAGGGATGCCGCTCAATTTCCTGCAGACCGCCGATCGATTCATTCCGACGTGGTGGACGACCGCCCCCGTTCGCGCGCCCCTGCTCACCGGCTGGGCGGGCGGACACGCCGCTGACACGCTGCTCGCTGAAGGTTCAGAGTCGATGGTCGATCGCGCCCTCGACTCGCTCGCGACCGCGTTCGCGATCAAGCGGCGCGAAATCGACACCTTGTTCGATTCCTCCCACACCCACGACTGGCAATCGGATCGATTCAGCCGCGGGGCGTATAGTTATCCGGGCGTCGGCGGTCAAAAGGCGCACGATTCCCTCGCCAAGCCGATCGCCGGGACGCTATTCTTTGCCGGGGAAGCGACAACCGCTAAGGAGACTGGGACCGTCGCGGGAGCGATCTCAACCGGAAAACATGTTGCAAAGCAGATTCTCTCGACCTAATATGCTGTGACGGCATATCAAATAAGGAGGCTGCATGACCCGCGTAGCCCGACTCGTCGCCGCGTTTCTCCTCTTCTCTGCGATTTCCGAAGCCCGAGTTATTTCGTATGCGCCGTACACAAATCGCGCGTCGATCCCTGCCGTTCAGAATCGGCTCAATCGGCATTTCGTGCTGATCGAGCAAACCCCGGCGGGTTCGAGTTCGATCATTTCTCCACCTCCTCCGTGCTGCAATAACCCCACACCGTCGCAGCTCGTCCTCTACGACGCGCAGGGCCTGGAGGAGCCGCGCGTCATCTTTCCTGCCGATGGGTCGTCGTCTGCCATCAGCAGCGCGACGGTTCGCGAAGAGGCAGGCGTTGTCTCCATCCTCATCCAGACCAGCGCCAATTTCCTCGGCGCCAACCCGACCAATCAGTTCATCTGGCTGCTGACGAATGACAGCGGCGCGAGCTGGATGAAGGTGGCGATTCCGACAACCCCCACCGTGACGACCCTGGCGGCCGACTTCGGCGGACCGTTCGCGCGGGGCCGCTACAGCAACGTACGGGTCGGGACACCTGAAGTGCCGTTCGTCGTCGGCAATTCGCTGGGTGTATTCGCCGTGTCGAATGTCGGCACGGTGAAGCAAATTTTCACTTCAAGCGTGATGTCGACAATTCCGCTGATCGGCTCCGATCGCGAAGGGCGACGATTCCTCGTCAACGCGCCCAACACGATTTACACCGTCGATATCAACGGCAATCAAAGCGCAGTTGCGGCGAGGCCGGGCGCGGTTACGATCGAAGGTTGGATCACCCCCGACGGCGCCGCGTACCTCGAGCAGGCATTCAGTCCAGGCAATGTCGTGCTGTTTTACGCGAAGGACGGCAATATCACACCGGTCGCCGCCTCGTGGGATGGCCCGCCTAACGCGCAGCCACCGATCAATTCTTCGTGGATATTTTTCGCGGTCCCGACCAGCGACTACTCCGGCGCGTGGGTCATGCGTCGCGGCGGCAATCGCCCGACGTCGCTTTTGCTGCACACGCCGACTGCTGGACTCGTTCAGCAATGGCAGGACGTGTCGGCGCCGCAGGTCGAAGCGCTGCACGCCGCACCGTCAGGGACGAAGCTTCTGGTCCAGGTGCATCGCCCAAGACAGAGCGTCGATAACCTCCTGTTCAAAGATCCGGCGCTCGCGGTCTGGCCCATCGGCAGTCCTGCACCGCGCTCGTACGACGAATTATTTCTGAGCGAGACATCGACCAAAGGGTTCGTGCATCTCGACGTCGACGCCATCGCGGGCGGTGCGACGTTCGTTTTCGATTCCGGCGTCCCGCAGCCGCTGGGCGGCGGCGTCATCATCTCGCCCGCGCCGCCGAGCGCCGGCGGAAGCGACGTCGTCCAGGAGTGGGGCGTCGTACGCGGCTCACTGCGGCAACAGCTCGTGCTTCCCGGCGTCGGCCGCACCCCTGGTGCTTTCGGCAGCAACTGGGCGACGGACGTCACGATCTACAACCCGTCCGACGGCCCGCTGCAGGTGAACCTCAATTACGTGCCGAACGGCGGCGCTCCGGTTGCCGACGTCTTTGTCAATCTGTTGCTGCAGCCGCGTGAGATCCGCTCCATTCCCGACATCCTCGGCACCCTGTTCAACATCGACAACAGCAGCGGCGCGTTGTACATCTCTCCCGAGCAAGGCGGCGGCGTCAACATCACCAGCCGCACCTACAACAAGGCCGGCAACGGAACTTACGGCTTCACGATGAACGGGATCGATGTCTTCACCGCCGCCGGTCCACGCTTTCCGCTGACGTTCTCCGGCGCATTCGAAGGGGCGAACTTCCGCACCAACGTGATGCTGACCGACGTCTCCGGCCGCGGCACCGAAGTCTCCGCAACGGCCGCGAGCCCGAATGGATCGAGCGCAACGGAAGCGGTGACGCTCACCGGCCCGAAGTCTGGGCAGACACAGATCAACGGCGTGGCGCCGCTGGTCGGACTGTCAACGACCGATACCGGCGCGCTCGTTTTGCGGCCTAACAAGGGTGAGCTGCTGGCCTCCGTCTTCGTCGTCGACAATCGCACCAACGATCCGACCTTCTTCCCGCCCGATATTCCGGCCTCCGTCATGCGCGTCATTCCCGCCATCGGACACCTCGACGGCGCGAATGGATCGAAGTTCCGAAGCGATCTCTATCTCTTCAACAACTCTGCGCAGGTGAAGACGCTGACGCTCCAGGCGAAACTGTGGGACGTCTCGGAAAATCCGAGCACCCTGCAATTCACATTGCTCCCTTTCGAGGCCCGCGTGATCCGTGACGTGTTGATGACGGCCTTCGGCAAGACCGGCATCGCGCGATTGCGCTTCACAGCGCAAGGCACGACCAACGACACCAGCGTTCGCGTCACTTCGCGCACCTACACCATCGATCCCAGCGGCGGAACGTACGGCTTCCTCATGCCGCCGCTCAACAGCTTCCAATCCGGCGGCCCGGGTGACACGCTCGAGATTCTCGGCGCCACCCTCGATCCTCGTTTCCGCACCAACCTCGGCCTCGTTGATTTGACGGCCTTTCCGGGACCGAGGGCTGCGCGCGCGAAGATCGAGATCATCGACGACGCGGGCAAGGCGCTCGACAGTTTCGAGGTCAGCATCCTCTCCGCCGGCGGCATGCAGATCAACGATCTCTTCCACGGCCGCAGCCTGCCGGAGAGCGGCAAGCCGGTGCTGATTCGAGTGACGACAATCGAGGGCATGATCGGTGCGTACGCCGCCTTCGTCGACAACGGCACCAATGACCCAGCCTACGTGGCGGCCAATTTAGCTGCGAAGGAGTAGCCGCCCACGCGCCCGGTTGGGACGTTGGGATGTTGGGATGAGGGCTGTATGGCAGCCCTCATCTTCGTCTGACGTAGCCGATGTATCCCTCCAGGGCGCGTCGCGATTCGTCGAGAGTTTCGAAGGGTTCTTTGCGCCGCAAGTAACCTACGCGTTCAGCGATGATCAGCTGCGTCTCGAGCTCGAACAATGATCCACGGGCCTGACTCAGAAATTGCCTTCGCTCACCCGAAGTCAGACGTCCTTCACCTTCAGCAATATTTGAGGGGATTGAGACCGCACTCTTTCGCACCTGATGCGTCAACCCGTAAATTTCTCGGCCGGGAAAAGCGTCAGTCACACGATAGATTTGCTCACAGAGAGTCATGGCGTGTTGCCACGCGACAAGGTCCTTGTAATTCATGAGTGATTGACGGAGCGACTACGGGAAGACGCGATCGCGCCTCGTGTGGGACACAGATCCTAACATCCTAACGTCCCAACCGGGTGGGTGGGGGGTCAGTGCGACCGTTCGTTCCCAATCCGCGTCTGGCTGAGCGTTTCCTGAAATTGCGGCGCGGGGACGGGGAAGCCGAAGTAGAAGCCCTGCACCTCGCGGCAGCCGTGCTCCCTCAGAAAATCGAGCTGCGGCTTGGTCTCGACTCCCTCCGCCACGACGCGCAGGTTGAGTCCCTGCGCGAGCTCGATGACCGACCGAACGATGGCGGCATCTTCGAATCGGTCGGGCAGGTCCTCCACGAAATTGCGATCGATTTTGAGGCAGTCGATCGGGAAGCGTTTCAGGTAGCTCAGCGATGAGTGCCCCATGCCGAAATCGTCGATGGCGATGCTGATACCGGTGCGGCGCAAGCGCTCGAGTACCTTGAAAGTCAGATCGACATTCTCCATGGCCACGCTCTCGGTGATCTCGAGCTCGAGACACTCCGGTTCGATCCGCGCCTGCTTGATGGCCGACTCGATTCCGTCAACCAGCGAGAGCTCGCGGAACTGGCGCGCGGAAAGATTCACGGCCACCCTGAAATCGGGGAAGCCGAGGTCCCGGAAGGCGCGGGCCTGATGAAGGGCGGTGCGCAGCACCCAATCGCCGATCAACACGATGAATCCGCGCTCTTCGGCCACGGACAGGAAACTTCCCGGCGACATGAGCCCGCGCTCCGGATGCCGCCATCGCAGGAGTGCCTCCATGCCCACGATGCGATTGGTGCGGATGTCGATCTGGGGCTGGTAGTAGACCTCGAACTCGTTCCGCTCCATGGCCTGATGCAGACCGCTTTCGAGTGTCAGGCGCTCCTGCATCGAGCGGCTCAGCTCCTGGGTCGACATCTCGTAGCAATTGCGGCCGACCGCTTTCGCTCGATACATGGCATTGTCGGCGTTCGTGAGCAGCGTCTCGGCGTCCTCGCCGTCGTCGGGATAGACGGTGATGCCGACGCTGGCGGTGATGTAGAGGCGCTGGCCGTCGATGTCGATCGGCTCGGCGATGATCCGCAACACGCGCTGCGCCATCGATGCCGCGTCTTCTTTCTTTTCCAGCTCCTGAAGGACGATGGTGAACTCGTCGCCGCCGACGCGGGCCACGACATCGCCTTCGCGCACGCTGTTTTTCAAACGCGTTGCGATCTCGCGCAACAAACTGTCTCCGAGTGTGTGACCGAGGGAGTCGTTGACGACTTTGAAGTTATCGAGGTCGAGGAACAGCACCGCCACCGGGCGCCGCTTGCGCTGGGCAAGGGCAAGCGCGAGCGTCAGATGTTCCTGGAAGAGCCGGCGGTTGGCGAGTCCGGTGAGCGCGTCGTGATACGACTGGTACTCCATCTGCTGCTCGGCGCGCTTTCGGTCGGTCAGATCGAGAATCTTGCCGATGACACCCGAGACGTTGCCCTTCGAATCAAACTGCGGGCGGTAGGAAGCGGTGATCCATCCCTGCCGGTCAGTTCCGGGAATCATGTACGAGGTCTCGGCGAGCGAAACTGTCTCGCCCATCAGGACGCGCGCCAGGATGTCGTCGATGGGCTGTTCGCCGAGGACGGGGAAGAAATCGCCGGCGCGTTTGCCCAGGACTTCCTCGGCGCGAAGACCGGTGAACTCTTCCATGAAGTGATTCCAGACCTGACAACGCAGCTCCCGGTCGTAGACCACAATTCCCTCGGCGACATTCGACATGATGTCGGTAGCAAGGTCGGGATCATGGCGTACGCTCTCGGGGGTGGGGGCGGGCTCGGGCTCGCGCGATTCGCGGGGAGCGCTCCGCTCGCGCATCCGAACCAGCTGGGGCGTGCGTCCGGTGAGAGCGAGGGTGATCGATACGAAAGCGGAACCGACGACGATGCACACAGCCACCAACGCGGCGGAGATGGCTATGGCGAGGACAACTAGAGCGGCGGAAATCACTACCTCAGCCGGCATCCGCAAAAATAGTGTCGTCGACTCGCGAAAATGTTGCAAGAAAAAACTTTAGGGTAATTATCGACAGATTTCAGTCTCAAGATCATGAGCTATTGCGATTCGCGCCCGTTTCTGATCAGCAGGAGCTCGCGACCAGGTAGGGGCTCACGCGGCTAGGGGAACGCCCAAAGCACGCCAGCCGCAACGATGGTGAGCACGGTGGCTCCCCCGTAGCAAATGACGGCAATCAACCCGTACAGGTGCTCGAGCTGCAATCCGTCGTAGAGCGTGTAACGGAAGCGATGCCCCCAATGGAAGAACGAGAGTGACACGAGCACGAACAGCGACAGCCGGACCAGCGGATGCTGCAGCTTGTGGACGAACAGACTGTAGGACGGAGCTTCGACCCAGCCGATCGGAACGGAAATCAACAAGAGCAGGACAAGCGCGGGGAGGAAAAGCGCCGCTATTGTTCCGCCGCCGCTGAACAAAACCCAGAAAAACGGCTCTCTCGATCGCGGCATGGGTCACCCCTGCAGAAAAAACCAGAACACCAGCCACGAGGCGGCGAGAAATCCGAGATAGTGAGCGAGTAGCACCATTCGGCCTGGAACCTGACGATGCCTCACACGGATCACCATCGCTTTCGGTGCCAGCTTGAGCCAGGTGATCGTATGAAAAAGCACGGCAACGAAGATCAGGGTGTGGAGAATCAACGCAAGAGGAGACTGCAGAAACCGCATGAACCGCGCGTAGGTTTGCTCCCCGCCGCTGAGCATCCATACGAATACGACCAGAAGGACCGCCGAGTAGCCGACCGCAAGACTGGTCAATTCGCGGATGATGAACTTGATATAGGAGAGTCTTTCCAACCACCAGAAAATCGGCATCTGGGCGCGGTACCACCTCGGGTGGTAGAGCTTGTAGGTCGGATTCACTGTTTTCCCCACGGCATCAACACCGATTTGATCCAATCCATCGTCGCCTGCACCTTGTAACGCTGAATCGCGCCAGCCGGATCGACCTTTTTCGGACAGACCACCGAGCACTCGCCGACGAATGTGCAGTTCCAGATGCCGTAGTGCGTCGACAACACATCCATCCTCTCGTCCGATCCCTGATCGCGTGAATCCATGTTGTAGCGCTGCGCGAGGGCGATGGCCGCCGGGCCAATGAACAGCGGCTCGAGCGGATAGATCGGACAGGCCGAATAGCACAGCAGGCAGTTGATGCACATGCTGTACTTCTTGTATTCCGCCAGCTCTTCGGGTGTCTGCAGGTACTCTCCCTCGGAGAGCGGCTTCTCATGTGTGCGAGTGATCCACGGCTTGACGCGCTCGAGTTTGTCGACGAAGTCCTGAATGTCGACGACAAGATCGCGAATCACGGGAAACGCTTTCAGCGGCTCGACGCGGACCGGGGCCGACACGCTGGACAGATAGGTCGCACAAGTGAGCACCGGCTCGCCATTCACCATCATCCCGCAGCTTCCGCATACGCCCATCCGGCACGCCCAACGGTACGAGAGACTCCCGTCGAGATGATCCTTGATGTAATTGAGGGCATCGAGCACCATCCACTCGGAGCGGGCCGGAACCTCGAAGACGTCCCAGGAGGGCTTCTCCTCCTCTTCCGGCCGATAGCGCTGAATCTCGACGGTGACCAACTCTGTCATTTCACCTCCCGTATACCCGATCCGCCGGCGGCCAGCGGGTGATGGTTACCGGTAGATACTCGATCCTTGGTGCTCCCGCTTCGTTTTTGTAGGCCAGGGAGTGAGCGAGAAACTTCGAGTCGTCTCGCTGTGGGTGATCGGTGCGCTGATGGGCGCCTCGCGATTCCTTCCGCTGCAGTCCGGAGTGGATGATCGATTCGGCGAGATCGAGCATATACGAGAGCTCCAGGCATCCGACCAACTCGGTGTTGAAGGTGCGGCTTCTATCCTCCAGTGAGATGGAATGGAATCTCTCCTTGAGCGCAGCAATTTTTCCAGCCGCCGTCTCCAGACCACGCTGATCCCGATAGATGCCCGCCCCTGCCTCCATGGTCAGCTGCATGTCGGTCCTCAAGTCGGCCAGCCGCTCCTTGCCGTTTTTCTTCTCGAGGAAATCTCCCAGCAGGTGGCGCTCCTCATCCATCGCCTGAGCCAGCACAGCGCGACTTGGACCGCCCTGAGTGGTCGCGAATGCGGCGGCGGCCTTTCCAGCGCGCGCTCCAAAGACGAGCAGCTCGGTGAGGGAGTTGGAACCGAGGCGGTTCGCCCCATTGATGCTGACGCAAGCGTTCTCATACTTGAGGCATAGCTCTCGGACGAAGGGCAACTTCGTATCGATGAGTTTCTCGCCAAGGTGTCGAATGTCGAGATGAACGACGTGGCCGTGCGGCGTTTCGACCGTGCGTCCTTTTTCCATCTCCTTGACGAAGGCCTGTGACAGACGGTCGCGAGGTCCCAGCTCCATCGATCGCAGGACCGGCTTCGGCTCCGGCGTGCCGAGGTTGTAGTCCTGAAGGTAGCGGTAGCCATCCTTGTTGATCAGCCATCCTCCCTCCGAGCGCGCCGCCTCGGTGATCAGAATTCCGGTAAATGGGAGACCGGTCGGATGGTACTGAACAAACTCCATATCCTTCAGCGGGACTCCGGCGCGGTACGCCAGCGCCATCCCATCGCCCGTTTTGATGTTGGCGTTGGTCGTGAAAGCGAACACTTTTCCGCACCCTCCGGTGCAGAGGATCACCGCCTTAGCCAGGATGGCGTGAATCTTTCCGCTGGCCAGCTCGATGGCCACCACCCCCTGGCATCGACCTTCGTCGACGAGCAGCGTGGTGACAAACCACTCATCGTAACGAGCAACGGTCTTGTACTTCAGCGTGGTCTGAAAAAGCGTGTGAAGCATGTGGAAGCCGGTCTTGTCGGCGGCAAACCACGTGCGCTCGATCTTCATCCCGCCGAAAGGTCTGACCGCAATGTGGCCGTCGGGCTCCCGGCTCCATGGGCAGCCCCAGTGCTCCAGCCGGATCATCTCTTCCGGAGCCTCGCGCACGAAGGCCTCGACGGCATCCTGATCCGATAACCAGTCGCTGCCGCTGACGGTGTCGTAAGCATGGGCGTCGAGGCTGTCGTTCGCCTTGATGACCGCCGCCGCCCCTCCTTCCGCGGAGACGGTATGGCTCCGCATGGGGTAGACCTTGGAGACCACGGCGACGCTGAGATTCGGATTGGTTTCGGCGATGGCGATCGCGGCCCGCAGACCTGCGCCTCCACCGCCCACCAGAAGAACGTCGTGAAAGGAAGTTTCCATCGCTCCCGGTGTGATTGTATTTCGCGAGTTCAGAGGAGTATATCGTGCGAAGATCCGTCGGAAGGAAGGCGTCATGTTCGAGCTCAAGCCGTTGTCGAAGGAAGCGATCCCGAAAGCGCTGGAGAGAGCGGATCGCTATCGACTGCTCAACGAGCCGGGCGAGGCCGAGAGTATCTGCATGGATGTGCTGGCGGCGGAGCCTGAAAATCAACGCGCTCTGGTGACGCTCATCCTGGCCCTGACGGATCAATTCGGACAGCAACGGTTCAATGTTGGCGACAATCGATGTGACGAATTCATCGCGCGTCTGCACGACAAGTACGAACGCGTGTACTACGCCGGTGTTGTTTGCGAACGGCGAGCGAAGGCCGCCTACAGCCACCATCAGGGTGGAACGATGGCCTATGAATGGTTTCGCGATGCCATGGGCTTTTACGAAGAAGCGGAAAAGCTCCGTCCGGCGGGGAACGACGATGCTGTTCTGCGATGGAACACCTGCGCGCGCATTCTTCAGAGCAATCGCGATCTGCAACCGGCCGAAGAGCAGGGCATCGAGCCCTACCTGGAGTGAGCCAGCCCCATCGCGTCGGCATACAGCCCATGAAAGTGATGTACGCCGTTCTCGCGCGCGGGCGAATAGCGGCCGGCGTGGTATGTCGGTGACCGCAGGCCGCGCTGCACCGCTTCGCAGATCTCCATGTCTTCGAGCTGGATCTCGTCGCTGAAGGCGATCGTCTCGTCAATCTGCTTTTTCGCGGAATCGGGATCGCGGAAGTACCACTCGAAAATCGTGAGCGTTCGATCGTGGCCGGCCGGAACGATCAGGTTCGTCGAGAAGTTGTCGGGATAGACGTTGAGCATCAGGTTCGGAAAAATCCAGAAGTACTCCGCTTCACCGTCGCCTCGAATGCGTTCGGGCCGTTTCAGCGGCGCATGCTGGATCGAGTAATGGGCGCGCGTCTCGGTGCGGTAATTGGGGTAGTCGATTTCGCGGAACAGCGACGGATGCACGATCGGGATGTGGTAGCCCTCGAGGTAGTTGTCGACGTAGACCTTCCAGTTGCAGTTGACCGACCACTCCTTCCGCGCAGCCAGCCGGCCTTCGAAGGCATGCCCGGCCAGATCGCCGAGGAATTCCTGGAGGGACGGAGCATCGGGCGAGAGGTTCACGAACAGCAGCCCGTTCCAGGCGTCGATTCGAAATTTCGGAAGCGCGACCGCCGAACGGTCCCAGCATTCGATGCCCTCCATCTCCAGCGCCGTCCGCAGAGTTCCGTCGAGCGCGTACGTCCAGCCGTGATAGCCGCACTGCAGCGAAGCGCGTTTTCCGGAGCCTTTCGCGACCGGACCGGCGCGATGCCGGCAGACATTCGACATGGCGCGCAGTACGTTATCGTCGCCGCGAACGATCAGCAGCGGCTCGTCGGCAACCGTGGTGGTGAAGTATTGGCCGCGCTCCCGAACTTGCTCCGCGTGTCCGGCCAGTTGCCACGTTCGCGCGAACACGGTTTGATTCTCGGCCGCCAGCACCGCCGGATCGTTGTAGAAGGCCGAAGGGATGGTGGACGCGCGGGAGAGTTGCGGCTCGAATCGATAGCTCATGGCGCCGTCTGTCGCTGCTTCAACAGAAGATATACCGGGAAACTGACAGCCAGAACCGCCAGGGCGATCAGACTCTTCCTGGTATCCGACACGATCGCTCCGACCAGAAACGCGACCGACGCTAGCAGGGCCAGACCGGTGGTGAAAGGATGTCCGATGGCGCGGAAAGGCCTGGAAGCGTCGGGCTCGCGACTGCGGAGTTTGAATAGTGATATAAATGATAGAGTATAATTAGCTACGAAAAAGAACGATAAAACTGCGATGACCTGATCGAACCGGCCCGACACGATGAAGGCCGTCGCCATCAGGCTGCTGCACAGCAGCGCGATCTCAGGGGTGCCGCCGGCGTTGACATCCGTCGCGCCGCGCCAGAAAAGACCGTCGCGGCTCATCGCAAACAGCACCCGTGGCGCCATCAAGACATTCGAGTTCACCGCGCTGATCATCGCTGCGATCGTCAACCAGCGCAGAACATTGTCGGCCAGCGGGCCAAAGAGATGCTGTACCACCACACCGGCCGCCAGCGGTTCGCCGGCCAGCGTCGGCAGCGGCACGACGCGGAGAAAAGCGACGTTCAACAGCAGATAGATCGCCGTGACGGCCAGCAAACCGCCGAACGTTGCGCGCGGAATGTTGCGCTGGGACTCCTTCACCTCTT
>WNFB01004669.1_pt1 | contig 12198 bp, 7 predicted proteins | sample 5400501 | NCBI WGS metagenome assembly WNFB01 (sample SAMN13153341, study PRJNA577476) | soil metagenome | isolation source: 200 cm saprolite under Douglas fir tree site 2 hole 1 | place: USA:California | collected 2015-04-18 | reverse complement strand
GAGCGGCAAGCGCGGTCCCGGAAAAGAGCCCGGCGAAGTTGTGCGCCCACCACTCGGCACGGCTACAGACGTGTCCGCCCAGCCGGTCCTTTACGCGACGACACCACCACTGAGGGAGTTCTATAGTGAGGTGAGAGCTGAACCCTATGACTACTGTTGAAGCTCTTTCAGCTTGCGCCAACGCGCGTATTGCAACGCTTTTGACGGTACGGGATCTTCTTCTGATTTCAGCCAGAACCGATACCAGTCGATCTGTCGTGTGAGCGCACTCATTTGCGACGCGGGACTCACGAGATCGTGATCCTCTTCCAAGTAGTACTGGAGCTCCGTCGGTCGGTGTGCGAGTCTCAGCCCGTTAAAGACGCTGAACATCCCCACCGCCGTCGGGATACCGTGCGCTTCGAGGAGAAGCGGCGCGTGAATCTTTTCGGCGTTCAAATCACGCGCGAACTCCCTCGGCTCCAGAGCCGGTCCGCTGGCTGGTCGTCCGTCGTGCAAAGCGTCGGCGAGATATGAGTTGATGTTCGAATCGATCACGACGGCCGCTCCGAACTGATAGCGTGACTGCTCGAGGACAAACTCGACGATGCCGACGGCATGGCTGAATCCGGTGACAGGCACTATGTGTTCTCTCGCCGGCCGCCACCTGCGTCCGTGCCTGCCGGCGTCGAGTTCGTCTCTCAGTCGATCGGTGCGTTTGCCGAACGCCTCCGCGATCAACCTGGCAAGAACATCTGGATGATGGGTGGCGGGGAGCTCATCGCGTCGTTTTTGGACGAAGACGCGATCGACGAATTCATTATCACTGTTGTACCAATCTTCATTGGGGCGGGCACTCCCCTCATCGCGCTGCGGCATCGCGATGTGCCGCTGACACTCCGTTCCGTGAAACCGTTTCCTGATGGCGTGGTACAAGTTCACTACGACCTTCGAACAGAGCCCGGCGACGATTGCAAACACGTACACCCACGGCGGTGTGCGGGTGCCACGTCCTTGTTCGGCCTCCAGACCTTGCGCGCTCCTCCGCTGCCCGTACGGAGTCATGCCCAACGGCTTGTACACCGATAGCGCCGTCGCGACAAGCAACGCCAACAGGGCGGCACCGGCGTCGCCAACGAGTTGCATCCTCGCGCTGCGGAGATCGCCGCTGGACAGGGTCGTCGCCGCCGCTCGTGTTGCAAGGCGGGTCGTGGGCTGCATGTGCACCAGCAAAAAGGGCGGTCGAAAAGACGGTGATCAGCAACTTGAACAGGACCCAGTAGTGTCGGAACAGGCCCCAAGGGGTTCCCAATGCTTGGACAAGCCCCGTCACTAGCGTGGCGATGCCGAACGGCACGATCACGAACCAGCCGGTCAACTCCATCGCGAGATAGGCAGCGCGCACCAACTGCGCATCCTGACTTGTCAGACCGGCAACGGCGAGCGCGAGGAAGGCGGTCACCGCGCCAACCCGGTGCGGATCTACTGCTAAATCGAGCGGAAAGCATCAACGCTACTTCACTTCCGGAGCGTGACTGACGGATCAAGCTGGGCTGCGCGCCGCGCCGGCACGTAGGACGCGATCAGCACGATCAGCAGCAGGAGACAGACGGCGCCCGCGTAGGCCGCTGGATCCGTCGGAGCCACTCCGTATAGCAAACCGGCCAGCGTGCGGGTGAGCGCGAGGGCAGCGATCAGCCCAGCGCCCGCGCCGACACCTCCGGCCGCGAGCGCATCCTGCATGATCATCGCGAGCACATCGCGCGAGCGAGCGCCCAGCGCCATCCGGATACCAATTTCCTGCGTGCGCTGGTGAACGGCATACGCGGTGACGCCGTAGACGCCGACGCCCGCGAGGACAATCGCGATGAGCGCGAACACGCCAAGAATCTCCACGTTGAACCGCGGCAACGATGCGGACACCGCCTCATCCATCGTCCGGACATCGGACACGGGCTGATTGGGATCGATACCGCGAATTCGCTCCTGAACTGCTGACACGAGGACAAGCGGGACGGTTGCAGTTCGGATGACCAGGAACATATAGGAGAAGGGGAACTGAGACGACGATACGTACAGCTGCGACTGGTCACGCTCGTTCGGGGCCAACCCCTTGATGTCGCGGACGAGGCCGACCACCGTGAGCCATCTGGGCGACGCGTCCATCTCCCAGGGCACCGCGGATCGACGGAAGGCGGGACGGAGTCGTCGTCCGATCGCATCGCCGTCAGGCCAGTAGCGACGCGCCAGTGTCTCGTTGACGATCGCGACACCGTCCGCCCCCGCGTCGTCGTGCTCGGTGAAGTCCCGGCCGGCCACGATCGGCTGACCGAGTACGCGTACGAAACCGGGCGTCACGACGCGGTACTCGATCGCCGGATGCTCGCCAGCGGGAGGCACGGGCCGGCCTTCGATCTCTACTGCGGTTCCGTTGCCCATGTTCAGAAAGGGGCGGTAGCTGATCGCCGAAGCGCCTACGACGCCAGGCACGGTGCTCACCGCTCGAATCGTTTGATCGTAGAAGCGGCGGATCTCGCCGGCTGTCGCGTATTTCGTTTTCGGCAGCCAGACCTGCATCGTCAAGAGATGGTCGCTGCGAAAGCCCGGGTCGACGTGCTGCAGGCGCCAGAAGCTTTCCATCAGCAGCGCTGCGCCGGTGAGCAGCACGACGGCAATGCCCAACTCCGCTGCCATCAGCACGCGGCCACCACGCGACCGATGTGCGGACATCGCCCAGGTGCGAAGGGCGTCGGCGCGCGTCGCTCTCAATGCCGGCATGACTCCGACGATCGCGCCTGTCAGCACGGCGACCCCGAGACTGAACGCGGCCATTCGTGTGTCGAGGGTCGCCGAGACCGCCCGGAACGACCCGATCGACGTGTTTGTTCCCAAGTGGGGCAATAACGGGACGAGTACGCTGACGCCTGTGTACCCGACGATCACTCCTGCGACACCGGCCAGCGTCGCGAGCACGAGGCTCTCGGTCAGCAGTTGCCGAATGATCCGCGCTCGCGTCGCGCCAAGGGCCAGACGGACTTCGATCTCTTTCTGACGCGCCATGCCGCGCGCGAGCAGAAGGTTGCCGACGTTCGCGCACGCGATCAGCAAGACGAGGCCTGCGGCGCCGGACAGCACGAGAAGCGCGGGGCGCAACTCCCGCACCTCGCGGGTTGGATAGACCCTCGCGACCCTCACCGTCCAGCCGCGGTTGGTGTCCGGGTAGGCGTGGGCCAACCTGGCGGCCATGGCATCCATCTCGGCTTGACCCTGCGCCAGCGTCACTCCTGGCGCCAGACGCCCGAAGACCATCACAGAGTGGCTCTGCCGGTCGTGGAATGCTTCATCCACCGCCAACGGCATCCAGACGTCGAGGTCGGGCTGAAGAAAGTGAAAGTCCGGAGGCAGCACGCCCACAACGGAGAAAGGTGCGCTGTCGATGAGCAGTGTCCGGCCGACAATCCCGCGGTCGGCGCCGAACCGGCGTTTCCAGAGGCCATCAGACAGCAGTGCCGTCCGGTGTTTTCCCTGTTGCTCTTCGTCGGCCTCGAAGGTTCGACCTAATGCGACGTGCACGTCGAGCATGGAAAAAAAGGCGGGGGAGACGAGGACGCCCCGGACGGCTTCAGGCGCCGTCCCGCCCGCTCGCGGTTCGGCGAGCGTGACGTACCAGTTTCGCCACGCGGCGAGGTGGTCAAAACCGCGGCTTTCTTGGCGCCAGTCGAGGAAATTGCCGGGCGACGGATCGACGTCGAAGGGGATTTTCTCGCGATTGCTTTCATGGAACCACACGAGCCGATCGACGTGCGCGATCGCAGGGGGACGCAAGAGCAGCGTGTCCATCACGCTGAAGATCGCCGTGTTCGCGCCGATGCCCAACGCGAGAGTGAGCACGGCGACGCTCATAAATCCCGGTTGGCGGCGCACGTTCCGTGACATGTGCGACGCATCTTGCCACGCGCTCTCGAGCCATGACCAGAGCCACACGGCGCGCGCGTCCTCCTTCGCTTGTGTCATATTGCCCCACCCGGAGGAAGCAGGATTGTCGACCCAACGCCACGGTTCGCCGGCGGCGCGTAGCCGGCCGCTGCAACCCGCTCAACGGCCTCATTCAACTTCCGTCGGCACGGACGACAATGAGCTGGGCGGTTCCATCAGAGAGCAACGCGTCCGACAGACGGCACCTCAGTCATGAAGCAGATTCGTCCTCACCGCCGCTCTCAACACCCGACGAAGCGGCAACATCGTGGCAGCCGTTGCAACCACGACCAACAGACACATCGCGGCAACGTACGCCGTCAAGCCGGTGGCGCTGATGCCATACAGGAGTCCTTGCATGACACGAGCGCCGGCGAATGCAGCTCCCGTCCCAAACACCGCGCTGAACATCAGAATCGTGGCCGTATCTTTGAGAAAAAGGCTCCCGATCTGAGACCGAGTGGCGCCGAGCGCCGAACGGATTCCAATTTCTCGAGTCCGCGTTGCGACGTCGTGGCTGATACGCGCGAATAGACCGATCGCGCTCACCACGAGTGCGAGCCAGCCGATGACTCCCGACGTACCGGCCAGCAGCCGTTCGCGCTGCAGCGCCTCGTGACGTCGGCTCTCGATCGTCTCGATTCCTGAGATCGGCACGTTCGGATCAAGGGACGTCGCGGTTCCCCGAACTGCCGCGATCAGCCCAGCAGGATCAGTCATGGTCCTCACATGAACCATGAGGAGACTGCTCTCGCCGCTAGGGAGGTAGACGGTCGGCGTCCACCGATCTCGCAACGTCGCATCAGCGGTGTTCTCAGCCATACCAACGATGATCCGAGGCTCGCTCGTGGACCCGCGATTGAACGTGACCACTCGCCCGATGGCCGTTTCGCCGCGGCCGAACAGTCGCCGCGCCAGCGCGTCGTTGACAATAACCACTGTCGCCCTTCGTTGAACCTCTGAGGCATCGAAGGGGCGGCCAGACACCATGCGAATGCCCATGGTACTGAAGTAGCGTTCATCGACGGCGATCGCCCTGACCTCTTGCCAGACACCATCGTTTCGAACCCTGTCCGTTCCGTCATAGCCCGATAGTGCGCCACCAGAACTGACACTGGCGTCACTGATGCCTGGGACGGCTCGCAAGCGTTCGATCAGTGCCGCGTAGTACGCTCTCGCCCGCTCGGCAGAGTAACCGACAAGGACAGGCTCGATCTCGAGTTGGAGAAGGTTGCTTCGGGCGAACCCGGTGTCCACATTGCCGAGGCGATGCAATGACTGGGCGAGTAGGCTTGCCGCGACAATCAACGGAACCGTCAGGGCCAGTTGAGCGGTCACCAGGCACGTGGAGAATCTGAATCGCTGGCCGCCGCCACACCGCACCAGGTCGGGCGCCAGATGACTCACCAGACGGCGGTGATCGACGGACAGAATTTGAACGATTGCGAGGATGATGGTCGCGAGCGAAGCCGTGATCACCGTTGCGATGATCACGAGGGGGCTCGCGCGGATGTCGACGCCAGCCCAAGAGGGGATCCACCTGGGAATGGCGGCGACGAGACCGGTTGTGACCAGGAGTCCCAGCACCAGTCCCCCCAACACCAGCATGATGCCCTCAGCGAGGAGTTGAATGAACAAGCGAGCCGATGTCACGCCAAGGGCGAGCCGGAGTCCGATTTCGCGTGAGCGTTCTCTGAGCCTCGCCGTCAGCAATCCAGAGACGTTCACGATCGTAATCACCCACAGACACGCGCAAATCCCCACTAATAGGCCCAGCGACGTGCGAAACGTCTCCCGAACGGCCGACGCAAGTCCGTGACTTGCAGGAACCAGCACAAGCGGTCGAGCCTCCCTACGCGCGGACATCGGCGCAGTAGAGTTCATCCAGCGCTCGTACTCAGTACTCGCGTGCACGGTCGCCGCCGTGGGCGAGAGTCCGGCCGCCACGCGGCCGACGATGTCGACCGCGGGGTGGAAGGACGGGATCGGAACGGCTCCTTGCAACCCCGACATCGGAATCCACAGATCGAGGGCGATGTCGAGTTGAAGGCCGCCGAAGGCGGGTGGCGTCACGCCGCCTATCACGAACGGTGAACCACCGATTCGTACCAACTGGCCCACGACCGACTGGCGGCCACCGAACCGTTCCTTCCAGAAACGGTGGCTGATGACAGCCACGGCACCGCCTCCTTCATCATGGAAGAGCCGGCCCAGAAACGGAGGCACCCCCAAGAGTTCAAAGTAGTTGGGCGTGACGAACGCAGCCCTGGCGTGAGTCCCGGTGCCAGAATCGACGAGCGTCACCGGAAACGTGAAACTCGCGAGCATGTCGCTGAATACGCTCTTGGATTCGCTCAGCGACTTGTAGAAATCGAAGGCGAACCGCGCCCGAGGCTCGCCAACCTGCCGAATCACGAAGAGTTCCTGAGGTGCCACGACGGCGAGAGGACGAACGAGAAGAGCGTCAACCGCACTGAACACCGTTGCTGTCGCACCGATCCCCACCGCGAGGGTGAGCACGGTGATCGCTGCGAACCACGGGGCCTTTCGAAGCATACGCTGCGCATGGCGAAAGTCCTGGATGACGCCTGCAAGAGCGGGCAGGCCACGCTGGTCGCGGAGCGCCGCCATTGCCTGGGACATCCCGCCGACCCGCATCCGAGCGGCGCGCACCGTGTCCTCCGACGCACCACGCCGCCGCGCATCCTCGGAGGCCAATTCCAGGTGCAGTCGAAGCTCCTCAGCCAACTCGTGGTCTCGTCGACCTGGACGTAGCGTTCCCCAAAAGCGATGCATCCATTCGCGCAGGATACCCATCAATGAACTCCCCTGAATCGTCAGGTCTCCGGGTCCAGCACCATGTCGATGATGCCCGCCATCCTGTGCCAGGCCTCTCTCTCCTGGGCCAGGTGGCGCCGACCAGCCGACGTGAGCGCGTAGAAACGCGCCTGCCGGTTGTTGTGGGTCGTGCCCCAGGTGCCTCGGAGAAGCCCGCGCTGCTCAAGGCGCATCAACGCCGGATAGAGCGTTCCCATATTGAGCTGCAGGGCGCCGCCGGAGACCTGCTCGAGGCGCGAGGCAATGGCATACCCGTGTGAGGGGCCGAGTGAATCCACCGTCTGGAGCACCATCGGATCGAGTGTGCCCTGCAGGACCTCAGTCTTGGTCTGCTCTCTATTAGGCATCCGAATAGATTGTCGCTTGGTGTCTATTTGAATGTCAAATGAACACGACAATGGCGTTCTACAAAAAGGGAACTCGTCGCCAGAACCGCCGCACGGCAGCGTGGAAGAGACCGGGCGCCAGCCGTGTCGCAGCATCAATCATCCGAGTGTCACGGCCGATCAACACGCGCGCTTTTCCCCGCTCCAACCCCTGTACGATGTGGCGAGCGACGGTCTCCGCGCGCATGCCCCGCGCAAGGAATTCGGACTCCCGCGCGCGCTTCATTTCGTCGATGGCATACCCACGGAGTACGAGCCCGGTTGCAGTGGCACCCGGGTATGCCGCTGTGACCGAAATGCCTGTTCCGTGTAGTTCGGCTCCTAACGCTTCGGTAAGCGCGCGCGCGGCATGTTTCGAGGCGCCGTAGGCGGCCTTCGTAGGAAGCGAGAACAGGGCGAAGTCGCTGAGGACGTTGCAGACGGCAGCCCCTTCCCCGCGCCCTGCCGCAGCACGAAGATGCGGAAGGAAGGCTTGGCAGCTGTGCAGGACACCCCAGAAATTGACTCCCATCGCCCATTTGAAGTCCGCGAGTGTGAGATCTTCAACAGGCCCTGCCACGGAAATGCCCGCATTGTTGATCAGGACGTGGACCGCACCATGAGCCGCGACGACGGCTGTCGAAAGGCTGTGGACTGCCTCGGGGTCGGCGATGTCACAGACATGGGTCGAGCACCGGTTTGACGCTGCCGCAACTGAGTTCAGTCCAGCGCGATCAATGTCGGTGAGAGCGAGGGCAGCGCCCCGGCCGGCCACCTCCAAGGCAAGTGCTCGACCGATGCCACCAGCGGCTCCCGTAATGACAGCAACGGTTTGCGATCCGATTCTCATTGCGAGGAGAACCTTCAGAAAAACGCTGGGTGTTGGCTATCCTGACGTTCGCCAGAACTCTGTCCACCATTGTATCCGTTGATTTCGGCGTCTCACGCACGTCACCATGCCTTCGGCGATCGCTACGTCTCCACTCTCTCGTTCGTCCCGCCGCGCAACACGACGAGCAGCACTCCCGCCTCTCGCGATGCCGATTGATTGATCGAATTGATCCGACGAACGGAAGATGATCAACGGCCACTTCAGCGATGAACGGCTGCTAACGTCTGCTAACCGCTGCTAACCGTGATTTAGAGACGGCGGCCGACGTTGAACGCTCGGACGGTGTTTTGGCGAACTACAGGCTCGGTGTAACCGCAACAACGGGATCGATTGGCGACGCGCGGCGCGCCGGTACGCAGGCGGCGAGCGCCACAGAAACCCCGATCGGCTGCGCAGTCCTCTAAATCACCCCCAGCTGCCTGGCCCGCACCGCCGCCTGCGTGCGGTCCCGAACATCGAGCTTGGTGAGGATGTTCGTCACGTGATTCTTCACCGTGCCCTCGGCCAGGCACAGCCGGTCGGCGATTTCCTTGTTGGACGCCGCGTTCGCCACCAGCGCCAGCACCTGCCGCTCGCGCGGAGAGAGGCGTAGCACCAGGGCCTCCGCGGTGGGACCGCCGGCGTCCATCAGCTTCGTGAAGGCCGCCACCACGCGGCCGGTGACGGTGCTTTGCAGGAACGACTCTCCACGGCTCGCGGCCTCAATCGCGGCCACGAGCGTCTCGGACGACACATCCTTCAGCAGATACCCGTCGGCGCCGGCCCGCAGCGCACCAAACAGATTGGCGTCATCGTCGAATGTCGTGAGCACCAGGATGTGTGTCTCGGGCCAGCGGGCGCGAATGCGCGCCGTGGCCTGGATGCCATCTAGCGTTGGCATCCGCAGATCCATCAGCACCACCGACGGCCGAAGGCGCTCGACCTGCGTCACGGCTTCCTCGCCGTCGCTCGCTTCTCCCACGACGTTGATCGACGCGTGCGCTGAAAGCAGCGTGCGCAAGCCTTCGCGGAATAACGCCTGGTCGTCAGCAATGACCACGTCGATGGGCCGATCGGCGGGCGCCCCGCTGGTCGTCATGCCGGCAGCTCGACTTCCAATCCGAATCCCTTGCCCGGTGCCGTCCGATACGTCGCCGTGCCGCGGAGCTGCTCGGCGCGCTCGCGAATGCCCGTGAGGCCGAAGCCCTCGCCCTGAGTCTCACTCGCACCCCGTCCATCGTCGAACACTCGCAGACACACGCGCGACCCGCGATCGAAGTCCAGGTGAATCTCCACATGATTCGCATTCGCGTGCCGGCGGACGTTGGTCAGTGCTTCGAGCGTGGTGCGCTGCAGCACCAACGCCACTTGGGCGCTGACGGAACGGGGCGTCCCCGCGGTGGTGAAGACCGCCGCAAAGCTCTCGTCCTGCGCCGACTCCACAATGGAGGCGAGCTGTTCGGCGATGCCGTCGACCGGCGCGTCTTCGCGAAGCGCCTTCACCGATTGACGCACGGCGGTCAGTCCATCCTTGGCCAGCGCCTGCGCGCGGCTCACGGCGAGCATCCCTCTGGCCTGGTCTGTGGCAAACACCGCGCGGGCGGCTTCGAGCTGGACGTGAATCACCGTGAGATAGTGCCCCAGCGTGTCGTGAATCTCTCGCGCGATGCGATTGCGCTCGTTGACCGCCGCGAGCTCGGCCACGTCGGCCGCCAGCCGCTCCGCTCGATGCCTGGCCTCGCGCTCGCGCACGGCGACACCGGAATAGACGACGACGAACACCACCGCGGCCGTGGCCGACGCAATGTTCCGGAGCCACTCGGGCCATTCCGGCCACCACGAAAGGTTGCCGCTGACCCCATCGATCACGAGCAGGCACATCAGCCCGGCCCACACTCTGGGCAGCAGCGACACCGCCTGCGCCGCAAGTGGCAGGAGGATCAGCGGCACCATGCCTCCCCACGCGAGGCTGTTGATGCGCATCCCGACGGCGAACTCGAGCAGCAGGTAGCCCACCGACACGACGAACCGTCGCTGACGCTGGACCTGTGCAAATCCCCAGACGCCGAGCGCGAGATACAGGGTGGACAGCACCACGACCTGGCCCCACGGCACGGTCTCCGATGAAGCCCGCGGCGTCAGCGCGATGATCGTGAAGTACGCGATCGCGACGATCGCAACGAGCGTCCGGTAGCCGACGATGTCCGGCTCTGGAGAGTGGCCGGTTGTGGGATGAACTGTCGAGGGCACGTCGCCGCCAGTATGGCAATCGGCGCGCGGTCCCACAAGTCAGGGTGACCTTTTCGTGACCTTCGCCACATGCGGCCGGATGCGACGTCCACCTAGCATCGGAACATGAGGCGAATCCTGACCGCGCTCGTGTTCGTGCTCTTCGCCACATCGTCGTCCTCGCTCGCGCAGGATTCCCGCGGCACGCCGATCGAGCTCGTGCGCGTCCGCCAGCCGATCGTGGTGGACGGCGTCATGAACGACGAAGGATGGCGCGACGCTCCCGTGCTGCCCGCGGTCATGTACACGCCCGTCTTCAACGGGCAGCCAACCCAGCGCACGGAGATGCGCGTCGTCTATGACGAGGCGAATCTGTACATCGGCGGCTGGTTCTACGATTCCGATCCGAAGGGCATCCGCATCAACTCGCTCTATCGCGACCGCTGGAACGGCGACGATACGCTCGCGATCTACATCGACGCGTTCAACGACAACCAGAACGCGAAATGGTTCGGCATCACGCCTGCCGGCATGCGGTTCGACGCGCTGGTGTCGGACGACGGGAACACGCTCAACGACAATTGGGACGGCTTCTGGACGGGGAGCACCACCGTCACCAGCGATGGATGGTTCGTGGAGGTGCGAATCCCGTTCTCCACCCTCGGCTTCCAGGCGGATGCCGACGGGAAGGTGGTGATGGGCCTGACGCTCACGCGCCTGGTCTCGCGTCTCGGTGAGCGCGTCACGTTTCCTGCCATCGACCCGAAGTTTCCGTTCCGCCGGCCGTCGATGGCACAGAAAGTACAGCTCCGCGGCGTCACGGCGCGGAAGCCGTTGTACTTCACGCCGTATGCGCTTGCCGGAATCAAAGATGCCGCTGCGTCGCCCAGGGACACGACGAGGGAAGTCGGCGCCGACGTGCGCTATCCGTTTACGAGCAATCTCACGCTGGACCTGACGCTGAACACCGACTTCGCCCAGGTGGAGGCCGATGACCAGCAGGTCGCGCTCGATCGGTTTCCTTTGTTCTATCCGGAGCGGCGTCGTTTTTTCCAGGAGGGCGCCAGCCTGTTCGATTTCGTGACGGCGAATGGCACGCGGCTCTTCCACTCGCGGCGGATTGGACTGACACCCGCGCTGCGGCCCGTCAGGATCCTCGGCGGCGCCCGCGTGGTCGGCCGTGTCGGCGCGTGGGACGTCGGCCTGCTCGACGTGCAGACAGGCGAGGCCGCGAGCCTCCCCGGCGAGAACTTCGGCGTCACACGCCTGCGGCGTCAAGTGCTCAATCCGTCCTCCACTGCCGGTCTGATGGTGACCACGTATTCCGGCGGTGGCCGCTACAACATCGGCCTTGGCGGCGACACGTCGCTTCAAGTGAAGGGGGACGACTACGTCGTCCTCAAAGTGGCGTCGGTGTTCGACGAGCAGGCGCGCGCGGGCGCAGACCTGGTGAGCCGCACCATCTTCGATGCGAGGTGGGAACGACGGACGGGTCGTGGGTTGGCGTACAACTGGCAGTTCGCGCGCGCGGGAGCGGACTACCGTCCCGAGCTCGGATTCATGCCGCGGCGTGACTTCACGACCGCCAACGTCGTGGCGAACTGGTTTTTCTTCACCGACTCGCACAAGTACTTGCGCCGCGTCTATCCGGGCGCGCTGGCCTTCTCCACGTTCAGGAACAAGGACATGACGCTCGAGTCGGGCCAATACGCGTTCTGGACGCAGTGGGACACCAAGGCCGGCGGCGGTGGCTGGATCGAGCCGAAGTGGTTTCGCGAAAACGTCCTGGCGCCGTTCACGATCGGCAAGGGCGTGACGATCCCGCCGGGCGTCTACGACTTCGCGGACGTGCAGTTCAATTACACGATGCCGACCGGGTCGCGGCTCCGCACCAACGTCGACCTTCGATCCGGCACCTACTTCGACGGCAGGCGCACCCAG
>WNFB01008920.1_pt1 | contig 12199 bp, 14 predicted proteins | sample 5400501 | NCBI WGS metagenome assembly WNFB01 (sample SAMN13153341, study PRJNA577476) | soil metagenome | isolation source: 200 cm saprolite under Douglas fir tree site 2 hole 1 | place: USA:California | collected 2015-04-18 | reverse complement strand
AGGCGCAGCAGTGCTTCGATCCCGTCAGGATCCTTGAGGTTAAGGCCGATCGACCGGCGGCCGCGGCTGAGCGGGTCGACCGGGACGGCCGCCGCGGGGCCGCAGCCCTCGGCGCGCTCCACCCGCAGCACATCCGCGCCCAGGTCGGACAGGATCATGCAGCCGAACGGAGCGGGCGCCAGGCTCGCGATCTCGATGACCCGCACTCCGTCAAGCGGACCCACTCCACTCGCCTCCCGCGCTGGGTGTCAGGAAATGCCAACGACAGCAAAGCGCTGACGGGCTGGCCCCGCAACGTGGCCCCGTCCAACGGCGGCCCGTGGGAGGCCGGTCTGGCCGCCGACCCGGCCGGCGCCCTGGCGCTTGATCAGGGCATGCCCGACGCCGATCACGCGCCCGGCACCGGCGCGGGGACGGGCGGGGGCTCAGCATCAGGGCTACGCGGCCAGCCGGCCGTCGTCTCGACCAGTCCGTTCTCGCGGACGAGCCGGGCAGGCAATGCGAGTTCCCGCAGCCACGCCACCGCCCCGGCCCCCCGGACGATCGCCGCTGTGCTCGCGGTGTTCGCGTCCGCGCAGTTGCCGGCCGCCACGCTCACCGTCCGCCAGCAGGAGCGGGCAGGCTCGCCGGTCGCCGGGTCGATGATGTGGTGCATCCGGCGGCCGTCCAGCGTCCAGGCGCGCACCGTCGTACTGGAGGTGGCCAGGCCGCCCGAGCTGATCGCCACGGTCTGGCCGGGCGCATCCGGGCCCGCGGCGTGATCGTCGGTGACCCGTACCTGCCAGCCGCCGGCCGGCCCGGGGCCCGCGACGGCGATGTCGCCGCCGAGGCTGACCAGCACGCCGCAGCCGAGCTGCCGGGCGATGATCTCGGCGCAGTGATCGGCGGCCCAGGCCTTCGCGGTGGCGCCGAGATCGAGCTGCGCGCCGCCGGCGAGCTGGACCCGGGGCGGGTCGAGGTCCAGCCGCACACTGCGCCAGCCCGGCACCGGCCGGGTCGGCGTCGCGCCCGATGCCACGGCCTCGCCCCCCTTGATCAGGGCGAAGTCGCGGTCATAGCCAAGTTCGGTGAGGGCTCGTCCGCAGGTCGGGTCCACGGCGCCGTCGGTCAGCCGCGCGGCGCGCAGCGCCGCGCCGATCAGCTCGGCGAGGAGCTCGCTGATCCCGGCCATCGCCCCGTCCGCCGCGTTCAGCGCCGACAGCTCGGAGTCGGCCCGGAACCTGCTGCAGGCCAGGTCGACCGCCGCGAGCGCGGCGTCGGCGATACGCCGGGCCGTGGTCAGGGCCCCGGCGTCGGTGACGAGGAGCGTCGCGGTGGTGCCGAAGATGCTGAAGGTGTCACGCGCCGCCGCAGCCATCGCCGGCCGCGCGCTGTCCCGCCGCATGATCTCGGTCCTCCCTCCCTGCCCTCCGGCCCGGCATTCCGGTCGCACCAGCCCTCAGCCGAGCATGCCCGCCACACCTTAAGGATCGCTGAAGGGCCCGGCCGGGGTTCACCGGCTGAGCCGCGCAGCGCCCTCGTCGTGCCGCCGCCTCCTTTCCTGCCTCGTGCCAGCGGGCGGGCCAGCGGCCCGCAAGCCACCGCAGTGGCCTGCGGGCCGGCCGGCCGCAGGCTGCAGGTTCCGGCCGGTGCTGGCGCTACAGCGGGGCGTATCGTCACAGCATGCGCGGTTACACCCAGGACAAGGACGCCTATCTGAAGCGCCTGCGCAGGATCGAGGGACAGGTACGCGGCCTGCAGCGGATGGTAGAGCAGGACGTCTACTGCATCGACGTGCTCACCCAGGTCTCCGCGGCGACCCGGGCACTGCAAGCGGTGGCGCTCGGGCTACTCGAAGATCACCTCGGTCATTGCGTCACCTCGGCCATCGAGGACGGCGGACCCGATGCGCAGGCCAAGGTCCAGGAGGCTGCAGCGGCAATTTCCCGCCTGGTCAAGTCCTGAGGCGGCCGGCGCCAGGCTTCGCGTCCGCGAGGCGGGCGAACGCGCGCAGGTTCGCCGTGCTCTCGCCTCGCTTGATCCGCCAAGCCCACTCCTTGCGGATGGATGATGCGAAGCCGATCATCAGGGCGGCATCGAAATTCTCGTCCGAGTAGCTGAGCACGCAGCCAAGTATCCGGTCGATCTCGGCCGCCGATACCGAGCTGAGGGGCAGCCGTCCCACCAGGTAGACGTCCCCGACCGGGTCGAGCGCGAAATGGACGCCGTACATCCGGCCGCTGCGTTCCAGCAGGAACCGGTAGAACTGCGCCTGGTTCTCGTCCGGCTGGCGGCAGAAGAACGCCTCGACATGCAGGCTGTGCGCGCCGACGATCAGCCAGGTCATCGTGGCGAGCTTGTGCTGTCCCTCCAGCCGGACCAGGTACGCGCCAGGCCGCGGCGTCTCGAACGAGAGCCCGAGGCTGGCCAGGGACGACTCGAGCGCGGCGGGAAGATCGTCAGTTGTGCTCACGCGTCGACCGCGGCCGCCATCGTATTCATGGCACCGGTATACACCTTGAGCAGAGCATCGACGGTTGCGCCCCAGCCGAACCTGGCGGCATGCTCGCGGGCTCCGGCTGACAGCCGTGCCAGCGTCGCTGGCTCCGTGACAAGTTTCCTGACCGCCCGGGCATAGCTGGCCGGATCGTGGCCGTCAACAAGAATTCCCGATACCCCGTCGCGCACGGCGGTGCGCAGGCCCCCGACGGAGGCCGCGATCACCGGGGTGCCGCAAGCCTGAGCCTCGATCGCCACCAGGCCGAACGACTCGGAGTAGGACGGCACCATCACGACCGTGGCCGCCCGGTACCACTCGGCGAGCTCATGCTGCGGGCACGGCGGCTCAAGCCGGACGACGCGTGATATCCCCAGGGCAGCCGAGAGCTCGGTCAGCCGGTAGGGGTCCGCCCGGCCGGTGCCGCTCGGGCCGCCCACGAACGCCACGCAGAGCCGCCGGGCCAGGCCAGGGTCGTCGCGGGTCAGCAGGGCTGCGGCGCGCAGCACCACGTCAGGCGCCTTCAGCGGCTGCACCCGGCCGGCGAACATCAGTACCACCGCGTCGGCTGGCAGCCCGAGCAGCCGCCGTGCCTGCCGCCGCGAGCCTGGCTGGAAGACTGACAGGTTCACGCCTGGGTTGACCGTCCTGACCCTGGCGGGGTCCGCATCATAGAGCCGGATGAGCTCCCTGGCCTCCTCATCCGTATTCGCCACCAGCCGGTCAGCCGCCGTCACAACCTCTGCCTCGCCACGGATCCGCACGTCAGGCTCCGCCGCATCGCCGACAGCGAGAGCCGCGTTCTTCACCCGCCCGAGCGTATGCATGGACTGTACGAGCGGGACTCCCCAGCGCTCCTTGGCCACGGCGCCCACCTGGCCGGATAGCCAGTAGTGACCGTGCACCAGGTCATACCTGCCCGGCGCGTACGAGGCCTCGGCGCGCAGTACCTCGAAGGTGAAGTGGCACAGCTGACCGGGCAGGTCAGCCTTGTCCAGGTCCTCGAATGGCCCCGCGGTCAGGTGCCTCACCTGCACGCCGGGAGCCATCTCGGCCACCGGCGGCACGTCGCGGGACACCGCGCGGGTGAAAATGTCCACCTCGACCCCGCGCTCGGCAAGTCGCCTGGCCACCTCGACCACGTAGACGTTCAGGCCGCCCGCGTCACCCGTTCCCGGCTGCTCGAGCGGCGATGTGTGGACACTGATCGTCGCGATCCGCCGGGGAAAGCGTCGCGGCACCGGCATGCACCTCCGACTGGGGCAACCCCGGGCCGCGGCGCCGTGTTCCCGGCGCCGGCGGGTTCTGAGGCTGCCATCAGGCCAGCAGCGCGGCGACAGCTAGGCTTTGCGGCATGGGCACGCTGATACTGCTCCGGCACGGAGAGAGCGCCTGGAACGCAGCGGGGCTATTCACCGGCTGGGTGGATGTCGGGCTGTCGGACAAGGGGGAAGCCGAGGCGGCGACCGGAGGCAGGCTCCTGCGCGACGCGGGCCTGCGCCCTGACATCGTGCACACTTCCGTCCTGGCGCGGGCGATCCAGACGGCCAACATTGCGCTGGACAATGCTGGCCTGTCGTGGCTGCCGGTCCGGCGGTCGTGGCGGCTGAACGAACGGCACTACGGCGCATTGCAGGGGAAGAGCAAGGCGCAGACCCGGCAGGAGTACGGCGACGAGCAGTTCATGCTCTGGCGGCGGTCCTATGACGTGCCGCCGCCCCCGCTGGCCGATGACGACATGCTGTCGCAGCGTGCCGATCCCCGGTATGCGCTGCTGCCGGACGAGCTCAACCCGCGCACCGAGTGCCTCAAGGACGTTGTGCAGCGGATGCTGCCGTACTGGCACGACGTCATCATCCCCGACCTGGCGGCAGGCCGCACGGTCCTGGTTGCCGCCCACGGCAACTCGCTTCGCGCGCTGGTCAAGCACCTGGATGGCATCGGGGATGCGGACATCGCCGGGCTCAACATCCCGACTGGCATCCCGCTCGCCTATGAGCTTGATGCGGCATTCCGGCCCAGGGTGCCCGGGGGCCGCTACCTGGACCCGCAGGCCGCGGAGGTCGCCGCCGCCGCGGTGGCCAGCCAGGGGCGGTAACCGCGGGCGGTAGCGCGGCGCCCGGCGTCATGTGGGTTGCCAGCGGAAAAATCCGATATGGACCACTACTGTCCGGTATATGAATGTTTTGCGAACAACGGCATGTCGCGGGCCCCAGCCGATGCGCCCGGCCATGCCCGCCGCTTACCATCGAGATGTGAAAATGGGGGTGGACGTCAGTGCGCGCGCAAGCCGCACCGCCGTGCTCCGGACCCGCGCCACCGGCGGGCTGACGGCCGCCGGCCTCGCGACAGGAGCCGCTACGGCATGAGCATCCGGGCGGCGTCCAAGGCGCACGCCGGTCCTGGCGACCGCACCCAGCAGGCCAGGCTGCCAGCCGGCATCGCGTCCGTGCTATCCGTTCTATCTTCTTCTGCGGTTGTCCTCGACAGCGAGGACCGCGTGCTGACGGCCAGTTCGGCGGCCCGTGACTTCGGCCTCGTCAAGGGCGACCAGCTCGTCGTCGGGGACCTGCTCGCGCTGGTCCGCCAGGTGCGCAGGAAAGGCGAGATCCGCGAGGGCGAGATGGAGGTCTCGACCAGCAGGTTCAGCGGGCGCACCACCAGCTTCGCGGTCCGGGTGGCGCCGCTCGGCGCGGGGGTCGGCGGCGGCGGGCTGGTGCTGCTGCTAGCGGAGGACCAGACCGAGAGCCGCCGGGTGGAGGAAGTCCGCCGGGACTTCGTGGCCAACACCAGCCATGAGCTCAAGACCCCGGTGGGGGCACTCGCACTGCTCGCCGAGACCGTAGAGGATGCGGCCGATGACCCGGAAGCGGTCCGCCGCTTCGCCGGCCGGATGCGGCAGGAGGCATCCCGGCTCACCAACCTGGTGCAGGACCTGATCACGCTGTCCAGGATTCAGGCCGCCGAGCCGGTCCCCGACCCCATCACGGTCAACCTCGACGTCGTGGTGGCCGAGGCGCTGGACCGGTGCCGGATGAAGGCAAGCGCCGGCGGCATCGAGCTCGCCGCCAGCGGTCCGCACGGCCTGTCCGTGCTCGGCGACGAGGACCTCCTCATCACCGCGCTCCGCAACTTGCTGGAGAACGCGGTTGCTTACAGCCCGGAGAAAACCCGGGTGGTTGTCTCAACCCGCCGGCCGAGCGACGATTCGGTCGAGATCAGCGTTGCGGACCAGGGAATCGGCATACCGGAGCGCGACCTTGAGCGTATTTTCGAGCGGTTTTACCGGGTCGACCCGGCCAGGTCCCGGGCCACTGGCGGGACGGGCCTCGGGCTGGCCATCGTCAAGCACGTCACCGCCGCGCACGGCGGCAAGGTAACGGTCTGGAGCAAGGAGGGCGCCGGATCGACCTTCACCCTGCGACTGCCGCTGCGGCCGGATGCCCCCGCCGTCAGCGGAGGTCCTGTCTATGCGATCGCGCAATCTGCCAGGAAGGCGGTCTCATGACCCGGGTGCTCGTGGTTGAGGACGAGGAATCTTTCAGCGACGCGCTTTCGTACATGCTGCGCAAGGAGGGATTCGAGGTCGCGGTCTGCCCGACCGGCCCCGATGCGATCGAGACCTTCGACCGGACCGGCGCCGACCTGGTACTCCTCGACCTGATGCTCCCCGGCCTGCCGGGCAGCGAGGTCTGCCGGACGCTGCGCGAGCGGTCGAACGTTCCAGTGATCATGCTGACCGCGAAGGACAGCGAGATCGACAAGGTGGTTGGCCTCGAACTCGGCGCCGACGACTACGTGACCAAGCCGTTCTCCTCGCGGGAGCTTGTCGCGCGGATGCGCGCCGTGCTGCGGCGGCGCGGTGAGTCCGACGAGCCGGTCGCCTCGATCATGGAGTCGGGCCCGGTGCGGATGGACGTCGAGCGGCACGTCGTGACGGTCCGCGGCGAGCAAGTGCAGCTGCCGCTGAAGGAGTTCGAGCTGCTTGAGGTGCTGCTGCGCAATGCCGGGCGGGTGCTGACCCGGATGCAGCTGATCGACCGCGTCTGGGGGGCGGACTACGTCGGGGATACCAAGACGCTGGACGTCCACGTAAAGCGGCTGCGGGCGAAGGTGGAGGCCGATCCCGCCAGCCCGGGCCACATCATCACCGTGCGCGGGCTCGGGTACAAGTTCGAGCCGGTCGGCTGATCCCCTGGGCTCCGCCGGTTTCTGCGGATAGTCAGCTCGGCCGGCTACGTCAGCTTGAGGTGCTCGGTGCCGGCGTGGGCGTAGCGGCTGCGCCCGGCGTGGCCGTCGCGGTGCCGGCCGGCCCTGGGTTCCGGGCCGGCGTGGGCGCGGGCGCGGGCGAGAACGTCGAGTAGTACTGCTGCTGCGGCATCACCGGCACGCTGAGCGTGACGCTGCCGGCGTTCTGGAAGTTCATGATCACGCGGATGAAGCTGCCGCCTGTCAGCGAGTGCAGGAGGCCGGTCAGGACCACCTTGGGCTGCGGGCCAGTCAGGAAGACGGGACTGCCCTGGGTCAGGCTGACCGGTCCGCCGCCAGGTAGCTGGACCGACTTCGCCGTGCCGGGCGCCGAGATACTCAGCAGCTGGTCTGGCGATCCGCCGTCGACCAGGGCGAGGAACAGGCCAGCGGACTTTCCGGCGGCAAGCGCCGAGTTCGCCGGCGCCCCGAGCACGAACACGTTCCTGATGGCTATCCGGTGCAGCACCAGGCCAGCGCCATCGGTCGGCACATGCCATTGCTGCGTCGGTGCGTTGACGCCAGCCTCACATCCAGCGAGCGCGGGAACCAGCGCGGCAACCGCCGCGATGAACAGGCGGCCTGGCGTTGCCCGCCAGTGATCAGCTCCGTGGCTGCTCCGGCTCACGACGTGCTCTCCTCGTCCACATGATGTGCGGCACTGCGACGCCGAAAGCGTAGCTGCCGGCTCCATCCCGGCGAGCGCCGGCCCGGTCCGTGCCCCGCGTTCCTTGATCACGGAGGATCCGGCATGCCCGTGCGTGTCAGATCCTCCGTGATCAAGGAACCCCGCACGGTGATCAAGGAACCCCGCACGGTCTGTGCCGGTCCGGCGCCTGTGCCGTGGGCCCGTGCTGGCGCCGGCTACGCCCAGTACGGGCGGCTGCCGGAATGGCAGCGCCAGCGATGTCCCGGACAGCCAGCCGGGCCTGGGCAGCATTGCCGCCTAGCTTTTATTCTTTTATTACGGGGTCGCCAGTGACCGGAACTGGCGAGTCAGCCGCGATGCCGGTCCCAGGTTGCGCGCGACCAGGCCGACCGTGCCATCGGCGTGCACGAGGACCGCAATGAGCCCGTGCGGATGGTAGGCCGTGGCGAGCACTCCCCGGGTGTCGCGGGCGACCTTCCGCTGGGGCTGCCCGGCACCCGCCGCAAGCCGCCGGACCTGCGGCATGTCTCCGCCGGTTCCCACCAGGTAGAAGGTCACCCCGGCGGCGTCCGCCTGCCGCCTGAGCCGCCGCAGCGCGGCACTGCACTGGCAGCCGGCCGGCACCAGCGCGAGCACTGAGGGCACCAGCGAGGCCAACGGCACCTTATGGCCGGCCATGACCACTGTCGCATGGGGCAACGGTGCGAACGTCCGCCCGGGCTTCGCCGCGGGCTGCCCCGGCGCCGGGGCCGGCCCGATCGAGACGGCTGGCACCCGCGCCGACGGCGCGGCCCGCGGGGCGCCGCTCTGGCCGGCCGTGAAGACCGTGAGCAGCACGCCGGAAATCAGGACCATCGCCAGGCAGCCCGCCAGCAGCGGAAGCACGAGGCCGTCGCGGGTCAGTGGCCCGTGCAGCCGCCCGATGCGCATCTGCCGCCGCTGCGCGCGCAGCTCACGGTGGTAAGCCTGCACGTCACGATCGAGTTCCCTGGCATCATCGGGAACCTCGACGTCGACCGGGGGAAGGCCAGAGTCGTCCCGGTCGGGTTCACCGCCAACGTTCACGCGCACCTCTCCGGCGTGAGCGGCCACGTCATCTCCAGTATGCGGCCCGGCGGGCGATGACGTTACCCTGCGGTACCAGCAAACGCCGGGGGTTTCTGAGCCACCGGGCCGATCGAAGGACCGGCGGGACTATTGCTGGCCACTGCTACCGTCGGCCCGCGGGTGTAATGGCGTAACCGCCGCGGGTCAGGCTTGCCTGTTCCAGGGACGGACCTCCCGCTGGCCGTGAACCGGGCCCCGGAGGGCGGCAGTGCTGGCGCCTGCGGGGCGGCAGTGCCGGCGCCTGCGGGGCCGCAGTGCCGGCGCCTGCTGGCCGTGCCTAGTTCGTTGGCACGCCGGCGGCTGCTGGCCGTAACTCGCTGCCGGCCATCCGGCGCTCAGCAGCGCGGCATCGGCGACACTCGCTCGCGATCAATTTGAACGTCTTGTGTTCGGCGTGGTAACATAGCTTCAGCGGAAGGGGTACATGCCACATGTCTTTCAAGGTCGGCGACACTGTCGTCTACCCCCACCATGGGGCTGCTCGGATCGAAGAGATCGAGACCCGTTCGATCAAGGGTGAGGAAAAGTCTTACCTCGTACTCAAGGTCGACAAGGGCGACCTCACGGTGCGCGTTCCCGCGGACAATGCCGAGCTGGTAGGCGTCCGGGATGTGGTCGGGCAGGAAGGGCTGGAGAGGGTGTTCGAGGTGCTGCGAGCCCCGTACACCGAGGAGCCGACCAACTGGTCCCGGCGGTACAAGGCCAACCTGGAGAAGCTCGCCTCTGGCGATGTCAACAAGGTGGCCGAGGTCGTCCGTGACCTGTGGCGCCGGGACAGGGAACGCGGCCTTTCGGCCGGCGAGAAGCGCATGCTCGCCAAGGCCAGGCAGATCCTGGTCAGCGAGCTTGCCCTGGCCGAGAAGACGAATGAGGACAAGGCCGAGGCGCTGCTCGACGAGATCCTCGCGTCCTGACGCCCCTCCGCCGGCCTCGCGGGCCGCGGGTGCATCACCAGGCCGTAGGCCCGTCTGAGAGCATGCCGGGTGCGGTTGTCCTGCGCTGCCTCCCGGAATCGTGATGGCGGCCGTGCTGCCGCGGGTAGGCGTCGGGGCTGACGTCCACCCATACGGCGACGGCCTGCGGCTGTACCTGGCCGGCTTGCTCTGGCCGGATGAGCGAGGCCTGGCTGGTCATTCTGACGGGGACGTCGCGGCTCATGCGGCATGTGATGCGCTGCTGTCAGCCGCAGGCCTCGGCGATCTCGGTGCGCAGTTCGGGACAGCCGACGCCCGCTGGAAGGGTGCCGCGGGCACCGTCCTGCTGGAGGAAACCGCGCGGCTGCTGGCGGCCGCGGGTTTTACGGTGGGCAACGTCGCGATTCAGGTGATCGGGAATCGCCCCAGGATCGCCTCGCGCCGGGCCGAGGCCGAGCGCGTGTTGTCTGCCGCGCTCGGCGGCGCACCGGTCAGCGTATCGGGCACGACGACCGACGGACTCGGCCTCACCGGCCGGGGCGAGGGGATCGCGGCGATCGCCACCGCGCTCGTACTCGGCTGAGGCCTTGCAGCATTACACCCAGGCTGGCGCGGCGCGCAGCCAGCGCCGCTCGTCGTCATAGCGCAGCTGTACCTGCGCCACGGCCAGGCATACCGGCTCGCCGGTTCCAGCGTGCGCAGAGGCCTGTTCCTTCCGGCTGGCGAGGTGTTGTTAACCTTTCAGGTCCCCTGGGCCTCTATTGGAGTGTGGGACTTGCGCGGCAAGGGGCCAGACCGGGTACGGCCCGGTACGGCGATCAACTACGAGCAGGTGTTCCGGGATGCCGCGCCAGGCCTGTGGAGGACGGTCTACGCCTTCGCGGCAGGTCGTCGTGCGGTGGCGGACGATGCTGTGGCTGAGGCCTTTGCGCGCGCCCTGGAGCGGGCCGGCCAGATCCGCGACCCGGTGCCCTGGCTGTATCGCACCGCTTTCCGGCTGGCGACGGAGGATCTTCGGCGAGAGCGCCGGAAACCGGAACCTGAGCCTGACCAGGCTCCTGCCCCGGCGGCCGGGCTCGGAGCCCTGCTGCCGGCCCTGCGGCAGCTAAGTCCCGCGCAGCGCGCCGCGGTCGTCCTTCATTACGAGGCTGACCTGTCTGTCCAGGAGGTCGCCAGGCGGATGGGGACGTCGGTGGGGGCCGTGAAGGTGCACCTGTTCCGGGGCAGGCGCCGGCTGCGCGAGCTCCTTGGGGCTGAGGAGGCAGACGATGCCTGAACGCTGGCAGCAAGAGCTTCGGAAGCTCACAAGCCTGGAGCCGCCGGCCGGCCTGTGGGATCAAGTGATGCGAGGGCCCCGGCGCGAGCCGCGGCGGGCGCATCGGACATGGCAGGTGATCGCCCCCATCGCCGCCGCGCTGGCTGTTGCGGTGGTGGTCGGCACGCTTGCCCTGGTTCGGTCCTTCGGCCCTTCAGCCATCCGGCCGGGTTCCTCAGCCCAGCGCCAGGCCGGGCGCTTCGTCGATCCGCAATTCGGGTGGACCATCGGAGTCCCGAAGGGGCTGCAGGTGGGGCATTTCCACAGCACGGGGATGAGCGGCAGCGATGGCGTCCGGGTCACGAACTTCCCGCCCAACCTCCGGGCCCCGAGCACGGGCACGCCGCCCATGGGCTGGCTGCGCAGCTTCCCGGCGGATGGGGTGGCCGTGCAGATCTGGATCGGGGAACGATTCCCGGTAGGGGTCCCGCCGCTGCGCGACAGCGCGCTTCCGCTGTCGCCTGCGTCTTTCCAGCGGATCAGGCCGTACGTTGGCGGGAACGAGCCCGCTCCCCGGTACCGCGTCATCTACGGGGACGGGTTCAGCTTCGCCGCCGCTGTCTGGCTCGGCCTGCATGCCAGCCGCGCCGAGCAGCACGCCGCCTGGGCCGTGGTGCGATCGCTGCGCTTCCCGGCACTGCGAGAAGGCACGATCTGGCGAGGCACCTACTACGTGCTCGGCCGGGCTTCGCGATACCCGGCGGGATCTGTCACGACATTCCCGGCCTCGTCCCTGCCGGGCAGCCGTTCGTTTCTCGGGGTCATGTCCCGGAGGGGCTTCTACCTGATCCACGCCCCCCGCGCCTTCTACGTCATCGAACGGCGGTTCCTGGCCCAACCACCCCCGTCCTTCAAGGTCTTCACATGCACGGTGGCGTTTGACCCCAAGGCCTTCCAGTTCTTCTGCCCCCGCACGGGCCTGCGCTGGAATCGCGTGGGCCAGCCCATCGGCGCACACGCTGGAAGCCGGGACTGGGCCACGGGGCTCCACATCGCCACCGTGGCCCACGACGGGCACGTCCTGTTCAGCCCGTTCTGGGGCCCGGTGCTGCCGGTCGACCTCAAGGGCAGTCCGTGGCGATGACCTCTTCGGACACCGAACCCGGCTGATAGCAACGGGGACAGCAAACCGCTGCAACCCCGGCCAGCCTTGAGCGGCCAGCAACGCTCGATTACGCAGCGGCGACGGAGTGCCGGCGGATCCTCGATGCATACGCCGATGCTGGCTGCTGCGTTCAGGGTGGGGCTCGCGACTGGCAGCCGCCGCTGACTGGTGGCTGCGGCTGACGAGCGGCCCAGGTTGCCTCAGGCGTCCGGGGGCACGGGCGAACTCCACATGCGGTCGAACGGCTGAACCGGGTCAGGGGCGAGCTCGCGCTCGCCTTCCGCGTCCGGCTCGCCCTCCGCGCGGGCCGCGTCGTCCGTGCGCAATCCGCCTTCCGTACCGGGCTCGTCGTGCGGTCCGGGCTCGTCGTGCGGTCCGGGCTCGT
>WNFB01019856.1_pt1 | contig 12201 bp, 6 predicted proteins | sample 5400501 | NCBI WGS metagenome assembly WNFB01 (sample SAMN13153341, study PRJNA577476) | soil metagenome | isolation source: 200 cm saprolite under Douglas fir tree site 2 hole 1 | place: USA:California | collected 2015-04-18 | reverse complement strand
AGTCTGGCCTCCTGTGGTCGTTGGTGTGCCAGAGGTAGTTCCCCCTGAGCCACAAGCAGCTAGCAGGAAGATGAGGAAGGCGCCCGCGCCGGCGAGCAGTAAGCGACGGTTACGAGTAGTGTTCATAATTTTTTTCACCTCTTAATCAGTAATATTTTGTATAGCTTGATGTGCAAGTTTTTGTGCCCCCGCTTCCTAAGAGTATTTGCCAGCGCTCGTTCATCGATTCAGAAGAAGCTTGCGCGCCGGGTTTTCATCTTTTTCAATAGAAAAATTAAGCGTTTATTGTAGCGCCTTTTGCCTCTAATGAAACTCTACCATAGGGTCGTGATAAGTGATAGATCACGCTTCACATATCTACTGTGAGCTAGTTCACAAAATAGGCCAATGGCTCATTCTCAAAAAGGCGTATAGGAAAAATCCGAGAAAAGAGCAGTAATTGGTTCAGTTGGATTCTGGCTTCCATAAAGAGCCAACTCAAGCTGGTTCGTAGAGGTATAGGTACTGTCTTGCACTGAGGTGACTTTTGTATTATCCACACTTAGAGAAAGCAGATTGTCCGTCACGTCGACCCTGATGAGATAGGTCTTATGTGCATAGGGAAGATTGCCATTAGCGAATAAAGCATAGGCGTTACAAGGCATGTAGCATCGATAGTAGGCCCAACTCCCATTGGCGCAGATATCAAACGACTGGTTCCCCTGGAAATCCTGCACGTGTACTCCTACAGAAACGCAGGTGCTTTGCTCACCTGAAAGAATGGTTGCTTTTACCTGCACACGATAATTGTGAGGGAAATAACTGACCGAGGAAAAAGCGTCCGTCGTACTCAGCGTGTCGGGTACAAACGTAAACCACTCAGCATCTACATACCCCAAATCCTTGGTCGTCATGAGCAAACCATTTTTCTGGCACGTGTAGACATTTTTAGGATCGTCATCGAGCCAGAACTTCTTGCCATCGCCGCAATGTTCGCCTGGTACCTGGGCAGTGAACGGCTGATGCGCGAGCTTGCTGTAATAGTTGATGAGCAATTGCGTATCTCTTGCTGCCCGCTGCTGCTCCTGGACAGACTGGTACACAGGAATACCAATCGCCAGCGAGAGGGCTCCGATAATTGAGATGGTAGCGGCAGCAATTGCTATACGCTTTCTTCTCCGGCTTCTATGTTTTAAGAGCGCAGCAGTTTCTTTGACGATCCGTGGTTGCTGGGATTGAGGCTCCTGCACAACCTGGTCCGCGCTGCGCTGGTCAAGGATAGTGGTGACCAGGGCCACAAAGACAGGCAGGTTGGGCCACTTTTCCGACGACCAGAGGCTTTTCTGCCAGGTGTGCCATTTGCCAGTAAATGCGATAGAAGACTGCTCAGAGTCGGTACCAGGCTGGCTGTAGAAAATAGTGAGTTTCCCATTCTCTAGCGCGATATCTCCCACCTGCCTCCAATAAACCATCTTGCCGGGTCTAGAGATGCCTTGCTGGTTGATCTCCAGAGTGCCAAAGGCGATTGTCTGGCCATCTTGATAGCTGGCCAGCATCCCTGGCAGCAAACAGCGCGTCACCTCATCGATTATTACGTTAGTGATCCTCTTATCACGGCCCACCATGAGCGAACGCGGCAAGATGAAGTCGCTTCCATCTTGCTTCACCAGTCTGGTCAAATTGCCGCCGGGAATATAAAGCTCCTTGATCTCATTCCAGCGCACAGCCTCTACTTTTTTCTTGTAGATTTTGAGCAGGCCCTCGATACAGAGATACAGTTTTGTGCGGTACGCCGAGTAGAAATTAGAGCGGAAACTAAGCAGTCTCAGCCATACAGCAATCTCTTGCAAATTGTTCTGCCAGAAATTATCGTGTATAGCTTGCAACCAGAAATAGTTACTTGCTTGACTATCAGGTACGCTGGCGGGATTGGGATAGGTGTGAGAAAGAATAGTGAAGGCGATATATCCATAAATCGTATAGCCGAGCCATACCATCTCAGCTATACCGACGATCAGTGCAAGAACGTGAAAAATCAGGATAAGACGCTTTCTTTGCATCTTGAGCGGTATGCCCACGTCATGATAGGTGGCCAGTTCGTAGATATGTGACGGAATGCTGCTGTCTGGTTGTAGTTGTGCGACCAAAGTCTTCTCCGCACGTTAATTATTGGGCTTATCATTACTCGTCTATGTATATAACGTAGAGATAGGAGATGCATCACGTCAGGGCTTTTTGGTAGCCCTGCATCCCCAAATTGTGCTTGACACTGGCGTAGTCGAGCAGCGAGCCGGGGCAGTGCAAGCCGGCAGATGGATACCGCGTCGAACCCACCTGAGAGCGTCAGTGAATGAGAAGCTGACCGGAGACCTCACCGTTAGCAAGAGGAACGGCTATACAACCATAGCCGTGTAAGTGGAGTTGCGCTATACATCACAACTCAATAAAGGTGGTACCACGGGTGACAGGCTCGTCCTTATACTAAGGACGGGTTTTTTTATGCTCGTTTTCGTTTGTCGATCAGTTAAAAAAGCATGTATGGAGGAGTTATGGCTAACGAGGAAAAGTATGTCGAAGAGATAATCGACCAGGAAGACAATTTTTCGCAGTGGTATAACCAGGTAGTGCGCAAGGCAGAACTGGCTGATTATGCACCTGTGCGGGGGTGTATGATCATTCGGCCATACGGCTACGCCATCTGGGAAAATATCCAGCGCCTCATGGATGACCGCTTCAAGGAAACCGGGGTAGTCAATGCCTACTTTCCCCTGCTCATTCCTCGTAGTTTTCTCGAGAAAGAGGCGGAGCATATCGAAGGATTTGCTCCAGAGGTGGCCTGGGTGACACGCGGGGGCGGCGAAGAGCTTGAAGAGCCGCTTGCCATTCGTCCTACCAGCGAGACCATCATTGGCCATAGCTATGCCAGGTGGGTGCAAAGCTATCGCGATCTGCCAATCTTGATCAACCTGTGGAACAATGTCATGCGCTGGGAGAAACGCACGATCCTTTTTCTGCGCACTTCTGAATTCCTCTGGCAAGAGGGACATACCGCGCACCGCAGCATCGAAGAAGCAGAAGAACGTACCCTGATGATGCTCGAGGTGTACCGGGCATTCGCCGAGGAAGATGCAGCTATGCCGGTCATCATGGGACGCAAGAGCGAGAATGAGAAATTCGCCGGGGCGCTGCGCACCTACGCCATCGAGGCCTTGATGAAGGATGGCAAAGCGCTGCAAGCGGGTACGAGCCACAATCTCGGTACCAACTTTGCCAAAAGCTTCGATATCCAGTACCTGGATGCTGACGGGCAGCGTAAGTACTGCGCTACTACAAGCTGGGGCGCGAGCACACGTCTCATCGGCGGCATCATCATGGTGCATGGGGATGATGCGGGTCTAATACTTCCTCCTCGCCTTGCGCCTTACCAGGTAGTAGTCGTACCGATCTGGCGCAAGGATACAGAAAAAGCCGCCGTGAGCGCTGTGGTAGAGCGCGTCCAGAAAATGCTCAAGGGCAAAGTGCGCGTCAAGGTTGATTTGAGCGAAAATACGCCGGGCTGGAAATTTAACGAATGGGAGTTGAGAGGCGTGCCGGTGCGCATGGAAATTGGCCCTCGTGATGTGCAGAACAACAGCGTGGTGCTGGTACGCCGCGACAACCGCGTCAAGGAGCAGGTGTCCCTGGAAGCTTTGGAAACTCGCCTGCCTGCATTGTTAGAGGAAGTGCAAAAGGCGCTCTTGCAGCGAGCGGTTGAGTTCAGAGCAGCGAATACCCATTACACCGATAGTTACGAAGAGTTCAAAGAGCTTATCGCGGAGAAACGCGGCTTTGTGCGTGTGAAGTGGGCTGAAGACAGCGCAGCAGAACTGGCTATCAAGGAAGAGACCAAAGCTACCCTTCGCGTTATCCCCTTTGACCAGCCAGAGGGAGGTGTCAAGGGGAAATGCATCTACACCGGTAAGCCGGCCACCTGCGAAGCAATCTTTGCCCGCGCGTATTGAGATACAACGTAAACAGGAAGATGCTTTAAATCTGCTAATCTGTCTCGTTTCGCTTCAAAGAGAGATCGATTGCTCATAAGAAAGAGCTTTTTGATCTCTCTTTGAAGTCAACTATTGAGGTGTAGTTACCTGGCACGTCGTACGTTTTAGAAAAAACTGCTGATTGGCCTAGGGAACAGTCATTGTGACCGGGATCTTTTCGATTGTCGGTTCGCGACTCGACAAAGGCGGGTCGGCAAAGGCAACTTTTATAATAGAATCAGTTGAGGCTCCAGGTGTCGGCAAGTTTTCAATAGCTTTCACATTAACCGTCACCATGTCACCCATATTTTGAAAGCTGCCACCAACCATATTTTGAAAGCTGCCATCATCCATATTGAATTCCAACCAATTTGCTCCGCCGGCATTTATAGTCCAATTGACCTTGCCCCTGTCTTCCTGGTTGGTAATCTGTAGAGATAAGGGGTTTTTCCCCCCCGCTACAAAGTCAAGGCGGGTTAGAATCACTATCGGAGCGTGTGGACCGTCATCACCGAACGCTGTGATGCCTGAAGGTAATACATGTAGTTCGACAGGAAACTTCACACTTTTTAACTTGGCACCCAGTATTTCCAGAGTGAAGTTCAGATTGGCTGGGTAATCCTTACTTACCAATTGGCCTGCTTTTGCTGTCACCCAGATCGTCTGTTGCTTATGTGGTTTAAGGTCGCCCTCGTTTCGATCCAAGGCCAACCAATTCTCGCTAGAATCTGCTTTCCAGTGCAATGTCTGGCCGTAGCGGTTTGTGATTGCAAGCGGTAAAGTCTGGCAGCTGTTCGCGGATAGGGCAAAGCTCAGACCCACTGCAAGAGGTGATGCCGCAAAGTTCTGGCCTGCTGCAAGCATTTTATGAGAGGATAATACGCTCAGCGTAACTGGTACCTGTATACTCTTTGACTCAGCATCCCCTTCCGAGGTGAAGATCAGCGTGGCTGCGTAGTTCCCAACTGCCAGAGAACTTGTATCGACCTTCACATTAACTATTTGTTGCTGACCCAGTTGAAGGGTACTTTCACTCCTATCCAGGGTCAACCATCTCGTTCCACAAGTATCCGCGTGCCATAGCAGCGTTTGTTCGCTTGGATTACTGATCACCTCCTGCAAGGTCTTGCTATCACCTTGTGGAAGGTTACCAAAGTCAAGGGAATTCGGATTTACTGTTGGAGGTTGCGGTGGCATCATGTTTTCATCTCCTTTTAGTCGAACATAAGTATGAAAGAAAACTGCAAACAATGTTATACGTTTTACGAGGATCGATCTGCCCGTGATTTTGTGTGATAGCTCCTGGCGAGCTACCCACATCTTCAGATCTCAACATCCTGGTCGAGCCGAACACGTGCTCGACTCCACTTCTCTGTGTCGCTGTAGCAATCGTAACATGAAGAATCCCTCGTTTACAGGACATCGTTTGACCTTTTCTAGACCTGTTTTGGATAGTTTTGTTTTTTCCCGTCTATTCTTGTATACTACTGTGGGGTAAAACACATCTAAAGTGTATGAGGAATACACAAAGGAACGTCTCGGTTCACTCGATCCAGTAATGTCTTAATGACCACAGTGCCAGTTTTTCGTACCGCATCTTCTCTGGTTTAGTTTCCTCATAGTAGTGCTCAAGAGGCAAATCCAAAGGCCCAGGGGGAGAGGGCAGGTCACCATGAACTTTGAAGAGACCATCCCAAATGAGCGGTTGAGGCGTGCTCGTTATGAGAAGGGGTGGACACAAGCCGAATTGGCCGAGAAGATGGGTACGACTTTCGAGACGGTGAGCCGCTGGGAGCGTGGCATCAAGGCTCCCAGTGCCTTCTTCCGCAGGAAGCTTTGTGATGTGCTTGGCAGAACAGCGGAAGAACTCGGATTGCTTGCCGATCCCAACGTAGTCCCTACACCTGGCCCGTCTCCTTGTGTATTCTTCTCTTCAGCCTACACTGATGCCGAAGATAAGTTCGTTGTCACACTCAAGGTGGAGCTTCAAACCCGCGGAGTCACAGTATGGAGCAGTCGTACAATTAGAAGACAAGAACCCAGCAACAAAAGAAGCGTGCTGCAAGAGGCCATTCGCGCAGCTCAAGTAGTGCTATTAATTGTCTCTCCCAGAACACAAGCTTCCCATCACGTCCAGGACACGCTGCGACTTGCCAGGCACTTCAGGCGTCCTGTGTGCGCTGTGTGGATAGATGGTGAGTTTCTGCAAGATTGCATGCCCAAAGACTACGGCGAACCTTATGCCACAATTGATGCTCGCGAGAGAGACGATTATCTCCTGCGCAATAAGATCGTGGCGGCGCTTGAACAGGTATGGTTAACTCCCATCGCTCCTGAAACATCAGGATTGTCTGAACCGGTGTGGAAGGTGCCGGCAACACCTATGCCGTTTATCGGGCGAGAAGAGGAACTCGCGCAGTTACGCGAGTTGCTATTGAGACCGCAAGTTCGCCTGCTAACGCTCTTAGGCCCAGGTGGTATTGGCAAGACTCACCTGGGCTTGCAGGTCGCGATGGAGATGCGTGAACACTTTGCTGATGGCGTTTGCTTTGTCTCGCTGGCAGCGATCAGCGACCCCGGGCTGGTGATTTCGGCCATAGCTAAGGAACTGGGAATCAGGGAGATCAGAGAGCGCCAGCTTTTCGAGCAGGTGAATGTAGCTTTGAGAAACAGGCGTCTCTTGCTCCTGCTTGACAACTTCGAGCAGGTGCAGAAGGCTGCATCACAGCTTCCTGAACTACTCGCAGAAAGCCCTCAACTCAAGATCCTGGTGACCAGCCGCGCCAGGCTGCATGTGCATGGTGAATATGAGTTTTCTGTCCCTCCATTAGCGCTGCCTGACCTCACACAGCCTCTAGAAAGTGATGCCCTGTTGCAGAATGCTGCGGTCGCTCTCTTCGTGCAGCGTGCGCAGATGGTCAGACAGGATTTCCGGATCACTCCCACCAACGCGCGTGCAATCGCTGAGATCTGTGTGCGGTTGGACGGGTTGCCGCTGGCGATTGAACTGGCAGCGGCACGCATCAGGTCGTTAGCGTCACAGCCATTGTTGGAAAGGCTAGTGTCACGTCTTCTGGATGTAGTTGCAAGTACGGATCAAGATGTAGATGCCCGGCAACGGACGCTGCGCAACACGATTGCGTGGAGCTATGACTTACTCGGAAGCGAGGAGCAGCAACTCTTCCGGCGACTCTCTGTTTTTGCGGGTGGGTGGAATCTGGAGACGGTGGAGGCGCTTTACCAGGCTTTTGGTGACCCGGCGTTACACGTGTGGGATGGGGTGGAGTCACTGCTCGACATGAGCCTGCTGCAGCCAGCGGAGCACGAGGGGGAGGGACGCTTGCGGCTCTTAGAGACGATCCGTGAGTACGGGATGGAGCTCCTGGATGCGAGTGGGGAAACAGAAATCACGCGACAGGTTCATGCCGGGTGCTATCTAAGACTCGTAGAGGAAGCAGAACCACACCTCAAGGGAGTACAGCAAACGACCTGGCTGGCTAGATTGGAGCAGGAGCAAGAAAACCTGCGAGCGGCGCTGAGTTGGCTCATCGAGCGTGAGGAGGAAGAGGCTGCTTTACACTTTTGCGGGGCGCTGTGGTGGTTCTGGCGCCCACGCGGGTACTGGAGCGAAGGACGGCGCTGGCTGGAAGCGGCATTGGAACTCTCACAAACCAGAGGACCAACAGTGGCGCGAGCCAGGGCGCTTTGGGCTGCTGGAGACCTGGCCTACTATCAAGATGGCAATCAAACGGCTCGCTCCTTGCTGGAGGAGAGCGTCTCACTCTGCCGCGCCCTGGGAGCTGAAAGGGACCTCGCTATCGCCCTGGGTACTCTGGGGGTGCTCGTGCGTATGCAAGGTGATCGCGAAGCAGCTGGTCCCCTGCTGGAGGAGAGCGAGCAACTCTGCCGCATGCTGGGCAGCAAATGGGAGCTTGCCTATTTGCTGCGTAAGTTGGCAGAGCATGCAGCACAGGCAGGTGAGCTGAAGGAGGCGGTGGAGTATGCTCAGGAAAGTTTTACACTTGCACAAAAGCTGGGAGATAAATCTCTCATTGCTACCGTACTGAGCACTTTGGGGAATATCGCAGCGCGCCAGGGCGACGTGACGCAAGCTATAGCGTATACTCAAGAGAGTCTCACACTCGCGCGAGAATTAGGTGATAAACTCCTCATTGCCCTTGCTCTGAACAACCTGGGGTACTTCACAGCGCTTCAGGGCGACCTGGTATCGACAGCCTATGCCCACAATGGCAACCTGGCGCAGGCCAAAACATGGTACCGCGAAGGTCTATCACTTGCCCAGGAGATACGAAACGAAAGGTGGGTTGGCTTCAACCTCTTCGGGCTAGCTATGGCTGCTGCCGTAGAGGGGCAGCTTCTACAAGCAGCGCGCCTGTTCGGGGCAGCAGAGACAAGGCTCGACGTTAATGTGGACATAAGCCCCGCCGAACGAGCTGAGTATCAGCACGCTGTGGATAGTGTGCGTAGGCAACTGGATAGGAAGGCCTTTGCTGCGGCACGCAACGAAGGGCGTACGATGACTTTAGAGCAAGCCCTTGCCGCATCACAGGCTCCTGCTATTGTAAGTCCCCCACCTTCCCCCAGGTACCCCGATGGTTTGACTGAGCGCGAGGTGCAGGTGCTCTGCCTGGTGGCCAAAGGCTTGACTGACGAGCAGATCGCCAGGCAGTTGGTGATCGCTCCACGTACTGTCAACACGCATTTGACATCGATCTATAGGAAGATCCAGGTTTCCTCTGTTGGGAAGGAGAGACAGGTCGCCCCACGTGTAGCCGCCGCCCTCTATGTCACTGAACACGACCTGTGCTAACTCGAAACTTTTCCTTTGTCTTTCAGATTTCTAGTGTCCCCTATCCATGTGAATGGTGCCAGCGCACTGTGAAAGCTTCACTTCATTCGTGGGAGGGAAGTTCTCTTTAGGCCAGGTGGACGATCAGCCTATCAGATACAAAACATCTCCATTGAACTACGTAGAAGCCTTCACAATGGTTTCACAAAAATACGTAGTGCATTACGTTCCTTCACGCTAGTGCTGCATTCTCCAGGCAGATACACTGTATGCTGTGAAAGGATTAGTCCGGGTGAGCAACGCCTTCCTTTATCAACACTACTAACAATAGGTTTGGATGAAGAAACCAAGAAGGCGACATGGAGAGGAAACTGCGACAATGGAAGAAGGGATCATAAAACACAATCCGCTCAATGGCTCAGAGCGGGTATCAGCTCTTCCAGAGCCCTTACCGCATGCTCTGAGCGTCACAGAGCTTGCAGACCGCTGCATGAGGGAGGTCAACAACTATCGAAATGGAGAGCCTTCCAATGATCGGTATGGTGTAGAGCTGTTCCGGCGCGCTTTGATACAGCGTGATGCGCTTGCCTGGGAAATCGTGCAACAGCGCTTCAATGAGTTGATGCTCCAGTGGATGCGCAGTCATCCTATGAGAGAAGTAGCAAGCCGCTTCGACAGCGAAGAGAACTACGTTGCCCAGGCGTTTACCCGGTTCTGGCAGGCAACAGCCGTTAACCAGAAAATAGAATTCAGGTCGCTTGCCGCTGTGCTACGGTATTTGCGTGCAACGCTAAATGGTACTATTCTCGATACACTGCGTACTTACTCGCGTTCTCGTGAGATGCCGTTGCCGGAGCCTGGTGAGACAGGAGAGCTCATTGCGATAGAACAAGATGATGGCCGTGAACTATGGGAAGTTATTAAGAGTTTGATACCTGACAAGCGCCAACAGCGTGTGGCTTACTTGCTCTTTCATTGTCGCCTCAAGCCCAGGGAAATTGTTCATTACCGTTCAGAGGAGTTCAGCGACGTGCAGGAAATTTATCGCCTGCGGCGTAACATTTTCGAGCGGCTGCTTCGGAATGCAGATTACATTCGCTGGCGGCTCGGTAAAACTTGACACTGCACAATGTAAGGAGTATTCTTGGCACAACGAACAAAACACACGCAGCGCGTTGATCAGGATCAGTAGATGACGGTAATGCCGGGCAGCGAGCCGGGAGAGTGAAAGCCGGCAGACAGCTACCTTGTCGAACCCACCTGAGAGTGTCAGCGAGAAGTTGACCGGAGACCTCACCGTTAGCTAGAGGGGCAGTTAAATCTTGTTTGACTGCATGAGTGGAACTGTGTTCCAGTTCAATTGAGGTGGTACCACGGGTAACAGGCTCGCCCTTCGCGTAAGGGCGGGCCTTTTTTGGCTGGTTTAACAGGAATGTAGGAGGAATTATGCGTGTCTCACAGCAACTTACCAAAACACTGCGCGAAGTTCCACGCGACTCGGAGGGCGGCAACCAGGAACTTTTAGTGCGGGGCGGATTTGTCCGCCCGCTCACATCGGGTATCTACAGTTACTTGCCGCCTGGCAATCGCGTCATCAGGAAGATCTCGCAGATCGTCCGCGAGGAGATGGACTGTGCAGGTGGACAGGAAGTAAGCATGCCGGTCCTGCAGCCGAGGGACTTATGGGACAAACAGCCCGCCAGTGGTCCGACCCGTGCCGAGGCCGTGGGCGACGTGCTATTCAAACTGCAGGATCGCAAGGGGCGTGATATGGTGCTTGGCGCGACGCATGAAGAAGTCGTGACGACGCTGATCTCTGAGTTTGTACGCAGTTACCGTGATCTCCCTCAACTCATCTACCAGGTACAGACCAAGTTCCGCGATGAGGCGCGCCCGCGTGCTGGCTTATTGCGTGTGCGTGAGTTCGTAATGAAGGACCTGTACAGCTTCGATGCCGATGCAGCAGGCCTGGATGTCAGCTATCGTAGGATGGCTGACGCCTATCGTGCCATCTTTACGCGCTGCGGCCTGCGTTTCATCGTCATTCATGCCGATAGCGGGGCCATTGGTGGCAAAGAATCACAAGAGTTCATCGCCGTCACGGAGGCCGGTGAGGATGATGCCATGGTCTGCGATCGCTGCGACTATGCGGCCAATCGCGAAAAGGCCGCATTTGTGCGCACTGAACTCCCGCGAGAGCCAGAGGCTGATCTCGAAGAGGTCTATACGCCCAACTGCATGTCCATCGTTGACCTTGCGGCTTTCCTCGCTATCCCTGTGTCGAAGACGATGAAATCCGTCTGCTATGCAGCGGAAGGCAGGCTCGTGCTAGCTGTAGTGCGTGGTGACCTGGACATCAACGAAGTAAAACTGGCTAATACCCTCTACCGCGCCAACATCAATGCTGCTGATCTGCACCTTGCAACGCCGGAGGAACTGGAGCGCGCAGGTATTGTCGCTGGCTACACCTCGCCGTTAAACAAAGAAAAGCGGGTGTATATCGTAGCTGACATATCGTTGAAGTTTGGCAATAACTTCGTTGCCGGTGCCAACCGGGTGGACTATCACGTGAAGAACGTGAACTATCCGCGGGATTTTAGCGCAGATGAATGGGAAGATATCGCCTCTGCTTACGATGGAGCTACCTGCGTGCACTGCGGTGGAACGCTGCACGCTATTCGTGGCTGCGAAGTGGGCCACATCTTCAAACCAGGCACAAAGTATAGCGAGTTGTTCGGTGCAACCTACCTGGATGCCGAGGGGGTAACGCATCCTATTCTCATGGGCACCTATGGTATTGGCATTGGGCGTATCATGGCTACGCTGGTGGAGCAGAGCCATGATGGGAAGGGCATCATCTGGCCATTCAGCATAGCGCCGTACCATGTTGTGCTGGTTGGACTCGACCTGGAGAAGGAGGAGAATCGCCGGGCCGCTGAACAATTGTATGCTGACCTGACTGCGGCGGGTGTCGAAGTCCTTTATGATGATCGTACTGAGACCGCCGGTGTCAAATTTAACGACGCGGACCTGGTCGGCTTGCCGATACGCGTCGTGGTGAGCCAGCGTTCTCTGAAGAATGGCGGCGTCGAACTCAAGCTGCGTTCCCAAAGGGAAAGCCGCATCGTCCCACTCGCCGAAGCTGTGCTGGTTATCCAGCAGGAGATCCGCCAGGGAATAGCGGAGGGACGCTAATGGACTCCCACAAAAGTAGTTAGGGAATGTGATCTGATAGGGGGCATGATAGCCCTAATCTTTATCCGGCCCTCCGCCAAAAACTGATAGGGCAACGACACGAGGAGAGAATAGGCTCCCTTGCGTTCGTTAGTGCGGCAGGTAAGGGGCCTCGGTGTCGATATCGCCGACAAACTCTGGTAGATCGCTATGTCC
>WNFB01007984.1_pt1 | contig 12204 bp, 17 predicted proteins | sample 5400501 | NCBI WGS metagenome assembly WNFB01 (sample SAMN13153341, study PRJNA577476) | soil metagenome | isolation source: 200 cm saprolite under Douglas fir tree site 2 hole 1 | place: USA:California | collected 2015-04-18 | reverse complement strand
CAAGAAGCTCGACCTCACGGTCACGAACAGCCTGAGGAGAGTGGCGGCCGTTTCGGAATGCTGCGGGCACCCGGGTGAGCCGGGCTGTTGAGAGCGCCCCACGGCGCCCCGTGCGGGCGCCCGGGACATCGACCGGCTCTGGGGTTCGGTCGCCGACCTTTCCGCTCGGGTACGAGAGTTGGCGGCGCGAGTTGACGAGCTGGCGAGGGCCCGGGCCCAAGGAGAGCAAGTGCGCTGAAAAGGCTGTGCCAAAAGGCTGAAGAGAAAGGAGCCACCGTGTCGCCACGCCGCCCCATCCTCCTCGGTGACCGCCGCCACGACCAGCACGGAGCCATCATCCGCCGCCACCCCCGTCCGGGCCAGAAGGCGGCTCAGCTCGGCCCGGCCGTCAGCCCGGTCGACGCCCGCATCACCGCCCTGGCGGCCACCGTTTCGCAACTCGCGGCGACGGTGAGGGCCATGACCCCGCCAGAGCTCCGCCCGCGCGCCTGAGGGGCCAGTCCGGTGCGGGCGCTCACCCCGCCCACGGGTGCTGAGGCGCGCTGAGGCGAGGCCAGGGCCAATCCGGAGGTTGACGCTCGAAGTGAGAATCAACGACGCCGAGATCGTCCCTTCGGTCCGAATCTCGTTCTGCGTTCGCCCAACTCCGCACCCGGACCCATTGGCTCGCTGGCTCTCGTTGTCTATCAACGGTTCCTTCTCTCGCAGCCCGGTGCTGCCCGGAAGTGGTGTGCCGCCGGTACGTCCGCTTGGGCCGTAGACTCGCGGCATGCGATTCACGGCAGCCGTCACCCACGAGACTCCGTGGTACCTCGCGCGCTGCCTCGAGGTCGAGGTTGCGAGTCAAGGCGAGAGCATCGAGGAGGCCTTGGCGAACCTCAAGGAGGCCTTGGAGCTCTACGTCGAGGACATGCCGCTTCCGGAGGACATGGAATCGCCGATCATCGCCACGGTCGAACTCTCGGCGTGACACCGGCGCTGCCGGTTGTCTCGGGGGCCGAAGTAGTCAGGGGCTTCGGGGAAAGTAGGCTTCGAACGAGTGGGGCAGCGCGGGAGCCACGTGAAGCTGCGTCACGCCGACGGCCGCACGGTCATTGTGCCAATGCATCGGGAGCTGGCCCGCGGAACCCTGCGCTCGATCTTCCGCCAGGCTGACTTCTCAGCCGAGGAATTCGCAGAGCTGCTCCTGCTGTAATTACTCCTGTCTTGGCGGCGGCGATTGGCCCGCCGCGCCAGGTGCGGTTGGCGTTGGTCCCGGGCCTCACCGCGGCCCGGCGGAGCCGTGAGGTTGAAAGGCTTGAAAGAGCCGTGTGAGCTGGGAAAATGCTCGGCGCTCCGAAGGGACTCTCACCTCGACTCTCGGATTAGAAGACGAAGGGCTGGCCCCAGCTCAGTGTTGTTCGGTGTTGCCTCGTGCTGTTCCGTCCTGGCTTGTCCGGCGGCTCCCCGCTTGATCTCGTCCGCCCTGTAGGCCTCTGTGTACCGTGTCCGGCGGTGTCCGTTTGCAAACTATTTGCAGGCACGCCCCGACGCGTCTCCGGGATTGCCGACTTTTGCCGACGGGCTGGTCTGGACCTACGATGGCTTCGGGCACGCATCATGGCAGCAAAGATCGTCAGCGCGCTCAGGGCGTTGCACCACATCGTCGTGCTAGGTCCTCGAGGTCTTGGGTCGGGCGCCTGCCGGACAAGCTGAGCAGATCGTAAATCGTGTCCCGGACGAGGGCGTGGGTGTGGATCTGTTCCGGGCTCAGGGACTCGGCGGTGAAGAGAGCCGCGGTGGCTTCGCCAAGGTGCCGACGCTGAGCATGGGCCCTGGCCAGATCGAGATGGAAGTGCGCCTGCCGCTCCTCTGACAGGCTGGAAACATCCAGGCCCGCTGCTACCTCTAAGGCCTCGCCCGCATCCCCCAGGTCAGCGGCGACGCTCACAGCATGGATCTCGACGTTCGTGGGGCCGAACTCAGTGTTGAAGTCGTTCCGGTCCACGCCGACCCGACGGGCGATGGTGCGTGCGAGGTCGATGTGCTTGCGTGCCTGAGAGCGGTTGTTGTCCCGGGCGGCGATGACGGCGAGCACGAGCTGAGAGGCGCCGAAGAGGGACAGTTCCTCGGGTGCGCAGTCAGGGTCGCTCACCCGATCGGCGAGCGCGCCGGCGGCGGATGCTGCCACGTGCTCTGCGAGCTCGAGGCGCTCCAACCGAAGGAAGGCATGGGCCATCCGGAACAACCCGGCGATGACCTCAAGCGGCTGCCCGGAGTCCTCTCCCGCCCGTATGGAGCGGTCGGCGGCGATCCAGGCTGCTTCTGGGTCGTCGACTTGGGCAAAGGCCGCAGCCGCAGCCTGGTACGCGACGGCCAGCAGTCGGTTGAGGTGCCGCTGACTGGACCCCTTCGCTCGACGGACGGCGGATTCCAGTTGGGGCAGCAACGCTGCGAGCTCCTCGGCAAGGGCGTCGAACCTTGACGTGTGCGCCAACTCCCAGACGTGGGCCACCCGCTGTGGCAGGCCACGGGTCTCCACCGGGGGACTACCTCCGTAGCTCGGGAACAGAGCTCCAAGGGCAGGGTGGCCTGCAAGCACCAACCGGAGCGCGTCGAGCTGGGTAGGCCGTTCAGGCGGAAGGGGCGAGGGCTGGAGGACGGCACTGACCTCGGGACGAAGTGTGCCCACCGGCACGCCCAGGGCGTCCGCCAGGGCCTGGAGCACGGCAAAGCGTTCGACGGGCTGGACGCCTCGTTCGACCTGCGAGACCCAGCTCTCAGAGCGGCGGACAGCAGCTCCAAGTTCCCGCTGCGATAGGCCTCGCCTCCGGCGGAGTCCTGCGACGCGCTCGGGGAAGGGCAGGTCGTCCACGGGTGTCACCTGGTCGGCTGCCTTTGGTCAATGCCTTTGCCGACGACCAGCGACAGCCCGGCCACGTCGAAGCTGATCAGGTACTGGTCACGTTCCGCCAGGAACCGGCGGGTGTGGGGCTGGGCCTCATGGTCCTCGAACGCTGCTTGGTCTCGGTACAGCTCGTAGAAGAGCCGAGCGTCCAGGTCGCCCTCCACACGGTGCGCCACGTAGAGAAGCGTTCCGGGCTCATGGGCCCGGATCTGCTCGATCGTCTCCGAGGCAAGGCGGTCGAAGGCCTCCCCTACCCCGGGCTTCAGGGCGAAGCGAACGACGAGTCCAAACGGGTCCTCCATGGCTTTGCTCCTTGCTCGGTGGGTCCAAGCATCGCAGATGCTCTGTTGCCGCTGGCAAGTAGCAGCGGCACTCTTGATCCGTAGTTTTCCTGCGGGTATGGTACGGCCCGTCAGGAAGAAGGTGAATCGGCCGAGGGAAGGCCCCTCGGAGAATTGAGACGGCGCCCCCTCAGACCCGTCCGGCTCGCGGGGGAGGAGCAGAGGCCTAACGGGACATGACACAAGCAATCAGAACGCAGCTGCAGGCCCTCGATTCTGCTGAGCGTGGGGCTTGTGCGTACCTTCTTCGAGCTCGGAGCATGGGCCGTCGTCATTGTCCTCGTGCTGCTGGTCTCTGCAGTCGTCTCGCGGCTCACCCGCTTGCTTCGGACCGAGAGCGCCGGCCGCTATTCGTGGCCTGGGCTCTGGCTGCTGTCAAGGCGCAGGCTTTGGGGAAGGAGTGGGCACGCGCTTACAACTGCTGGATGCCACTGGTCGCAGACGCTTGGGTCCTGTGTGAGTTGCTCATCTACGAGCAGTACGCCGTGAGGTCGCCTTGGGGGGAGCCGAGATCGACGTCCGGGCCATTCGAGAGGAGGGCCCGGGCGAGATCTCGGCGGAGATCATTACCGCCGCCGGGGCAGCGGACGCAAGCCCGCTCTCCGGCGGCGTGGGCCTGCCTCCCCTTTGATTCGAGGTTGACGACGACTCGAGGTGTTGAACCGATGAAGCCACAACCACAGTTCATGAGGATCCGGTGGGAGGACACTTCGGAGAGGGGCGGGGCAGTCACGAGGGAGGCGATGCTCTGTCTTCGACACCGCGGGGAGATCGCGTTCGCCTACCCCAGCGCCCGAGGCTCCGGGGAGATGGGCGACGCCTGCGATCTCTGTGAGGGCCGAGATCTCCGACTACCAGGATCGGAGCCCTCCCATACGCGCCGCAGTCTGTCGGCAAACCTCGCATCGGCCGGCCGCTCTCGGCGCCCGCCGAGCAATAAGCCCGGGGAACGGTGCCCTGCTGCAGGGGGCCCGAGGTGCCTGCGGCGCCAAGAGGGAGCGCGGCAGAACGGGGGATGGGTGTGTCGCTCAAGACGTCCTGCAATGTCGCCTTGCGCGGCTGACATAGGGCCGAGAGCACACGGCCGACGCCCCTGTCGGCCGACGCCCACCATAGGCCCTAGTCGGACAATACGATTATCCCGTTTCCTATCACGGACGGGAAAGTGGCTCCTGACCTGCGGAGACGCTCGGCGCGCCCGGAGGGACTCGAACCCCCGACCCTCGGATTAGAAGACGGAAGGCCCGGGTCCAGGCCATGTTGTCACGTGTTGCCTGGTGTTGTTCTGTCCGGCTGGGCAAGCGCTTTGCGCTCAATCTCGTCCGTCCAGTGAGCTTCTGTGTTGTCCTGTCCGGCCGCGTCCGTTTGCAAAATGTTTGCAAGGACGCCTTGCAGCGACCTCGTGGGTGCCCGACTCTGCCGGTGCGCCGAGGCCGATGGCCTGGGGGTCGGAGCGGGGAGAGCCCTCAGCGCGACTTTAGGGGAGGTCGGGGGTGCCGTCGTCCGGGTTGATGGCACAGCCGAGGTGTGAGGCGGCAACGGCTAGACGTCGGTCGCCGGTCCACAGTGCGGCGTCTGCGGTCAGTTGCGTCGCCGCGAGCAACTGCGCGTCGACGTAGCCGATACCGAGCCCGTACAGTCGATGGCGGTCGATGAGCGTCACGATCTCTTCCTCCGTGGCTACCGTCGCCTGTGGCAGGCCCCCCAACAGCCGGATGACTTCGTGACGTTTGGAGAGGTGGCCGAGTGCGAGTTCGCCGATTATCCAGGGGTGACCCAGGACAACTCCGTCCTCGAGCAACCGCACGAGGGTCGAGTGACCGGTCCGAAAGTGGTCAACCCAGACGGACGTGTCGACTAAGATCATGAAGCTTCGCTGCGACGCCTCGGGATCTCCGTGAGCGCGGGTTCAGTCCCGCCGAGCTTGGCCAGCCGGCGGGCGCTCTCCCGCTGAATGAGGGCACGTAGGGCCTCTCGGACCAGGGCGCTCTTCTCGGTGGTCCCGGTGAGGCGTTGCGCTTCCGCGATCAGCTCGTCGTCTAGGGCAAGGGTCGTCCGCATCCTCTACCACCTCCTCCAGAACATCATCAGGCGCATCTAATGATGCCATAATTCGTGCCGCATGGCTTGTTATCTTCAGACTCGATGTTTGCGAGGGGAGGCGCCTGTCATCAAGGGCCGTGGAGGTGACGGCGAGCATGTGGCCCACAGGCCACCTGGTGACATCATGGAGAAGCGGAGCAAAGGTGGCCACTGAGCCCGGCGCGCCCGGAGGGACTCGAACCCCCGACCCTCGGATTAGAAGTCCAAATCCCTATTTCCCTCTGACCTGCGGCAATGTCTATTTGGGCTGCTCAGAAGCCAGGTTCGGTTGTCTGCAGTTGTCCGTTGTTGTCCGCAAGAGTCCGTGGGAATGGGGCCGGTGTGTCCTTAGAAGCCGAGTGCTGGCGCGGAAGAGCGCCAGGACGAGGCCTGCTGTGCCAGTGATGGAGGTCGGCCCTCCGGGTTCGCCGTGCAGGCGGAGAGCCCAAACCACCGCAAGCTGCGGGCGGTCAAAAGCCCTCGTGGTGAGCGTTGCGGCAAAAGGCCCGCTACCAGCGGGTCAGGTGAGCGACGAGAAGACGAGCATGTGCGATACCACTGCTGACGCATCGAAGGTCCCAAAAGATGGCATCGAAACCGGAGATTTTTGGCTCTTCTCCGGGACAAAGGCACGCCCAAGGCGTGTCCCTCAGCCAGGGGGCATCCCTGCCCGCCGCCCTGGTGGTGCCCGGTGTATAGGTGGCGTGAGCTCGTCGCAGGCGCTGGCACGGAATAGGAGAACCTGTTGCCTCGGAACCGACGGCCAGTCTAATTGGGCGAAGGTTGCCCCCTGGTCGCGAGAGGGAGACCCTCAAGCGGCACACACCGCAAGAGACAGAGTACCGCGAGGCGCAGGGGCGGACCGGCCCGTAGTAGCGATGAAGGCCCTGTAACGGGGCTGGAGCGAAGGGTGCCGGGCAGGTCAGGTCGGCCCGAAGCCAACCCGCACGGGGAAGAGCCGAGGGGTGGACCGAAGCGGACGGTGCGTTTTCACGCATCCTAAGCTGGCTTGTGGGAGCCGTATGACGGGAGACTGTCACGTACGGTTCTGCGAGAGCCCGGGGGTGAGATTCCCCCGGGCTACTCACCAAATAAGGCCGAGCCTCTCGTCCAGACCCTCGATGTTCGGCGTCTGGAAACGAAGGCTCGGGGGCATACATGTCGGGTACGCGAGTCCTCTGCCTGCACGCTTGGGGGGTTCCCACGGAGCTCAACTTATGGATCCGGCAGGTACTACCCATTGGCAAGTCTGGCGGGTCTCCGCGGCAATTCGGTCGAAGTCGGCGTCGTAATGAAGAACCACGAGGCCTCGGGCCTCGGCCGCCGCGGCGATCAGAAGGTCCGGCACCTTGCGGCCTCTCTGGCGTCTGGCCGCGAGAAGGCGCTGAACCTGCCGGGCTCGGTGAAGATGGTCGGCAGTGGTTTCCACGAGCTCGAACGCCTCGAGTGCCTCCATCAGGTGATCCCACTCTGCGGCGTTCCGTGCCGAGTATCCGATCTCAAGGTCGCTGATGGCGGCTCGAGCGAGTTCGCCAGCTTCCAGGCCGGCCTCGATGGCGTCTCTCACTTCGGGTCGTTTGAGACGCGTGAGCACGCTCGTGTCCACAAGGTGCGTCAGCGCCACGCTTCTTCGCGATCGACCAGATCTGCGCGGGCGAGAACATCGAGGGACTTCTTTACTGCCGCCCGTCGATTCTCCGCCGCCCGCCGGAGGGCCTCATTCACCGTGTCCTTGATGGTGTGGGTGCCCAGCCCAGCCCGGGCTGCATCCAACGCGTCTTCGTCGATGTCCACCAGACGTTTCGTCATGTGGTTAGTATATATCAGAGTTCAAAGGATATATCTTACGACCTCGGCGGGCCCGACGCTGACCCCTAGGTGCTCCAGGGTGACTCGCCTCCGCAACCTCAGTCTCGCTGCGAGGCTGATGGTCGAAACGACCGCCCTTGGCCGATATGAACGGGCGGACAGGAGGTCGGCCCCGAGACGGAGTCCCTGCTCGCTGCGGTCGAGGCGAGTCCGACGAGCGGAAGGACTGGCACCGGGTCGGCCTGGCCCCGACCAAGGCACGCAGGCCGACGCTTCGCGCTGACTGCCTTGCGCCACGAGCGCGGCTGCGAAGCCGAGCGGATGATCAAACCTTTGACCGGAGCAACAGCCCAGGTCCGAGGTTGGGCCGGTTACCGTATCCAGCGCTGGTGGGATCGAACCGGTTCGAGGCAAGCCAGTGCGTCGAACGATCCCCAGGGGTCGAGCCAAACCCGCGCGGTGAAGATCGCATCGGCATCGTCCCAGCGCCGCTGTCGCCATGCGCAGATAGCGAGCCCATGGAGGCAGCGAAGGAAGGGCCGGTTGTCGATCATCCCCCACGAGAGCACGCCGCCGAACCCGACGGGAAGCGAGTGCTCGGCAATGCCCACGCCGGTCTCGTAGAACTCGAGAGCCGGGCCCGGCCCCCGGGTATCGAAGGCGATGAGCCCGAGATGTCCCCACGCGTCGATGCACCGAACATCCAGGGCGATTAGGTCGTTGAGAACCCGGTTGGCCTCCCGGTCGTGCCCGGCTCGGTGTAGTTCCGCCGCGTGGACGATCGGGTCGTCGTCCCAGTCGTCCGGACGGACGCCCGGAAGAACCTGCTCCATCTCGAAGCACGGCCGTATCCCGGCGCGGATCACTTCCTTGTGCATGGGATGTACCTCCTCGCCGGGTTCGCCCCAGTACTCCTGCTCAGGGTCCCAGTCGCCCATGGGGTTCAGCGCGAGCGGCTCCGCAACCGTGATGTCGAGCGACGAAAAGCCCGGGTACTCCCACTTGGGGGCTGCTTCGGGGACGTCAAGATTGGGCGGGACTCCCCACCAACGCCGGTAGGCCTCGATGAGTTGCCGGGTCTCGAGGGCGACTGGACCGGTCGGTGTAATCTCGAGCAGCGAAACCGTGTGTCGCTCGCCTGCTCGCCGGCACACCGCCGCGAGTCCCCGGCGCTCGTCACCGTCGAAATCCACGGCCGTGACTTCGACGTCCACGCCGATCACTCGGGCGCGGAAGGGAAGGCGGGCTCTGTCCTCGAACGCCTGGCGAAACGACCACAGATGCTCGGAGTCGCCGTAGGCGTCGACGATCACCTCCTCAATCAGGTCATCGATCGAGTCGCGCATTGCTTTGACCCTACCCCCTGCCTCGGGATCTGGATGGCCCGCTCGATCTCGGCTGGAGGCCGCTGGCCTGCTGGTCCGAGTAGCTGTGACGCCGGTGGAACCCCACCTGTCGTCGATGGTCTGTCCCAAGTGCCAGTTCCCACCGGCTGCGGTCGCGTGCGAGTCGAGGGAGGACCGGAGAGGGATGGGCTGCAACTGAGGCCCGAACGGGCATTTCGATTCCTTGGGCTGCCAATCGCGGCCAGAACGAGGTACCCGTCACGCCCGTCCCTCCGGGCATCATGGAGCCAAAATGGGGCCGATGACATTGTGAAAGACATGCTTTAGATACCAAATATGGGGTATGACCCGCACAAACAAGCGCGCCCGGAGGGACTCGAACCCCCGACCCTCGGATTAGAAGTCCGAATCCTGGTTTGGCGCCGAAGCTGGCTTGACGTGGGGATATGGCCCGTTTTCCCTGGTGAGAGGCCGGTTCTTGTGCTCCGCTGTTGTCCGGAGTTGACCGCAGGAATCCGTGAGAATGGGGCCCAAATGGGGCCAGGACGCTTGAGGAGGGCGACCACGGAGAGAGAGTGATGCGCCCTCGGTCTATGCCCCGGTTTTCTTGCCGGCCGGCCCTGCAGCCACCCGCGAACTTGGCAAACGGGCCGATTCAGAGAGTTGATCGACCCGGGGAAGAGGGTCCCAACGAGCGGGGATGCCGGGTGGAGAGGCCGGCTTGTACAGGCGGGTCGTTCATGCGGCCTGCGGGCTGACACCGTCGTGGCTTGAGTTAGCGCTGCGCCGTCCCCCAGGCAGGCATATGACCGAGCCCCAGATTGACCACTTAGTCCACAATCCGCGGTCTGCCAATCGAGTTTGCTCAGGCCCCGATGCGCACGGTTCGCACCGCCGACGCCGCTGACGTGTACGCCCACCCCGGTACCCAAATGGCCCGCTTGGAGCGTCTTGGCCTGCTCCACAAGGTGGCCACCGGCTACTACATCGCGGTCCCTCAAGATCGCGTCGGAACCGACTGGAGGCCAACCATCGAAGCAGCGGCCGGTGGAATCGCCGCCGCCGCCGTGGGAGCTGGGCGAGCGGTGTTGATGGGGATCACCGCAGCCCGGATGCACAATGTGGTCCCTCGGGCCCTTGGCGTCGCCATCGTTGCCGTGCCGGAGTGGCGACACCCGGTAACGTTGCACGATCGAGACGGCGTGATCCAGTTCGTCGAGCGCAACACTGACGCTCTGGACGCCGAGTTAATGACCACCGAGCTTGGTCAATGTCTGGTCACTACCCCCGAGCAGACGGTGCTCGATCTCGCCCACCGTCCGGATCTCGGGCACGTGGCCGAGGAAGTCCAGGCGGCGATCACGGCACTACTGCAGCGGTGTGATCAAGGAACGCTCGAGCGCATCGCTGCTGAGCAGCGACTCAAAGCCGCTCTGGGGCGCGCCGTCGCGCCGCGAAGGCGCTCCCATGACGAATCCGCCTCTGGGTTTGCAGCCGGATGATCTGCAGCGCGTCATGGATCAGTTCGGTGTCAGCGAGGAGCAGGTGCGCCGAGACCACGCCATCTCCCACATCCTCGCGGCGCTGAGCCGATCCCATCGGGAGCGGCTGATCTTCTTCGGAGGCACAGCCCTGAGCCGGACCTTCTTGCTTGACAGGCGGCTGAGCGAGGACATTGACTTGATCGCCCTCATCAACCGCGACGAGCTAGCAGACATTCTTGTGAGGGACATTGCCAATGCGCTTCGCCGGACCCATGGGCGCGTCGTCTGGAACCCTGGATGGAACCAGCAATCCGAGGCTCAGCCCGCCGTGCTCGTCACGCCAAACGGCATCGCCATCACGATTCAACTCCTCCAACGGAAAGGCTACTCGCCGTGGCCGACCGAGTTGCGGCAGATCGAACAGCGGTATCGCGACGCGCTGCCGGCGATCCTTTGGGTACCGACGCTTCCTTCGTTCGCCGGCTGGAAGACCGCCACGTGGATTGATCGTCACGCCGCACGAGACCTCTACGACCTGTGGGCGTTGAGTAAGGTCGGGGCAATGAACGCGGAGTCCGCAGCGCTCTTCGTGAGGTACGGGCCGACGGGCCGCCCGCCAGGGGGCTGGATGTTTGATCGGGCGCCGTCGTCGGAGGAGTGGCGGGCACGGTTGGGTGGTCAGACGAGGCTCACCGTTTCGGCCAACGAGGCGCTCTCGGCGGTCCGTGCAGCCTGGTCAACGGTGGTAGGCACAGATTGGTCGGGATAGGCATTGAGTCCGGGACCGATCCGCGAGTAGCCAACCTGATGTCTTTGACCTCGGCGGAATGAACCACTGGTGGATGTCACGAACCCCGGGTCCTCGGACGCAGGCACCCGGGCGAAGACGGACCCCGCAAGGCTCGCCCATTCCTTGGTGGGGTAGGCCTGGGGCCCGGAGCCGACATAGTCTTTGCGCACGGACGTCAGTTTGCTTCGACGAGCGGGAGGGGGGACAGTCTGGGAGCAAGAGGTGGGCGGCCCGTCAGCCCGTGGTGCCACGCAAATCGAAGGCTCAGGGCACGACGTTCTGGTTCAGCCGGAACAGATTCGTGGGGTCGTACTCCCTTTTGACCGCTCGCAGTCTTTCGTACTTGGCGTCGCTATAGGCAGCCCGCACACGGTCCGGATCGGCGGCAAAGTTCACGTAGACGCCTCCCGTCCCAAATGGCTCCGCAGCGGAGGCCAAGGCTCTCACCCAGTCGCGGTTAACGATGTCGTCGTCCGGGTCCTTCCAGACCCCCACCACGTTGAAGCAGTACGCCGACCGCCGGTCACCGAACGCAGTCGCGTCATCCGGTATCCGTCCGACCGCACCCCCCATGTGGTGAAAGTCGAAGGTGCTGGAAGCAGAGGGCATCGCCTGCGTCTGCTCGACGACGATGTTGATGAGCGCATCCGTCAGCTCGGCCGCATAGCCGGACTTCAGGTAACAGCGGACGCCCGGCGGAAGGTCCTCGGGCGGTGATGACCGACAGCCAGGTGGTCAGCTCGTCCGGGCAGTCGGCCGCGTACTCCCGGTAGAAGCGCATCACCTCCGCCGCACGGTCGTGGGGGAAGAGCATCAGGCCCCGAGGACCGAACTGACCGGGTGGAGCCGGAACTCGAACGCCGTAACCACACCGAAGTTTCCTCCGCCGCCGCGGAGGGCCCAGAAGAGCTCCGGGTTCTCGCCGGCGCTGGCTCGCACGACGTCGCCCGACGCCGTCACCAGCTCGACCGAGAGCAGGTTGTCGCATGCCAACCCGCACTTGCGCTGCAGCCAGCCGATCCCGCCGCCGAGGGTCAGGCCGGCGATCCCGGTGGTGGAGATCAGCCCACCGGTTGTAGCGAGTCCGTATGCGTGGGTTGCGGCGTCGAAGACACTCCAGGTGACGCCGCCGCCCGCCCGTGCCCGCCGCCTCTCGGGATCGACCTCGATAGCGTTCATCAAGGAGAGATCCAGAACCAACCCTTTGTCGCAGGTGGAGAATCCCGCGAAGCTGTGCCCTCCGCCACGCACTGCTAGGAGCAGACCCTCTTCGCGGGCGAAGCTCACCGTGCGGACCACATCTTCCAACGATGCGCAGCGCGCGATCAGGGCAGGTCGTTTGTCGATCATGCCGTTCCAGACTCGGCGGTGCTCCTCGTACCCGTCTTCCCCCGGGTGGATCAGCTCGCCCTCCAGCAAGCCCTGAAAACGTGCTGTCGTGCCCTGGCTAAGCGTTGTCGAAGTC
>WNFB01004665.1_pt1 | contig 12204 bp, 11 predicted proteins | sample 5400501 | NCBI WGS metagenome assembly WNFB01 (sample SAMN13153341, study PRJNA577476) | soil metagenome | isolation source: 200 cm saprolite under Douglas fir tree site 2 hole 1 | place: USA:California | collected 2015-04-18 | reverse complement strand
GGTGACGTCAAGCTGCTTGTGTAAATAGCCGGAGGGTGCGGTTTTTCCATTCCAGGTTGAATCTCTGGAAGATGGAGTAGATGATGCGGTCCACACTGGCTACGTTCACAAAACAGACCATCGGCCGGGTGCGTCGGCGGACCTCGACGAAACAACGCTCGATGATGTTGGTGGTGCGCAGTTTCTTCCACAGGTGCCGGGGGAAGCTGAGGAACGAGAGCAACTCCGGCAGATCGCGCTCCAGTCGCCGCACCATGGGGCCATAGCCGCGCTGCCAGCGACGTCGGAAAGCACGGAACGCGGCTGCGGCCTGGCGTCGGCTCTCGGCCCTATAGATCGCCTGGGCATCGCGCTTCACCTCGTCATAGTCGCGCTGGCGCACGTGTTCCAGAATGTTCCGCATTTTGTGCACCCAGCAGCGCTGATGCAGGACTCGCGGGTACACCGTCGGGATCGCCGCCGCCAGTCCGGCACAGCCATCGGTGACGATCAACTGCAAGTTCTCGCCCCGCAACCCGCGCCGATACAGATCCCCCAGCAGTCCTTCCCAAGCGCTCTGGCTCTCCCCGGAGCTGCGCAGGAACGCCAGCAGCTGCCGCGTGCCATCGCGTCGCACCCCGTAGGACACCAGCATCTGCACCCGCTGCCGGCCGCTCGGCCGCCGCACTCGCAAGCTCACTCCGTCCAGAAACAAATACGCCCACTCGTCTTCCAGCGGCGCCTGATGGAACTGGCGCACCGCTTCATCCAGGTCGCGCGTCAGCTGCGACACGGTTTGCGCGCTCACCACTTCCCCGGTCAGAAGGCCCACCACGCGCCCCACCTGGCGCGTCGAGATGCCGCGCAGAAAGGCTTCCCGGATCAGCAGACAGACCTCCTCGGCCCGCCGCTGAAACTTCCCGATCACCTCCGGTAGGAACCCGCGCTTGCGGCTGCGCGCAACCCGCAACCGCAGCGTCCCAAAGCGGGTGACAAAATCCCGCAGGTAGTACCCGTTACGATGATCCTTTCGGGCCGCCGACCGTCCATAGCGCGCGCTCACCATGTAGCGGTCGCGTTGTCGCTCGCTCAAAAGCTCGAAAAACTTCTTGGCCGCCCGCTGCGCCTCGCCCTGCAGGTCGCCCCAGAAACTCTCCTTCAGTTCCTCGACAAAATGTTGGAAATGCTCGCTGATCGGGATTATCTTCGCCATGGGGTGTAGGTCTCCTTTTCGGAATGGCTTTAGCTTGTGAGGCCAAAGCCAACTTACACCCTCTCGCTTCTTACACAATCAACGTTACGTCACCCCCGATTCCTGGCACTGAGAACTGAGAACCGGGAACTGGTATCCTATCTCGTCTTAGCAGGAGGTCGTCACTTTGCCGCTGGAGAAATTCCGCGTCGGACTGGTTCAGATGTCCGCTACGCCCGACCCGGAAAAGAATCTGCAACGTGCTACCGAGCGGGTCCGCGAGGCCGCAGCACGTGGCGCGCAGATCGTCTGCCTGCCGGAACTTTTCCAGATGCAATATTTCTGCCAGCGTGAAGACTCTGCCTTGTTCGATCTGGCCGAGCCGATTCCCGGCCCGACCACGGCCAAGCTGTCGGAGCTGGCTAGGCAACTTCGCATTGTTTTAATTGCTTCCCTTTTCGAGAAGCGCGCAGCCGGCGTCTACCACAACACCGCCGCCATCTTCGACGCGGACGGCGCGCTGCGCGGCCTCTACCGCAAGATGCACATCCCCGACGATCCGCTCTACTACGAAAAATTCTACTTTACGCCCGGTGACCTCGGCTTTCGCGCCTTCGACACTAACGTTGGCCGGGTGGGCGCGCTCGTATGCTGGGACCAGTGGTACCCCGAGGGCGCACGGCTCACCGCGCTGCAGGGCGCGCACGTGCTTTTTTACCCTACGGCGATCGGCTGGCATCCCTCCGAGAAGGCGGAGTTCGGCCATGCCCAGCACGATGCCTGGCGCACCATTCAGCGCTCCCACGCCATCGCCAACGGCGTGTATGTGGCGGTGGTGAACCGCGTCGGCTTCGAAACCGGCGACATTCGCGGCAAATCCGCTCCCGGCGCCGGCCTGGAGTTCTGGGGAGGCTCGTTCCTCTGCGATCCTTTTGGACGCGTCATCGCCGAAGCCTCGCATGACAAAGAAGAAATCTTGGTGGGAGAGGTGGATTTGAAAGCGCTGGAGGAAGTCCGCCGCAACTGGCCCTTCCTGCGCGACCGCCGCATCGACAGCTACGCGCCCATCACCAATCGGCTGCTGGATTGAGGCCGGGAATTACGGATCTTGCGAGTCAGGCACGAGCTTTGTTGGGGCACGAACCGATGTGGGGACGGCCGCCCTCGGGAGCCTGCCCTGAGCGAAGTCGAAGGGTCCAGGGCGAGCGTAGCTCGCCAGGTTTTGGGTGGAGCAGCGCTTCAGCGCTGAACAAAAGGTTGTTAAATCCGCACGGCTTTAGCCGCTGAGGTACATGAAAACCCCGGCATCTACCCAATCCGCGCTCATCCACCGCATGCCCGCCGAGTGGGAGCCCCACTCCGCCACCTGGATGGCCTGGCCTCACTACCGCGACGACTGGCCGGGCAAATTCGAGCCCATTCCTTGGGTGTACGCGGAGATCATTCGCCCCCTGGCACGTCACGAGAGCGTGGAGCTCATAGTCAACGATGCTGTTTCGGAAAAGCGTGCCCGCAAGACTCTCGACCAGGCCTATGCTCTCAGCGACAACGTCCACTTCCACCGTTGGCCCACCAACCGTGTCTGGACCCGCGACTCCGGCTGCACCTTCGTCAAGTGTGGCGCGGGCGACTCGCCCGCGCAAGCCGAGCAAAGCTCGGCCGCCACGGGAGGGCACGGCTTCAGCCGTGCCAATGCTGATGCCATTAAAAAACCGGCTTTAACTCCTGCGCCGGGAGGGCACGGCTTCAGCCGTGCCGATGCGGCCGTCAATAAGAAAGGGGCTTCAGCCCCTGAGGCCAATCTTCTCGCCATCAAGTGGCGTTTCAACGCCTGGGCCAAATATTCCAATTGGCAGCACGACGAAAAAATCGCCAGCCTCATGGCCAAAGCCGCCGGTGCCCGCGAAATCCGCCCCATCCACGCCAAAACACGCGTCGTCCTCGAAGGTGGCTCCATCGACGTCAACGGCCAGGGCACTCTGCTCACCACGGAAGAATGCCTACTCAGCAAAACCCAGCAGCGCAATCCCGCCATGAAACGCGCCGACTACGAAAAGGTTTTTGCGGATTATTTGGGAATTAAAACCGTGATCTGGCTAGGCTCCGGCATCGCCGGGGACGACACTCACGGCCACGTCGACGACCTCACCCGCTTCGTCGCTCCCGACACAGTCGTGACCGTGGTCGAATCCGATCCCAACGATCCCAACTACGAGCCGCTCCGGGAAAATATCCGCCGCCTCCGCTCCGCCACCAATCAGGATGGCAAGCCTCTTGCCATCATCGAACTCCCCATGCCCGGCCCGGTGTTTTTCGAAGGCCGCCGCCTGCCCGCCAGCTATGCCAATTTCTACATCGCCGACAGAGTAGTCCTAGCTCCCGTCTTCAACGATCCCAACGACCGCTTCGCCCTCGACATCCTGGCCGACCTCTTCCCCGACCGCGAAGTCATCGGCATTTACTGCGGAGACCTGGTATTGGGCTTCGGCACCATCCATTGCATGACTCAGCAGCAACCAGCGGTCCGCACTTAGTGGTAGTCACCAGATTTCGTTTTGCTTGACTTCGCCATGGCCCTCAGGTAGTCTCCGCCCGGCCTTGAGATGTGCTCTGAGTATGCCAGCTTGTTGGGTACTCCCTATCCAAATCCATCCAATTCACCAGAGGAGGTCAGCAGAGATGAAAAAAATCTTGAGTTTTCTTTTGGGATTGTCTGTTCTATTCGGGGGCTTGAACATAGTAACGGCGCAGGAGAAATCCGAGGGGGTGACGCCGCCGCCCAAGGTGCTCGTCATCGTCCGGGAGTTCTTGAAACCCGGCAAGGCAGGCACGACGCATGAAAAAACAGAAAGCGCATTTGTGCAGGCCTTTTCCCGCGCGAAGTGGCCAACACACTACTTCGCGGTAGATTCCCTCTCCGGCAAACCGCGCTCGTTGTTTCTCGTTCCCTACGACTCGTTCGAATCCTGGGAAAAGGATAACCGCGCGGTTCAAAAGAACGCCACACTTGTGGCTGCGCTTGACCGCGCTGGCGTTGCTGATGGGGAACTGCTGAGCGATATCGACACAGGTGAATTTAGGTACCGCGAGGACTACAGCCTGCGTGCGCCAGTCGATATAGCCCACATGCGTTATTTCGAGATCTCGCTCTTCAGAGTCCGTTCGGGACACGAGAAGGATTGGGATGATCTCGTCAAACTGGTCATGGCGGCGTATGAAAAGATACCCGAGGTTCACTGGGCCACGTTTGAAGCTGTGTATGGCCAAGAGGGTGACACATATCTGGTTTTTACGCCGATGAAATCCGCGGCGGAGATCGATCGCTCCTTCGCACAAGGGAAGCAATTCGAAGCTGCTATGGGCGAGGAGGGAATGAAAAAGTTAGGTGAGCTATCGGCGGCTGCAATTCAATTAAGCCGAACGAATCTGTTTCAGTTTAATCCGCGAATGAGCTATCCCCCGGAGGCTTGGGTGAAAGCCGACCCGGAATTCTGGAATCCTAAACCGGCCAGCACGCCCAAGCAGCCCGGCCAAAAGCCAGCTGCGAAGCAGTAATGCTCGGCCAGACGTCCGGAACTTTCACAAGGACACCAGGTGCCCGTGAAACCAGCCACCGGTGTCCTCTGCTTGTTGTGAACAAAAAAAGAAGATGTGATCTTAGGGGCTAACAACCAACAACTACTTCTTATACTGCGTCGGCTGCGGGCCCTTCTCCAGCATTTCGCGGTTCCAGATGGCGCCCTCACGCGTGTAGTTGGCCAGTTCGAAATCCTGGGTCAACTCCAGCGCGTCGGTGGGACAGGCGTCCTCGCACAGCCCGCAAAACATGCAGCGGCTCAGGTCGTAGGTAAAGTTGGTGAGTTCTTTGCGGCGGGTCTTCTCGTTGCGTTCACTCGAGACCACGATCAGGTTCTCCGGGCAAGCCAGTGCGCACAGGTCGCAGGCAATGCACATAGTCTCGTTGGTATCGGGATTGACGTTCAGCCGCGGCGCACCACGATACCGTTCGGCCACTTGCGGCCGCTGCAACGGATACTGCTCGGTATAAATCTCCTTGGGATCCTGATAGCGGAAGGTAACCTTCAGGCCCTGGATCAGGTCAAGCAGCAGGACTTTGCGCAGCAGGCTCGGCATCCCCATATTGTTGTAAGGATATCACCACCGACCCAGTTCCCGAAGGGCGATCCCCGCGCCGGACCCGCTACAATGATCGCTGGCTCTCGTATCTACTGCCTGACGACCAAGGACTGACGACTGACGACTGCCTCCGACGAACTCTGGATGGAAGAAGCTCTCCGCGCCGCCCAGCGCGGGCTGGAAGCGGGTGAGGTGCCCGTGGGTGCGGTCGTCGTGTGCGACGGCAAGATCGTAGGCCGTGGCTGGAACCGCAACCTCACCGACTCCGATCCCACCGCCCACGCCGAGATCGTCGCTCTCCGCCAAGCCGGTGCCGCCGTCGGTAACCATCGTCTGGAGGACTGCGAACTGTTTGCTACAATTGAGCCGTGCGCCATGTGCGCGGGCGCGCTGGTGCATGCCCGGCTCAAACGCCTGGTCTACGGCGCCGACGACCCCAAAGCAGGTGCAGTGCATTCCGTGCTGGCGGTGCTCAACCACCCCCAGTTGAATCACCACATGGAAGTCCGCGCAGGCGTGCTGGCCGACCGCTGCGCCGAACTGTTGCAGTCGTTCTTCCGGGACCGTCGTTAGTCGCTGGTCTTTAGTCGTTGGCGAAACCGCTTCCTAACCGACTTGCGACAACTGGATCACGCGAACTAATTTGGATTTTTAGGAGGAGAGACTAACGACCAACGACGAACGGCCAACGACTGTTCCGGAGAGGTGCGTGAGCGGTTGAAATTGAGCCGGTTTGCGGGCGTGAGGCTGAGCGAACGCGAAGCCGCGAGTCCGCAGGAAGAAATCCTGAGACCGCGTCCTTTGCGGACGAAGGACCTGGCAGTCACAAAGTCAGCTGTCCGGCGCGGAGAGGTGCGTGAGCGGTTGAAATTGAGCCGGTTTGCGGGCGTGAGGCTGAGCGAACGCGAAGCCGCGAGTTTGCAGGAAGAAATCCTGAGACCGCGTGCTTTGCGGACGAAGGACCTGGCAGTCACAAAGTCAGCTGTCCGGCGCGGAGAGGCGCGTGAGCGGTTGAAATTGAGCCGGTTTGCGGGCGTGAGGCTGAGCGAACGCGAAGCCGGGAGCCCGCAGGCGAAATCCTGAGTCCGCGTCCTTTGCGGACGAAGGACCTGGATGTCACAAATGATCCGACGCGGAGAGGTGCGTGAGCGGTTGAAATTGAGCCGGTTTGCGGGCGTGAGGCTGAGCGAATGCGAAGCCGGGAGCCCGCAGGCGAAATCCTGAGTTCCGCGTCTTTTGCGGACGAAGGACCTGGCAGTCACAAAGTCAGCTGTCCGGCGCGGAGAGGTGCGTGAGCGGTTGAAACGATCCGCCTCGAAAGCGGACATACCTTAACGGGTATCGGGGGTTCGAATCCCTCCCTCTCCGCCATTCCTTTACTTGCCGGAATTTACCAACCATGTCTGAAGATCTCAACCGCCTTTCCACCTCCCGGCGTCGCATCGAGGTCTTCTTCTACGGGTTGTTCATGGACGCCGACATTCTGCGCGCGAAAGGCGCTCATCCGGTGAACATCCGCCCTGCATGCGTCCCTGGCTTCGCGCTTCGCATTGGACAACGAGCTACGCTGCTCCCGAGCCCCGACGCCCGGGTTTACGGCGTCCTGATGCAACTTGCCCACCCCGAGATCGAGCAGTTGTACTCGGAAGCCAGTGTCCGTGCCTATCGTCCAGAGGCCATACTGGCTGAGCTTGCCGACGGTTCACGCCTTCCCGCCTTATGCTTCAATCTTCTCGTGCCCCCTGCTCCCGAAGAGGCCAACTCAGAATATGCAGCGAAGTTGCGCGACTTGGCACATCGATTGGGGCTACCGTCTGATTATGTCCAGAGTATCCAGTGAACCATCGTTTGTTGTATCTACCGTGATACGTAGCGTGCAGTGCGTGCGTCGTGGCCGACAATAATCCCCCTCTCTCCGCCAGATTCTTAGTCCCAACCCCGCTTGCATCCCGGGGCATCCCTGCCAACCGTCGCCACGTGAATCGAAACTTCTACGATGATCTGGTGCCTGTGATTTTGAAATGGGTGGCGGAACAATCAGCAGAAACATAAAGCCCAAGGCAGTGATGACCGCCGCCGAACCGGCTGCGTAGGTACAGCCGCCCCCAGCTGTCCAGTCGAGCGCAGCTCGGCAGTATCGGCTCCCCGTCAAATTACGGCGCAGAATAAGCCTAGAGCTTCAGCAATGGGTAAATGCTATTTCACGGGCGTTAGTGGCGGCGGCACCGTTGTAGCGGGTCGTTGCGGTATCTTGCTGGGAGCATTCCTCTTCGGCGCAGGAGGAGTGGGTGCTCGCGGTATGTTATCCGTTGCACGGTTCGCAGGAAGCGCCAAGCCTCGGCCCCATCTGCCCTTACCGCCCGGATGAGGCGACTTGGGCTGGACCGGTCCATCCGCAGTCCCAGTGCCCGGCGAAGGCGACTTGGGCTGGAGTGGCCCATCGAGTGTTCCACTGCCCGGCGGAAGCCAATTGCGTCCGCCCGTTGCATTGCCCGCTGGCTCTTTGGCCGGGTGCTGACTGGCTCCGCTAGCCTGCAAATCCACGCTTGCCAGCTGGGTGCCACCTTCAAACACGTTAAGTTTCCCGTTGTATCGCCGCGAGTCGGTGGGAGCAAATTTCACTTGGACCGCGCAGTTCTGTCCAGGCCCCAACGTGGTCGGACAGTTGGTTAAGTAGCTGAAGGGAGCACCGCCGAAGCTAGGCTGCAAGTTTAGCTGCCTCAGACCAACCGTCCCATCACTTCGTACGGTTACCCTCTGCGTAAGCGGAGCCAAAAACTCCGTGCTTGGCGCTGGGCTGTTGAACTGCAATGTCTCCGGTGTCACCGTCACATGCGGCCGCCCGTGGGGGCGGACCGGCGTCCACATCAAGTTCACGGTTTGGGGATTAGCTGCGTTGGACGCGTTATGGCTCACCTTGAGCCAGGCAATCAGAGCCCGCTCCTGGACATCTATTCCCGGTTTGTAGCTTATCGTGACGGTGCATTGCTGGCCCTCAAGAATAGGACCGCAGACACTCGGGGCATACTCGAAATTGGCACGATCCGTCCCCCCAAGATTGAAGCGGACATGAAGTGGCCCGGTGCCGGGATTGGCGACGGTAAGCGCGCCGCGCCGCGAACGTGAGAAATCCATTGCCCTGGGTTGGATCTGGATCTTCGGCAGCCGCGTCGGCTCAGGCGTTACCCCCGACGCCGGTCTGTAAGGAGGAAGAAAAGTCGGTGGAGAAGGAGCGATTGGAGGCAGCGCCGGCGGAGATGGCTCGCTCACATTGGGAGTTGGGGGACTCGGTCGAGCCGGCGGGGGAGGCCGGGAAGCCGGTGGAGCCACGGAGTTCGCAGTCGGACTGGCCGGAGGCGGTGTCGGAATCGGCGATTGTGGCGCAACCGTGGTTTGCGTGCTAACCAATGGCGGAACAGATTTGTCCTTCGTCGCAGTTCCTGTGAAGTTGCTGCTGAACTCGCTGCCGTCCTTAGTGCGGACCACGAGCCGCGCCGTCTTGATGCCGGGTTCACTAGGGCGGAACTTCACCCACACCACGCAGCTTTCTCCCGGAGCTACCGTGGCACAAGGTTGCTCATTCACCTGAAAGTCCGCGGAGTCCTTTCCTTCCACCCCAATGGAAGCGGCATGAAACTCTGTCAGGCCACGATTCGTGAGCTTTACCGGAAGACTGCTACCCGATCCAAGTGAGAGCTCTCCGAACTCCAGCTTGGATGGACCGAGGCTAAAAGCGGAAAATACCCACGCGAGCGTCAATGATAAGACCGCACACACTAAGCCAGCCGATGGCTTGTTCTGGCGAAGCCTCTTGAACTGATCCTCGCTGAGATACGCTCTGAACTCAATCTCCCGCACGCGCTGCACTCCGAATCAATTTTTCTCGGGACGCGTCCTCGCTCTCCACCAGCTGAACGCGGCCTACAATTTCCACCGGCTTGGAAGACTTCTCGACGCCGGCGCTTTCACCGCCCTTGAGGAACTCCCCGATGCGATCCGACCCGGCCACGAGGACTAGACAGGTAAGCCCCACATCCAGCACCGTCGGAGCTTTCATGTCCAAAGCATTCAAGATCCGGATTTGTGGGCTTAGCCCAACCACCAGCAGAACCAGAGCGCCAGCCAATGTGAAATAGGCAAGCTTGTTTCTTTTTCTAGCTTGGGCGCTCTTTCCCGGATCGCCCAGCTCATCGGGATCAGGAAACACCGCTTGCCATGGTTTCCAAAACGAGAGCACAAACAAGATGCCGGTCGTGACCCGTTCCACTGCGAACGCGGCCAGAGCCAGCATCGCCGTCACGCTTACGCCGTCATGTCTCATAGAAACTCCTGCGTCAGTTCGGATTTCGCTTTCCGAGACTCCGATGGATGCGCACAGAGATGCACCTGCTTTGTTGAGACTGCTCGCCACTGGGAGGAAGTACGCTGTGGCGGTCGAAAGGGGTAGCGCTAGAAAATTCTGTCGCCACCGATTATACGCCTAAATGTCATCCTTCAAGCAAAAAAATCAATTTGCCAGCTTACAGATGGAGGATCTGCGCGCGGCGTGCTTCGCTCACGGTGGAATAAGTGCCGAACAATCAGCCTTGGGCGAATAGCTTGACCCTGCTCGTCCTAGCCCTTGGAGAGCAGCGCGATAGTGGCCCAACGCTCTCAACCGACATTTGACTTGCCTTCTCCCCAAGCCCTAACATGGCCCCCGCCCCAGAGCGCTCTTCATCATGATTGGCCAAACCATCTCGCACTACCGCATCGTCGAAAAGCTGGGGGGTGGCGGGATGGGCGTCGTTTACAAGGCGGAAGACACGCGCCTCGGCCGCTTCGTCGCTCTCAAGTTTCTGCCCGAGGATGTGGCCCGCGACCGCCAGGCTCTCGAACGCTTTCAGCGCGAAGCCCGCGCCGCCTCTGCTTTGAATCATCCCAACATCTGCACCATCCACGAAATCGACCAGCAGGACGGCCAGGCTTTCATCGTCATGGAGTTCCTCGACGGCCAGACGCTGAAGCACGTGATCGCCAACCGCCCTATGGAACTGGACCGCCTGCTCGATCTCGCCATCGGAGTAGCCGACGCCCTCGACGCCGCGCACGCCCAGGGCATCATCCATCGCGACATCAAGCCTGCCAACATCTTCGTCACCCGCCGCGGCCATGCCAAGATCCTCGACTTCGGCCTGGCCAAGGTCTCGGTGTTTTCGGGGCCCGGCGCAACCGCGGGCAGCGCGCAACTCACCGCCACCTTGGACGAGCAAAATCTCACCAGTCCGGGCACCGCCCTCGGCACCGTCGCCTACATGTCACCCGAGCAGGTTCGCGGAAAAGAACTCGATCCTCGCACCGATCTGTTTTCCTTCGGCGTCGTTCTCTACGAAATGGCCACCGGTCTGCTGCCCTTCCGTGGCGACACTTCCGGCCTCATCTTCGAAGCCATCCTCAATCGTGCTCCCGTCGCGCCGGTCCGGCTGAATCCCGATCTCCGGCCCGCGCTGGAAGAAGTCATCAATAAAGCGCTGGAGAAAGACCGTAATCTTCGCTACCAGCACGCCGCCGATCTGCGCGCTGACCTGCAGCGCCTGAAGCGCGACACCAGCTCCAGCCGTCAGGTGGTTCCCGCGGCAGAACCTGTCCCGGTGTCTCCCCTTGCGCCTTCGGGCACCGCTCCCGCCGCGCGAGAATCCGGATCCAGCCAGCGGCTTGCAACTCCGCCCGAGCCCACCCCCGCAATCCCTCGCGAGAGTGGCACTCAACCAGCGCAGCCCGAATGGCCGAAGGCCCCGCCCTCTGCCGCCGTGAGCAGACTTCCGTGGAAAACCCTCATCCCCGCCGCCGTGCTACTCATCGCCCTCATCGCCGGCGGCCTGTTCTATCGCTTCCACCAGACGCAAGCCCTTACCGAAAAAGACACCATCGTCGTCTCCGACTTCACGAACACCACCGGCGAGACCGTCTTCGATGACACTCTCAAGCAGGCGCTCACCACGCAACTCGAGCAGTCGCCTTTCCTCAACATCCTTCCCGATCAGAAGGTGCGAGAAGCCCTGCGCCTGATGGGCCGTTCTCCCAGCGAGCGCCTCACTCAGGACGTCGCCCGCGAAGTCTGTCAGCGCGCCCAGTGCAAGGCCATGCTGGCAGGATCAATCTCCAGCCTGGGCAGCCGTTACGTGCTCGGCCTCAAAGCGGTGAATTGCAACACCGGCGACTCCCTCGGCAGCCAGCAAACCGAAGCCGACAGCCGCGAGCATGTTCTGCAGGCCTTGGGCAAAGCGGCCACCGCTCTGCGCGAAAACCTGGGCGAATCGCTGGCCTCCATTCAAAAGTTTGACACTCCCGTCGAGCAGGTCACCACGCCGTCGCTCGAAGCCCTCAAGGCCTACAGCCTGGGCATGAAAACCCGCTACGAAAAGGGTGATGCCGAGGCTCTTCCCCTCCTCCGCCACGCCGTCGAACTCGACCCCAACTTCGCCATGGCTCACGCCCGCGTGGGAATCATCTATTCCAACCTGGGAGAAAGCGATCAGGGGGCCAACTACACCACCAAGGCCTATGAGCTGCGCGAGCGTGTCAGCGAGCGGGAGAAGTTCTACATCGCCTCGCACTATCACCTGGTGGTCACGGGAGACACCGAACAGACAACCCAGATTCTTGAGCTGTGGAAGCAGACCTACCCCGCGACTATCTGCCTTACGGCCTGCTGGGAGGCCAACACGACTTATTTATGGGCCAGCATGACAAGGCTCTGCCCGAAAACCAGGAAGCCCTGCGCCTCGAGCCCAACAACGTACTCAGTTACGAGAACCTGGGATTTAACTATCTCGCTCTGAATCGCTTTGACGAGGCCAAGGCAGTCGTCGAGCAGGGACAGGCCCGCCAACTCGATAGTGAGACTCTGCACCTCT
>WNFB01007057.1_pt1 | contig 12205 bp, 9 predicted proteins | sample 5400501 | NCBI WGS metagenome assembly WNFB01 (sample SAMN13153341, study PRJNA577476) | soil metagenome | isolation source: 200 cm saprolite under Douglas fir tree site 2 hole 1 | place: USA:California | collected 2015-04-18 | reverse complement strand
GTGGACCCGGTACAACGTAGATGGGGGCCCGTGGGCGACGTACGCCGCGCCATTCAACGTTAGCAACACCGGTTCGCGCCAGGTCCGCTACGACTCCCTCGACGTGGCCGGAAACCCGGAGCCGACGAAGGGCTTTGATGTCGTCAACGGGACGATCGGCGGGTTCGGGGGCCTGTCCTCGAAAGCGCTCTTCGTCGGCACCTCCGGCTCAGCCGGTTGGTACACCTCCGCGGTGAATGTGACCCTCGCCCTGGTGAACGGGACCTCTCCGCCGGACTCCATCGTCTATCGAATCGACGGGAGCGCATGGAGGAGGTACGCCGATGCCTTCCTGGTGAGCGGGGACGGGGTTCATCATCTCGACTACAATGCGACGGACGGCGCGGGTCTCGACGAGGTGACCCGTCACGCAACGATCCAGATCGACACCACCCCGCCCGCGAGCACCGCCACGTTCACGGGAACCCCGGGGAATGACGGTTGGTTCACATCCAACGTGACGGTCCGCTTGGATGCGACGGACGCTTCGAGCGGCGTCGCGGCCATCCATTATCGGGTGGACGACGGCCCCTGGCAAGACTACACCGGCGCGTTCATCCTGGTCGAAGGCCGTCACGCCCTCGCATATTACGCGGTCGATGTCGCGGGCCTCGTTGAGGCCGCGCATTCGGCAAGCATCTTGATCGACACGACGCCGCCGACGACGACGGCCGTCCTCTCCGGGACCCTGGGCGCGAACGGCTGGTACATCTCGAACGTGACCGTCTCCCTGAACGCCACGGATGCGTCCAGCGGGGTGGCGAGCATCTTGTATCGGGTGGACAATGGGCCCTGGGAAACCTACTCGGGTTCGTTTTCCCTCGCCGACGGCCGCCATGTCGTCGAGTACTACGCGACCGATCAGGCGGGAAATGCCGAACCCGCGGCCCGGAGAAATATTTCGATCGACACGATGCCTCCTCAGTCCGCGATCACCCTTACCGGGACCGCGGGCGAGGACGGCTGGTACGTCTCCAACGTGACGATTTCCCTCGCGGCCACGGACGCGACGAGCGGGGTGGCGAGCATTACCTATCGTGTGGACAACGGATCGTCGCAGATCTACGGGATTCCGTTTTCTCTCACCGACGGTCCGCATACGCTCCAGTACTTCGCGACCGACATCGCCGGCAACGTCGAAGCCTCCCATTCGGTGAGTATCGCGATCGACACGACGGCCCCCGTGACCATGGCACAATTCGCGGGCCACCTCGGCGACAACGGCTGGTATACCTCGAATGTGACGATCTCCCTGAACGCCACGGACGCCACGAGCGGGGTGGCGAACCTCTCGTTCCAGATCGACGGCGGAGCGTGGTTGAGCTACTCCGGACCGTTCACCCTGACCGATGGCGTGCACGTGGTGCAGTACTACGCGACCGATGTCGCTGGCCACGTCGAGGCAACTCACTCGACGACCGTGGCGATCAATACGCTCGCTCCGGTGACGTCGGCCTCCTTGTCCGGAACACCCGGGGAGAACGGGTGGTACGTCTCGGTCGTGTGGGTCACGCTGAACGCTTCGGGCTCGACGAGCGGGGTCGCGAACCTCTCGTACCGCATCGACAACGGATCCTGGGCGAGTTACGCCGGTCCGTTCGCCCTCGGGGAGGGCCGCCACGAACTCGAGTACTACGCGACCGACTTCGCGGGCCACATCGAACCCCTCCATACGCTGGCCATCCGGATCGACACGACGCCGCCCACGACCGGCTTCACCCCGACCGGGACGCCGGGGGACGGGGGCTGGTACGTTTCATCGGTGACCGCGACGCTCCAGGCTCAAGACGCCACGAGCGGGCCCGCCCGGATCACGTATCGCGTGGACAACGGTTCGTGGCAATTGTACAGCGGGCTGTTCGGACTTGGCGAGGGTCGGCACTTCCTGGAATTCTTCGCAACGGATCTCGCGGGCCTGCAGGAGACCGTGCGATCCGCGATCTTCTCCGTCGACACGACGCCACCGTCGACCACCGCTTCGTTCACCGGCGTGCTCGGGGACCACGGCTGGTATGTCTCGAACGTGTCCGTGACGCTCAATCCCACGGACGGCTTGAGTGGGGTGCGGTCCACCCAGTATCGCCTCGACGGCGGCATGTGGATTCCATGTCCTCGCGGATGACGGCAAGCACGTCCTCGAGTTTTTCTCCGTTGACCGAACGGGCAATGGGGAGACTGTCCGCGCCTTCGAACTGGATGTTGAGAAGTCGATTCCGATGTTCGTCTTCGTTTTCCCGCGAGCGAACGTCACGACTACTCCCGTCTCGATTTCGTGGCGGAATCTCGACAACGATTCGGGGGTCGTGGACTACGCGGTCAGCGTCGACGGTGGCCCGTTCACACCTCTTGGGACTGCCACGAACGTCACGCTCCACCTGTCGGTCGGGCCGCACGTCATCCGAGTGAGGGCGACGGACCCCGCGGGACTCACGGCGGAGGCCTCCCTGTCCCTCCAGGTCGAATCGAGTTCCGGCACGGTGGGCGCCGCAGGCCCGCCCCTCGTCGCATCCGTGTCCTTCCTCCTAGCCTTAGACCTGGCAAGCGATGCTGCGGCGCTGGCTTACGTCGCGTGGCGGATTCGCGTTCGACGACATCCGAAGCGGGAATAGTCCGGGAGAATCCTTCGGGCTTCCTCAGAACGAAGGGCTCATGAGGAAGTTATGTGGCCCGGTAAAGTGCGCTCTCGTGCACGGGCTTGACTGATCCCTCCGGCTCGGCTACTCTCGCACTTCATGGCAAAACACTCTTATACTCCAACGGAAACTGCGGCTCGCCCGCCGATGGAGGGAGTCTGTGGCGCTCGTCGAGTATAGCGAAAAGGCCAGTCAACAGTTGGAAGACGCGCCACGGAACGCGAGTGTGATCGTCGCGATTCCCGCCTTTAACGAGGGAGCCACAATCGGTTCAGTCGTCCTGAAAGCGAGGCGGTACGCCGGCGAGGTCGTCGTGGTGGACGATGGGTCGTCCGATGATACCGCGGAGACGGCCACTCTTGCTGGGGCCCACGTAATTCGCCACGCCCGGAACCTCGGAAAGGGCATGGCAATTCGGAGTGCGTGGCTCTACGCGCGGGAGAGGGAGCTAGAGGCCTTCGTGCTCCTGGACGGGGACCATCAGCACAACCCGAAGGACATCCCACGAATCGTCGAGCCGATCCTCGCGGGCAACGCTGACGTCGTGCTCGGGGTTCGGTGGGGGAAGACGTCAGGCATGCCCATGTATCGTCGGATAGGCAAGCGTGCCCTTGATTACGCAACCGCGGTCGCGACGAAGAACGGCATGTTGACGGACTCTCAGTGCGGCTTCCGCGTGTTCTCGTCTCGGGCGCTGAGCGTGATCGAGCCGACGGATAACGGGCTCTCCATCGAGTCTCAGATGCTGGTCGAAGCTCAGGAGAGGGACCTTCGGATTCACGAAGTCAACATCGACGCCCGGTATGACATCGAAGGGTCGACACTGGCCCCCGGAAGACACGGCACGAGCGTCCTCGCGAGGATAATTACACTTGTCTCCGAGAAGCGTCCCCTCCTCTTCTTCGGCGTGTTTGGCGCGGTGCTGCTCCTAATTGCGGCGGCCCTAGGGGTGATTCTGCTCCAGACCTACTACACCACGCGTGTCTTCGCGATCGGCTACGCCCTCGTTGTGGTGCTCTTCGGCATCGTGGGCATCGTCTCGATTTTCATCGGCATCACGCTCAATGCCCTGCGGCGAATCCGCTAAGTGAGCGGATTAGCGGTTGTCCGATGATTCCTAGGCACGGTGGCCCCTTTGGCCAGCGAGGTCCTTGAGCATAGTCTCGAATCTGTCCGTTATGGAATTCCAGTCGTTACGCGAGACATACGCTCTGCCCAGCTGTCCAATTCGTTGCAAGCTCCCTTCTCGCGCGAGCTCGGAGGCTTTTGCGACGACGTCCCTTGGGCTGTCCACGTAGACCACGCCGTGGCCCTCCCCGAACTCGCTAAGCAAGCCGGGAAGCCTGGTTGCGATCACTGGCTTGCCCGCGGCGAGGTATTCGTACATCTTGATAGGCACGATGTTCCGCATCGTTTCTGTCTTGTAAGCGGGCAACAGGCACACATCCCCCGCTGAGAGGTATGAAGGCATCTCGGCATACGGCCGGAAGCCGACCATCTTGATTCGGTCCTCCGCTCCCCGCTCCATGGCGAGCCGAGCTATCCCATCCCACGACTCTCCCTTCCCGACCAGTAGGAGCTTCGCCCGAGCCTCGCGGCCGTCTCCCGCTGCGAGGCTCTCCGCGACCTCCCGTAAGCCGGAGAACGGATAGACCCAGCCCATGAAGAAGAGCACAAGGTCGCCGGGCAGCAGGCCGTAGCGTTTCCGAACCGCCGAACCGTCTCGGGACGAGCCGTACTGGCCGAGGTCGACACCGGCCGGTAATATGTTCGCCCGCTCGGCTGACGCCCCCATTTCTAAGGCGTAGTCACGAAGGGCCTGGTTGATGCAGAGGACGGCCGACGCCCTGCGCACGTTCGATTGCTCGACGACCCGCGCGAGACCTCGAAACGCGCGTTGCGGCACCAGACGGTGGAGCTCGTCGATGAGGTAGTAAAGGAAAGGAACTTCCGCCCGCCACGCGAGGCGGATTCCTAGGAAAGCGTTGAGTAAACCGAAACCGAGGACGACGTCCGGTTGGAACTCTTGAATTTCCCTCCGGATCTCACGTCGGTGGGTCACAACCAGGGTTGCGTATTCCAAAGCTGGAAGGCGCATCACCGCGGGGCGCACGACCGTAATTTCCGATCCCCGAATTACCTTGGGAGGAGGCGTGAGCACTTTGCGCGGCGCGATGATGCTGGGGGAAGTTTGCTTCCTCCAACCAATCTCGAAATCAATGACGCGGACCTCGTGACCACGCTGGGCCATCCTTTCAAGGAGATGATGAGACTGATGAGGCCCCCTCTCAATCCAGTCCGACTCCTGCAGAACGAGAATGCGCACAGAATCCAATCCCCGAATGCGCTTGCGAGAATTGAAGACAAGGGTGAGGCGGGCCTAGAACTCGGCAGACTTCGAGATGTTATCCCAGTTTTTCTTGAACCAGCGGTGAACCTCGTGCAAGCCTTCTTTGAACTCCATCTTGGGTTCGTATTTGAGGATCTTGCGGGCCTTGTCGATCGAGGCCAGGAGTCGATGCTTCTTGTCCCAATTCCGACGCTCCTTGAATGTCACCCCTGCCGCGTTCCCCGTGAGTTCGTTCACCCACTCGGCGAGGTCGGCGATTCGAATTTCGCGCCCCGTCGCGAGATTGATTGCTTCCCCAATCGCTTCGTCGTAATGGGCGCACGCAAGAAGGCCGCTGACGATGTCGCCCACATAGGCGAAGTCTCGCGTCTCCTCGCCCGTGCCCGTAATCGGGAGGCTTTTTCCGTTCATCGCCCAGTAAAAGAAATTGGGGATCACATTCCGGTACTTACCTGGGACCTCGCCGGGTCCGTAGGAATTGAAGAACCGCGGATTCACCACGGGGAGATCGTAGAGGCTGTGGAACATGCTCGTGTAGAGCTCGCCGAGCATCTTCGTGACCTGGTACGGGGTGTAGAGCTGCGTGGAGACGTACTCCTCGGTGAAGGGCATGGGTGTGTCCGGCCCATAGATGCCGCAGCCGGACGAGGCGTAAATGAAACGGTCCACCCCCACGCGGTGGGCATGCTCGAGTACCTTCAATGTGCCTAGGCCGTTGACCATGAGGTCGAGTTCGGGATGGTCGACGGAGTTCTGATTCGCGAAGTGGGCGGCGAGATGGTAAACGATCTGGGGGCGCTCCTTGAAGGCCTGCCGCAGATCGTCATCTCGCGTGACGTCGCCCTGGAGGAACTGAATCTTTGGACCGCGGGGGATGTTCCACTCGTACGCGGACGAGAGGTTGTCGAAGACAACGATGCGCTTCACGTCGAAAGTGGCGAGGGCGCTCACCAGGTTTGTGCCGATGGAGCCCGCGCCGCCGGTAACCAGAACAATCTTGCGGTGGAAGGTCTCGGAAAGCTCGTCCATGTTACTCCCCCGTTCCGTATTGGCGCTTCATCCACTCCACGGTTCGTCGGATGCCTTCCTCAGGGGGGACGTTTGGGTCGTGCTTCAGATCTCGGATCGCCCTCGAGCAGTCCACCGGTTTGGTCTTCGTGGTGAAGGGCTCCGCCTCCTTGTAGGTGACGAGGGAATCGTCGCGGCCGGCAATCTTCAGGATGAGGTCCGAGTAGGCTTTGATGTCTCGCTCCCACTCCGGACGGCCCGCAACATTGTAGACCTCCCCGGGGATGAAGTTGTCCAGGATATTCGCGAAGGTCCGGCAAGTGTCCTCGACATAGTCGATGATCCGCTTGTGGCCCTTGTAGACCGTGTAGGGCTTGTTGTGAAGAGCGTGGAAGATGAATTTCGGGATGAAACCTCGGTACGGCGTGTAATGCTCACCGGGTCCGTAGCAGTTCACAGGGCGGACGCGCACGGTCTCTGTCCCGAACTGCTCCGCGGAGTTGAGGCACATAAGCTCCCCGGCCCACTTCGTAATCGCGTAGTCGTTGAGCTGCTTGACCGGGACGCGGTCCATGACGTCTTCGTTCATGATGCCATGGTAGTCCCCGTACACTTCGGCGCTGCTGAAGAAAATGAGCCGGAACTTGTGAAGTTCCTGGAGGCGGATAATGTTCTTCGTCCCGACTGCGTTTGTCCGCCAGAGGTTCTCGTAGAAGTCTTCACCGTTCCAACGTCCGTACTCGGCGGCGAGATGGTAGACGTAGCCGGGCTTGTGTCTTTGGACAACCTGAGCGAGTTGACGGTACTCGCGGACGTCGCACCTCACGAAGTCGGCCCGATCGCTATTGGAAAGGTCACATGCCATGACATGGTGACCGCGGGAGACGAGTTCCCGGACGAGACTCGTCCCGATGAAGCCGGCGCCGCCAGTTACGAGGACACGTTCGGTACCCGCGCGAGATCCCTCCCTCGACGTAACATTCGAGATTCACTTCGCGACAAAATTCAAGAGCCATATAAGACCTGCGACACGATTTTTCCTATAGCGGAGTCTTGAGCCTAGCAGGATGGATCGATCAGACTACTGTCCCGCGGGCTCCGGCCTGGTTAGATTTGCCTTCCGCCATGAAACGACTCTTAGCAAAATAGGAACCATGGTAAACAAGGCACCTCGAAAGGATATCATCGTTAGATTGATGGTTGGTGGCACTCTTCGGCGCTAGCGGATCTTGTCATGAAACGGGAGCTCAATGTCGCCGTCGTTGGATGCGGCATGATTTCGAAAGCCAAGCACATCCCGGCCTTCAGAAGAATCGGAAGGCGAGTGCGAATCGCTGCCGTGTGTGACCAGAACGAAAAGCTCGCGACAGACACCGCAAAGCAGTTCCGGGTGCCCACGAGTTACACAAACTTATCCCGGCTCCTGAGCAAAGAGAGCATCGACATTGTCGACCTTTGCGTCCCCCCTCAGGTTCACGGGTCGCTCGCAATCTAGGCGCTAGACCACGGATGCAGCGTCATCATGGAGAAACCGATGGCGCTCCGCTCCGAGGAGTGCGATGAGATTATTCGGAGGTCCGAGGTCACCGGCAAGAGTGTCTGCCTCGTCCACAACGACCTGTTTCATCCCCCGATGATTCGTGCCAGAGAGGCAGTCGCAAGGAAGGAGCTGGGCGACGTAGTTGGAATGAGGATCCTCTTATCCACTCCTCGCGAGGAGATGCTCGATCTGGAGAGCCATTGGTATCACCGATTGCCCGGCGGAATGCTCGGCGAAACGGGGCCCCATTTGGCGTACATGACCGCCGCATTCATCAACAACGTCCGGCACGCCACAATTGTCGCGAAGAATATTGCAGGCCTTCCGTGGGCACCATTTGACGACTTCAGAATTGAACTCGAAGGAGAGAATGGCAATTGCTCCGCGACCGTAATGTACGCACGCAACAATAGAGCCGCAGTCATCGAAATCTTCGGAACCGACGCGATGCTCAGAGTAGATCTCGAAAGGATGTCCCTAGTGCGGGACGATCTGCGAACCCTGGATTACTCCGAGATCGGTAGATCGTCCCTGCGAATTGTTGGGGAAACGATCCTGCAATTATCAGCCAACGCGGCGGCCGTTGCTCTTCACCGGGCAAGAATCGGTACCGACCTGATCATCCAGAGGTTCGTGGAGAGCGTGCAGAACCGCACCTTGCCTCCGGTAAGCGCGCAGGAAGGGCGGGAAACTGTGAGAATCATGGAGATGATCGTCAAAGAACTGCGAGAGAAATATCCCGACGCTTACAATGTCATTCCGAAGAAACCCTCGAAGGAGTCGGGTGCCTTAGAGCCATGAACCGATACGAGGAGTGGTTGTACAGTCACAGCCCCGCCTTCCTCCAGTCCGCATTCGTCACCTTCGCTGGTGCGAGGCTCGCCTGGCACAAGTACAGGCACGGCTACGAGTCATTCCGATCCGAAATCGAGGCAACGCAGTGGTACGGACCGAAAGAGATGGCAGCGTACCAAGGAAAGAAACTCCGGGAGGTCATGCATCACGCCTACACGTCGGTTCCTTTCTACCGCCGCGTATTCCGCCGTCTGGGGCTGACCCTCGATGATATTCGGACAACAGCGGATCTCCGAAAGCTACCTGTCACGCGACGCGAAGATGTGCGTCGCGCCCCCCAAGACTTTCAAGCCCAAGACATCAAACGGAGCAACTACTTGGTGCGCCACACGGCGGGCACGACAGGGAAGCCGTTGCTGATTCTGTGGGAGAAGCGCGCCATCATGCGAGAATATGCGTTTGTGGCGCGCCACCGGTCCTGGGGGCGAGTCCTACCGGGGGATCGTCACGCTCATTTCGGTGGACGGTCGATCGTACCCGTAGAGAGAGCCAAGCCACCTTTCTGGCGATACAACGCCGCCGAGCGGCAGACCTACTTCTCAGCATACCATCTCACGAATGCCAACCTTCCAAGTTACGTCGAGAAAATCCGCCAACTCGAACCACTCTACGTCCAAGGGTTCCCCTCCTCAATCCATATCCTCGCGCGATTCGCGCTCGATCATGACCTTAATCTCCCAGCGACAAAAAGTGTGTTTACCTCTACTGAGACGCTCCTGGACAATCAACGCTCAAGTATTGAGGAGGCTTTCCACACTCGTGTCTTGGACCGATACGGCCAGACTGAGCTTGTCTCCGCCATCACGCAATGCCCAGAGGGATCTTACCACATCAACTCGGACTACGGCGTGGTCGAACTCGTGCGCAATGGGGAGAACGCGGCGCCGGGGGAGGTGGGCGAACTCCTTAGCACCGGCTTCGTCAATCGAGGTACGGCTTTGATAAGGTTCGAGTCGGGTGACACTGCGCGGCCTGCAGCTGGCGACTGCGAGTGCGGTCGGAATGGCCTGCCGGTCATTGAAGCGCTCGAGGGTCGCGTTGACGATTACGTGGTGACCCCTGATGGGCGAATCATTGGTCGACTCGACCATGTCTATAAGGACCTGACGAGCATCGTGGAGAGTCAAATCATCCAGGAGTCTCCTGAACGGCTCCTCGTAAAAGTTGTGCCCTCGCAACGGTACACTGACGCGGTCGAAGCACAGCTCCTTGCCGAGGTCCGCAAGAGAGTGGGCGACTCTATGGACATCGAGGTTCGGGTCGTGAGCGAGATTCCAAGGGGGCCAAACGGTAAGTTTCGGTCCGTCGTCTCTGACATTCCGACCCCGTTCAAGTGGAAGGAGGCGGCATGACGGCAGATCCGAGACTTGTCGCCATCGTTGATTCGGGCCAGATGTCCTATTCTCGTAGGCCCCCGTTCCACCCTCACGAAGCGTTTCCCGAGATGCCTTATGCACGACATGAACTCGATCCGGCAAACCGCATCTACGGCGCGGTGCGTGAACTGCTTCACTTGCTCGCCTTAGATGCTGAAAACTACGGGACGGGAGACTGGAATCCGCTCGGTGAGTTCGTCCATCCGGGAGACCGGGTCGTCATCAAGCCTAACTTCGTGCGCGAGGCCATCAAGGACGAGACCGATATTGACGCTATCGTCACACACGGCTCGGTTATTCGACCAATCGTCGACTACTGCGAGATTGCGTTGAAGGGTGAAGGCCATCTGGTCGTCGCCGACTCACCTCAGTTCGACTCGGATTTCGATAAGATCGTGACCGAGAATGGCACACGTGAAATGGTGAAGTGGATCAACGCCTGCGCGACACCCAAGGTGGACCTGTTGGACCTCCGTGCCGAGAGGGTTGAGTACGAAGGCAACGTGGTTGTCCGGAGGCACAAGCTAGCGGGAGACCCAGAAGGTTACACTACCGTGAACCTCGGATCCGCGAGCACTTTCGCTAATGTCGAACGCCTGATGCCAAGGATATACGGCGCCGACTACGATACCAATGAAACCCGCAAACACCACGTCCAGGGAGTCCACGAATACCTGGTATCCAACACCGTACTCGGTGCGGACTTTTTTGTTTGCGTGCCTAAGCTCAAGACTCACAAGAAAGCGGGAATCACTGTGAGTCTGAAGAACGCCATAGGAATCATCGGTGACAAGAATTACCTGCCCCATCACAGAATTGGGCCTGCCTCGCATGGAGGTGACGAGTTCGAAGGGGAATCTCTTCGAAAAAGAGCGAAGAGCGCCGCATATAACACGGTCCTGCGCACAATGGCAAAGATGCCCTCTACCGCCAAAGTCTTGAGAGTCCCGGGGGCTGCATATTCCGTGGTGAGCGCCAGCGGAATGGGCGGTTACGAGGCGGGTAACTGGTATGGGAACGATACGATTTGGCGAACCACGCTCGACCTAAACAGAATCCTGTTATTCGCCGGTAAGGACGGCACGCTCGACAACAACCGTCGCAGACGATACATTTCCATCGTAGATGGAATCATCGCCGGGGAGCGGGAAGGCCCACTAGATCCAAGTGCGAAGCCAACGGGACTACTTCTAGCTGGGAGCGACCCCGTGGTGGTCGATATGACCTGTTCGCAGCTCATGGGATTCGCCTATGAGCGCATCCCTACCATACGCGAAAGTCTGGTGCACCGGGAACTGGGTCTTGGCGGGGCAGAACCTAGGAGGATTCGTGTGGCGAGCAACGATCCAAAGTGGTCGAGGTTGTGGAATGATCAAAGCGCGAGCCTGAAGTTCGAGCCACACTCAGGATGGACTCCAGCCCTCGAGGCCAAAGTAGATGACAGCTAGATCGCCGACCTCCGATCCCCAGTCCGTCCTACTTGATGTTGGGGCTGCAGCATCGCGAGAACACGAGATAACCCCTTGCCGAAACAGGCACCCTATGACCACGCGACTGCTCAGCTCATGGAGATCCTGATAAGGTGAGACTCGCGTTCGTCCAGCCGCACTTTACTTTCCCTGGCGGAGGAAGTCGTGTGGTCTTGGAACTGGCCACTCGTTTGGCCGCCAGGGATCACGTGGTGACTGTTGTCAGCCAGAGGCAAATTCGTTCACTGACAGACCGATACGCCAACGTCGAGTTTAGAGAAATTCCTGGACCACTTCCGGACAGTATAGCGCATTACATTCTGCAAGCGCGAGTCATACGCGGAATTATCGACGCTTTGGACGATTTTCGACCCGACGTTGTCGTGGCGAATGTGGTCCCGTCCAATTACTGGGGGGCACTCTACCGGGTGAATCGACCTGGCATCCGGGTGGTTTGGTACTGTCACGATACCACGGTGTTGGGCGCTGCACGAAGCACACTGCATAGCGTTGCGCCGCCGATGGGTTGGATGTTATTGCTTGCTACCGGTAATCCACTTTTCAGAGCCTTTGATCGGTGGGCAATCTCTCACATGGACTACATCGTCGCAAACAGTCGGTATACCGGGCAGCTCGTCAGGCGATTATACAAACGCGATTCCGAGGTAGTCTATCCTGGGGTTGATCCTGCGAGCTATGCGCCATCTAGTGACCGTGGTTCGTACGTCTTAGCGGTTGGACAGTTGTCTCGGTTCAAGAACTTCGAACTGGCAATCGAGGCCCTTGCGCTCTGCAAGGAAGAATTCTCAGCTCGAAAGACGAGAATGGTCATCGTAGGGGACGGCCCGCATCGACAGGCCTTGGTGAACCATGCAATGCGGTTTGGCGTCGCGGGGATCACGGAGTTCCTGGGGGCCGTTCGCCCAGACGAATTA
>WNFB01004661.1_pt1 | contig 12206 bp, 10 predicted proteins | sample 5400501 | NCBI WGS metagenome assembly WNFB01 (sample SAMN13153341, study PRJNA577476) | soil metagenome | isolation source: 200 cm saprolite under Douglas fir tree site 2 hole 1 | place: USA:California | collected 2015-04-18 | reverse complement strand
CCGGTCCTCAGTGATTTGAAAGAAGGCAAAGTCACGCTGCCGCTGATCTACGCGATGGAGAACGGGCATAGCGATGCGCGAGAGCTGGTGGCGCGGGTGCTCGAGGAAAAGGAATTTGACTCTGTGCGGCCAGAGACGATTGTTGCTTTGGTGCAGGAATCCGGTGCGCTCGACCGCGCGCGCAACCTGGCGCATGAGTATGCGCATCGCGCCAAGGACTGTCTCAACGGGCACGGCGACTCTGAATACGCGCGGGCGCTGCGGACGTTGCCGGATTTTATTCTCGAACGTGAGAACTAGCCGGAGCGGAGTATGTTGGGCGCTTTGACGGATTGATCTCGCCTAGCAGGGGCGCAGCATGCTGCGCCCCTACAATGAAATGCTTCCATTCAAGGTTGTCTACCACGAAAAATACGATTTGAATCTTGGCCCACACGTTTTTCCTTCGCAGAAATTCCGGCTCATCGCAGAAGCGTTGATTGCTGAGAAGGTCGCTACGCGGGAAGATTTCATCCAGCCGGAGCCTGCGACGGACGAGGACATCCTGCGGGTGCACACTCCGGAATGGGTGCGCAAACTGAAGACCGGCACGCTCACGGCCAGCGAAGTGATGCTGTTAGAAGTGCCGTATTCGCCGGAACTCGTCGAAGCGGTGTGGCTTGCCGCCGGGGGAACCATTCTCGCCGCGCAAGCAGCGCTTCGCGACGGCTTCGGTTCGAATCTCAGCGGCGGATTTCATCACGCGTATCCGGGTCATGGCGAAGGTTTCTGCGCGATTCATGACGTGGCGGTGGCGATTCGAAAGCTGCAGGCGGATGGCGCGGTGAAAAAAGCGATGGTTGTCGACACGGACGTGCATCACGGAAACGGCACCGCGGCCATTTTTCGAAACGATCCTTCGGTCTTCACAATTTCGATCCATCAGGAAAACAACTATCCGGCGCACAAGCCGCCATCGAGCATCGATTTGAATATGGCCGACCGCGCCGACGACGATGAGTATCTGGGCGTGCTGATTCCGGCGGTGCAGAGGGCGCTCGACGAATTTCAACCCGAGATTCTTTTTTACGTTGGCGGCGCCGACCCTTATTGCGAGGATCAGCTCGGCGGACTGTCACTGACGAAAGAAGGATTGAAGCAGCGCGACCGGCAGGTTTTCGAAGAAGCGCGCCGCCGCGGAATTCCGGTGGCGACGACACTCGCCGGCGGCTACGCACTGCGTGTGGAGGACACCATTCGAATCCACGTCAACACGATTTTGGCCGCTCGGGAAGTGGCAGAGAAAACTCGGAAAAGTTCATCGATGCGGGGTTAGGGTTCTGCGCGATTAGGGCGGGGAATTGCCGACAGACGAAGATGCGCCTGGCGGAGCCAGCGCGCGGCGGACTGCCGCTGCCAGGTTGGGCTCAAAGGTATCAGGTTCGAAACCATCTGAGCGATAGGCAATTTTTCCAGCGCGATCGATCACCATCACGGTCGGGAATGAGTTGACGGTGAAAAACCGGTCAAGGCCGTCGGCAAATACGACCGGAGTGCCAGGCTTGTCCTTTTCCAAATAGCCCTGCACCAAAGATTCATCTTCGTCGCAGTTGGCGGCCAGAAAAAGTACATCCGGATTTGCCTGGAAGTCCGCGGCGACGCGCGCGAATAAAGGTTCGAGCGCGTGGCAAGGGCCGCACCAGGTGGCCCAGAAATTGACAACGAGGACTTTTCCCTTGGTGTCTTTCAGAGGGAAAGCCGTCCCCTCGGGAGCTTTTCTAAGCGTGAAATCGGCGGGTTCACGGGCGTCCACATTTTTCTTTGGCGTGGCCGCGATGGAGGCTTGCGATAGTTCATCGTACGTGAGAAGCAAATACTCACCCAGACCAACATCGGAGCCGCGGGCGAGCCGCCAGACGTTGCCCAGTTTCTGCCGAATCTCGCGGCGGCTGACGGTTCCATTCGTTGCGTCGGCCAGCGCGAAAGCGCGCGCGTATTGCTGGATCGCGCCGTTCGAATCTTTTTTCATTTCGGCGATTTCGCCGAGTTGCTCCGCGGCAGTCGAGCTGGGGAGGATCGCGTAACTCGCCTCGAAGTCTTTCTGAGCCGCAGCCGTGTCCTTCAATTCTAGTTCGAGTCTTCCGCGCATCGTCAGCACGGACGTGCGATCGCGTTTCCTTTCCGTGGTCCACTCTTCCTGGGATTTCTTTGGCGATTTTTCCCCGGATGAGGTGCGCTCGACAAATTCCAGCACCCGGGTGGCGTAGTTTGTGGCCCGCCGGAGACCGGCTTCGTCGCCATTCCGCTCGAGCAGCTGAATTGTCAGGATGGTCATGGAGATATCGTCGGGGCTGAGCGCGACGATGCGTTCGGCGTAACCGGCGGCGCGCACGTTGTCCCGCAATTGCAGGTCGGCTTCCACAAGGGCACGATAAATCTGGGGACGCTGGCGCGATTCCGGATATTCCTTCAGGAAGGCCTCCAAATTCTGGACCAGCGCGGCGCGATCGTTCCCGGATTTGCTGATGGCTTGCTGCAATTCTTCTTCGGGCGAAGGTTGTTTGGCGGAGGCGGCGGATTTTGACGATGGGTTCGGACTCTTTTCGTCTTGCGCCGGGGCCTGACTGCAGACTGGCGAAGCCACGGCACAAAGAAAAAGTATTGAAATCACGGACGCCAAGAAGGGCTGGGAAACCATACAAGCGGGATTCTAAAGGTATCGACAAGAATTGTCGCTAGTTCTTTAATGTTTTTCTTCGAGGACGAGAATTTGCGTCTGCGCGGTGCTATTTCGTGCCGCTGACGCGGATTTCGCCCGAGATGGTATGCACGTCCACGCGTCCGCCACCGCTGCCCATGTGGGCGCGAAGAGAATGTTTGCCTTGCTCCTCGATGACGATCGGAATGTCGGTGCGAATCTCGCCGGAGACCGCTTCCGCCGAGAGATGGAGATTCGCGGAAGGCGGGACGACGAGTTGTACAATACCGGATGCAGTTTTCAGTTCCCAGTAGCTGTCGGCGCCTGGGTTTCCCTGCACGGAAATGCGTCCCGAGGCCGCATGGGCCTTCACGTCACTTGCCGCGCCCTGAACATCGACTTCGCCGCTCGCCGTATCTGCTTCGATTCGTCCCCCAGGGTTGGATACGCGAATCACACCCGAGACGGCGTTCACGCGCACATCACCCTTGGTGTTCGATATGTTTACGCTTCCAGAAGCGGTTGATACGCGGACATCATTGCCAATATCGGTGGCCGACACTGACCCGCTGGCGGTCGTAAGTTGGACGTCCCGCTCGATTTTTTCGACGCGGATGGCTCCCGAAGCGGCCCGCACTTTTACCGGGCCGCGCACGCTGCGAATCGTCTGCGCGCCGGACGCGACGGTGACATCCACTTCGGTGTCGTTTGGTACTCGGATTGTGTAAGCGATCGTGATGTTGCGCACGCGAGACATTTCTTTGCCGATCCGGATGGTGTCGCCCCTTTGCTCGATGGGAGGATTCGCGAGTGTATCGTCCAGGCGCTTCTGCGGATTGTCAAAGCCGAATCCCGATGCGCGCACTTCGCCGCGCACGTGTACTTTGCCGTCGGCGCTGCCTGTGATGTCCACGTCACCGGAGGCGTTGGTGAGTTCCAGGCGCATGGGTCCGGTAACGTTATAGTCGCGATCGAAGTTGCCGCTAACTGAAGGCCCGCTGTGGCAGCCGGCCAGGACAACAATGACCGAGAAGAACACAAGCGGTAAGTAAAGATTGCGGTGGCGCGCCATTCATCCTCCGTAACGGTGCAGAGACTTGCTCTGAGCCGTCCCACTTATAGCTACGCAAGAGCAGGGAATTATGTTCCCCGAGCAGCCTTGGCAGAACGCGGGCCGACGGGTGAAAGAGTTTCGTTGAGAGAGCCCTGGCGATATCCCTCGAGGTCAAGGGCCACGTAAGTGAAGCCTGCCGCTTTCAGCCGGTCCGCTATGGCCGCTGCTATTTCTGGCGCAAGGGCGCGAGGCATTTCGTCGGGCGCTATTTCCACGCGTGCAAGCCTGTCGTGGAGCCGCACGCGGAATTGGCGGAATCCAAGCGCGCGCAGCGCCGCTTCGCCGCGTTCGACCAGTCCAAGACGCTCTGACGTGACTTCCGTGCCGTAGGGCAAGCGCGAAGCGAGGCAAGCGGAGGCGGGGCGGTCCCAGGTGGGCAAAGCGGCACGGCGCGAGAGCAGCCGAATCTCGGGTTTGCTCAGGCCGGCATCGAGGAGGGGAGCAAGAACCTGGTGCTCCGTAGCGGCGCGATGGCCGGGGCGAAAATCGAGCGTGTCGTCGGCATTCACGCCATAGGCGACGGCGGCAAAACCGCGCGCGTGCGCTAATTCGCCCAACGCGGAGAACAATTCGTCTTTGCAAAAATAGCAACGATCGGCGGCGTTCGCGCGGTAGGCGGGATTCTCCATTTCGTGCGTTTCGATAAATTCATGGCGCAAGCCCGACTTGCTCACAAACTCTTCCACCATGGCGCGATCATGGGAAGAGTAACTAGGTGAGAGTGCGGTAACGGAGAGGGCGCGGGCACCCAGCGCCTGGTGGGCTGCCCAGGCCAGATAGGCGGAGTCCGCGCCACCCGAGAGCGCAACGATGAGCGAAGGAATCCCGGCGAGGCGAGCGAACAAAATGTTTTCTTTTTCTTCCGCGGACGCAGTGGCGCCGTCCGCATTGCGAATATGAACGAGCTCTTTCATCTCAGTGCTGAGTATATCTCAGAGTGCCGCCGGCATCGCAGTTTGCACCGCCACAGGAGTCATTTGAAATCCAGAAGCACATCAACCGTGCCCTTGCCTCCATCCGTTTGCAGCCAATGGCCGACGTTTTCGTAATGCACCGGCAACTCACCGAAGACTTGTTCCTGGTGCGTTTGCAGCTTTGCCAGAAGTTCCTCGAACTTGGCTTTGTCGAAGATTTCACCGGCAGCGATCGGCCAGGCGGCGTGCAGCTTTCGCTCGGCAGCAGGGGAAATTCCAGTGAGTATCATTTTGCCGAAGCGGTATTGCGGCCCCTCTTGAATGCTCACCGCAAAGGAAACGGTGTGCGCATGATCGTCATACGCCGGAGACGGATCGAGTTTCGCCTCAAGGTACCCGCGATGGGCGTACTCTTCGCGTGCGCTATCCCATCCCGCTTCGATCTTCATGCCGTCGGCGACCTCGCCGGGCTTGATCCCAAGCAGGCCGCTCAGGGTGAATTCCGAAACCAGCGTGTTTCCCGCCCAATGGACTTCCTTCCATCGATAAATGTTGCCCGGCGCCACCGGCACATAGACGGGAATTTGCGAGGGCAGCTTCTGATTGGCATCGCCGATCAGCCGCACCTCCGGCGGTCCGAGCTTCACACGCAGGAATCCCTGCTGCAGATAGGTGGGCTTTATCGCTTCGGATAGAAAAAGATCGATGGTCATTCGCGAATAGGGCTTTCCTACCATCTCGGATAGATGCTGCTGTACGGCTTTGGAGGCTAGAAGGGAAGGATCGCTGAATTCCAGCTTCGCGATTTGGAGCGCGGCGCCTTCGATCCGGATTTGCTGCACGTTACCTTCGCCATTCGGATTCGCGATAACCGCGTGCTCGAGCGACCCTTGCAGTCCGCGCGAAGAGAGCAACTCCTTCACCGCGTCACAGGCCTGATCTACCGCGGCTCCGGCTTCCGGCAGCGTTCCATCGAAGAACGAAAGCTTATTGCGGATGGCATCGCCCAGCGTCGAATCCTTGAACCATGGAATATTGTCGAAGTAGACGGAAATTCGAGGCGACTCTTCCACGTGATAAGTCACCAGGACTCCGGCGACCTTTGTCTGGAAGTTGTAACTTACTTTGGCGAATAACCCGCTTTGCACCAGCCTGTCGGCAGCGGTCTGCAAATCATTCCGGCCGATCTGAGCGCCCGGGATCAAGCCGGTGATGGCGATGACCTGGGCTTCGGTAAGGAGTTTTTCGCCGTCGGCATGGACTTCGCGCAGAGGCGCGGCCGCAGATTCCGGAGTCTGCGCCGACACAGGAAACCCGGGCGGCAGCAGGAGAAGTGAGAGAGTGCCGAAGCATGCTCGAAAATAACGAAGCATGTTTCTATAGTAGCGGAAACGGGCCCGGCTACTCCACGGTGACGGATTTGGCCAGGTTGCGCGGCTGGTCGACGTCGCAACCGCGGCGCACGGCAATGTGATAAGCGAATAATTGGAGAGGAATGATTTCCAGCAAAGGCACGAGCAATTCCGGCGCGGGCGGGAGTTCGATGATGTGATCGGAGGCTTCGCGCGCAAGATGATCTCCCTCGGTGACGATGGAGATGACGATGCCGTCGCGGGCCTTGACTTCCTTGATGTTCGAAACACTTTTCTCGTACCGCGTCATTGCTTCGGGATCGGACTCATCGCGTGTGGCCAAGACAACGACGGGCAAATTTTCGTCGATCAGGGCGTTGGGGCCGTGCTTCATCTCGCCCGCGGGATAGCCTTCCGCGTGAATGTAGGATATTTCCTTGAGCTTCAGCGCGCCTTCAAGCGCTATCGGGTAGTGGATGCCCCGGCCAAGATAGAGAAAATCGGTATAGCGAAAGAATTGCCGCGCCAGGTTTTCGTAGAATCCCGTTTCATCCGCTTGTAAAACTGTTTCAATCTTGTGGGGGATGCGCGTGAATTCCTGCATCAGCTTTCTGGCGGCGCCCTCGCTCAGCTTGCCGCGAAGCTGGCCGAGATAGGAAGCGAGCAGGAGTAGCGCGGTCAATTGTGAAGTGAACGCCTTGGTGGAAGCCACGCCGATCTCCGGCCCGGCGTGCGTGGGAATCGTGCCGTTGGCTTCGCGTGTGATCATAGAACCGATCACATTGCAGATCGCCAGCGAGGGAGAGCCTTTCGATTTCGCTTCGCGCTGGGCTGCCAGCGTGTCAGCGGTTTCGCCGGATTGGCTGATGCACACGGTCAGCGTTTTCGAATCCACAATAGGGTCGCGATAGCGGAATTCGCTGCCGTAATCGACTTCGACGGGGAGACGGGCAAGGCGTTCGATCATGAATTTTGCGGCTAGCCCAGCGTGCCAGCTGGTGCCGCAGGCGACGATACGCACCTGCTGAAATTCGCGGAACTGCTTTTCCGTAATGGCCATCTCATCCAGGAAGACTTTCCCGGAGTCCTGCGAGATGCGGCCGAGCAGGGTATCGCGCACGGCGCGCGGCTGCTCGAAAATTTCCTTCTGCATGAAGTGCTTGTAGCCGCCTTTTTCCGTCATGATGGGGTCCCAGGCTACGTGGTGTGCGGGACGTTCGACGGGGCGGCCGTCGTGGTCCATCACGCGCACGCCTTTTGCAGTGAGAACGGCGATGTCGCCGTCTGCCAGAAAAAACATTTCGCGCGTATGCTGGAGCAGGGCGGGGATGTCGCTGGCGACGAAATATTCTCCATCGCCGAGTCCAATTACCGACGGCGGGCCCAGGCGCGCCGCAACAATTTTCTGAGGATCATTCGCGGAGAGGAAAACCAGCGCGTAGATGCCGCGCAGTTCCTTCAAGGAGCGGCGCACCGCTTCTTCGAGCGGAACGCCGCCCTGCGAATTCTTTTCCACCAGGTGCGCGACGATCTCGGTGTCGGTTTCGGTGGCGAATTTGTGGCCTTCCTTCTGCAGTTTTTCCTTCAGCTCGAGGTAATTTTCGATGATTCCGTTATGTACGACGACAATCTGGCCAGTGCAGTCGCGATGGGGGTGGGCATTTTCCTCTGTGGGGCGGCCGTGTGTGGCCCAGCGCGTGTGGCCGATTCCGTAGGTCCCATCCAGCGGGGACCTGGCGATGACCTCTTCGAGATTGCGAAGCTTGCCGGGTGCGCGGCGGATTTCCAGTTTGCCGGATTGCGGCACGACCGCTATGCCCGCGGAATCGTAGCCGCGGTACTCGAGTTTGCGCAGGCCTTCGATGATGACGGGCACCACTTTTTTGGGCCCGATATAGCCGACTATTCCGCACATGCGCGGCTTCTCCTCAGAGGGTTTCCAGCAGCGTAGCATGCTGGCGGTGCTACCAAAATGAAATCCAGGGAGCGTGCCGCGAATCAGAAGACGGCTGGGAGGCTGAGCCAGCCACGGTCACACGCTCATAGGACTTGAGATTGTCGCTGGCATCAAAGTGAGAGGCAGCTCAGTCCACGATCTCAAAGCGGTATTCTTCGATGACGGTGTTCGTGAGCACTTCTTTTGAAATATGCTCGAGCTGTTTCTGTGCCTCATCGCGGCTCCAGCCATCAAGATTCAAAACGAAGAATTTCCCCTGGCGGACGTCGCGCACGGCAGAGTAGCCGAGCCCGGAGAGCGCGTGCTGGATCGTCTGCCCCTGGGGATCGAGTACTGTCCGTTTTGGCATTACCCAGACGTGTGCTTTCATGGCGTCAGTATAACATTGCCGCGTCTGCTTCATGCTTCGCGCCTTTCGCCGGCTGGTAGAAAGGCGTGTTCGAAACCCATCTCAACGATGCGGGCCAGCTCATCTTCCTGTAGCCCCATGCGCGCGGCGTTTGCATACTCTTCGTTAAGCGTGGTGTGAAACATGGCCGGGTCATCGGTGGAGAGCACGATGGGTATCCCGTGGCGCAGGAGTTTGGGAAGCGGATGATCTTCAATTTTTGCGTCCTTGCGACGGAGCTGCCGGGCGAGGGCGGCGGTTTTCATATTGCTGGCCGGACATATCTCAAGCGGGATTTTCCGCTCCGCGAGCAAATCCATTAACCCCGGATCGTGGATTGCGGCGATTCCGTGGCCGATGCGCTCCGCACCCAGCAATTCGATGGCTTCGCGTATTTTTTCCGGCCCGCCGACTTCGCCTGCGTGCATCAAGCAGTGCAGGCCCATTTGCGCGGCGCGGTCGTACATAGGACGAAATTCCTCGGTCGGGACGCTGAGCTCGTCGCCGCCGATGCCGAAGGCCACGATCGCTTTCGAATTGCAGCGCTTTGCGGACTCGACCACTTCCATCGCGGCGTCCGCGCCGAATTGGCGCGCCGCATCGAACACCCACCGAAATCGGAGCCCGCGGCTTTCGAATGGCTCGGTGGCGCGGAGGAGGGCTTCGAAGTTTGCTTCCGGCCGCTGCTTTCTCAGGAGCATCACGCCGATGGACAGGGTTACTTCCGTATAGACCACGCGTTGCGTGAGCAAATGTTCGGCAAGGTCGCGGGCAATGAGCGCATAGTCCCGAGGCTCGCGCAAGAACGAAGTGACCCATTTGAAGGCTTCGATGAATTCGGGGAAGTTGCGGTAGGCGTAGCGCCGGCGTACTTCCTCCTCGGTCATGACGACGCCGTGACGGGCCGTCAGCGCGCAGACGGTTGCGGGCTGGATGGAGCCTTCGAGATGGAGGTGCAGCTCGGCCTTGGGCAGGGAAGCAATCCGGTTGGATAGCAAGGGCGGCGTCATCCGTGAAAGATCAGTGCGGCAATTGCGGCCGGCCGGCGTTTATCCACGCCGTAAGCCAGAAAGAACCCACATCGGTTGCCGCGTCGGAAAGCTGGCGAATCAAAATTGCCGCGGCTTGGTTGTAGAAGCGGTCGTAATACTCGTCGTTGAAGGAGTTCTCCCCGCGGCGCGCGTGGCGGTCGGCGAGAAGAATGTTCTCCAGCCAGCCGTGAGAGCTGAGGCATGCTTCGAAAGCTCGATCCGTGGGGTCGTTGATGAAAATGGCGTCGTTGGGGCGCATGGGGAAAAACGACGAATAGCGGTCGATCAGCGTGGTCCCGAAGCGCTGGTTGACTCCCGGCTGGGCGCTCAGGCGTCCGTCGAAATTATCCGTTGTGTTAAAAGGATCGTGCGCCTCCGCGACATAGTTCGCCAGGATGGCCGCGTCCAGTCTTGCCTCTTCCCACTTCCCGGCCTTCATCGCTTCGGTCAGCTTCTCGCTATACACGCCGATCTGCCAAGGAAGAAGACCGTTGGCATCCAGTTTCGGTTTGCCGAATTTGGTTACCGCGGCTTTGTAGTTGCGAGGCAGCGCTTCGAACGGGAATCGTCCATATTTGTCGAGAAGAATGAAATGATTGTGCCGCTCAACAGGAGACTTGGCGATGGCATCCAGCGGATCGGTAACGTGCTGCGAGAGCAACGCCAGATTGGATTCGAAAAACGGGCGAATGTCCTGGGGCAGGGTATCGATGGCTTTGTTAACGACAAGCCGGTGTCCGCTCCGGCCCCACGCGCGAGAATTCTGCGGAGAAGAAAGGAACAGTAGGAAGCAAGCGAGCGCGACGACTGCGCGCCTCCTGGTATGCTGAAAAGACGAAACCATCATTCCGCGATTCCTCTTACGCGCGATTTGCAGCTCTCAGAGTGCTGTGCTTCCGGCCATAAAAATAATAAAGCACCAGGCCCACAATCATCCACACAAAGAAGCGGATCCAATTCATGATCGGCAGGCCGGCCATCAGCAGGAGGCACGTGACAATGGTGAGGACGGGCGCCAGCGGCCCACCGGGGGAGCGGAAAGCTCGCGGGCGGTCGGGCTCCCGGTAGCGAAGAATAAGCACACCGGCCGCCACCAGGGCGAACGCGAACAGCGTGCCGATATTCGAAAGGTTGGCCAGCGTTCCGATGTCCAGCAAGCCTGCGGGAATACCGACGACGAATCCGGCCATCCACGTTGAAAAATCCGGCGTCTGAAAGCGCGGATGCACGCGTCCAAAAATTCTGGGAAACAAGCCGTCACGCGACATCGCAAACCACACTCGCGCCTGTCCGAGCTGAAAGACCAGCAGGGAAGAGATCATGCCCATCAACGCGCCGATGAGCACAACCAGGCGAACACCCGTGAAATGGAGTTTTCTGAGTGTGTTGACGACCGGGGCGGCGTCGTCCACCAAAGTGTCCCACTTAACCAGTCCCGTGAGCACCACGACCACCGCGATATACAGAAGGGTGCAAATCACCAGCGTTGCGATGATGCCGATCGGCAAGTCGCGCTGCGGGTTTTTGCATTCCTCGGCGGCGGTGGAGACCGAATCGAATCCAATGTAGGTGAAGAAAACGATCGAGCCGCCGGTCAGGATTCCAGGCCAGCCATTCGGCGCAAAGGGATGGTAGTTCGCGGGATGGATGAGCTTGGATGCAAAAGTCACGAACACCAGGATGGCAATAATTTTCAGCAACACCATGATGTTGTTGGTACGCGCGGACTCCTTGATGCCGCGCACCAGAATCACTGTCAGCAGCATCACGATGATGAATGCGGGCCAATTAAAGCCAAAATGCCAGCCCGCGTCGTAGAGGGTGTTTCCCTGCAGGTCGGCGAGCCCGCTGGGAAGATAAGCGGGAGAAATCCAGCGGAGATCCGGATGCACGCCAAACCAGTCCAACAAGTTGACCACGTGCTGTGAGAATCCGACGCTGACGGCCATATTGCTGACGGCGTATTCCAGGATCAGGTCCCAACCGATAATCCAGGCGATGAGTTCTCCCATCGTCGCGTAGGTGTAGGTATACGCGCTGCCTGCAATGGGAATCATGGCGGCAAGCTCGGCGTAGCACACCGATGCGAATCCACAGGCAATTGCGACCAGGATAAACGAAAGGGCAATGGCCGGCCCCGCGCCGGGCCTGCCAAACGAGGCGGAGTGATGGATCAGATATTCAAGGAGAGGAGCGTTTAGAATCGAAGAGGCTTGGAACTTCTGTCCGGCGATCGCCGTGCCGATGATCGTAAAAATCCCGGAGCCGATGACCGCGCCGATGCCGAGCGACGTAAGGCTCAGCCATCCGAGAGATTTTTTTAATCGGACTTCAGCGTTTTCGCAATCTGACAGCAGTTGGTCGATACTCTTGCAGCGGAAGAGTTGTGATCCCACCCATGCTCTCCGATCGCATTCGGGCAAACCCGAAGCCTGAAGCTACCCGATAGGCCTTTGGGGAATCAATGCGCGCCTCAATGTACCCCGAGATGACTTGTCACGCAACTTGCGAGCACATTTGGCTTGAGCCCCTGAATGTTCAGTTCATGCCTGTTCAAGTTGCGCGTAACGCTCGATAAATTTCTTCGTGCCGCGCCCCGGAAAACTGACTGACACCCGTCGGTCTTCGTCCTCGCCTTCAACGCCCACAATCGTGCCGACGCCGTAGCTGGGATGCCGCACTTTTCGCCCTAGCATGGGATTTGCATCTGCGCCGCGCTTCGCCGCCGGCCGGCCAAAGGAACTTTGCGTCGCCGGCCTCCTTGGAGCTGACG
>WNFB01004659.1_pt1 | contig 12207 bp, 14 predicted proteins | sample 5400501 | NCBI WGS metagenome assembly WNFB01 (sample SAMN13153341, study PRJNA577476) | soil metagenome | isolation source: 200 cm saprolite under Douglas fir tree site 2 hole 1 | place: USA:California | collected 2015-04-18 | reverse complement strand
GGTCTTCCCCGGTGGAACCGTCACGGGCGTGCCGAAGGTCCGTTGCATGGAGATCATCGACGAGTTGGAACCTGTCCGTCGCGGTCCCTACACCGGCTCCATCGGCTACCTCAGCCCGAGCGGCGACCTGGACCTGAACATCACGATCCGGACACTGATCATCGCGGGAAAGCACGCCTGCCTCCAAGTCGGCGCCGGCATCGTCGCAGATTCCGATCCCTCATGCGAATATCAGGAGACGTTGTTCAAAGCCGAAGCCCTCATCAAGGCCCTGCAGGAGTCCTGAGCGCGCTCTTCTTGATCGTGTGCCGTGTTCCATGTAGAATTGGAGCGGAGGTTGGCTGTTCGCCGTCGGGCGAAGCGATTCATCACGTACGGGGAGGGATTTAGTTAGATGGAGGAATTGCTCGTACAAGCGTACGTCTCGACCGAGAACACCTTCTGCGTCACGTGCCCCAAATGCAAGCACGAAAAACTGCTCCGGTTGAGCGACTTCCCGCCGAATGCGCCGCCCCCGCTCACATACCCGTGCGCCTGCGGCGTGTCCTGGAAGATCATGTTGAATCACCGCAAGACCCCCCGCAAGTTCGTCAGGCTCACGGGGGTCTTTACCGTGCCATTGGAACCCAAAAAAATCGAACGGATCTGCGAGGTCCTGGACATCTCGGACTTAGGCATGCGCATCAGGATCGACTACTGCAAGACCATTGTGCAAGGACGGCTCATTCTCACACGGATCATTCTCGACGACGCGCAGCGGTCCAGGCTGGACTTGCCCTGCGTTGTATGCAGCATCAAACCGGATCATCACCGCCTCATGCTGGGACTTCGATTCGAGGGCTTGAATGAAGCCCAGAAACAGGCCCTCGGCTACTATACGATGAGTCTGAGAAGTTAACGCAACCGCACCGCAAGACACCCCTTCCCACGGCATGTGGATTTATCTCAATGACCGGTTCGTGCCGAAGGACGAAGCGGTCGTGTCGGTCTTCGATCACGGCTTCCTCTATGGCGATGGCGTCTTCGAGACCATGCGGACCTATCACGGCAAGGTCTTCCTCCTCACCGACCACCTTGCGCGTCTGGAACGGTCGGCGTCTACCCTGGGGCTCTCCCTGCCGGTCAGCCGTGAACGGTTGGCCGACCTCGTGCGGGAAGCGCGCACGCGGAATCGGCTGCAAGAGGCCTATCTGCGCGTGACGGTCTCGCGAGGCCCCGGCGAGATCGGGTTGGACCCGGCCCTCTGCAAGGCCCCCACGTTAGTCATCATTGCCAAACCCTTTCAGCCCTATCCCGACTCGTTCTATACACATGGCGTCTCGGTGGTGATTGCCACAACAAGGCGTAATTCGCCTGAGGCCATCCCGCCGCATGTCAAATCGCTCAATTACTTGAATAACATCCTGGCGAAAATGGAGGCGACAGCCGCAGGGGCTCATGAAGCCTTGCTACTGAATCGCCATCACGAGGTGACGGAAGGAACGACCAGCAACGTGTTTGTGGTCCGGGAAGGGCGACTACGCACGCCGGCCATTGACTGCGGGATTCTCGCCGGGCTCACACGCGGCGTAATCCTGAAGGTGGCGCACAATCTAGGGGTTGAAACAGAAGAGACCCGGCTGACCGTGAACGATCTCTACGATGCTGACGAATGTTTGCTCACCAATACGACTCAGGAAGTGCTGCCGGTGATTCGGGTGGACGGAAAGATGATAGGAAACGGCCGGCCTGGCGAGATCACCCGCCGGCTCCATGCCTCATTTCGGGCCGGCCTTGACCGGTTCCTTGACGCCCGGTGATCGGTCCGCGATCCGCTCGACCTTGACCTTGGCCACCCGCCGATCGCCCAAATCCACGACTGTGAACTTATAGTCGCCATACTGAAGCACCTCCCCGCCGCGCGGGAGTCCCTGGATCTGGTACGTGATGAAGCCGCTCAGCGTTTCATATTCCGGTGAAAGCGGAATCGGGAGCGCGTATTCTGTGATGAGGTCCCGCACCGGCATGGACGCGTCGATGAGAAACGTGCCGTCCCTGAGACGCTCAACCGGCTTCTCCTCCGTATCGTATTCGTCCTGAATCTCACCCACAATCTCCTCGATCAGATCTTCCATCGTCACCAGCCCCTCGACGCTGCCGTGCTCGTTGACCACAATGGCCATGTGAATGCGCCGGCGCTGCATTTCCTTCAGCAACACGCTGACCTTCATCGCCTCAGGAACGTAATATGCGGGGTGCAGGAGGGCCTTGAGACTGAATGACTTGCCGGACGCCACCTGGCTCAAGAGGTCTTTCTGGTAGAGAATGCCCAGCAGATCGTTGAGCCCCTTGCGATAGACCGGGTAACGGGAAAATTTGTTCTCATCGATGTAGCGCAGCAGGTCGGGCGTCGGCGTGTCCATCTCGATGGTGCACATCTTCGGACGGGGAACCATGACTTCCTTCACCGAGGTATCCGTGAATTCGAATACGCTGCGGATCAATTCCTGCTCGGTCTTGTCGAAGACCCCCTTGTCGTGGCCTTCCTGCATGAGCAGTTTGATCTCTTCTGCAGAGATAAAGACCTTTTCGTCCTGAGCCGCCTTGCCCAACACACGCAGAATGCCCCGGCTGGACAAGGCGAGCGGTCGGATTCCCCATGCTGCCACCCGCGAGAACCATTCCAAGGGACGCCCTGCCAAAAGCGCCAACCGCTCGGGATTTTTCAGAGCCAGAATCTTGGGCACAAGCTCGCCGAGGACGAGCGAAAAATACGAAATGATGAGTACCACGATCCCCACCGCAATTGGTTCAGCCAACGCCTGTACGAAGGCCACGGGGATTATTTCTATGACCGGCTTCAGGTGGTCGATGGCGGCAACACCACCCATGGCGGCCGCCGACGCGCCGGCGACTGTGATCCCGATCTGCGTGGTCGCCAGGAACCGTTCCGAGTCTTCCTGAAAGCCCTGGACGAAACGGGCCGGGGTGTTTCCCTCTTCAACCAGCTGCTTGACCCGGCTACGCCGCGTGTTGACGATGGCCAACTCGGCACAGGCAAAAAAGCCGTTCAAGAGAATCAGTACTGCAATCGCAATGATCTCAAGCCACATGACTTTGCTTTCCTCGCCGCTCGCTGATCCGGACCATCCAGACCGGCTTCTGAACTAAAGCGAGGGTATTGTATACGAATTGCATCTCTAGTACACCATTGCAGGACGAAGTGGTCGCTTTTCTTGAAGAATCCGTCAAGAAAGACCCCTCGTCTGGTGATACGAATCATGAAAAAATGTGACACCACATTGACTCGCACAGATAGAGTTGATACGGTGCGCCGATGCGTATGAGAATTCCAGCATGCGGTTATACCGTGGGGCTGGCTGTTGCTCTGCTGTGGGGTATGCCTTCAGCGGATGCGTTTGCCGAGTCGCTCTACCAGTTCGTTGATCAGGACGGAGGGATTCACTTCTCCAATGTCCCGACTGACTCTCGCTATGAAAAGATCGGAAGTCGTAGCGCCCGACCCCAGGCGATTCCTCAGGCTCGTCCTGCAAACCTCACAAGCTCGACTCGCGAGACGCTTGTGAGCAACCTTGGCAAAAAATCGGCTCGAGACGCGATCTACCAGTTTGTCGACCAGGATGGCATGATCCATTATTCCAACGTCCCGACCAATCCTCGCTATAGAACGTTTCGTGAAGGGAAGCCGTTCGGCCGTTTCCGGCCGACTCTTCCCTCCCTGACGCTGCATGAGACAATCCTCCAGGCTTCCCTCTTGCACCGTCTGAACCCCGCGCTCGTTCACGCCGTCATCCGGGCCGAGTCGGCCTACGATCCTCATGCCCTATCCGCAAAGGGGGCGATGGGCCTCATGCAGTTGATGCCGGAGACCGCTTCCTTGTTGAACGTGTCGAATCCCTATGATCCCGAGCAGAATATTTCCGGCGGGGTCCGCTACCTTCGTTATCTCCTGGATCGCTTCGGCGGAAACCTGGAGCTCGCCTTGGCCGCCTACAACGCCGGTGAGAACCGCGTGTCGCGTGAAAGTCGTGTCCCGCGCATCACCGAGACCCAGCAATACGTCCGGAAGGTCCTTCGCTTCTACCGGGACCTCGACACCTCCCCCCTCGCACTTGCCGGTTCGTGAAACACCTCAGCCCGAACTAAACGACACGTACCGTCTTTCCGGCTGACGCCGACAGTTGAATGTGGCGGTCCCACCCACTGGAGAACTCCTCCGGGTGATCCGACCGGAAATGCGCGCCCAGGCTGTGCTCGCGCTGAAGGGCTGCCGTAGCGATGAGGCGCCCCACCGTGACCATATTCTGGATTTCCCATTCACGGCGAGCCTGGCACCGGCCTCTCAACCGCTCATCCCATTTCTCCAACTGAGCGAGCGCCAACAGCAGGCCATCACGATCACGGATGATGCCGACCTTCTCCCACATCAGACGCCGCAGCGAGTTGCGAAGTTTCTCCCTATCGAGATGATTGCTCTGATCCTCCGCCAGTTGGTCGCCGGCCGCCACGTGCTGACCGGCTGCGACACCGTGCGTGGATAGCAGGCGGCTTGCGTACTCAGCGGCGGATTCGGCCGCGCGGGCTCCGAAGACCAAACCTTCAAGCAAGGAATTGCTGGCCAGGCGGTTCGCGCCATGGACTCCGGCGCAGGCCACCTCCCCAGCGGCGAACAACCCCGGAACGCTGCAGGCCCCCTGGATATCCGTCCAGACTCCGCCCATCATAAAATGGGCGCTTGGACAGACCGGAATCATCTCCTCCGTGATATCCACGTCGTACCGCAAGCACGTCGCATACACGGTCGGGAAGCGCTCCCGGATGAAGCGCGAATCAAGGTGAGTCACATCGAGATAGACATGGCGGGCGGACGTCGCCACCATTTCGTTCCAGATCGCGCGGGCTACGATATCGCGCGGCGCCAGCTCGGCCATCTCATGGTACCGTACCATGAAGGCCTCGCCTTTGATGTTGCGAAGAATGCCGCCTTCCCCCCGCATGGCCTCCGTGAGCAAAAACTGGGGCGTCGCCGGTAGATACAGCGTCGTGGGGTGAAACTGGACGAACTCCATGTCCTCCATGATCGCGCCGGCTCGATAGGCCATGGCCATCCCGTCCCCGGTCGCGACGGGAGGATTGGTTGTCCTTGCGTAGACCTGGCCGGCTCCGCCCGTGGCCAGCACCACGGCCCGCGCCTGCATCTGCTTGACCGTCCCTGAAGATTCGTCCAGCACGAGCGCGCGGCACAGCGTCCCTCTGCGTCCGCCAGAAGGTCGATCGTGAAGTGGTGATCGCGCCAGGCGATCTGCGGAAGGGCCCGCGCCTGTTCCAGGAGAACACGGACCATTTCGGTGCCTGTGGCGTCTCCCCCCGCCCGCATAATCCGGTCCCGGCTGTGCGCTGCCTCCTTCGCAAAGGCATACCCCTTTCCCGCGCGGTCGAAGAGGGCCCCCCAGCGAATCAATTCCTGGATTCTCGCCGGCCCCTCTTCGACCAGCACCTGAACCGCCGCCTCCCGGCAGAGACCTTTGCCGGCACGCAAGGTATCGTCGCGATGCAACGCGATATCGTCTTCTTCGGAGGCGACCGCCACGCCTCCTTGAGCGTAGACTGAACTCCCTTCAGCGGGACTGCCCTTAGTCAGGATCAGGACGCGACCGGCACGGCTCAACCCGATGGCCGCCCGCAGACCGGCGACGCCGCTCCCGATGACGAGAAAATCAACGGCGGCCGGTGTGTTCGACATCCTATCGTCCCCGTGGCCGCTCAACCTGTATCCGACGGCCGGCCATGCCGAATGGGGCATCGCCGTCCACCGCGCTCAGGGAGAGATTTTGACGGCCGACCAGCCGGAAAATGGCATGGCCCCGCTCCCGAAACGGCTGCTCATCGTCCTGGCGCTGCCACAGCCCCTGCCAGTGGAAATACACCGCCACGTCGGGTCCCTCCACCATGACCCGGTCAATGGTAAAGTCGAGCGCGATCCGATCATAGACCGTAAAGTCTCGCTGGATCTCGGCCTCCAGCTTGTGGAGACTCTCGATCGGCATGAACAGGCTTTGAAACGGACCGATTCGCTTCTCGATATAGGACTTCCGCATAAGCTCCACAGTGGTATCGATATTCCGGATGCGGGCGGCATCCTCCGGATTGACGTTGCTGGGTTTCGAACAAGCCAGCACCCCCAGCCCCATAAGCCCAATGAGTCCCCATCCCACGACGTGACGGCGCGCTTTCAGAATCCCCGCGACCATACCTGAATTATAACACCGCTGCACTATGATTCCCCACGGATTTCGTCGGAACGTGTCTTGACAACACCGGGATTATTAACTACGCTCTGCGGGCTTTTCGGCGAAATCGGCTTGCTATTGCCGGCCAGATTAGGTAGATTACTGCAGCAAGAAGGAGCCCGTTCATGTCGAGTGTCGTCAAGAAGCGCCGAAAGAAAATGCGGAAGCACAAGCATCGAAAGCTGCGTCGGCGCATGAAATTCGCGCGCCGGAAAGCCTAGGCGGCGCACCTGTCGCGTGAAGGAGGCACCATGACAACCGAGGGCAAGAAGGTCCGCATCAAAGTTCGGACAATCCACTCCGTCTATGTGGGTGATATCCTTCTGCCGCCCATGCGCAAACGCGTGTCCGACATCCTGAACGACGAGAAGTGGGGCTTCATGAACCTCACCGACGTCCGGATCGACAACTCTAAGGAAGAGGTGGAATTTGTCTGCCTCAACAAGGACATGATCGAATCCATCATCCTCTATTAGAGACGCGGACGCGTTCGCCGTCCTCCACAGTCTCATTGTCCCCTCCGATGTCCCGCCTGACACCGTTCGGTCGATTCTTCACCTTCCTCCAGCCGTACCGCAACCAGATGGCAGCGTCCGCCCTGCTGGTGATGGGCGCGGCGGGGATCAACCTCGCCATGCTCTGGGTGGTCCGCCGATTAGTGGACACGGTTCTCGTCCAGCGGGACCCGGCCGCTTTGAACGCCGCGATCGCCGAACTCGGAGCGCTGTTTCTCTGCCAGGGCGTCCTCACCATGGGGCACAGCTATCTGACCGCCTCGACGGGCCAGCACGTCATGGCGGATTTCCGCACGCATCTCTTCGGTCACCTCCAAACCCTTTCGCTGAGCTTTTTCGCCCGCCGGCGGACCGGCGAGCTGATATCGCGGCTCATGAACGATGTCGGCGCTCTACAGGCCGCTCTGACCGATGTCCCGATTGATCTTGCCAAGCAGGTCGTCACCCTCGTCGGCGGGCTGGCCATTTTATTCCTCATGAACTGGCGGCTGTGCCTGCTGATCCTGGTCCTCCTCCCGGCCATCGTGCTGGTGGCCCGCTTCTTCGGCCGCCGTCTCAAGGCGCTCTCCACGGGCATTCAGGATGAGACCGCGCGCGCGTCGACCATTCTGGAGGAAGTGGTCTCGGGCATCCGAATCGTGAAGTCCTTCGTCCGGGAAGACTACGAACGGGCACGATTCAGCAGTCAGATCCATCGCACGTTGGAGGTGGTACTGACGCGGGCCAGAATCTTGGCCATCTTCGTGCCGGTCATCACCTTCACCACCTTCGCGTCAGCAGCAACGGTCCTCTGGTACGGAGGGACCCAGGTCATTCGGGGTGCGATGAGTCCGGGCGATCTGATCGCCTTCGTCCTCTATGCCGGCTTGCTGATCGGTCCCTTCGGAACCTTCGCGCGCCTCTTCTCTCAAATTAAAGAGACTCAGGGAGCACTGGAGCGGGTCTTTGAAATCCTGGATACGAGGCCAGAAGTCGCCGACGCTCCGGACGCGCGTTCGCTCCCATCCGTACAGGGACGCGTGTCCATGCACGCCGTAAGCTTCTCCTACGATCGCCGCATACCCGTGCTGACCGACATCACCTTTACCGCCCAGCCAGGGGAGCTCGTCGCGCTGGTCGGTCCGTCCGGATCCGGCAAAACGACCTTGATCAACCTTCTCCACCGTTTTTACGACCCGATGGCAGGCACCGTCACCATCGACGGCTATGATCTGAAAACCGTCACGATGCAGAGCCTCTACCGGCAGATCGCGCTAGTGCCGCAGGAGACGCATCTGTTTGGCGGGACGATTCGGGACAACATCCGTTACGGCCGGGATGTCGCCGATGAGGCAGCACTCGTGGCCGCTGCGCGCGCGGCGAACGCGCACGACTTCATCACCGCCCTGCCGGACGGCTACGAGACGATGGTCGGCGAAAAGGGAATCAACCTGTCGGGCGGGCAGCGCCAGCGGATCGCGATCGCGCGGGCCGTTCTCAAGGACCCCCGCATCCTGATCCTTGATGAGGCCACGTCATCGCTCGATAACGAATCCGAGTTGCTGGTGCAAGATGCGCTGGATCGCCTCATGAAAGGGCGGACGACGTTCGTGATCGCGCACCGTCTTAGCACGATCCAGAAAGCGGATCGGACTCTCGTGCTGGACAAAGGACGGATCGTCGAGGAAGGTACCCACGCTTTCCTGCTCGACAAGAAGGGCCTGTACTACCACCTCTACACGCTGGGCGTGGTTGAATCGGAGCTTACTTGATCTTGGAGAAATCCACCTCCCAGGTCATCGCGTCACCCATGGGTAGAAAGAGCGTGACCTTGGTCGGCGCTTTAGGGTCGAAGGATCCGTAAGCGAATGAGGCCGCGATTTTCCCCCGATAGGCCGGCCCTTTCTCGTTCTTCTTGGCCTTGTCAGGCTTAGCCATCTCGCCCTTGATCATCTTCCCGCCTTGCTCCAGCGTCGCGCTCGAGCCTTCGGCGAAGTCCACGGTATCGCCGCAGAAATCAAACACGATCTTCAACCGCTTCGATTCCGCCGTCTTCTTGATCGCCTCATCGACTTTTTCCTTGTCCCGCTCGGCCCGCTCGGGATCGGCCGCGATCAGAGCACCCAGGCGGTTGAGACCGACCGTTTTGGTGTGAATTTCCCCGCCGCCGCCGCAAAGGTCTTTCGCGAGATCAGCGCCGAACCGGGTCGGCAGCGTTTTAATTTCTTTGGTCTGCTTACCGTCTTCAACTGCCTTCTTGACCGCCGCGTCATCAAGCTCTACGTCAATCGCACCCGCCGTGTCAGTGGTCAGGCACACCATCCCGGCTAGAGCCATCGTGATTCCCATCCGTCCCAGGAATTTCAGATCAATCATTGGCCTGTCTCCCCGTTCGGTACATTCTTGCCCCTCTCATCGCCTCATTCTAAAAAAAACCTCACCCCGTTTGCAAACAGGGTCCATCTTGCCATTGGAGGGACCGCCCTGTTAGAGTGTGGCCGTTCCCTGGACCTTTTCAAGGAGAGATGCCGTGGAAAACGAGTTGATTGCCAGATTGAAAGAAGTCCTCAAGAGTTACAAGGACATCGCGCTTGATTTCGTCGTGGAACATGTGAGGGACATCACCCAAACGCGCAAAGTGAAGGCCTTCCATGTCAACAAACACATCCCGCAAGGCTATGAGGACCAGGGGGCCTTCAACCTGTTGCTCGTCACCACGGGCAATCACCTCTTTGACTGCGTCATCGGGGAAGAATACTTCCGCTACGACGTGGTGGCCGTCAAAGATATCGACAAACTCCAGGTGATGGACGGACAATGGGAGAACAAGGAAACGAACAAAACCGAAACCTTCCTGAGCCTGCGCCTCTCGCACGGCGATGAGAGCCATGTCGCCCTGGCGCTGGAAGACAGCGAGCGCCCCAGCATCAAGAACTTCACCGACGCGATCCTCGCCATCCGCAACCCCGAAAGTTAAGTAGCGCCGAGCGGGTGACGCCGTTTGGGGGCCCCCCGTCGCCTAGAGGCCAGTCTTCGCAGCTGAAGCCGACGGGGGAAAACGGCGGCAGGACCCGCTTGCACAACCGTCATCCTCCAAGTTTCACAATTATTTTCCATTCATTCGGGCTGACCGGCTGGACGGAAAGTCGCGAGCCCCGGCGCAACAGAACCATCTTCTCGAGCCCTTTGGTCTGACGTAGCACGTCCAGCGACACGGGCGTACGGAGAGGCTTGATCGCCCGCAGGTCCACCATATCCCAGATCGGCCTCTCGCGTGTCGCCTTGGGGTCATAGTGGATGTTGCCCGGATCGAACTGGGTGTGGTCCCGGTAGGCTGCTCGCGCAACTTCCGCAAGACCGACGACGCCCGGTTGGTCGCAATTGCTGTGGTAGAAGAGCACCCTGTCCCCCGTCTGCATCTCCCGCATATAGTTACGGGCTTGGTAGTTCCGCACGCCGTCCCAGTGGTTGGTCGAGTTCTTCGACTTCATCAAGTCTTCAAAACTGAAGGACGTCGGCTCCGATTTCATCAACCAGTAACGCGGACCGGGCATCGCAGGCTCCGTGATGAAAAAGTTATACCTAATCTAAGCACGAAAAGGAAGAAATGCACAGGGTTGTGCCCGGGAGGCAAGAGGAAGTCAAATTGAAGTTTTTATCCCGTCGCCTCAATAACTTAGGCTCTGGTCGAACTAGCATAGAAATTTACTGAAGGTATTGAATATCCGCCCCTATTTTGATCGAAAGGGGCGGCACGCGCAAGCGAGGTTTGGTGGTCCCAACGGGATTTGAACCCGTGTTTATGCCTTGAGAGGGCACCGTCCTAGGCCAGGCTAGACGATGGGACCACTGGCTCGGCACCTTAACGAAAAGGGCGCGAGCTTGTCAACTTAGCCGTGGTGCAGCATGATGACGGCTTGCGCAGACTGTGACCCACCTGATATAAAGAAACCGATATAAAGAAAATTCTTACTGCACCCAAAGAGGCGGAAGAGACGCGTGGGCGGAACGAATCCCTACATTGAAAAACCAGAGACTGGTCTACCTCAAAAGCCTTACACGGTGACCTTTCACCGGCCTGACGGCCCGGCGATTGTCTTTGAAGTGGACCCGAGCAAACTGCCGTATGGCCCCACAGGCCTGCCCGGCAGCATCCTGGACATCGCGCTGAACGGCGGCGCCGATATTGATTTGGAGCATGCCTGCGGAGGGGTTTGCGCCTGCTCAACCTGCCATGTGAAGGTCGTTAAGGGACTGGACTCCTGCAACGAGCCCACGGATGACGAGCTCGACCAGCTCGATGAGGCGCCGGACATTTCGCTCAATTCCCGTCTCGCCTGCCAATGCGTGCCGAACGGCACCGTGGATATTGAAGTTGAGATCCCCGCCTGGAACAAGAATCTCGTCAAGGAAGGCCACTAAGCGGTTGAGCTTTTTCGATCTTAGCCCAGGAATCCCGCAACGCGACCGTTCGATTGAAGACGAGCCTGCCTTCCTGGGAATCCGAATCCGCGCAAAAATAGCCCTGCCGTTCGAACTGGTAGTGGCTGCCAGGAAGCGCGCCCGCGAGGCTCGGCTCTATCTTGCACCCCGTCAACCGCTCCAGCGAAGCGGGATTCAAATTCGCGGTGTAGTCCTGACCGTCCGGGACGTCGTCGGGATCGGCCTTGACGAAGAAGTGCTCGTACAACCGGATTTCCGCTTCCAGCGCATGCGCGGCGGACACCCAATGCAACGTGCCTTTCACCTTGCGTCCTGCTTGAGATGAGCCGCTGCGCGTTTCCGGATCATAGGTGCAGTGGACTTCGATCACCTCACCGGTGTGGTCATCCTTCACAACTCCGACACATTTGATGATATAGGCATAACGCAGACGAACCTCCTGGCCGGCCGTCAGGCGGAAGAACTTTTTCGGTGGATCCTCGCGAAAGTCCTCCCGCTCGATGTACACCACGCGGGAAAAAGACACCTTCCGAGTCCCCATGCCTGGATCCTCCGGATTGTTCACGGCCTCCAACTCCTCTACCCGGCCTTCCGGATAATTGTCGATGACCACTCGTAAGGGCCGTAACACTGCCATCACCCGCGGCGCACGGCGATTGAGGTCTTCACGGATGAAGTGTTCGAGCAGGGCCATCTCAACGATCCCATCGCGCTTCGCCACGCCGATGTGCTCACAGAAGGCACGGATCGCCTCCGGCGTGTAGCCTCGCCGGCGCAACCCCTTGAGGGTCGGCAAGCGGGGATCGTCCCAACCCGTGACGTGCTGCTTGTCGACCAATTCCAAGAGCCTCCGTTTGCTCATCACGGTGTAGGTGAGATTCAGGCGGGCGAACTCGATCTGCTGGGGGTGGCACGGGACGTCCACGTTGTTCAGGAACCAGTCGTACAGCGGGCGATGGTCCTCGAACTCCAGCGTGCAG
>WNFB01004658.1_pt1 | contig 12207 bp, 10 predicted proteins | sample 5400501 | NCBI WGS metagenome assembly WNFB01 (sample SAMN13153341, study PRJNA577476) | soil metagenome | isolation source: 200 cm saprolite under Douglas fir tree site 2 hole 1 | place: USA:California | collected 2015-04-18 | reverse complement strand
CAAACACTCCAGGTGCGAGGATGAGCCACCAGCGCAGTGATAGGCAGGCATGCCATCCAGATCAGCCTGGCTCGATGCGCTCTCAAACTGAGCGCTTGTCATCGTTAGGCTCGTTCCTAACGAGCTGGCATGCGTGAAGAGGCTAGAGAAGGAAAGGCGAAGATCGTAGTCTTACCTGCTAGCACCCATCACTACCTGGTGTGCACCATCCTCTATGACAAAGAGTAACGTGTTGAACTCACTCTACCATCACAAAGGAACGCTTCATTATCACCAAAGCATCACGATTCCGCATGTCTTTGATTGGGCACGGATAAACTGGCGTGGGACTGGAGTGCCATTACCTTTCTATGCTGCGAAATTCGCGTTGTTCGCCGAAGACGCGACGCAGGATATCGCTGATCTCGCCCAGCGTGGCATAGGCCTCAACGGCGGCAATAATCAGGGGCATGAGATTCTCACTCCCTGCCGCACCGCGTTCCAGGGCGGTCAGTGCCTGCTGCACCCGCTCATTATCGCGTCGCTGGCGTAACGCCGCCAGTTTCGCCGCCTGCCGCCTGCCCACCTCCGGGTCGACATGCAGCAATGCTGGTCGGCGCTCTTCTTCCTCCGTGAAGCGATTCACACCGACGACAATGCTGCGTCCCTGTTCCAGGGCAAGCTGCTCGTCATACGCCGCCTGCTCAATCTCCGCCTGCATGTAACCGTGCTCGATGGCACGCACACTGCCGCCCAGTTCATCAATGCGTTTGATATAGTTCCAGGCCCGCTCTTCTATGGCATCTGTCAAGGATTCAATATAGTATGAGCCGGCCAGTGGATCAACAACGTCTGCCACCCCCGTCTCGTAGGCAAGAATCTGCTGGGTGCGCAGGGCCACACGCGCGGCCTCCTCGGTGGGGAGCGAGAGCGCTTCGTCCTTAGAGTTGGTATGCAGCGACTGCGTACCCCCAAGGGCGGCCGCCAGCGCCTGGTACGCAGTACGCACGATGTTGTTATCGGGCTGCTGGGCCGTGAGTGTCGAGCCAGCCGTCTGCGTGTGGAAGCGCAGCATCATCGAATGTGGGTCCTGCGCATGGAAGCGGTCGTGCATAAGGTGCGCCCACATGCGACGGGCGGCGCGGAACTTGGCGACTTCTTCGAGCAGGTTGTTGTGACTGTTGAAGAAGAAGGATAGTCTCCCTGCGAAGGCATCAACATTGAGCCCTGCGTCGATGGCGGCCTGCACGTAGCTGATAGCGTTGGAGAGCGTAAAGGCGACCTCCTGCACGGCAGTCGAACCGGCCTCGCGTATATGGTAGCCACTGACACTGATAGGATTCCAGCGCGGCAGGTGTTCGGAGCAGTAGCGAAAAATATCGGTGACAATGCGCATCGAGTGTTGCGGCGGGTAAATATAGGTGCCGCGCGCAATGTACTCCTTCAGGATATCGTTCTGTACCGTGCCGGAGAGTTTGCGAGTGTCAGCGCCTTGTTTCCTGGCGACCGCGATGTAGAGGGAGAGCAGGATGCTGGCGGTGGCATTGATTGTCATTGACGTACTGATGCGTTCCAGCGGTAAGCCATGGAGCAAGGTCTCCATGTCCTCCAGGCTGGAGATCGCGACGCCGACCTTGCCAACCTCTCCCTCGGCTAGAGGGTGATCGGCATCGTAGCCCATTTGTGTAGGGAGGTCGAAGGCGACTGAGAGGCCCGTTGTCCCTTGTGAGAGCAGAAAATGGTAGCGTTTGTTCGACTCTTCCGCTGTGCCAAAGCCAGCATACTGGCGCATGGTCCAGAAGCGCGAGCGATACATGGTTGGCTGTACGCCGCGGGTGAAAGGAAATTCGCCGGGGTAGCCAAGCTGCTTGTGCGCATCAAAGCCACGCAAGTCTTCCTCGGTCGCCAGGTCTGGTACGACGATGTCTGAACTAGTGACGAACTTTTCCTTGCGTTCCGGTGTCTTCTCTTTCGCCGGGTGCAGGGTGGTTTCGCGCCACTCTTCGGTTTTCTTGCTCATATGCTGGTCCATAGAGAGCCTTCCCTCCTTTGTCAACCAATCGCATTATATCATGGGAGAGAAGGCTTCACTCAACGCTCACCTCGAAGCGCTATCCTGCGATGAGTAGCTCATAGGTTTGAGCTTCCTCTTCTCGAAACCTTCCTCCTATCACACTGTTTCGGCGTCCAGAAAATCAGGTACTGGACATCGGGTCTACATGCTTTAGGGGAACGGAGGGCGGCGCAAGCGTCCCTCCTGAACTTTCACCCAGTGCTTCGCTGCAGTTCCCGCTCGATTCCACGTTCCAGCGCCTCAATGAGGTAGGGACGAATGACTTCTGGCGGGATCACCTGGTCAAACGAACACTCGCTGTCGGCTGGTTGCCATTACCGTATTGATATTGGTAGTTAGGTACGTCTGAAGCCTCCAGTCGCTCCCGCATGTGCTCAAACGTGGCAGTGTCAATCTCTCCGCGTGCGTAACGCTGCCGCAGTATTTCTAGGGCGGAAGGTCCGCTTGCTGGAATGCTTGTCACAGGCGGGATCGCTGTGGCCGTTTTACTGGTGAGCCAGCGGATCAGTGCCCAGGTGAGCACCACCAGCAAGGCAATCCAAAGTACCATGCCAAACGACATCAAGAACATGCCGCCCCAACTAAAACCGTATCCCCACCACATCATATGAGTATCCTCGCTTTCGTAACTACCTGGTGGGATGATACCCACCAGGAGGGTAACTATCGAAATTTCTTTCCACTAGTAGTATGGCACATCCGCTTCGAGAGCAGCACCGCTTGCTTGTCCTTGCCTGTAGCTTGTTTCGCCTTTGTTGCCGTTTCCTCAGCGTCGCCGCGGCGACGCTGTGCCTGGGCGTCTAACTTAGCGCGCTGGGCGGCAGCGCGCGCTTCCGTCACATGGGCGGAGGGTTGCTTTGACGAGTTTGAAGTCATGTTGGGTTCTCACTTTCTCTTTGAGAGAACAACCACACGGTGATGTAGGAGGCGAGGCAGTATGTCGCGTACCTGAAAAGGCAGTATGTCGCTGCATGCATTTTTGCCAAAAGCAAAACCGTCTGCTTGCTTTCCCTCTCGCCGGTTGGTTGTTCTCAACTGGCGCTAGAAGCGCTTGCAAAGAGACGGTTTCTTGCTTGGAGCGGGAGACGGGGCTCGAACCCGCGACAGCCTGCTTGGAAGGCAGGAACTCTACCACTGAGTTACTCCCGCTAAACATCTTGAAAGATAGGCGGCATGGTAACAAAGGTATGGTCGGGGTGCGCGGACTTGAACCGCGGACCTCATGGTCCCAAACCATGCGCGCTACCAACTGCGCTACACCCCGCGACGCTTCCTCTAGTACGCGAACGCAAGAGCAATATAACATACTCATAGTGACGTGTCAAGCAGCGTCATTGCTTTCGGCGGCGATAGCGGAGCTTGAGCAGAAAGAGATTCCAGCGTGTTCTGATGCTGCTAAGCGGGTTACGACGCAGAGGAGCTACATTCCCATAGCGAGTTGATTGCGTAGAACGGTTTGACCGAAAGAACGGTGAAAGTACGACCAATACTAAACACAATGCACCTGCGAGTGCCACTATACCCGTGACGAGAGTGGGTTCTCCTAGCGCATATGCATAGCCACCAGAGATCAGTGCTGCTACTACCGCGATAAGCAGGAACCACTCAGATAGACTGAAATGGATCGATGGGAAACCAGGCTTGCGGGTGGGTGTGCGATATTCCGATTTTCGGCGGAAGCGCCCACTTAGTTTCTGACCTAGACCTGGCTTGGGCCCTGTTTGTTCTAAATTACGCAGAATCTCTTCGATCTCGCGCTCGTATTTGTTTGGCATGACCGCTCTGTTTCCTTAAACTTGCCAAGACGCTCTTAATTGTAATGATACCAACTTCTAGGCGCAGAGACAAGAGGTTAGGGTCTCAATTTTGAGAATTCATGGTGTTATTTGTAAGAGTGCCTTGATCTTCTCGACCAAATCCAAGGGATGAAACGGTTTAGTCACATGATTTGCTGCTCCTAAGTCAGCGCTGATGCGCTCATAAATGTTTTCGGCATGGGCTGTCATAATCATGATGGGGATCTGCTGAGTAAGGGGATTGCTGCGTAAAGTGTGAAAGAGCTGATAGCCATTCTGTCCTGGCATCATCACGTCGAGGATGATTAAATCGGGAAGCTTGCTGGCTAGCAGGCGATGAAGTTGCTGTCCGTTGCTAGCAGCGGCTACTTCAAAGCCGTTGCAATTGAGCACAAACGTGACAATTTCTCGTATCTCTTTGTCATCGTCGACAACGATAATATGCTTGGGCATAAACAACTCCTGACGTTCTCATTGTATTATTGGTAAGTTTATTATAATTTATTTCACTACGTATTCCAATGACTTTTAAATAGCCCTGCCGGTTGACTCACCTCGTTGCCTCTGCTATGATGATGATGCCATAGAACAGAAACGATTGATAAGGTGATGTTTTCGAAGGGGAAGGATATGAACGCATCCCCATCCTGGCAGGCTATCTTACAACGTATGATCAGGGCACCGGCCGAACGACAGCGTTTGGCAACAGCCCTTGGCGTCTCCACAATGACGCTCATACGCTGGGCGAATGAAGATTCCAAACCCCAACGTTCTCACCTCGCTCGCCTGGTCCAGATCATCCAATCACAAAATCGCATTGAACTGCTCGAGGCTCTGGAAGCAAGTTATCCTGATATACAATCCTGGCCGAAAGACGAGGAGCCTGAACAGATCTCCTCTGAGTTTTTCGCCCAGGTGCTGCATGCACGCGCTACGATTATCGAGTCAGTATGTTTCTGGCACATAAGTGATATGGTGCTGAGACAAGCCCTGGCTCAACTCGACGCTAATCACCTTGGTATGGCTATCACGCTGGTACAGTGTATGCCTCCTTCTGAAGGAGGGAAGATCTGTAGTCTTCGCGAGCGACTAGGCAGAGGTACAGCGCCATGGATGGCAGATCTGGAACACCTGTCGATCTTTCTTGGCATGGAGTCGCTGGCAGGCTATGTGGTGGAGACCCGCCATGCTGCAAGTGTTGAAGACCTGCGCAAAAAAGATCAACTTCTGCCTGCTTACCAAACGGAGTTCGAGGTGAGCGCTGCAGCCCATCCCATCTGGATGGGAGGTCGCATTGCGGGATGCCTGTTGGCCTCCAGCACACAACCTGGCTACTTCTCTCAGCAACGACTTGCTTTGCTAGGCACATTCAGTGATATCGTTTCCCTGGCATTCGATGAAGATGACTTTTATCCACCTGATCTTATAGCGCTGCGTGTCATGCCTGAACTCGAGAGGCAACGGCCACATCTTGCTACATTCCGACAACGTGTGCGGCAAACCATGAGTGAGGCTGCGCAACATGGGCAACACATGAGCAGCTTTGAAGCCGAACAAAAGGTATGGCAAGAACTAGAATATCTACTGCTAACTCTAGCGGAGTAAGCTGCTGGCCTACTCTACGCCGTGTTTGCGCATCAGGTAGCGCAATTGGTCAACTTTCGCCAGGCCTAACAGTTCGGCAGCGCGGGCGCGGTTGTGTTTCGCGGTCTCCAGGGCCCAACGAATAAAGTACTGTTCTACGCGTTCAGTCACCTCCTCTAGCAAGACAGGACCTCCCGGTCGCAAATCGAGCCACTGTTGCCACGGATCAAGTTGATCGGGACTGCCACCACTCATCGACCCGGCGATTTCTCGCGGGAGGTGCATGGGCAATAGCTCATCACCATTACTGAGGATCATGGCACGCTCGATGACGTTTTTTAATTCACGCACATTGCCAGGCCAGTGGTATGCGAGCAGAAGGCGCTGTGCATCCGGCGCAATCTGCCGCACGTTCCGACCCAATGATTTGTTAAAGTCTTCTATGAAACGTGAGGCAAAGAGTAGGATATCGCTTGGCCGCTCACGTAAGGGTGGCAATGCTATGCACAGGACGGCCAGGCGAAAGAACAGATCAGAGCGAAACGAGCCTTGTTTCATGGCGTCTTCGAGGTTACGGTTGGTGGCAGCGACGACCTGGACGTTGATCTTGACCTCTTTATTGCCACCTAAGCGATAGAAGGACCTGGTCTCTAACACACGCAGTAATTTGACCTGCATATCGAGTGGCATCTCACCAATTTCATCGAGGAATAATGTTCCTCCATCGGCGAGTTCAAGCAGGCCTCGCTTCTGCTTTTTTGCGTCGGTAAAGGCAAATTGCTCGTAGCCAAACAACTCACTTTCCAGCAGATTACTGGCGATAGCCGCACAATTGAGCGGGTGGAAGGGTCCCGCAGCTCGTGATCCTTGCTCGTGGATAGTCCGGGCTATTACTTCTTTGCCAGTGCCGCTTTCGCCGGTAATGAGCACCGACGCGGTATCACTACGCGCTACACGGGCCACCATGTCAAATACCTCTCGCATACGCTGACTATAGCCTACGATGTAGTTAAAGTGGTAGTTGTCACGGCGCTCACGCTGGAGTTGGCGCAGTTCACGGTACATTGCGCTTGTCTCCAGGGCGCGCTGAACCACGAGCAAGAGCTCATCAAGATCGAAGCCTTTGAGCAGGTAGTCTGAGGCGCCCAGCTTCATGGCGGTAACAGCGGTTTGCACATCGCCATGTGCGGTGAGTATGATTACCGGTAGCTCTTGATCGCTCTTGCGCACGTGTGTCAGGACCTCCAGGCCGCTTATCTTGGGCAGACGCAGGTCGAGGAGCACCAGGTCAATGCTGTTCCTTTGCAGTTCCTGCAATCCCGTTTCGCCGTCAGAGGCGGTGTATACCTCGTAGCTATATTTTCTGAGGTAGCGTGCAATCTGGTGTGGTAAATGTGGTTCATCGTCAATGATGAGAATACGTAAGCTCACAATCCCTTCCTCCTCTTCTCTCCTCTACAATCCATTAATTGTGGAACTTTGTCATCTCGCTACATTTGTAACTATTCAGGTACCTTTCTCGCGTCGCCTGCGGCGGCCCTGGAAAAAGAAGGGGATTTTGCGGGGACACCCCGCGCCCCGGCAGGGGGACTGCGTCCCCCTGCACCCCTGCTGAATGGTTACAACTATTCAGGTGCCCACTTCGAGCCGCCTTCAGCAGTGAGCAAGGAAGGGAGCGAGGACACCCCGCGCCCCGGCAGGGGGACTGCGTCCCCCTGCACCCCCTGCTGAATAGTTATCTGATGTCAATCTTCCTGTAAGGGCAGGCGTACTGTGATGGTTGTGCCATAGCCAAACTGGCTCTCCACGAGCAATTGTCCATGATGATCCTGGATTAAGCGCCGGGTAATTGGTAAGCCAAGGCCGATTCCATGCGCCTTGGTCGTAAAGAACGGTTGAAAGATGCGGTCAAACTGGTCGGGGGGGATGCCTACCCCTGTATCACTCACCGATAACTCAAGCCAGCCGGGTATCACCTGACAGCCGATTGTCAGCACACCGCCATCGGGCATAGCCTGCAGAGCATTCATGTAGAGGTTAAACAATACTTGCTCCATCTGCGCTACATCTACCTGCGCCGGTGGCACTGCTTGATAATGACGATGCACTACTACGCCTGCTTCATTACACTGTGGCTGCAAGAACTGTAATACACGATCGCTGAGTTCTGGCAGGTTACATGGAACGCAATGCAACTGACGTGGCCTGGCGAACAGGAGCAGGTCTCGCACAATCGCATCCAGGCGTTCTACCTCTTTGAGCACAACTGATACAGATTCGCGTGTTTCTTCGCTCGCCCAACTCATGCCATCAGCCTGCTCAAGCTGTTCAGTAGTATCTTCTAACAGATCATACTGGAGCATCTGTACAGAGGTTTTGATTGAAGCTAACGGGTTGCGCACTTCATGGGCGACATTTGCCGCCATTTCGCCAAGCGCTGCCAGGCGGTCAAGACGGCGCTTCTCCTCTTCCAGGCGATGCATGGAGGTGATATCGCTAAACGTTACCAGCACGCCGATCTGTTCAGCACGGTCATCACGTAACGGCGATGTGGAGACATCAAGGACCACTTCTTGTCCGTGGCGATCTAAGGTGATCAGTGTTGAGGAATGGTCCTCTCTATTGCCGTTCACGCCAGTGATATGCTTCAGGTTGAGTATCCTTTGTACCGGCTGTCCCAGCACTTCAGATGGGTAGTATCCCAAGATTGCCTCCGCAGCAGTGTTGAAGGTTGTAATACGACCATGTAGATCAAGCGTAATTAACCCACTAGGGATACATTTGAGAATGAGTTCTTTCAAACGCTGATCGTCTAATACCTGGCGCAACAATTTACGCGCCTCGGTACGCGCCTCTACAACCTCTGCTGTCAGGGATATATTTTCCAGTACTGCGCTGGCCTGACTTGCCAATACTTGAAGCAACATCAGTTCCTCGTGGCGCAGCTTCCACGGACGGTGATAGGCCCCAACCAGCACGCCTAGCAATTTCAGTCCGACCTCTGTATGGTTACTGTCTGTACCACCGGCACCACTACTGACCAGTGGGATGGCAAAGAAGGTCTTGATATTGCCTGGTAACTGGCTCAGGTACTCGCTATATGGGCCCGGCGGAAGGACTGAAGTTGAGTGAATCGAAGCCGGGTCGAAGGGTTGTTCGATGACGAGAGGCGATGGATGTAGGTCCTGGCGTTCACTCATACGCTGCAACAGCATTTGATATAAGGTGGGTGTCATCCAGGGAATGGCAGCAGGGGGAGTAGAAGGCAGGACCAACTCACAGAGGTCGGCTGCCGAGATTTCTCGTGCGCGCCGGACGACGATGCTGCGTATGCGGTTTAATTCGTGCATTGAGCGATGTAACTGACTACTGATGCTGTTCAGTAACGAGAGCTCATGTATACGCTCCCGATCACGCTCCAACAAGCGGGTATTCTCTAGTAGCATGGCTGAGACACCGGCCACTACTTCCACTACCTGCACGTCCTCATTCGGCCAGTAATCGTAGAGGCTATCCTTAAGATATCCTGTCTCGGGGGCAGAAATGCCTGACTCGCCACGAATAGCCACAAGTACACCAATAGTACGCTGGCGATAGATCAGAGGTACGGCAACAAAGGTGGGCCTGGGGCTCTCAGTAGGTGCGGTCACAGCGCGGCGCAAACGCCAGGCTAGCGTTTCTGGTGTATCGCTATTCGTGCTGATGGGGTTGATGTGGGCTACTGCGAGCAGAGAAGATGACCAGCCGGGTTTCTCATCGAAGGTGCCAGACGCAAATTGGAGTGTCTCACCTATGCGCTGGTAGAGCAGGACACTGCGGCATTTGAGCAAATTAGCCAGGCGTCGGGGTAAGCTATCTCGCAGGGTGCGATAATCGGTCACTGCACTGAATTCATCGAGCAGAGACTTCAGTACTGTTGATATATAGAGGTATCCATGAGCCACTGGGTCCACGCTTTGTTGCTCAGCAATCATCATATTATCCTCCCCACACATGTAGGTGAAAAAGTCCGGGCATTACCTGTCCCCCAGGCAGGGAACCGCAAGGGATCGCCTCTATATGACACGACATCGAGGTATCTTGATGGCCGCGATGAGGATGATCTCTCACCAACGGGTACTACGCTGGCCTCGCAGAGATGGATGTTTTTGATAAAAAAACTGTCATAATAGCTCATATGGATGAGCTTGTACCCCTTTCAAAGAGTAGATTAGAATAGAGTTAGTGGTGACCACTATTCTGTTCTGAAAGAGAAGATCATAACTGAGATGAAGCCAATCGACGAAATGCAAGCAGTTCCTGCGGATAAGCAGGCCGGAACGTCCGCGCCAGATCTGCATCAAGGGGAGGTGGCACCAAGGTGGACAGCGATCATCGGAACGTTAGTCCTTGCCGTTCTCTACCTCGTTTTTCCCGATAAACTGGTGATTGGCCCTAAGTGGTTATTGTTGGTAATCGAGGTGATACTACTGTTGCCACTTGCCCTGTCCCGCATCACACGTCGGACACTGCCGCATAAAACTATACGTATCCTTGCCATGGCGGCGTTAGCGGCCGCTACTCTGGCTCTGGCAAGTGGAGTGGCCCTTTTAATTATCACCTTGCCAGAAAACAGGCAGCCCAGGGGATTGCTTGGTTCTGCCGCGCTGCTCTGGTTCTTCAATATCCTGGTGTTTGCTTTGTGGTACTGGGAAATCGACGGTGGTGGGCCGCTGAAACGGCACCAGGCAGGTCATCAGGCTGCGGACTTCATGTTTCCACAGCAGGCTAACGGCAATCCTGGAAAGTGGGTACCCTATTTTTTTGATTACCTCTTTCTAGCTTTTACGGGTGCGACAGCCTTGAGTCCCGCCGATACGTTTCCGCTGACTCGAAAGGCGAAAGGGTTGATGATGGTGGAAGCTGTGCTCTCCATGACTATGATTGTCTTGCTGGCGGCACGTGCGGTGAATATTCTTTAGAATTGGTTACTGTTCATAAGGTGAATGAGGTGGCTGCTGTGGAGGAGAATAAGCTGAATCTTTCCGAACACCGCGTAGAGTGGTTCTACCCGTTCTCACGGTCTATTCTCTTGTCAAATCTAGAATAATCTGCTAGTCTATCTAACCAGATGCGGATACAAATCAATAGGCTCATATAAAGGACTGAGAAGAGCTAGAGTTGCAGAGGCCAGACATGAACGAGAAGGAACTGCGCGAGTATACAACTTCCAACTTGCCAAATATGGTTGCTATTGTGCGCAAGCGCCTTGAAGAGCTAAGTCAACGGCAAAGTCCAGATCCTCTGGACCCACTCAAGCAACTATTCTGGACCGATTTGAGTTATAAGCGTGTTAACAGGCTACTCTCCTCGCGCCACTGGTCTCAAAATATTCAAGATACTTTACAAGAACCTCCCCTGCGCCTAGCTACAGGGGGTGAGGACGACGACTTTGATATTATCTACATTCATTTGAAAAACGATAGGCTCCTACTCACCGAAGAACGTGCTGTTGTGCTCAAATTACTCGATGAGCGACTTGATGGCTTTTTTATTTTCTCCAATGCCGCACAAAGCCAGTGGCATTTTGTGAATGTTAAACAGGATAGCGCACAGACCAGGCGGCGGCTCTTCCGTCGTATCACAGTTGGGCCGGAGGAACGCCTGCGCACAGCTTCCGAACGCCTGGCGTTGCTTGATCTGGCACAGAGAGAAGAAGCTTCACGACTAGAGATTCGTGATTTACACGAACATGCATTCGATGTTGAAGCTGTCACTGACAGCTTCTTTCAGGCGTATAGAAATCTGTACCGCATTCTTCAGAAAGACCTGGAAAAGCAAACCGGCGATTCTACCTGGGCGCATGACTACGCGCTTCAGTTTCTCAATCGTTGCATGTTTCTGTATTTTCTCCAACGTAAAGGCTGGCTAGGCAACGATAGAGAATTTTTGCGCTCGTTCTGGGAGAGCTATACAAAACCTGATGCTGAGCATAAAGATAGCGTTGAGTATCAAAAAGATGCATTTTTTGAATACTGGCTTCAAGTACTGTTCTTCGAGGCTTTTAACAAGCAGTTCTTGCACAACAGAAACTATTTCCCCAGGCCTATTTATGACATTCTGGCTCAGGCCCCTTATCTCAATGGCGGCTTGTTCACCAAAAATGATCTCGATAAAAAAAGTGGCTTTGTCATCACAGATGGCCGTTTTCAGCAAGTATTCAACTTCTTACAGGGTTATAACTTTACCATTGCAGAAGACAGCCCACTCGACCAGGAGGTAGCCGTTGACCCCGAAATGATCGGCAAGGTCTATGAGAGCCTGGTCAATGTGTCAACAGAAATAGACGAACGTGGTGAGGCTGGTATCTTCTATACGCCACGTGTTGAAATAGACCTGATGTGCCGCCTATCCCTGGTTAACTATCTTTCCAATCAGCTTGGACAGCGATACAGGAGGTTGTTGTATGATGTAGTTTTTGCGCTAGAGCCACATGAAAAGTCAGAAGCCGATGTTAGAGTCGATGCTAATGGGCTTTGGCCGCAACTCTATACTAGCCTGCGCTCCATCAGAGTGGTTGATCCGGCTTGCGGCTCTGGCTCATTTCTGGTAGGCATGCTCTATGTGCTGGATGATCTGCAGAAACGGGCCAATGAACGGCGCTACAAAGACGAAAATGCGTACAGGCGTAAAAAACGCATCATTGAGGAGAACCTTTATGGTGTCGATGTGATGGAATGGGCTGTTCATGTGGCAGAATTACGTCTCTGGCTGACGCTGATTGTCGAAGATGTT
>WNFB01004652.1_pt1 | contig 12213 bp, 10 predicted proteins | sample 5400501 | NCBI WGS metagenome assembly WNFB01 (sample SAMN13153341, study PRJNA577476) | soil metagenome | isolation source: 200 cm saprolite under Douglas fir tree site 2 hole 1 | place: USA:California | collected 2015-04-18 | reverse complement strand
CGAGTTCGTCACGCAGGAATCGTAATCCGCAGAATATGCTTCCGTGTCTGACGCCCGCGTGGTTCGATTGGTTGTCGCTGGCTTGACCTGGGGACCCGGGTTTACAACAACCACTTGGCCTGACCATATCACTAGTTCTTCGTTTTTGATTAATATTTTTTGTGGACTTCGGCAGCTTATCCGGCTGCTACTAGCGCGACACCTGCACAAACCAGCAAGACCCCCGCCCAGCGCGCCGGGCTCACCTGCTCGCCCAACACGTACTTCGCGCCCAGGGTCCCGACGACGTAGCTCAGCGCCGACGCGGGAATCACAAAACTAACGGGCTCCCAGGATAGCAATACCAGCAGCGAATAAAATGACAGCGCCATGAGTGGTACGCCCGTCCAAAACCATCCGTTGCGCATGGCCCGCGCGAGAAATTGCAGCAATGCGCGGGGCCGCAGCCGGGTCGGCTCACCGGTCGCTTTCATTCCATACGTCACTGCGATCTCACCGCCTGTGCTGCCTAGAATCAGCACCGCAAGCGCAAGAACCACTCGTATCATGCCGGAACCCCGCTCGGCACCGCCGTCGTCCGCGGTTTGGTTTGCCCGACGAGCAGCACACCCACGCAGATCAGCACAACGCCGACCCAGCGGCGTGGTGAAACCGATTCGTGTAGAAAAACGACCGCGAGCAATGTGAGCAACGCATAGCCGAATGCACCCGCCGGCATCACATAGCTGTAGTCCGCCCAGCTCAGTACTGTCATGTAACTCACCAGGAATCCGATCAGAAGAGAGATGCCAATCCAGATCGCCCAGCTGGTCACCGTCAGCCCGAACGCATGCGCCAGCCCCGTGGCCGTCAGCTGGACGGCCCCGATCTGTGACATCCCGCGCTTCAGCATCAGGTCTCCGGCATTGGCGCACATAACCATCGCCAAGACCATGACCAGCGTCTTGATCCTCAGTCTTCGCTCGCTTGCCATTTTGTGGGGTTTAGTCGTTTCCGGAAACCGGTCGTGTCTCCGCCACGGAGATCATGGGCTTTTCGTAGTCCTCGCCGCCCTTGCGGGCCCACTTCAATCGCTCCGCGCGCAGCTTGAGGAATTCCGTCGCCTCATGATATAGGCGCTTCCGCTCATTGCCGTCCCACAGCGCTTCCTTCACGATGCGCCAGACGACCTTGGGCCGGAAGTAATACTCATCGTAAAAGCGATTCACCCCCGCCATCATCTCCGCTTTCGACAAATGCGGATACTCGATGTGCGGCAACTGATGGCCGCCGGAATCCGCCAGAGCTTCCACTTTCGGAAATCCTTGCGCCGCCATGGTGTCATGCAGCTCCGTTCCCGGCATGGCGTGCGCGAGCGAAACCTGGATGGTCTCGCAATCCAGTTCTTTGGCGAACTCGATGGTTTTCTGGATGGTTTCCTTGGTTTCGCCGGGCAGTCCGATGATGAAGTCGCCGTGCACCCTGATTCCCACTTTGCGGCAGTTTTTCATGAAGGCGCGCGCCATCTCGACGGTCGCGCCCTTCTTGATGTTTTTCAGGATTTGCGGGTCACCGGACTCGAATCCAACGATGAAAAGCCGCGCTCCGCCGTCCGCCATGGCTTTAATCGTATCGTAATCGCTGTGCACGCGCGCCGTCGACGACCACTGGAACTTCAGCGGCTTGAACTTGCCGCAAAGCTCGATCACGCGGTCCTTGCGGATGTTGAACGTATCGTCGTCGAAGAAAATCTCCTTCATCTGCGGGAAGTATTCAAGCGCCTGCTGCACTTCCCGCGCCACGTTTTCCGTCGAACGCGTGCGCCACGCGTGTCCGGAAATCGTCTGCGGCCACATACAGAAAGTACAGAGCGCCGGGCATCCGCGCGTCGTGTAGAACGAAATATAGGGATGCAGGAGGAACGGCACGTTGTAGCGCTCGATTTCCAGGTCGCGCTTGTAAATCTCCGTCGCAAACGGCAGCGCATCCAGTTCTTCAGTATGCAGCTGCGGCCGAGGCGCGTTGTGCACGATACGCCCGTCCTGGCGGTAACTCACGCCCATGATTTCCTTGAGCGGCTTGCCGTGCGCGTATTCCACTACCGAGTGGTCGAATTCTCCCCGCGTCACAAAATCGATGTCTTCGCTGGCCGCCAGCGTCTCGTCCGGCTTGATATGCCCGTGAGGCCCCACGAAGCCAATCTTCAAACTCGGATTCGCTTCCTTGATCTTGCGGATCAGCTTGACGTCGCTCTCGAATCCAACCGCGGAGGTAAAGAGGATCAGAAACTCGTAGTCCTTGCAGATCTGGACCGTCTCTTGCCAGTTCACTTTATGCGGGCAAGCATCCAGCAGCCGGCTGCCGGGAATCATTCCCGCGGGATAGGTCAGCCAAACCGGATACCAGTAAGATTCAATCTCGCGCGTCGCGGGCCACCGCGAACTTGCTCCGCCATCAAAGTTTTCAAAACTCGGCGGATTCAACAGCAATGTCTTCATCACATCCGGCATTCTTCACCCTCAGCCTTCGGAGAACAGAATTGACCTGGCAAGACCTTCGGGTCTTGCGCTAGTTTGCGGCCCACTGCGGCCATCTTTTCTGGAGTTCCGGGAGCCCCCATATTCAAGATAACAGTTTACCGGACTTGGTTGCTTCCTCCAACCCTTTCTGCGAATGGGGTGTTATAAGGGGCGAAATGCTAAATACGCACATTAAGCGGGTACCGTCCGGGGATTCTTTGTGACCGGTCACGGTTGAACAGCCTTCCGTGTGGCCGGACGAGAGCACTCGTCCGCGGCTCTTCGCAGCATTTCCCAAATTCGGTCTACCCAATCGAGATGCTCGGGCTTCATCAGGACGGAACGGAGTGCCGTCAGAGTGTCGCGGTCTTTCTGTACCTCGCGGTGCAAACCGCCAAACAGTGCAACCGGCAAATCCGCCACGGCCAAGTGCAGGCCACGCTCGGCCGCAGCGGTAAAGATCTTTCGTGAGAGGGCGGACATCGCTCCAATGCCCGAGGCTCGCGGGGCGAAAACCACGATATCCAACTCCGGCGCAAATGCCGGAAGGAATGCGTCGTCTGCCAGCAGTTTTTCGTGCAGCACCAGCGCTGCGCGCCTGCCTCGTTCCAGCCCCTGCGCGAATTCGCCGCCCTTTTTCAGCGGCAACAATTTCTGCGTCGCCCATATCGCCGCCGCCGATGCTCCAGGCCGGGAGCACTCCAGGCTGATCTCGCCCAGGTGCAGCTCCGCCGAACTGAAATAGGTGTAGGGTGAGTCGTGCTTGTACCACCGCCCTGCCTCGGAATCGCCAAACAGCACGCAGCCGCATCCATACGGTTGCAAACCGTGTTTATGGGGATCGATGACGATGGAATCCGCTTCCCCAATCCGCGCAAAGGCCTTCGCAGAATCTTCTCCAAGATTTCCCGCAAGCACGAAATAGCCGCCATAAGCGGCGTCGGCATGGACGCGGAACCCGTGTTTTGCGCGAAGCTCAAGAATCTCGGGGAGAGAATCCACGGAGCCTGTTGCCGTCGTTCCCATGGTCGCCACAACGGTGCCAACATCGCCGCGCGCCGCGCGTTCCGCTAGCGCATTGGCGTCCATTCGCCCCAGCGCGTCGCACCGCACGGTTTCAAACGCCAACTGCAACATCCCGCTGCTGCGCTTGTGCGTGTAGTGCGCTTGCTCGCTCGCCAGGATTTTCTTCCCCGGATGAATCTGCCCCGCCACCCACAAGGCCTCGAGATTCGCCATTGTGCCGCCGCCGCAGAGATGCCCAAGAAAATTCTTCCAGCCGAACATGGCGGCAATTTCCGCGACCGCCTCTTTTTCCATCGCGGAAGTGGCGCGCCCGCCGTCCAGCGCATGATTGTTCGGATTCAGCCACATGGCCAGCGCGTAGGCCAGCCGTGCCACCGGGTGCGGCGGCTTCAGCATCTGCCCGGCGTACAACGGATGAAAATACGGATAGTTATCGTGTAACCGCTCCGCCGTCGCGTGCAGCACTTCCCCAATCCGTTCGATTCCCGGCGCGCGGTCCTCGTAAGCTGGCAGTTGGCCAAATCCCTCGTCCAGCTTCTTCACCGCTTCCAGAAGCACACGCAAGCTTTTTTGTTCGAGCATCCAGAGTCCTTGGCCGTGATTCGTTTCTCCCTAATCCCTATCCTTTATTCCCTCTCCTCTCATTGCCACACCTTATCGAGCTGTCCCGCCGTCTTCAGCAATTCCAGCTGCGCCTGCTGCTTCTGGAAGTTTGCATCCAGGTATTTCATCCATTTGTCGTTTTCTTCGAGCCGCGCCTTTTCCATCTCGCGCAGGTTCAGCTTTCCCTCGGTGAATTGCGCCTGCAACACCGCCACATTTTGTTGCGCGAGTTGCAATTCGAGCCGCGCCACCTCTTTCGCCGCGTCCTTTTCCCGGACCTGCCTGGACTTCTGCCTTACCTCCGCCGTCACTTCGCCCTTCTTATTTGTGAGGCTGGCCTTCGCCACCTCCAGGTTCACCTGGGCCAGCCCGATGGCCGTCTTCGTCCGCGCGCTGAATATCGGTATCTGCATATCGATGCCGGCGTTGAAATTGTTCCGCTGAAACGTCCGGAAGAATTGCGTGTAGTTGTTGAACTTCGCCAGCACGCTGTACACGCTGACCAGCTCGAGCGTGGGGAAATATCCGCGCTTCTCTCCTCGCAGGCGGAACTCCTTCGCGCGAACGTCGGACTCCGCGAATTGCAAGCCGGCATTGTTCGTCAGCGCCAGAGCCACGAGATTGTCTCCCGCCTGCTCGGATTCCCCGGGTAACTCTTCGGGGGCGACTTCAATGGCCTGCTCCTCCGACAACCCGAGCTGATACTTCAGAAAAACCTCCAGTTCATCCTCGCGCCCCTCGAGCTGCAAAACCCGCTGCACGACTTGCGCTTTTGTGAGCTGTGCCTTTGTCACTTCCACGGGAAGTTCGAATCCCTCCTGTTCTCTTTCCCGTGTCACCTCCAGGATTTTTTCCGCGCTCTCCTGCCCCTTGCGCAAGAGCTCGAGCGAATGCCGCACTTTCGCCAGCTCCAGGTACGCCATTGCCGTCCGCGCGATCACGCTGCTCCTCATGTCTTCCAGCAGGATTTTCTGCGATTTCGCTTGCTCCCTCATCTCATTGGCCTGGCCGCGCAGCGGCTCATTGAAAACCTGCTCCGTGTACGAAACGTTGAAAACCGATGGCGCGCGTCCACCCGGAGTCTCCGGTATGCCGTGCGTGTAGCCCGCCCCGGAACCCGCGTACAAATTCGGCATGAATTGCGCCTTCGTTATCAGCGCCGCGTGATCCGCGACGCTCGCCTGAATCTTCGCCACCTGGATGTCTTTGCTGTTCTGTAGCGCCAGCTCGATCGCGCGCTTCAACGTCAGCGCCACCGGCGCCGCGCTAGTGGTCTCCTGCGTCGCAATTCTGTTCGGTGTCGTCGCAGGCATTTCTTGCGCCCGCGCGGATCCGTCATAAAGCGCCAGCAACGCCGCGATTCCCGCGGCACATCGAAGGTATTGCATCTTCTTGTTCCTCCCCAGCCACTTCGCTCCGGCGAAGAGCCCTGTTCCACCCCACGCGGAGCCTCGCTCGATCCGGCTCAAACCTTCACTTGAAAAATCTTTTTTCTCAGCAGCAAGCGGTGCTGCCAGCGGCCGCCCGCCCGTTCCCCTTGCTTCTATTCCACGATCCCTGCCCTTGTTTCCTTTCTCTCATTCATACCGCAGCGATTCCACCGGCTGCAGCTTCGCGGCCTGGTTCGCCGGCAAATAGCCGAATAAAAGCCCCGTGGAGCAGGACACGACAAATGCAATGATCACGCTGAGGCTGGACACCGGAACCCGCAGATTCCCCGGCAAAAAGAATTGAATGGCCACCGGCACCGCGATGCCGATCAAAATCCCGATTACCGCACCGCCTCCGCTGATCACAAAAGCTTCGATCAGAAATTGATACATGATCTCGCGGCGCGCGGCGCCAATTGCCTTGCGAATCCCGATCTCCCGCGTGCGCTCCTTTACCGTTACCAGCATGATGTTCATGATCCCGATTCCGCTGATCACCAGCGCGATGAAGGCAATCACGATCAGCACAATCGTCAGCGCCAGCGAGATATTCCGCGCCGCGCTGAGAATCGCTCGCAGCGTCTGCACCCGGTACTCCGCATCAGCCGGGTGCCGGCTCCTCAGCAACTGGCCCACTTGCCGCTCGACCGATGCCACGTCTTCCGCCCGCGCCGCCTGGACGTCCAGCAACCGGACCACTTCCATGCCCGTGTAATACTTCATGAGGGTGAACGGGATGATGACCGAATTTGCTTGAATATCCGACAGGCCAAACGTTTCAACCCGCTCGCGGAACACGCCGATCACCGTGAACGTCAGCTCTCCCAGGCGCAGGGATTTGCCGACCGGATTTTCCTGCCCAAAAATGCGGTCGGCGAGCTGCGTGGTGATCAGGCAGACTTTGCTGCGCATCTCCATGTCCGCGGCATCGAAATAGCGTCCGCGCAGGACCAGGAGCCGCCGGATCTCCTGGTAGCCCTCCGTTACTCCGACAAGATTTACCGGGCGCTCCACTCCGCTCGCCACCAGCGTCATGGGCAATTCTCGTGTCCCCGCCACTGCGATCAGGTTGGGGATGGACGCCTTGACCGCTTCCATGTCCGCCAGCGTTATTTCGTAATTGAGCGGCTGCGGCCTGTCCGGTCTTTGCACCATTTCCACCCAGACCAGGTTTGAGCCCACACTTTCGATCTGAGAAATCACGAATTTCTTGCTGGTCAGCGCCACCGTCACAACTAGGACGATGGAAGCGCTTCCAATAATCACGCCGAGGGAGGTGAGCATCGCGCGCAGCTTGTTCGCACGCAGCGCATCTATCGCCACCGACGCGGTCTCTCGTATGTCCATGATGGGCCTTCGTCCAATCTTCTGCGCGCCGATGGCCGCGGGGAGCCGTTCGCCTCCCCGGTTATGCCGCTCAATTCTTCTTTAGCTTCTTGAGCGCCTCTTGTGCCATCTTGTTCTTGGGTTCCAGCTCAAGCGCTTGCTCGTACTCACTGGCCGCTGCATCCGTCTTTCCCTGGTTCTCGTAGTTGCGCCCCAGCCAATAGTGCGCCGCCGCCGGACGCGGATAGGCATAACGTTTGGGCGCCTTATTTAGGTATTCTCGCAAAAGCCTCTCGGCTTCGCCCGGATTTTCCTTTTTCAAAACCAGCGCCACGCCGCGGTAAAACTTCCCCCGTGGATCAGCCGGATGGACCCTCTCGCCTGCATCCGCGACCGCCATCAACCGCTCCGGCTGGCTCCGCCTCAGCGCATAGTCGCCGATGTCGTAAATGAGTTCCGCGGATTTCGGATCGCTCTCCAGCGCCTTCGTGAATTCCGCGTCTGCAACTGCAAAATCTTTCTTCTGTCTCCGGCAGTTTCCCGCCGCGTAATGTCCCTCGGCGGCGTCCATCGCCGCCAGCTCCCGGATGTGCGGCTGGGCTTTGTCTTCCCCGCCTCCAACGATCCCCGGGGCGCTGCAATCGAATTCGATCAGCGCCTGCCGGGCCGAGAAATTTTTTCCATCCAGTTCCACGGCGGTCTCAAATTCTTTGTGCGTCTTTCTCGCCAGCGACATCGCGGAAAACCACCCCGCATGTTCCGCCTTGTCCCCGTAAGCTCTGCCCAGCCATTCGTGGTAGACCGAATTCTTCGGATCGATGGTAACCGCCTTCTCCGCGCTGTTGATGGCCGCGTCGTGCTGCTGCAATTCGTAGTAGCTCTTCGCCAGCAGAAGCTGCACTTCGGCGTTCCGCGAGTCTTTTGCCGCCGCTTCCTGCAAAATCTGTATGGCCTTGGGATATTCGCTGGCTTCGTATGCGCGGCGGCCCGCCTCCAGCTCCGCCTCTTGCTTCACCTTCGTTCCTGCCATCGCCGTGGCGGCACACAACAGCATCGCGAGTAATACTTTTCTCCCGCTCCCCATTCCTAAGTTCCCCGTTGACTCCCGCCATCGGCACTCACGGCGTCGACCGTCATTCCATCGCGCAAGTCCACGTCACCCGGCAGCGCCACCATTTCCCCTTCCTGCAGGCCGCTGACGACCTCATAGTTCGTCGCATCCGCGATGCCCACGTGAATTTCCCGCCTCTCCAGTGTCGCCTTTCCCACGCCGAGCTGGTTCTTTTTCACGACAAAGACAAACCGGCGCCCGCCCTCCGCCTGTACCGCGCCGCGCGGCAGCGACAACACCCCCCGGCGCTCCCGCGCGTTGATGCGCACGTTCACATTGATGTTCGGCAGGAGTTCCAGCTTGTCGTTGCTGATCGAACACAACAGTTCTCCCACGCTCCGAGTCCCTCGGGCTACCACCTGTTTCGGGATGATTTCCGTCTTCCCCGTCCAGCTCCGGTTCGGCAGCGCGTCCCAGGTGATTTTCACCGGTTCGTCTGGCTCCAGCGAGCCCAATTCTGGTTCATCGATAAACGCGCGCACGCGGACGTTGTGCAGGTCTGCCATTTCTGCCACCAGCTCTCCTACCTTGACGTAGTCTCCGGCTTTCACCGGCAGGGAGTAGAGGGTTCCATCCTCTGGGGCGGCGATCCTCCCGGTCCGGACTTTCTCCTCGAGCGCGGCCGTTTCGCTTTGCGCCTGCTGCACCTGCAGGGCCGCGCGGTCGGCGTCCAGCTTCACGCCCCTGTCGAATTCCTGCTTTGCCGCCTCCAGCCGCGCCACTTCCGCCTGCGCTTTCGTCAATGCCACCTCATTCGCCGAAAGTTCGTCATTGGTTGCCGCCTGTTGCGCTACCAGCCGTACCAGCGCGTCATGAATCTTCTGCAATCGATCCCGCTCGGCTTGCGCTTTCGCAAGATCCCCCGCGACCCGCGCCGCTTCATCCGTTTTTCCGCCGGCCTTGGCGGCCCGCAAATCGTCCTCGGCGCGCAGCATCCGGGCTCGCGCTTCCGCCAGCCGCGCCGCCGCATCCTTCACATTCAATTCCACCAGCAATTGCCCTTTCCTGACGGTCTGCCCCTCATTGGCGTGCACTCTCTCCACGAACGTGTCCATTTTCGCCCGCATCACGTACGGCCGGATCGGCTCTACTTTCCCGTTGCTGCTGATCGAAGAAACCAGGTTCTCCCGCATCGGCGTTACCGCGGATATCGTCGGCACGGGCTTTCGCCCGCTCAACTCCAGCAGCCCGTACGCCAGCACTCCCGCCACCAGCAGGAAGATCACGATCCGGTTTCGCAGCCTGCGATCCATATTTTCCTATTCTGTGCTCTCCCGCGCCTCGCAGGCCCCCGGGCACAAGGGCACGTTCTTCCGGCGCAATATGCCTCCAATTTGTCCGTGGCTTGCTCCGCCTCTTCTGGTAGGCGCCAACGTACTTCATTCTAGCAAGAGCGGTGCGGCTTTCTCTATATGCCTTGTTTGTCTCTATCCGCTGGCCCCATTCCTCATTTCCCACACTTCCTAAAGATGCGATTTATACTTCCCGGGGATGCCGCCGGCTTTCTAGGGGCAGGCGGCATCTGCATGCTAGAATGAACTTATGTCTGCCGAGAGCACCCTCGACAAAACCAGCGATCCGCATCCCGCGGACCTGCATTCCTCCACCCGGCCTGCTTCGCCCGCGAGTCCTGTCATCCACCGCGTCTGCATCCAGTGCAATAATATGTTCCAAGTACCGCCCGACAAATTTGATGCCAAGCAGTGTCCCAATTGCCACAAAGGCTGACCATCCTTCCCTCATCTGCCTGAATTTCGCCCTTCTCGGTCCTCGCCTGGGTACTCTTTTCTCTGCTCTCTCCGCCGTTCTTCCGTAACTTTCCCCCCCGCCTTGCGTAGTAGACTTGGAACGCTCTGTCACCGGTCAGCTGCACACCCAGCGGGGGCTCTTCCCATGATTGAAGCTCGTGGACTGTCCAAGCGCTTCCAGGACAAGAAGCGCGGCGAGATTCGCGCCGTGGATAACATCAGTTTCACCTGCGCGCCTGGCAAGATTTACGGTCTTCTCGGCGCGAACGGCGCTGGCAAAACCACCACGCTTCGCATGCTCGCCACCATCCTCGAGCCTACCGATGGCACCGCCCTCGTTTGCGGCCACGACATCGTCGAGCAATCGGAAAAAGTTCGCTCCTGCGTTGGCTTTCTCTCCACCGCCACCGCTCTCTATCCCCGCCTCACTGCCCAGGAAATGGTCGAATACTTCGGCCGCCTCAACGGCCTCGACGAAGCCGTACTCAAGAAGCGCGTCGACGACATCTTTAATCGTCTGGAGATGAACGGTTTCCGCGACCGTCGCTGCGACAAGCTCTCCACCGGCATGAAGCAGAAAACCTCCATTGCCCGCACTCTCGTCCACGATCCTCCCGTCATGATCTTCGACGAGCCTACCCTCGGCCTCGATATCATGACCGCGCGGATCATCATCTCTTTCATCCGCGAGTGCCGCGATCGCGGCAAAACGGTCATCTTCTCCACCCACGTCATGAGTGAAGTCGAAAAGCTCTGCGATACGATCGGCATTATCCACGACGGCAAGCTTCTCACCGAAGGCACCCTCGCTCAGCTCCGCCAGAAATACGGCGAGCAAGACCTCGAGGAAGTTTTCGTCAAAGTCGTCGGTCCGCTCCGTTCGAACTCGGAGGCCTGAGTTATGAACTTCCAAAACGTCGGCATCGTCTATCGCAAGGAACTCACCGAATGGCTCCGCGACCGCCGCACTCTGATTTCCACCGTGGTTGTCCCGCTGCTCGCTTTCCCGATCCTCATGGTTGGCATGCTTTCTCTCACCACCGTGATGATTGGCAAGGCCCAGAAGGAAACTCCGAAGATTATGGTGCTCGGCGGTGAAGATTCACCGCAGGTCCTTGAGAAACTTCGCGAAGTCGAGAAGCTTGAGATCGTGCCTCCCAGTGACGACTGGAAAAAACGCATTTCCGAAAAGGAGATTCGCGCCGCCGTTGAAATTCCCAGGGGCTTCGATTCTGCGCTGGGTCGCGGCGAACCGCAGACCGTCAAGATCTATTTCTACGAGGGAGAGATAAAGTCTTCCTTTGGCGCCAACCACGTCGAGAAGTTCTTCAAGGACTACCGCGATTCCGTCATTTCCACCCGCCTGGCTGCTCGCAATGTCCCCGCTTCCATCATCAAGCCCTTCGAGGTGAAACAGGAAAACGTCGCACCCCCGGAAAAAGTCAGCGGCGCGGCTCTCGGCGGCATCCTCGGCTACATGGTTATTCTGCTTTCCATGACCGGCGCGATCTATCCCGCCATCGATCTGACCGCAGGTGAAAAAGAGCGGGGCACCATGGAAACCATCCTCTCTAGCCCCATCTCACGCACCGATCTCGTCCTCGGCAAGTTCTTTCTCGTGCTTTCCGCATCTCTCACCACCGCTGTCCTCGCCATCTTTTCCATGGGCACCTCTTTTTACGTGGTCGGCAGTTCTGGTGTTATGTCTTCAAAAGAGTCGGCCGCGCTTCAGCTTCACATCGGCTTGCCGACCGTCTTGTCCGTTTTCCTGATGGCCCTGCCTCTTGCCGTCTTTTTCGCCGCTGTGTTGCTGACCATCGCCCTGTTCGCCAAGAGTTACAAGGAAGCGCAAAGCTACCTCACGCCCCTGACTTTCATTGTGGTCATCCCGGCGGTCGCTTCCCTCTTGCCCGGCGTCGAGTTAACTCCCAAGCTCGCTCTCATCCCCATTCTCAGCACCAGTTTGGTCTGCAAGGAAATCGTTGCCGGCACTTTTCACTGGAACTACATTTTGCTCATCTTGTTGTCCAGCAGCGTCTACGCCGCTGCTGGACTCTTCGTCGCGGTCAAAATGTTCCAGCGCGAATCCGTTCTCTTTCGCTCCTGACGATTCGCGGGTTCCCTCGCTTCTACCGCCATCAGAAACCATTTGACCCGAGGGTACAATCCTGCTACTATACTGGTTGGGAACTAGTGCGAATTTTGAAGTGCGCCGGTTTGCCCCTGCTCCTGTGGTGACCGGGATGTCGTTTCTCTTCTCAGGACATCCACTCGAATCAGGACATCCACTCGAAGCACATCCCGTTGGAATCGATTGTTGCGAGTAACCTTCATTCTGCACAACTTTTGTGCAATATAAATCCTTTAGAATCAACACTTGTAAAGTGTATCAAAACAAACCACTTTAACTTCCTTTAGAATGAACACTTACAAAAAACAGGGGGGAGGGGGGTACCCTTCCCGCTTAAAGC
>WNFB01004648.1_pt1 | contig 12217 bp, 11 predicted proteins | sample 5400501 | NCBI WGS metagenome assembly WNFB01 (sample SAMN13153341, study PRJNA577476) | soil metagenome | isolation source: 200 cm saprolite under Douglas fir tree site 2 hole 1 | place: USA:California | collected 2015-04-18 | reverse complement strand
CCGATAGGGGTTTCGTTGCGCACGCGCTTCGCCACGTTCAGCGCTTTCTGGAATACGGCGTCGAGGAAGCGACCGCAGGTGCCGGCTTTCTGGGCCTCGGCCCAGGCGGCCTTGACCTGCCCAGTGATTTCCGGTTCGCCCACCACCATGGAATCGAGGCTGGCTGCAACGCGGAAGATGTGCACGAGCGCCTCATCGCCTTCAAGGCGGTAAAAGTCCTGCCATTCGCTGGACGTCAGCGCACATTCGCGCTTGAGAAAGCCCTCGACAGCCGTAGCGGCCGCTTCAACATCTCCCGCCCATAGGATGAACTCGGTGCGGTTGCAGGTAGCCAGGCCGACCACTTCCTCGATGGGGTGGGCTGCGAGCTGGTGCAGAGCTTCATAGCGCCGACTCTCGCCAATCCAGAACCGCTCGCGAACCTCCACGGGAGCCGACCGGTGGTTGAGGCCAATGACGACCAAATTAGACTTCAAATCTACCCCCTCGATGGGCATCGGAGACTCTTTAGCGCACCCCAGATGCCAAATGTCCGACCACTTGGTGAAGCCAACGGTCGCCATAACCTATACGAATTTCAGAGCATTAGCGGATTACTGGCAAGCCGCGGCCAGCTCTGCAGACCCTGCTGTGTGGGATATGCCTCTAGCGGACGCGGTTTTTGGCGCGTTGGTAGCGCTTCGGAGCCATACGGCCGACATCACATCCCTTTATTTCTCCGCGAGATAGCTCGACTGCGGTTCTGGTCTGCCGGGTGCTCCTAGCCCCAGAGAGTTCCAAGGGCTGGCTATCGGCAAGAGAGGGTCGGATGCGGGCAATGCGCAAGGTTTGGCAGGCGCTCCCCATGGGTTTGGTGCTCGCCGCATTCACCGCATCGGTGACACAGGCCAAGGCCTGAGTATGCGAAAAAGGAAAAGGCATCCTGCGTCCCTTGCCACGTCAAGAACGGCTTTAAGGAGATGAACGACGCGGGAGTGTTACGAAAAGAAAAAGACCCTGGAGGGGTGCAAAGCCCACAGAACCAAATAGCACGATCCGGCAAGGAGAGAGGCATGACGAAGGGTACTGCGACAGCAATTCTGTCCCACGAGCATGAAGTCATCCTTCTGATGCTCGACGCGACCGAGGAAGTGGCGCGCTTGCTCGACCGTGGTGACGCCGTGCCCCCTGAGACTCTTGACGGCTTGCTAGAGTTCTTCCGAGTGTTTGCCGACCGATGCCACTACGGCAAGGAGGAAGCTCTGTTGCTTCCTAAGCTTGAGAAGCGGGGACTGCGTCGTGACGCAGGCCCAATCGGCGCAATGCTCCAGGAGCACGAACAAGGGAGGTGGCTCATTCGCGAGATGGCGACAGCGGCCCTGGCCTACGCCGCAGGCAACGCCGAGGCCCGGCTGTCGTGGATAGCTGCGGCTCGAGGACACGCACATCTGCTCCGCCAGCATATTGCGAAGGAAAATGAAGTCCTGTTCCCCATAGCAGAGAGGCTGCTGACCGAGGCCGAGCAACGAGAGATTGCGGCGGGTTTCGACAAAGTCCAGGAAGAAACCATGGGGGCCGGCACGCACGGGCGGCTGCACAACTTGATGGAAAAGCTGCTCGCGGAGATCATGCCAACGTAAGGGCTTCGCCCAGGATATGGCTGCGCCAGGAAGTCTCGTTTCTCAAGGGGAAAGTAGCTTCGCCGACCGCGGCAGAGTCTGCTTGTAGCCGAACGAGAGGGCGACCTGCGTGACCAGCTAAGGAAAAAGCCCAATGGCTGTGGCAAATGGCCCAGAAGCAACCTCCGGCAAAAGTCACGCCCGAGATGTGTGCCGGTTAGTGCTTGCAACCAAGGAAGTTACTCACGGTTTCCGCAGCGAGGTTTGGCACTGATTGTGCCCTCGGTCTAGGTGGGCAAGATTCTAAGAGATGGGTCGGGCGGCTGTGACACGCGGTGCACAACAAGACGGCTGGGGCCAAACCGACGAGGGCAGGCAGTCGAGCGCTGGCACCCGGCGAGGAGGCACCAAGTGGACGCGAAAGGATGCGCCTCCACCAGCCGCCCGGTCTTTTCTGCAAGCTTGGCAGCGTCGTGGGGCGGGAACCTGGGCGGACTCAACCGCTCCTGTTTCGGCCGGCCAGCCCCTGAATGGGACGCACCGGTTGGGTTCCCTTTCGCGCCACTGCCACCAAGTAACGCGGACAACCGCCGCTGCTCGGGAGCTCCCACTTGGTTCCATCCGATGTCAGCCCAGAATCCTGAGCGCGATCCGTAGGTCAAACCACAGAGCAATCCCACCATGTCTGATTCCGAGCAGCGGCGAACCGCGTGAAGTTGTGAGTTTGTGTCCTATGCGAACAGACCCGCTCAACCGGGAAACCGGCACTCGTTCCGTAGGACGCATACGGCTCTTCCCGGGGCAACCGGCGTGGATACTAAAGAAGGGCGCGGCGATCCACCGACCGGTTGCTCCGGGAGAGTCTGAATGATCCGCAGGGCTTGTCCTTCCCTTATCACACAGAAATGAACAAGGCCAGCAACACTGTGCGCCATCGGTGCAGATGCTCGCGGTGCAACGGGCGCGGGCCTTCCCGCCACCTGCCGGAGACGCCCGCACGCTTCCTGAACGAAAAGTCACTCGGCGACATGATGCTGGCGGGTCGCTCGCTGCTCTACGCCGGCGGCGCGGGCTCGTGCATGGGCTGCGGCGAAGCCACCGCCGTGCGGCTGATGCTGGCGGCCACGGGCTTCGTTTACGGCGCTGACCAGATCGGCATTGTGGCGGCTACCGGCTGCAACACCGTTTTCGGATCCACTTACCCCTTCAATCCCTTCGCCGTGCCCTGGACCAATTCGCTGTTTGAAAACGCTCCGGCCGACGCCATGGGCATCCGACTCCGCTGGGATCAGGAGGGGCAGGCCAAGCGCCGGCTGTGGGTGCTGGGCGGTGATGGCGCGCTTTACGACATCGGTTTCCAGTCGCTTTCGCGCATGCTGATGTCCGGCATGGATATCAAGGTGCTGGTGCTCGATACCCAGATCTATTCCAACACTGGCGGGCAAGCCTCCACAGCCACCTTTACCGGCCAGCAAGCCAAGATGAGCGCCCAGAAGCGGGAAATGCGCAAGGAGTTGGCGCAGATTGTGATGATGCACCCGCACGTGTTCGTCGCGCAGACCACGGCCGCACACCTGAACCACTTCTACAAAAGCGTGCTGGCGGCAAACGAATATCCCGGGCCGGCCGTGGTGGTCTGCTACGCAAGCTGCATGCCCGAACACGGCGTGGCGGACGACCGCTCCGCGGCGCAGGCCAAGCTTGCCGTGGAGTCGCGCACCTTTCCGCTGCTCGTGTACGACCGCGGAAAGGCGATCGCATCCGCGAATGCTTGAGCCTGCAAGGCAACCCCGCCATCAAGGAGGACTGGTACGTTGATCCGAAGACCGGTCAGCCCGTCGATTTCATCGCCTTTGCGCGCACCGAAGGACGCTTCGCGAACCAATTCGATGCCGCAGGAAACGCGAGCGAGTTCTTGAAGCGGGCACAGCCGGACCGGCTCGAGAATTGGCGCCGTTTGCAGGAACTGGCTGGACTGCGGTGAGTCCGGCGGAACGGAAGGAACGCCGATGACGTTGGTCGACTTCAAATCGCGGGTGCGGCTTGCCAATATTCTGTGGACCACGGACTTCTCCTCAGCGTCGGAGGCTTCGCTGCTGTACGCCATCTCCATCGCCTGCCGCTACGACTCCCAAATCTATATGGCCCACGTCATCCGTCCGGACACCTATCAGCTGGTGCCGCCAGAGGCGCTGGGCCAGACGCTGGCGCAGACCCGCCGGTACGCCGAGCAGCAGATGGGCGAACTGCTGGTGTCCGGCCGGTTGCGAGGGATCCCACACCAGGTCCTGGTGGGCGAGGGCGAACTGTGGAGCGTCGTCTCGGGCTTTCTCGAGAAGTACGAGATCGATTTGATCGTGACGGGGACGCACGGGCGTACCGGCGTCCGGAAGCTGCTGCTAGGCTCTGTGGCGGAGGAAATCTTTCGTCTGGCGTCGTGCCCGGTGCTGACCGTCGGGCCAAGAGCTTCCAAGGAAGTGCCGGCGGAGAGCGAACTGCGGCACATCCTCTACGCCACCGACTTCACCCCCACCGCCGGGCGCGCCGCCGCTTACGCGCTCTCCCTGGCGCAGGAGCACGAGGCCCATCTCACCCTGCTGCACGTAGTGAAAGAAGTCATCGAAGGCCCGTCTCCGAACGCGGCGCTGCTTCAGTCGTTTTTCGCCAAGCGCCTCAGCGCGTTGGTGCCTGCGGACGCCGAGCAGTGGTGCGAGCCGGAAGCCGTAGTCGAATCCGGCTCGCCCGCAGAGGCGATCCTGGAGACAGCGCTGGACCGCCAGGCCGACCTGATTGTGCTCGGAGTGCGGCGCACAGCGAATTTTCCCGGCCACCTGCCCCCGGCCACGGCCTACAAGGTGGTCTGCCAGGCGCATTGCCCTGTGCTCACCGTTCGTGGCTGATTCATCGCCGCGCTTCTGGCCCCGAGAAACCAGTCGAAAGAGTGGCAAGGGCAAGTTGCAAGTTGCGCGGCTGACTTTGTACATGGGTGCCGGTCGCCCGGAAGAAGCCGCGGCCGGAGCGCCGCGCCGCCTGGCGGAGTCACTCTTCGGCCGGCGTGGAAGAAATCTTGGCAGGCGTGGTGCGCGCCGTGGCGATGTAGCGGCCCAGCAACAGGGAAACCAGCCCTGCCAGAAGCCCTCCGACGATGATGATCGCTTCCCAGACCAGGCCTACCGCGACTGTCAGCACCGGGGCAGCGCCGAACGGAGCCACCAGTGCGGCCAAGGCCACCTCGCGCACGCCGATGCCGCCCTGCGTCACCGGCAGCAGCGCTGAAAGCTTGGCCAGCGGCCAAGCAAACAGCCACGCGCGCAGCGGCACGCGCAGCCCGCAACCCGCTGCAATCACTGTGGTGAGCAGAACGAAGCTACCTTGCACCGCAACACCAAGGCTCAGTGCCAGCCCAACGTACTTCGGCCGGCGCGACATCGATCGCATCGCCTGTCGCAGCCGCACAAACCGCCGGCGCATCTTGTAGGAAAACCGCCGCGAAGGAACCAGCAGAAACACCGCCAGCAAGACCGCCATGACCAGGATCACAGCCGTGGCCACCGCCCAGAAGACCCTGCGGCTGCGCGGGTCCAGCGTCCCTGGCAATAGAAACGCGCCAAACGCAGCCAGACCCGCCAGCGCAGTAACATCCAGCAGGCGGTCCAGCAAGGCGCCGAGCAGCGCTCCGGCGCGGTTGCGCGCCAGGCGCAGCGCCAGGCCCAGACGGATGACGTCGCCGCCCACGATGGAAGGAAGAAACAGCGTCCCAAACAGCCCGGCGAAATAGCAGCGCGCCGCCTGCGCGATCGAAAGTTCCGCGCCGGCGAGGTTCACCATCAGGCGCCATTTGAGCACGCCGACCGCGTGGGCGCTCAGATAGCCGCCCAACACAAGCAGCCACAATCCCAGCGGTACGCGCCGCAACGCCGCCGAGAGTTGCCCGAACGGAAGGAAGCGGAACAGCAGCGCCAGAACCACTGCGCTGCCGCCCAGGCGCAGCGCCGCGCCGCGCCAAGAGCGCGGCTTTTGGGTTGGCATCATTTGGGTAAGCAACACTCTGTGGCAATGGAAGCGCGCGCTACCGGCGTCAAGTGTTGCCCTGCCTCCCCGGCTTCTGCGCAGCGAGAGCACCCGCGGCGAGCGTGGCCAGGAGGAGCTCGGCCCCCAGTAGTCGCCCCACCATCGCTTGCAGTGCCGCCAAGCTGCGCACGCCTATGAGGAACACCACACGGCCACCGGGGAGTAGCGCCAGCCCCGCCAGCCGTTAACATGCCATCGGTCCCCCTAGCCGCGGAAATCCTCTGGATCCTTCCGGCCAGCTCGTTCGTAGAGCTGTATGGCCACATGCGTTACGATCTGCGAACCGAGGATTATCCCGCTTCGCCAAGCGCGCGGCAAGCAATGCGCCTCGCGCGCGGAATCCGGTTGAATGCGCGACCTGTTTCCTTTAAGGTATCTCCCCGTAGTGGCTTATCGCAAGCGTTCGCGGCGACGGTTCACCGTGAACGGAGTCCATTGTGAAAAAGAAGATCCGGGCAGTGCAGTACGGTGTCGGGCCTATCGGCGCCGCTATCCTGCGCCTGATGCGCGAAAAGCAGGCCATCAAGATCGTCGGTGCGATTGACACCGATCCCGCCAAGGCGGGGCGCGACCTGGGCGAACTGGTCGGCGCTGCCGACGCGCCCTGGGGCGTGGTGGTCTCCGCCGAGGCAGGCAAGGTGCTGGCCGAGTCGGCTGACGTGGTGATCCATTCTACGTCGTCGCTGCTGTCCGAAGTTGCGGACCAGTTGCTCGAGTGCCTGGCTGCGGAATCCTGCGTGATCTCTACCTGCGAGGAGCTCGCCTACCCTTACCGCAAGTACCCTGAGCTGGCCGCGAAGCTGGATGCCGAGGCCAAGTCTTGGGGCGTGGCCCTGGTGGGCACCGGTGTCAATCCCGGGTTTGTGATGGACAAGCTCGTGCTGACGCTTGCGGCCGTCGCGCAGCGCGTCGAGGCTGCCAAAGCGATCCGCATCGTGGACGCGTCGAAGCGCCGCCTGCCGCTGCAGAAAAAAATCGGCGCGGGAATGAGCCTCGAGGAGTTCAAAGAAAAGGTGGCAGCGGGCCTGATCAAGCATCACGGCCTGCCCGAGTCGGTGGCCATGGTCTCGGATGCCCTGGGGCTTGGCGTCGAGGAGATCGCCGAAACCATCGAGCCCGTCGTCGCGCGCGAGCGCGTGGAAACCGAATTCCTTGCGGTCGAGCCGGGGCAAGCCGCCGGCGTGCACCAAATCGCGCGTGGCTTCGCCGGCGGCCAGGAAAACGTTTACCTGGAACTGCAAATGTACGTCGGCGCGAAAGAATCTTCCGACACGGTCGAGCTGACCGGCGAACCCAACCTCCGCATGACCATCCCCGGCGGCACGCACGGCGATATCGCCACCGCCGCCGTGGTGGTGAACTCGATCCCGGCGATTCTCGACGCGCCCGCAGGTCTGCGCACTTCGCGCGACCTGCCTATGTGCTTCTTCCCGCCCACCGCTAAGCCGTAGGGGGACATTGGGGTGCCGCAAGGTTGCGTAGTGTCCGGCTTCAGCCGGACATCCTCACCCCTGACCCGCGCCTACCTCCGGACCCCGGTGTCAACCTCGCTTGCCCCTCAGGCGACGCTCTTCGTCCGTAGATGGTTTTGCCGTTCGTTGAGCAGGAAGTCGAGCGCAGAGGGCTTGCCTTTCAGCGACCCGCGCAGCTTCTGAAGACGGCTCACGGCGCGCTTGCGGCTTGTCCGAGTATCTTTTCCGTGTCTGCTCATGTTTCCTTTCGGGTTACGAGCGCTGCTGCCAGAAGCGGGCCACGGCAGCGTAGTCGAGATCCTCTTTTCTTGCGGCGCCTTTGACGGCGCTATAGACCTCGCGAGCGGCGGCGGTGGCCGGCAGGGGCACGCCCAACTGGTTGGCCAGTTCCAGCGCCAGGCCCAGATCCTTGTGCATCAGGCGCAGCGGAAAGCTGGGCGCGAAGTCGCCCTTGAGCATCATCGGCGCCTTGATGTCCAGCAGGGGCGACCGCGCCATGCTCGACTGCATGACCTCAATCAGCCGTTCGGCGGGCACACCCGCAGTGGTGACCAGCGCCAGCGCTTCGGCCAGCGCGTCCACCTGGAGCGCCAGGATCATGTTCATCGCCAGCTTGACCGTCTGCCCTGCACCGTGCGCGCCCAGGTGGAACCATCGCTTGCCCATCGCGCCCAACACCGGCTCGACGCGTTCGAGCGCCTCACGCTTGCCGCCGACCATGAACACCAACTCGCCTTTTTCGGCGCCCCAGGTGCCCCCGGTGACCGGCGCGTCGAGGAACTCGACTCCGCGCTCGGCGCAGGCTGCGGCGATGCGCCGCGCCAGCGCTGGCGCGACGGTGCTGGAATCCACGTAGGTGCAGCCGCGGCGCAGGCCATCCAGCGCGCCCTCGGCTCCCCAGAGGACTTCTTCAAGCGCCTGCGGGTCGCTCACGATGGTAATGAGCACGTCGGAAGCGGCGGCCGCTTCGCGCGCCGTTCCCGCGAGCTTGGCGCCCGCGCGCACGAGATCGTCAGCTCTGGCGCGCGTGCGATTCCAAACGATCACCGAAAAGCCCACCTTCACCAGATTCGCTGCCATCGGCTTGCCCATCAGGCCCAGCCCAATCATTCCCACTGCAGGTTTCACAAGGGACCTCCTCGATGCTATCGCAACTGCTTCCCAAACGCGGTCCACGCTTGCGCGTCTAAGGTTATAAACGAGTGAGCGAGCCGCAGCAAGCTGCGCGGGGGCGCCCCTACAACATGGTAGGAGGTTACGCTTCTTCGGGGCGGTTCTTCAGCGGCAAGATGCCGGCTTTAGCCGGCGCAGGATTAGCAGCGCCCGACGCAGTGGGGGCGGGAGATGCCGGCGGGGCAAAGCTTTCCGCCAACCGGATGATGCACTGATAGGGGATCTCCCAGCGGAAGGTTTTCACTTGGCCGCGCTGGGAGAAATGCTCCTCGAGGAAGACGGATCGGCCCGAGTCGGCGACCAGCGTCCCCGTGGCCGGCAGGAAGATGTCGCCGGCACGGTAGTGCACCTCGACGCGCCTCCCGATCAGAGTGAAATAGCGGGCCATGACAGCCCAGTGTGTGCACCGGCGAACAGGGGGGTCAATAGTACGATTGGGTGGGGTCGTGCGCGAGGCATTTCCCGGGTTTTCCGAGTAATCGCCGAGGCCTCTGTTGAGCTCTGTTTTCAGCGCAAAGCCCTGTGTTTTCCGTGTCTTCTGATGTCGCGGCTGAAGCCGCGACCCTCCGAGACGTGAGGCAAGTTCTAGTGGTGCGGGCCGCCCTGCGCGTGCCCGGGGCCGACGCCTGCCGATTCGGCGACCGGCTCAGGCCCAGCCGGTTTCAGCCGGAGGTCAGCCGTAGCCATCAGAAATAGCGGCGCGACAACGCTGAACGCGAGGAAGGCGTACACCATCGGCAGCACCCAGCCCAGCATGCCGCCGGAGGCCCGCGTCAGACGCCACACCAGAGCTCCCGCGAGCAGCCCCAGCGTGGTCGCCAGCAGGCGGCTCCCGGCGGACACCTCGAGCTGCGATTTACACCCGGGACATTCCATACCGTCGGAAAAGGCTACGACCTGACCGGGGGAGAGTCTTGCCAGGCACAGTGGACAGGCGCGGATCGCCACAGGTTCACCTCGCGCAAAGCAAAGAAGATATCCTACCGGGCATAGGAAAAAAAGCCGGGCGGGTGCTTCTTCTCGACCGGGGTTAAACCAGCGAGAACTCGACACGCCGGCGCATGGGCTCTATGCGGTCGGCGCGGACGCGCACGCGGTCGCCCAGCCGCCACACCTTTCGACCGCGCTGAGTGACGATGGCGTGGTCACGCTCGCGGTAGACGCACCGCTCGCCGGTGAAGTCCTCCAGCGCCGTGATGGGCACCAAGCCCTCGACGAAAATCTCCACCAGCTCGACAAAAAAGCCGAACTTCTGCACCGAGATGACCAGCGCGTCGTACTCTTCGCCCAGATGACTTTCCATGAACTGCGCTGTCTTCCAATCCATCAACTCGCGCTCGGCGCCGTCGGCGCGCCGCTCGGCCTCCGACGACTCCTCGGCAATCTCTTCGAGCTCGACGCGGCGGTAAGCACCTAGCTCCACACCGGGCGCCGATTTCCCACTGGTTGTTGGTGACGCCGGCTTGGCACGCATCGCGGGGTGCGCCAGCGCCCACTTCAGGATGCGGTGGACGACCAGATCGGGGTAGCGCCGGATGGGTGAGGTGAAGTGCGTGTAGTGGTCAAACGCGAGCGCAAAGTGGCCGAGCGGCTCGGCGGCGTAGCGGGCCTGCTTGAGCGAGCGCAGCATCAGGTAGGACAGGATGCGCTCCTCGGGCTTGCCGGCGATCTTCTGCGTCAAGCGCTGGTAGTGCTGCGGGCGAATGGCGATTTCCATCGAGCTCGGCAGCGCCACGGTCATCTGGCGTTCGCGGCCCCGGCTGGTGCGGCCCGCACGCGCCGACGCGGGCACGCGGCCATGCTTTACCACGACGCGCCGCTCGGCGAGGTCGGCGACTCCAAGCGAGTAGCCAAAGGCGTGGGCCAACTCCTCGAACTCGAGCACCTTCTTCGGGTCAGGCTTCTCATGGGCGCGATGCAAAGAGGCCACGCCATGCCGCTCGAGATAGCCGGCCACGGCTTCGTTGGCCGCGAGCATGAACTCCTCGATGATGCGATTAGCGATGTTGCGCTCGCTGCGGGCGATCTTGACCATGCGCCCCAACTCGTCAAATTCAATCACCGGCTCGGGCAGGTCAAAATCAATCGAGCCGCGGCGTGCGCGCCGGGCGTTGAGCACAAGCGCCAGGTCGCGCATGCGGCGGAAGTTCTCCGCCAGCGGCGCGTAGCGCGCGGTTGCCTCAGGGTCGCCCTCGAGCACCTTGTTGACGTTGGTGTAGGTCATCCGCTCGACCGAGCGGATCACCCCCGGAGCAAACCTCGCCTTGACGACTTGGCCTTCGGCGTCGATTTCCATCACCGCGCTCATTACCAGGCGATCCACGCGCGGGTTGAGCGAGCAGATGTCGTTGGAAAGCGCCTCCGGCAGCATGGGGACGGCGCGGTCGGGGAAATACACCGAGGTGCCGCGCAGCCGCGCCTCGCGGTCAAGCGGCAAGCCCGGCGCGACGTAGCGCGCCACGTCGGCAATGTGCACCTGAAGCTGCCAGTGGGCATTCGGCAGGCGCTCGACGTAAACCGCATCGTCGAAATCTTTCGCGGTCTCGCCGTCAATCGTCACGATGGGGAGATCCCGAAAATCTTCTCGCCCGGCCACGTCGCGCTCGCTCACCGCACGCGCGGCTTGCTGCGCTTCGGCCTGCGCCTCTTCGGAGAAGCGGTACGGCAAGTAGTGCTTGCGGATGATGATCTCCACATCCACGCTAAACTCGCCCGGCCGGCCCAGGATTTCCACAACGCGTCCCGCCGGCGCTACACCCCCGCGGGGAAAACGCGTTAGTTCGACATCCACTACGGCGCCATCCAGCTCCGGCAGCCGAGCGCGCGCTTGCCGGCCGCGCCCCGACGATTCCAGCCCGAGCTTCGCGCGCAGCTCCGGCGTAAGCTCTTCGCCCGGCGGAATGATAATTTCGTGCAGCAGGCGCGTATCGTAGGGAAGCACAACGTTGCCGCGCTCGGCGTAACGGAACAGTCCGACAACGCTCGGATGCGCGCGCTCGAGAATGCGCACTATGCGGCCTTCCGCGCGACCCGGCAGGCCCGCGCGACCTCGCCGTTCGATGCGCGCGAGCACGTGATCGCCGTGCATGGCGTCGCCCAGGCTGTCGCGGCTGATGAAAAGGTCGCCTTCCATTTCCGGCACAGGCTTGTCGGGGACGACAAAGCCGTAGCCATCGCGATGAGCCACCAGGCGACCTGTGATCAGATTGTGGTCAGTTGCCTTGGGGCGCCGCGCGCGATGCCCTTCTCCGCTTGCTTGAGGCGCGGCCGCGGCGCGCTGCGGCGCGCCGGCTGCTTGCGGCGAGCCGCGCCGAGCCAAGCGATACCGGCCGCTGCGCACCTCTTCGATTTCGCCCCGGCGTTTCAGGCGGGCGACGGCTTTCTGCAGCGCGCGACGCGCTTCATGGCGCAGCTCAAGCGCACGCGCGATCTCGCGCAGGCTCGCCGGCGCGCGGGCGCACGCCAGGTGCGCAAGCACGTCTTCGTCTGTCAATGCTTCGCGAAAAGCCATCGCCAAGTCACATTCCGGCTTAACGCCTTAGCAGCAGGGCAGGCGACATTCTACCGGCTTCCCACCGTCAGAACAGGCACAACTTTTTTAGCGCGGCCGGGTTATAGGGGGTAGGTCAACACAAACTCCCGAGTTCCACTCCGTCGGACCGGGAGTCGTCCCACGCCAGGGACATAAGGAGGCGGCAACGACCTGGGCCGCCTCCTTTCTTATTTGACCGTGAGCGGAGGCCAGGCCAGGCGCAATTCGGTACGGGGAAGCTCGGAGCTGCGTCGCGCAAGCAAACCCCCAGCTTCAGAACTCGGATCGGATTTCCCCGGCAACACGTTGGCGATGCCTGCCTGCCCAGCGACTGTGCGCCCTCAGTACCTTTGATTGAGTCCCTCTGTTGG
>WNFB01004642.1_pt1 | contig 12221 bp, 14 predicted proteins | sample 5400501 | NCBI WGS metagenome assembly WNFB01 (sample SAMN13153341, study PRJNA577476) | soil metagenome | isolation source: 200 cm saprolite under Douglas fir tree site 2 hole 1 | place: USA:California | collected 2015-04-18 | reverse complement strand
CCATGTGTCGGGCCAATTCGGGTTTGGTCTGAAAACCGACCGTTTGCGGGATATGAGCAGCACACCTACGAGCCGCGTCGTTGATCCAGTCTTCTGGCAGGTACCATGCGCAATCGATGAGGGCATGTCCCTGAGCAGTCACGTAAGAGAGGAAGACTCCCACTTGACAGTTGTCCATCTGTCCGGTCGCGCCGCAATACTGCACCTGGACCCCGGCAGAGTGGGTCCCCCGTTTGGGAAAGCCACGGATCACTCAATGACGTACACGGGAAAGAGAGCCTCGGGCACATCATGACTCTGCTCACCGATCTGGAGGAGGGAAGATGGGTTGAGCCATTGCAGAACGTATGCTCGCAACTCATTGCGAACCCCAGCCTCATCCCAGACGGCCCGCGAGAGCAGGCGCTGCATGCCGTAGGGACGGGCTTGTCTGGCGTGTTCTGCGATCTGCCAGCTATTTTTTCTGGGGATCTCGCTGACGATGGCTTGCAGCTAGAGCAAGGCGTGCTGGCGTGGTTCCGGGCGAGCAAAGTAGGGAGCCAGGCGCTGATGCAGCTGGATCAAGGCCAGAGGCCATCTTCCTATCTCCTGCAGAGATGGTCCGATTTCATGGTCTGTGGTATGGTGGAGAGGCTTCATGCGTTTCTCTTTTCTGATGGATCTCTCTTCAAAGGGGTTTTCGTTCTTTGTAGAGTGTCACATCGAAAGCGAGAAATGCACGAAGCGTTTTTTATCGAGGGGGAGATATGGATCAGGTTAAAAGTGCCACTGTAGTGTGATGGGGTCAAACGCGTGGGCCACCTCGAGCAGTTCTTGCTGCTTCTGGGCAGGCAGGATGCCTGAGAGGAGCAGTCGTTGGAGGGGAGTTTTCGCTGGATCGTAGACGTAGCGCACTTTCTTCCCGTCACGTTGCTTCGCCTGCAGTTTCATCGAGGGCTGGAAGCAATTGACATACAGGCGGAGTGCTCGGTAGAGTTCGGTTAGTTGCCGATAGGCGTGTTCTCCGACCAGGCGATCATAGCCCACCACCTGACGCACAATCGCGCCATTTTTCTGCTCGACAAAACACTGGTCATTTTTCAGATAGGGGCGTCCCCTCGTGAATGAAATCTGTTCTTGTTCGCAATAGGCGATCAACACTTCATTGATGCGCCTCTCCGCCGTTATCGGTATCGATCCCCAGGATCGGAAAAGGGAACAGCGTCCGCGCTCGTTGGAAGGCTGCCAGCACCGTTTCCTGACTCCGGTACAAGAGGGGCAGACATTCCGTCCACCCGGTTGCTACGTCGGTGAGTGTCAGCGTATACAGGTAGCCTCCCTCGATGTCGGTGCCACAATGGGCCACTAGATCCGCTTCCAGAAAGCCGGGTTGAGTCTCCTTCCACTCCTCGAAGGTGCGGATGGGAATCTGCTGCTTGAGCAGGGTTCCTGCTCTCGTGGTGGAAACACCACGCTGACCCAGTGTGCGTTGAGAACGCAGCAGGCGATCCGCTGTCGCTGCGCTCATAGAGAGGAGTTGGCTGCGGCACGCTTGTGTGAGATGAAGATGCTCATGCCGCTCCAGCGCTTCTATGAGTGTGGGGAGAAAGGGAATGAGGCGTTTGGCGCAGATACGGTTGGCAACGTGCCAGGCTAGAAACAGCGCGTGTTGGACTTCCGGTCCATAGCGGCGAAGATGTGACCGCCCATGCGTCTGCTGTACCTCTTCGGCATGGTTGAGGAGCCATTTGGCGTATTTAGGCACGTATCCGGTGGTGGCGATAAAGGCCTCAAGCAGCGTCCTTTTCTGCGACGCAGATGCCTGACGGTACTGTGGCGCCATCCGGTGGAGCACTTCCCTTCTGGCTTGAAAACTCAACGATCGTTCCACTCTTCTCTCCTCTGGAAACCTGCCTCATGCGAGCTGCGTGGAGGCAATAGCGAGAGGCGGGCTTGCCTCATGAAAATCTTCCTCTTTCTCTCTAACGAATGCCATGTTTTTTTCCTGCTCCCAATCAGATGAGCGAAGTAGCGGTCTTGGAAGCAAGACAACAGCAAAGTTGTGGGAAAATGTCTGTTTGAAGAGGAGAAAGGAAGATTTTCGTGAGGCAATGCGACACCTTGTGGCAGGAGGTCACGCTGCTGTCCACATTATACCTTCTCTCTCTCGCCATCGGCAAGACGTTATAGGAAATATGTTCCACCCATCCACATTTTGCTTCCCTTTAGAACGGATAGGCGAAGTAGCCAGGACTACCAGCGGATCTTGCTTCCCGAACCCGTGATATGTAGCGCCGAGGCTCACTATCGGCATCGGCTCATCGACCCTCGATAATTGGTGGAATCTAAAGTTAGCAACCCCTTGACAAACATAGTAAGGCGGCTTATAATATAGGTAGATAGTAAGGTGCCATAGCATATATGGGTAGCCACGAAAGGAGGGAACCGATGGAACGCTCACTTCGCCTGTTGCCACGATACCAGGTCCTGTTTGATCTTGCCTGTCAAATGCCCGAAGTGGATACCGCCTCGGTGAGAACATACTTCCTCTTCTTAAAGGTTGCTCACGATGTCTTTGCCGCTCAACAGGAGTTTTATGACCGCTTCGAACTCTCGGAAGGAAAAATGGTCGTCCTCCTATTGCTCCACCAGGCTCCCCACTATCGCCTGACGCCCTCAGCACTGGCTGAAGCCGCCGAAGTGACGCGCGGAACCATGACCGGGTTGCTGACCGGCCTGGAGCGTTCCGGGCTGGTCAAACGCACGCAACATCCCGAAGACGGGCGCATGTTTAGCATTGAACTCACACCCTCAGCGCTTGACCTTTTTGAGCAGATGCTGCCCCAGCGTTTCGATCACATCGGAGAGTTTATGTCCTCTCTCACCGAGGAAGAGCAGCACCAACTGCGTGCCTTGCTTGAGAAAATGAACCGTGGACTTCCAGCGCTCGGCACGTCATAATGTTTTTTTAGCACTGTAGTAAGCCGCCTTAGCAGATTGAAAGCAAGAGGCGTGAGCGCGTCACGACACCATCACCACTCGCGCCTGGGTTCTGTCCTTACAGGAGGGACATATCATGAACGAAGATATCGATGCCGTCAATCGTATGCGTGCCATCACTCTCTCACGAGAATATGGCAGCGGTGGGGGTGAGGTTGCATCCCGTCTCGCGAAGCGCCTGGGGTGGGACTTAATCGACCACGCCATCGTTGAACGCACTGCACGCGAGCTGGGCACGAGCCAGGAGGAGGCGGAGGCGCATGATGAGTATACTGAGGGGAGAGTCTCACGGATATTGAGCAGTATGTTCTCCCTCTCTCCAGCTTCCATGGTCATGGCTCCACCAGAAGCATTGCTTTCGGAGGAGGAGTATCGCAGTGCAGTGAATAAGCTTGTCAGGGCAGCCGCCGTGCGAGGGCATGTGGTGATCGTGGGACGAGCCTCTCAAGTGACCCTGGCCGGTCTGCGGGATGTCTTGCACGTGCGCATTGTCGCCCCCTTTGAAAAACGTGTGGCGTATGTCATGCAACGCGAAGGACTGGATCAGCACGCAGCCGAGTCTCGCGTCCACAGGAAAGATCATGACCGGGCGAGGCACCTTGAGATGGAGTACCATCAAAAAGTGGAAGACGGGCATCTGTACGATCTCGTCTTGAACACGTCTCTGCTTGATCTGGAGAGTGCCGTTGAAGTCATTTGTTTCACATTACAGCAGAAAGCCAAAGGGCTTGCGACGAAAACGGGCGAGCTCGGGCCTGCCAGAGGAGCGTCACGCTACCCCGATCAGCCGGGAGACTTCCGCCTGGTGACACACCGCTTCGAGGAATAAACCGATGAAAAAGACGCTCAACAACAGAGAAGCCTCAGTGTTACCAAAGCTTCAGCCGTTTTTTCCGCAAGCAGGGATGGCTTCCGTGGCACGCGCTTCAGACCGTGACAGGCATCCGAAAGCGTGGATCACAGGAGATATGATCTTCTCTCTCGCCGAGCAGGAAGTCGCTCGTGGACCAATCACCGGGCACTACACGGTGGTGGTGGAAGACATGGAAGAGCCACTCTTCGTGCTTTGGCGGGCTCAAAACGGAGCGGTTCTTCATCGCTCTGCGCGATCCACAGCGATCGCCTTTGATCTCTCCGAAGCATGTGCCGGTCAGCGCTGGACATCTGAGATCGCGGTGCAGGTGACCGATGCCGTGACCTACGACACGGTTGTCAGTGGCACCTTTGTTCAAGTGCTGGTGACGAGTAATCGTCTGCTTGAGCGGACGGCCTGGCAGCTTGAAGGAACGCAGGCGATGAGTGAAAGACAGTTGCCTGGCCGCACGAGCGCCTGAAAAGTCCCAGGGCTTTCCGCCGCTCGTGCGGTCAAGCAGCCATGAGGAAGCTTTTTTCCGAACAGAAAGAACAGGAGGAAACAGATGAAAGTTCTCTATACTGCTGAGGTGACCGTGACTGGCAGACGGAGTGGAATGGCACGATCAAGAGATGGCGCATTCGAAGTGAAGATGAGTGTACCAAAGGAGATGGGCGGCTCAGGTGGCCAGGGAACGAATCCGGAACAACTCTTCGCTGCCGGTTACGCCGCCTGCTTCCAGTCTGCTCTCATGGGGGCCGCACGCCGCCAGCATCTCGATGCCAGCCCCTCGGTGATTACCGCCAACGTCGGGATTGGACCGACAGGACGCGGCGGATATGGGCTAGAGGTCGAGTTGCACATCGAGTTGCCGGGAGTGGAGCGGTCCGTCGGCGAAGAACTGGTCGCGATCGCTGACTCGATCTGTCCCTACTCAAACGCCACCCGTGGCAATATCCCCGTCAAGCTGGTCCTTGAGAAGCCGTCGCCCACCTCCCAATGCCAGGTGGCAACGGATGGCAGTGAAAGCCTGAACCCAGGCAAGGATGGAGACGATGGCGCGTTGTAGGAATCAAGGCCCAGGAGAGCATCGACTTCAGACATGGTGTCGATGGGAGAGCATTGCTCCATCAAAAATCTTACCCAGTGGCTTGTTCAACTAGCGGTCAAGAACTCCTGGTTGCCTTCTCTCCTGGCGAGCTTGGAGCGGGAGATAGGCCACAGATCACTTCTTCTTGCCACTGCTCCTCCTCATCTGGTCAAGTGCGCTTACACCTGTTGGGTGGGGCGAACGAGCATTTCGCTAATGCTGACGTGTTCGGGCTGGGTAACAGCAAAGACAATAGCAGCAGCGATATCCTCGCCTCGCAGGGGCGTGATGCTCTGCTCGGCCTCCTGTTGGGCCTTCCTCACCTCGGGATTCGTGATGTGCTGCCGCAATTCGGTGGCCACCATCCCCGGCTCGATCAACGTCACCCGGATATGCTGCTTGGTGACCTCCTGGCGCAGGGACTCGGAGAACGCGCCCAGTGCCCATTTCGAGGCATTATAGCCGCTGTAGCCCGCCTTGACCTGCCGGCCGGCTACCGAAGAGATGTTCACGATATGGCCACCGCCCTGCGCCTTCATGATCGGCAGGATCTCATGGCAGGCCAGCATGATGGCCAGCACGTTGCTATCGAGCATCTGCCGCCATTCCCTGGTATCTACGCCTTCGATGTTGCCCAGCAGCATCACACCCGCGTTGTTTACCATGATGTCGATGCGCCCCAGGACCTCCTTAGCCTGACGGATCGCCGCGCGTAACTGGGCTTCGTTCGTCACATCGGCAACAAGCGGTACCGCCTCGCCGCCCACATCCTTGATCCGCTTGACAATCTGTTCCAGACGATCCGAGCGCCGGGCCAGCGCCGCGACGCGAGCACCCTCCTCCGCCAGCGCGACCGCCGTCGCTTCGCCGATACCAGAAGACGCTCCCGTCACGAACGCAACTTTTCCAGCTAATTTCTTCGTCATCGTACCCTCCTTTTGAGCCGAATATGGTGAGAACATGAAAGTTGATGGAATTTCAGACCTTGTTTTTCTCTGTTCTCGCGCAGTTCGAGGATATCCTCTCTCAAGCTGAGCGTTCCTGTTCACAGCTAAGGCGATACCCCACCCCTGGAACACTCACAATCAGGCGAGGTCGATCGGGCTCTGCTTCAATCTTGCGGCGCAACTGTGCGATGAACAGGTGCAGGCAATGGCTGTCGCTCTGGTAGCCTGGCCAAATGGCTTACAGACATAATCATCAGCCTCCAGGTCCATGGCAAGTACTTTGTCGCATTCTCTCCCATTTCCCGAAAGGAGAATGATGGGAACGTTGGACTGCGCTCGCACCTGTTGGCAGACCTCCAGGCCGAGGCTTTCAGATCCATCAAGACCCAGCAGCAGGAGATTGGGCCGCTTGAATGCACCTGGTACGGGGTCTTCACCATGTCTTCATGCTTGCGGGTGATTGATGAGAGCCGGCCGATACATATGATCGCGCTCACTCACGAGCATCGTGAGATGTGGCATCTCCATCGCTTTCGGATCCAGAGACTCCAGATCACGAAGCATCGTGCTCAGCTTCTTCCGCCTCTTCACCGTGTTCGACAATGTCGCCCTCTTTGAACAGGATATCCTGTAAGGCGACTCTCCACTTTGGCTTCTGGCGCACTAAGAATTCGAGGTCCATGCCAAAATGCTTGAACTCCTCCTGCTGAGCATTCGCCATGATAGCTCGGGCCTGGGCGTTTGGCTCCACAGCCAGACGCTGCTCATACCAACCGATGGCTTCGGCTTCTTCGGTGAGCGAAGCAATCATACGTGCAAAGGTGCAGATCTCCGGTGAGAGTTCGTTCGCCGGTTCGTGGTACTGATCAAATCCCATGGGGACGTTCCTTCCTTTCAGTTGCCTGACCGCGCGCACTCCTTGCAGCTTGCCTGAGCCGAAGGCTAGACGCGAAGCGTCGTTGGCAAGCTGGATTGGTTCAGCGGTAGGCGCGGCAGCGCCGTTGGCAACTGCCGTTCAATAATCGCCTACGGTCTGCGCGTATCGCTGACACGCCCGTCAAAGACGATACGAACGCTGATGCATAGAGCATACACAAAAATGTCAGGGTTTGCATGACCCTAAACAGGGACATGTTACGCCTTCTGCCTGTTCTCGGGCCTCGCGACCTCACGACCCAGGGTCGCCACAAGCGTCGCCAGCACGCCAACAATCAGTATGGCACCCAATCCTCCTCGCAGGGGCACCAATGCGCCCACTGAGTTGATCAAAGCGAGGATGACCATCGTGAGGACCGTGCCAAGCAGGATCACCAGGTCGCCGACGAAAAACTTGTAGACGGCCAGGATCACTTTCAAAATGACGTTCATACTCGAACCTCCTTCTCTTGAGAGAGCCTAGGTGCTTCTGATGCCGTCGTGGCCGATGCCACGCGAGGCTGTCGCTGCTTCAGAGCCGTAATCAGCAGGGCGGATACGACCAGGTAGAGGGCAGCCAGCAGGAGCAGGAATAGGTCGGAGAATGGCCAGTTGATGCCGAAACTCTCTCCGGCCCAGAATGTGCCAAAGGTCGTCAGCATGATGCCGACGATAAACTTCAAGGTGTTCTCAGGGATCCGCTGAAGAGGAGCCCGCACCAGCGCCCCGACCAGGATCACCAGCACACCAGCCGCCGCCGCCCCAATGGCGGCCATGCCAATGCCACCTGCACCGCCGCTGCCAAAGGAAATGATGATGAAAGCTACTTCGAGCCCTTCCAGCAGCACCGACTTGTAGGAGAGCAACACCCCGAACGGATCGAGGCGTGTCCCGACGGCTTCTCCTCGTGCGCGTGCCTGTGCCACATTGGCGGCATAGATGGCCTCCTCGTCATGCAGGAACTTGAGCCCGCTGTAGCGCTGAATCGCATTTTTGAGCCATTTGAGGCCAAACAACAAGAGCAAAAAGCCAATCACGAAGCGTAAGACCCCAATGGGGATCAAGGTAACTAAAGCCACCCCCAGAGTGGCAACGATCACCCCGAGCGTCGCGACAGCTGCCAACGCTCCCACAATCGCACTGCGCCAGTTGGCGGTGATCCCGGCCACCAGCACCAGCGTAAACGCTTCAACAAATTCCACCGATGCGGCGAGAAACGCCGCGATCACAATCGCCCATTGCATCTATTTTTCTCCTTTTCTCTCTACCGGGGGCCTTCATCAAGCCTAAATGCCCTCCGTTATAATGCTCCTGTTTCAAGCGAACTGGTCCGATAATTTCCCGGTAGCGACGAGCCAGCGCACAAATGCAAGGCGCTGGTATTCTGCAGAGGTTCGAGACAACTCTCATTCAGTTCGATCTCTACGCAGTTGACTCAACTGCTGTATTTCGTGCTCTGTGAAGCCTCCCCGGCGTAACGCTTCGAAGTCTTCCTTGTAGTTCATCTTCTTTTCATTCCATCGGTCGTTCATTTTCTCCTCCATTCTGCGTACATGGAACTGGACACTCAGTTCCTCTTCACCATAGGAGTCAGCATCGTGCTGGGGATGCGTGCTGTCATGCCTCAAATAAGCAATCTTGTCACGCTCCCCGCTTCGTTTCACCTCGTCCTCTCTGGGAATAGCATAAGCAGGAAGCGTCATGAAAGCGTGATGAGCAGCGTCATGAAGAGTGGCTGCAGGCTAGCTGGGACGGACCCATGCTGGATCGGTGCGCGAAAGCACTCGCGTCGTTACTGCGATAATCACCACGACGATGAGAGCGATCACGAGCGGGTAGACGATGGACACGTGAAAGATCAACAGACTCCCGACGAGGGCGCCCACAAACATCGCTGCCACTGCTATCAAGCGGCGGCCTGCTCTCGATCCGCTTCCGCCCGCGAGACGACTATCCGCAGAAATGCCGACGATGGTCAGGGTGAGGACGGTGGTCGTCAGGTCGGGCACCGCGAGCTTGCGAGCGGTGGCGTTCTGCAGTCCCATCGCGATGCCCAGCACGATGATGAGGCCATAGCTGTAGCCTGCTGGCGCCGGATTGCCGGACAGCACGGCCAGGACTACCGCAGCACTCAGCAAGAACGTTTGCAGCGCGGCGGTGACGCTGAGCAGACGCCCCCGATGCTGGCCCAGGCGCGACCCAAGGAGTCCTCCGCCGAAGGAGCCGAGCACAAAGGAGCCCAACGCCACCAGAGAGGCCAGAATCGAGAAGCCAGGTGCGCCAGCTAGCGCGAACGCCAGGAACACGACGTTGCCGGTCATGTTGGCGACGAAGACATGACCAAGAACCAGGTAGCTAAATGCGTCGACCAGGCCAGTGACCAGCGTCATGGCGACCAGCAGCGGGGGCAGCGGACCGTGCTTAACCTCACCACGCGGCACAAGCGTCTGGCGGACTTCACTAAAGAAGGTCTTCATCGAACGCATCCTCCTGCTCCTAGAGCATGAAAAACATATCATTCGCTAGCGCGGTGCGCAGCTCGGTCGCATCCGCCTGAGAGAGCGTGCGAACGCCCTTCAACTTTCTTTCTTCTTCAGTTTTTAGAGCCCACTATATCCGTTCTCTTCGTGGCCGTTTCCTCTGTTTTTACATCAACCGATGTGTTGGGAACATCAACTGATCCTTGAAGCAGTTTCACGGCGGATAACGCTGCTGCGAAGAGCATGGTGAAGATGCTGACCGTAGCCTCTGCCTCAGCGATGCTCCTGGTCTGCCAGACGATGCCGACGGCATCCGTGATCGCCGTATTTGTGCTCCCCACCAGGTAGTTCACCACAATTACCAGCCCGATCACCGCATACATCACGATGGCCTGAGCATAGTAGGACCTGGGGAGAGTCGGCTCCTCCCTCTCACGGCTCGCTTTGCGCAAACGCAGGTAGAGGGCAAACACCTGGAAGAAGACATACACCGTGAAGAACCACCCCAGGTAGTTCGTGAGCGGCACGCCAAAGTAGCCGCCGCCTTGCTCCCAGATCCAGAGATGCCGGATCGTTGAGTTGGTCGGATCCATGCCCAGATCCCAGGCTACCATCATGAAGGAAGCCATAAAGGGCACCGCAAACGTCGTGAACCAGCTTCCCTTTGGGCGGACATCACCGATCAGCACCGTCGCGAGCACCCAGGCGAGATAGCCGGTGCCAAAGTAGAAAGGGCCGATGGCCAGCGGCACCAGAAAGAGTTTGGGGCCAATGCCGCTGGTATAATAATAGTGACCAAAGGGAAAGCCGGTCAGAATGCTGGTGTTTTCCAGCAGATTACTGACGACGAGACACATGACGAGGAAGATGAGGATGCCGCTCCATTGGTAACGCACTGCCCCATGAAACAGTGCAAAGGCCAACGGCACCACAATGCTCACCACAATGAGAAGCGGTATGGGAATGTGGTTCGGAAAGACCGCATTCACCAGTGACAACACGACATTGATAACAACCAGCGTCCAAAGAAGAGGGGTGACGCCTTTTTTCATCTTACATCTCACTTTCTGATCTGAACACCGCTTGCAGGTAGGCTCAGATCATGGTTTTCAACGAGGGCATTTCCTCACTCAAAAGCCCACCCGGCAGGACTTCGGGCGACTCCTCAGGTGATGCGCTTCGTCCTCTCTGGGAAAAGCATAAGCGGGAAGCGTCATGAAAGCGTCATGGACAGCGTCATGGGGGTGGTTTGAAACGCCGGGGAGTGGCTCACGTGAGCAGGATGGCTCGCTCTCTCTTGTAGCGACAAGAGACAGGAGCAGACAGGCCTCGTGATGAGTCTGCAAGCACCAGATGTCTCAACGCATATAGTAGAGGCACCTTTTGCGGGTGCCCTCTTTTCTCGTGATTCGCCCGTATGCTGCACCAAGCGAATCACCGCCCGCTCGGCTCCGCCTGATCTTTGGAAACCGGGGAGGCCTCGCCCTGGACGTGCTGCAGCACGGGGTGAATCTGCGGCCCGGCCAGAAAGCGCGCACGCAGCGTCTCATCCTTGATGCCCTCTGCCAGTTCCTGGATGATCCTCGAAGCCTTCGCCCACGCCGTTTGCGCTTGTGCAGGCTCGCTCCCTGCCTCATACAACGTCCCCAACGCCGCCTGGCTCTGCCACTGTTCCCCTGGTAACCCGAGGTCTGCGGCCAGCCCTACTGCCTCGCGTAACTGGCCGATGGCTTGTTCGCGGTGTCCCTCCCACGCCGAAAGCACCGCCAACGACCGCAGGTAAGGAACGCGGAAGCGCGGGGAAAGCCCCAGACCTTCTCCCAGTCGTTGCACTTCTGCTCGCGCCTGGAGTTCATCTCCCCCACGCAGCAAGGCCTCCGTTTCATACTGCGGGGAGAAATCCAGCAGGATCATGGCCCTATCATAGCTCTCGCGGAGGGCCATGGCCTTCACGGCATACGTGTGGGCCTGTCCCCACTGCCCGGCTACGGCGTAGTTCATGCACAACTGCGACAAGATGACCACGCGCAATTGTGCGAGGTCTAACGTCTCAGTCATGGCTTCTGCCTTTTCCCACATGCTGCGCGCCTCTTCCCACTGCTGCAAGGCGTGATAGACGTTGCTCAGCCCATAGAGAAAGCCCTGGAAAATGAGCGTTGGAGGAAGGGTCCGCGCCAACGCTATGGCGGCTTGCATGAGCCCGAGCGCCTCTTCATAGGCTCCCGCGTCCAGCAATCCATACGTGAGGAATCGCATACTGCCGATTTGTACCCAGACGTTCTTGCTCTCTTTGGAGAGCGCGAGCGCCCTGCGGCCACTCCGTATGCTGGGTTGCACCTGCCCGGCATGCACTTGTGCCAGAGCCAGCAGTGCCCAGCACACGGCTTCTGACGCACGATTCGTCAAGGGTTGGGTGAGCGGAGCGCCAATGGCAAAGGAGGAAAGGGACAGCTCACGAGAAGCGCTCTGCTCGTTGCGAAGTCGCGCGTACAATTCCAGGGCTGCTTCCAGACAGTCGATGCCCTGTTGAAAGTCTCCTCCACGAATATGGATCCATCCCAGTGAGTAGAGACTTCTGGCTTCCAGTTCCTTGTCATTGCTTGCGCGTGCCAGGGAGAGCACCTGCTCTCCATGCGGTAAGCCCCTCGTTGGATCGTCCCACACGACGCCGATGATCTGGGCCCGGTTCCACTCCGTTTCCGCCAGCGCCTTCTGATCGGCACTGGTCTCTGCCATGCGCCAGGCGTCCTCCAGCAGCACTTGCACCCGTGGCTTGTCGTTCGAGTGTTGGACTACCAGGATCGCCAGGCGGTTGAGGGTCATACTGGCCAGCGCGGGCTGCTGGTGCTGCCGCGCATAAGTTAACAGCTCTTCATAGGCGTCCCGGGCCTGCTCCCAGTCGTTCTGGAAGACATAGGCCTGCCCCAGATGGACATAGAGGCGTTCGACCTCCGAGG
>WNFB01004641.1_pt1 | contig 12221 bp, 7 predicted proteins | sample 5400501 | NCBI WGS metagenome assembly WNFB01 (sample SAMN13153341, study PRJNA577476) | soil metagenome | isolation source: 200 cm saprolite under Douglas fir tree site 2 hole 1 | place: USA:California | collected 2015-04-18 | reverse complement strand
GGCGGTGGAGAGCAGTTCATCCAACCGCTGGGGAATCTCCCGGAGCGCCCGGCTCGCCGCCCAGCGGCGCAGGGGCGGCGCCACGGCGCGGTGGTCGGTCCCCGTGGCGTCGTCGGCAATCTTCGCCATCCCCACCTCGTCAGCCAGTTCCTTCAGCCACTCCGGGGTCCACCAGTCCGGCGACAGCCATGCCATTGCATAGCTGACGGTGACGTCGTCTTCCAGGAAGGACTCGGCCAGCTCGTCAAGGTCAGGGGGCGTCAAGAGCCCGGCGGCCTCGATGGCGGTGATCACCGTTGCCGTCGCCAGTTCCCATCGCCGGCAGGTGCAGAGCAGCAGGGCACAGAAGGCATCGGGGAAGGTTCCGGTCCCCCGCACCCTGGCAAGCAGGTTCGCAGCCTCGCCACCGCGTCGGCTTGACCCCCACCCGGCCGGCGATTGCAGCAGAAGCCGGCACAGATGGTCGGAGTCGGCAGCCGCCGACAGAGCCCGGAGGTGGCGATCCTCGTCATTGCCTTCCGACACGAGGACGCAAGATAGCGGCGGCCCTGGCGTGGTGCCAGGTTTCGGGAACCCGGGGCACCCATCCGGAGGTCACTCGGGCCCGGACGAGTGGCCAACGAACTTCGCGCTCTTTCCCGGGCCCGCGGGATGTGGAACCATCTTGCCCATGACAGCACCGTCCCGGGCTCTGCACGCTGGGCCCTCCTTCGTGGGGCAGCCATGGTGAGCGGGAGGAAGAACACCAAACACGACGCCGACGAGTTGCACGTCTGGCTGTCGGCCCAGCCCACGGATCGGCTTGTGGAGTTGATCTGGGACCAAGCCCAAGGCGACGACAGGTTCAGGGATCAGCTCTTGATGCAGGCGGCGAGACAGCAAGTCGGTGGCCTGAACCTCGCTCCCTTCATCGCGGCCATCGACCGGGCAACTGCCGTCAGCGACTTCGTCGACTACGCCGAGGCCTACTCCTACTCGAGCGGGATCCAGGAAGTGCTCACCAACCTCGAGCAACTGCTCAGGGATGGCCAGGCGGCCGCCGTCATCGAGCTTGCCGAGCACGCGCACCGGTCCGTGGAGGAGAACCTGGAGAGCGTGGACGACTCCGATGGGTATCTCGGCGGGCTGCTCGACCACATCGAGGAACTCCACCTTGCTGCCTGCCGGGAGGCCCGGCCGGACCCCGAGGACCTTGCCCACCGGCTGCTCGCGCTCGAAAAGGGCTCGGACTACGGCTTCTCCGGCGCAGCCCAGACCTACGCCCGAGTCCTGGGCAAGAAGGGCTTGGCCGCGTACCGCAGGTTGGCCGAAGAGGAGTGGGCCAAGATCCCCGCGCTCGGGCCAGGCGACCCATCGGGCGGGTCGGGAGAGCGTGGCACCATCACCCGCATCATGGAGGCCCTGGCGAGCGAATCCGGCGACGTGGAAGCCCAGGTGGCCATAACAAGCCGCGACCTTACGTCGCCGCGGTCGTTCCTTCAGATCGCAGAGTTCTACCGGGAGGCAGGCCGAGCCGACGACGCCCTCGCCTGGGCGGAGCGGGGAATGGCAGCCTTTCCCGCGGGCGAGCACTCGGGGCTTACCGCGTTCGTCGTGGACGCCTATCTGGATGGGGAACGCAGCCGTGAGGCAATGAAGCTGGCGTGGCAGGACTTCGCGCGTCTCCCCGGATTCGCTTCGTTCCAACAACTCAAGGCTCGCGCTGATCGCGCCGGGCAATGGGACAAATGGCGACCCAAGGCACGGATCTATCTGCGTAAGCATTCGACGCCGATGACCCAGGCCCCGCATGGAGGCGCCCGCTGGGCGCGGGGCTACTCCGAGCTTGTGCAGGCCCTCCTTTGGGAGAAGGAACCTGATCTGGCCTGGCGGGAGGCGCTCGCCGGAGGCTGTACAGACGAGGTATGGCTGCAGCTAGCGGCAAGCCGCGAGAAGGAACACCCCGAGGACGTGATCCCTGTCTATCAGCGTCTTGCCGAACTCCTCGTGCAGGAGAAGAACAACGACGCGTACCGCCGGGCTGCGGGAATCGTGAAGAGGCTCGGTGGCGTGATGGAAGGGCTTGGGAGGGGAGAGGAGTTCTCCGCCTATCTTGTTTCGCTCCGGAAGGCTCACCGGCCAAAGCGCAACTTCATGGCAGCCCTCTCCGCCGAGGGGCTGTAAGCCGTCGGGCGGCGGGCAGGCTTCGTGGCGTCCAGGCAGAGCCGGTCGAGTCGAATCCCGCGGAATTTGGAGAGGAAACAGGATGCGTGGTGGGACAGAGCGGTCGGCGGCAGGTCTCTTGTTCGCCGATGACTGGGCAGAGCTTTGGGGGGCGGACACCCCTCAGGCGATGTGGCAGGTGCTGGTCCAGGGAGGCCGGCATCGCACGCCGAACCACCCTGAAGCCATAGCCCTGCTGCGCAAGCATCACGGTGAGGGCCAGGATGGGGCGTTCGACTCCGCGCTACTCCTGTGTACCTACCGGCGCTGGGAGCGGTGCAGCGCTCGGGTGATCGCAGACATGGCAGCAAGCCGTCTCCTCGGTGAGAACGACCTCAACCGCCTTGCCGCTGCGTTCCTGTGCGAGGACAAGGTGATCTACGACTACCCGGCACGTTGGGTAGGGTCGAAATTGTTGGAGATCGACGTCGCAACCGGGCGGAGCAAGGTCATTCGCGTGCCGCCGGACACCCCACTGCGCTATGAGGCGCTCGTCCCACCCCCGCTGCGGCGCTGGGCCGCAGCCCGCATCCTGCGCCGCCAACCCGACCGCGTCGAAGCGGTGCTGGAACGGGCACACTCTCTCGACCCTCCCGCAGGGGCCGCAGTGGTTATGGGGATGCTCGACGCCATCGGTTCCCTGGCCCCTGAGGATGTTGGTGCCGTGCTCGAATACGGGTTGTCCTGGCCGCTCGGGAAGGTCCGACTGCAGGCGCTCAAGCTGCTTGCTGCACGTGAGGGACCGGAACCGGCCATCCGCCGGGCGGTGGTCGATCCCGACGCTGGCGTACGGGCCTGGCGCCCCGGGCCGCGGAAGACGGGCCGGTCGCGCGGCGTTGCGCCAACGGCTGCCGGCGAGCCGGCGAGCGAACTGAGTTGGCAGGAGGATCTCTTTTCAGGAGAGTGAGTGGCGACGCGCGCTGAGCCTCCCCCGATTCCCTGACGCATCGGCGAGAACTCCCGGTTATGCCTTCCACATCGCCACCTCAGCTTGACGAACTGGCCAAAGTTCTGGACCGTATGGGCCGCGCCCGCTCTCTCTCAGGGGACAGCTGAGCAGTATCGTGGGGAACTGGCCCCTCGACCGCCCGGCAGGGCCCCTCTGACCGGCAAAGTGCCAACACCAGCCTGGAGACGAGACGATAGGGCTGACGGACGCGCAACCAGCGGCGGGCGCTTCCATTCCTCCGGCGGTCCCTCTGGCTGGACGCTGCAATTGCTGGCCCCCGGGACCCGGGAAGCGGAACGGTCGACGGCCATGCCGTCCTGAGCCGGGCTCCGTGGGCGCCTTTGTGGCCCTGTTGACTAGCCTGCCGGATGAGGGTGCTGGGTACCGACGATTCCGGTGAGAAGGGCGCCAGCGGATTGGCCTCCCCTTCACCAGTCCAGCTCAAGTCCAGATGGCAACGGCCCATTCAAGAGGAAGTTCACCCGGCAACGCCACCTTGCACCGCGAACATCCTCCCCCCAACCAGGCTGAGGTCACCAACGTCTGTGTGACCACCGGGACCGCTTGTCCCGCTGCGGAGCGCGCACAGGGTCGCCGTTGCGAGGGTCTCTGGGCGGCTCGATCAGCTCACAACAGCCAGCGATAGAGAGGATGCGTTTTCGCGATGTTGCGAGATCGCCTGGCATCCGTGAAAATCGAATCCCATGAATGTGATTCTCGTCCGGCCGACCGTGGTAGCGCCAGCAGGCATGTGGAGGCCCTGCGGACAGGAGACACGTCACGGCCTCCACCGCTGCGTGAGTAGCAGGCTGGGATGAGCCCGGCCAGAGAACATCCGTTGGGTCTCGGCCCCTTCCTCCGCGCCCTGGAAACACGCCTCGCCGCCCTGCCCATCGCGTCGATTCGCGCCGGCGTCCTCTCATTCGCCGAGCAGCTACCCGCCGCCGAGCGAGCAGCGCTCCTTGCTCACTTTGAACCCACCTCAGAGACGGGTGGCGGCCATGGCGGCGATGCCCCCGGCAACGTACCTCCCGGTGAGGGCGCCCATCTGCTGGGCGACATCGACCGGTTCCTGGCGTCCCTGGGTGACAAAGACGACGTCGAGGGCTGGGGCTGGGATCAGGACATGGACGAGGAATGGGCCATCACCTGCGAATCCTGGCGCCCGGAGATGGAGGACCTCTTCGAGCAGGCCTCGGCTGCATTCGTAGCGGGCGACCTCACGTTGGCAGCCGCCGCTCTGGGAGCGCTGCTGCATGGCCTCCTGCTGGACGGGGAGTTTGGCGCCGACGCCGCCAGCAGCCCGGCCGCCGAAAGGTTGAGCACAGACCTGGCCGAGGCCAAGGCCCGGTACCTTGCCGCGCTCTACCAGACGACGCCACGGACGCGGCGGTCAGTCCGGCTGCGAGGCGAGCTGAGCGCGCTGCGCTGCATCGGCGGCGACATCTCCCTTCAGGTCATCCTGGACACAGTCCCCGTGCCGCCACGCGACCTCGACGCCTTCCTGCCCTCCTGGGTGGAGGAGCTTCGCCGGACGCCGGCGGATGAGCGCTTCGATGCGAAGGCTCGCCAGCTTCTCTCCGAGGCCGTCCGGCTCCAGCGCGGCGTGGATGGTTTGGAGGTGCTGGCCCTCGAGCTGGGCGCCGAACACCCGGAGCATCTCGAAGAGTGGATCGCAGCCCTGGTCCAGGATGGCCGCCGCGCGGCTGCCTGTGAAGCCGCTCGTCAGGCCCTCGAGTTGCTTCCTCCTCGGGGCCACGCCCGAGGCAGGATCTACGATGCGCTTGCCTGGTTGCGCAGCGAGTCGAAGGACCCATCCGGCGCGGTGGAGGGGCGACGCCAGGCGTGGCGAGCCTCCCCATCGCGCGATCGCCTCCTCGCCTTGGTGGCGGCAGCCCGGGTGTGGGGCGAGGAGGAGGAGATCGTTGCCGCCGAGGCCGCCCTTGTGGAGCGTGGCCTCCGGGCGCCCGAGCCGTCGGACAGGTTCCTTGGGAGCCCGCGCCAGGCGTGTGAGCTGCTGATGCTGGCGGGGCAGGTGGACCCCGCCGTCGAGGAGCTGCAAGGGCAGGGCCCGCTGGGCTGGTCCAGCCCGAACCACCCGGGCGCGGTCGTGGTGCCCTACCTCATCGTCGCAGGCAGCGTCGCGGCGGTGCCCCCGGAGGATCTCCTGCTCTCGGATGTCTTCGACATGATCAACCAGGCCGGCTGGAACGAAAACGTGCCGCACAAGGGTGCCTGGTTCCTCGGGGGTGAGCACCGCGACCACGCGCCGCTGTCAGAGGTCTCCCCGGACCCCACCGGGGGGCTGCTTCTGTCGGCGCTCCTGGGAGATCGACTGGACGCGCTGTCGCCACCTGCCGGCGACCGGGCGCGTTGGCTGCAGACGGGACGAGTCTTCGTCGAGCGCCGCGTCGATGCCGTTGTGAGCGGCAAGCATCGCAGCGCCTATCGAGGGGCGGCTCTGGTGGTAGCCGGGTGCGGGGAGGCGATCGAGTTGGCCGAGGGCAAAGGGCGGGGGTCGACCTTTGTGACAGGGATCCGGGATCGCTTCCCCCGCCACGCCGCCTTCCGGAGCGAACTCGATCGCCTTTCCCGGAGTTCAACGCTGTTGGAGAACCCACCCCGCTCGTCCCGGCGATGGTGAACCAAGACGTCCCCGGACACCTGCGACGACCCAAGGAGGATCGATGTGGCGAACAAGCTGACAAGCAGCCCTGTTGCCAAGCTGGCGGACCCGCTGCGCATTCCCAACGCCATGCGGAGCACGGTCGACCCGTTGCTGGAGGAGGATCGACGGGTCTGCGCCGCGCAGCTGGACAACGAGTACGCCCGTCTCAGCCGCAAGATGGCTGAGGCAGGCATCGAGTTATTGCCAGTGGCGGGTCGGGGCGCGAGGTTCCAGCCCCACGATGTTCAGAGCCGTGCCGCCTCCTGATCTCCCGCCATCACGATGAGGCCCGCGCCAACTGGTACGAGCCAATGCGACACCACCACATCTTGCCGTCCTGGGGGCACGCCCAAACGGCTCCCGTGAGCGTGCCTGTCGGCTCCAGGGCATGCCGGTGGAGCGGACACGCGGGGCGGGGACGGCCAAACTCCTCTTCGATGGTGTCTTGAATGGCGACGGCGATGTAGTACGGCAGTTGGTTGTCGGGGCGCGCTGCGTCAATCTCGATTGTGAGGTGCCTTTGGCCGTTCAGGTAGACCATGCCCCTCCACCAGTTCCCGGCAACGTCAGGATGGGAATTGTGAAAGATCCAGGGCCTGATCTGGTGCTCCATTTCTGAGGGCATCCACAGTGTCTCGACCAACCTTGAGCCCGAACCAACGCCCAGGTCGTCCAAAACCAGGTCCAGAGCTTTGCGGATATGACTGACTACGTCAGGGTGATCCTGCTCGGCTTGCCGGGCAAAATCGTGACCTATCTGCTCGCAATCCGCGTCGGAACGAGTCTTCGCGACGATCCGATCGCCAAATGCCGATTCCATGCCTCGCGGAGGTTGAATGCCCATGTCGCCTCCTAGCGGATGCCTACTCGGTAATGAGCCCAGAACGTGTGATCGGCAGGAGAACTGTGGAGGAGTCCAGAACCATTCATCATCCCGATCGTGTACGAGAAGTCCGCCGAAATGTCAATGGTGTCGCCCACTCGCAACCGATGGCTCGTCCAAAAGGCGTCTCCGTCGAACTGGAACCTCCCTATCGATGAATGGAAGAAATACGTTGCCGCTCATGCCGCTGGTAGTTGTTCAACTTCTTGCCTCTCGTGGTGACGGTGTAGTCGAAGGTCACCAAGTTGCCTCCCGCCTCCTGCACCCATTTTGGCGCGATCCGGAACCACCAGTCCAGCGAGTTGCTGGTGTAGCGGTATTGAACCCAGAAAGTTCCGATATATGAGGGGTTTGTCGAGCTAGGGCTGGCGCGTGAGAGGTTCAGGTAGACGAACGATGTGGAGGGCGGCGTGGGATTGACCTGGGCGTCGCGGCACCCGCTCCGAGACCCACGAGCCATGTTGCGAAGCCCAGGGCGGCGAATAGAGAAGTTGCTCGGCCTGCCCGGTGGCGATGGGGATGGGCTTTGACGACGTACCGACACATGGTATTCATTGCTTCCCCCTAAAAGGGATTGTGGAGATGGCTGCACGGACACCTGCGGGTGCGATTTTCACCAGTCCAACGATTGTGCTGCGGCCGGTACCAGCGGCATCGTTACGAACGATAACACATATCAACGTATGAGATCATCTAAACTTGTATAGCTAGCCGCGTCTCGGCGCTCGGAGCTTGACGCTTGGTACGCAAAGAAGTCAGCGCCTGACGGAGGCCAGGCTGAGCCACCCCAGGCGGCAAGTCCTTCCATGCGGGCTGGCCTTGGGGACGTCGGCCGGGAGTTCGTACTCGCCCTCGAATGATCCGCATCGGTTGGTAGCCAAGATTTACCGTCGGCCGTCGATCTTGGCGCGCTCCAGAGTCGGGCCGACAGCCCGGGGATGCCAAGCGTTGAACAACGGAAATCTCGGTGGTCGCGCCGGCCGAGCTCACCGTTGGCGTGCTCGTGGCCGACTAAGCTGATACCACCGAGCCGATCCCGTGTTGGCGTAGAACTACGACCGGGAGCAGATTCCCGGTGTGGACGTGATCGGAGCCCGGGCAGACAGATGCTCCTCCTGAAAGCAAGCCCACCCCACCAGATGAATCTCAGCGTGTACGGCAGTGCTCGCCAGCTGGAAGCCGAGCTGGCTCATAGGGTTTCTGGAAAGTCCTGCGATTCTCGCTGACCACAATGGTGGGAGCCGAAGGCCACGGGACGTTAGCGCATACCCCGAGCCCGCCACGAGCAGGTGGACCTGAACCGAGCGCCTGGTTCTCCCAGCTCATCGCATCCGCCGCGGCGAGGGAGCGGACGAGGGGACCCGTCAACGTCATTGAAGGGGCACGAGACGCTCAGGCCGACATCGCCGGCATGTCGAGCTCTTGGCGGAGAACGGCCAGATCGATGCCCGCCACGCCCAGCCTGGAACGGCGTGCGGCGTCATGTTCCATCTCACGCAAGAGGATCTCCAGGTCCTGGCGGACGTCGGGTCGGCGAGCGGCAGCCCGAGGTGTGAGCCCACCGAGCCGGGGGACCGGTTGGTCCACCCAGGCCTGTTCCCACGCTCGAACCGCCTCAGGAGCCAAACCTAGCCGGCCACCGGCTGCCTTCGGGCCTGCCTCCCCGCCCAACGTGGGAGCGCTCCCCCGTGACCCCCCGGTCGTGGCGGACTGGGTGAGCAGCTCCGCGGGATCGCTGCGCTCCGTCGACATCACCCTCGGGTCGGCGCCGAGGCCGGCAAGCGTGGTGACAAGGCGCTCTAGGCGCGCCTCCGAGTTCACCTGGGCCACCAGCATCGTCCCCTCCAGGCAGAGCTCGGCCTGGGTCACCCGGCGCGGACCGATCTGCTCGGCAAGCTCCTCACCGCGCTCGGCTGCCAAGGCCCGGGCCTGGGCCAGCAAGGGCTCTGCCTCCACCCGGGTCAGCTCCCTACCCTGCCAAACGAAGGCATCATCGTCGACCTGGACGAAGTCCGGGTGCCCGGCCAGCACGCCCGAGAGCCCAAGAGGATCGCCCACCTCGATGTGGGCTTTGACCAGCAGGAGTGGCTCGCCGTCGGCGTTCCGGAGCCTAACGGGCTGGGACCCAGCCCCCCTGAGCGTGGCTGCCATCAGCGGGAGGCCCGAACCGACGAGGTGGGCCACCAACGCGTCCCACTCACCGTCGCCCGAGCCGGGACCTGGGGGCACCGCAGTCGCCGGGCGCTTCCCGCTGTCACCACATACCTGGGCGCCGTCGCTCTCCTCGAAATATGCCTGAGCGACCTCGTGGACCATGCGGTCCATCGCTGCACCCTCTTTCGGGCTCATGGGAAGGATGACCCCGGCAGTGCGCCAGATACCGTCCACGACCAGGAGTTGGCTACCGAGCACCGACCACGGCGCCAGCGGTTTCAGATGCTCGGGAGGCACACTCACGTAGCGGCGGAACCCGGTGAGGTGATCGGTGAGCCAAACGCCCGGGTCGGCCTGCACCGTCGGGCACTGCCAAAGACCGTACCGGCCATACTGGAACCATTGACCGGCCCTCCGGGCAAGGGTGGTGGGAACCGACGGATCAGCGGCGAAGGTGGCCAGCGGATAGCCCTCCCCCTCATCGGACCAGCTCAGGTCCAGTGCGCAGAGGGCCCACTCAAGAGGGAATTCAGTCGGCACTCCACCTGCGGCGCCCACGGCCCCTTCCCCGAACCAGGCTGAGATCGCCATGGAGCGGGCCCGATCAAATCGGGCGCCGGCGAGATACCGGAAGGCGTGACTCCGAAGGCGGTAGAACGGCTCACGGTCCTCGAAGCGCCGGAGGGCCTGCCGCTCCCCGGCGAGGCAGCACACGCGGTAGGGCCTACCGCTCCCGCAGCCGCATCCGTCACTGGCCGGGTGGGCCTGGCGCCTGTGGGCCAGTTGAATGGCCTCCGCGTACAGGCCGTGCGTCGCATTGTCGGCCGGGTCCTCGGTGCACAGCGCCTCAAGGAGCGGGAGAGCCTTGGCAACCGCCCCCGACTGGATGAGTGCGGCCGCCCGGCGTGTGGCTGCCTCACGGGTGACCACTGCCGTGCCGGCGCCGGCTCCCGTGCCCTCGGGGTGCCCGCTGACGGCGCAGCCGCCGAGATCTCGCTTCCGCTTCCTGGCTCGCCTTCCCATGCTCTCCACCTCCTGACGTGCAGCCGGGTTCCCGACCATCCCTGCGCGCAACTCGATCCTGGGCCCGCCAACCCTTCAGACCGCAGTTTCCGGCCCTTTCTCACCCCGTGCCGCCCTCGGGCGGTCAGCGCGAGGGGAGTGGCTTCAGCAGCAGGTTGGGGCCCTCGTCTTCCTCGTCATCCACAGCGTCGCCGGTGGCCCGGGCCGAGGCCACCCGGGCGAGCTGGATGGCCAGCTCGGCCCCGGTCAGGTGGCAGGTGGCGTAGAGCCGGGCCCCCAATACCGCGTAGGGCTCCACCTTGCGCATGGAGGTCCGCCCCCTCGATGTCACGTAGGCAATCTCGACGACCGCCTCCTCGTTTGCGGCCCACTCCAGCAGGCGGCGGACATCGTCCGGGTTCGTGCAGGTTGGTCCCTGGGGTTCATCGCCAGCCGGCGCCCGCCCTGTGGCGCCAGCCATGGCTACCGCCGCCGGGCGAGGCTGGGTCATTTTCGGCACTGGCCCTTCCCGGGCGGCAGCGGCCGGCCCGCGGGATCCGTGCGCAAGGGCCTCGGCCAGAGCCTCCGCCTCGTTCGGAGCGAGGTCCGCCCACGAGGTCCCAGCGGGGCCGCTCCTCGTGGGCCTCACCAGGATCGGCGACACCGCCGGGGCCTTCGAGGCCGTCAGCGCCGCGCCCCCGGCCTCGGCCACCGGCAGGTAGCCCGCCGACCGGAGGGCCGCGAGGGCCTTGGCCGGATCGCCGCCGTCCAGGAGCGCCACCGTGGGCGCCACGAGCCGGGGGACGAAGGATGTGAGCCGGCGGTCGGCGATCACCCCCGCCAGCAGGGCAGGGTCATGGGAGCGGACGTACAGGCCCGCCTGCCCGACCACGAGGTGGCCGTGGCGGTTGGCGACCTCGTCGATCAGGTAGGCCACGTTCTGGGGAACGCCCCGCGGAGCATGCGCCACGAGCACTTCGGTGATCTGAGAGCCCTTCATGCCGGCGTCGAGGGCGCGGCGCAGGGAGGCTTCCGAGAGGCGGTACATGCGGGCCGGTGAGGATGCCTGCAGGTCGGCGAAGCGAGCGAGCGCGGCGCCCAGCGCGGGGACAGGGGGACCCAGGACGATGATGCTGAGATCGGCACCGACCGTGATCTCGCTCACCGCTGGCGCGAAGGCTGCAGTGGCCGGTCCTACTCGGTCGGTCCACCCAGGGCCGGCCACCGCCGAGCGGGCAGGCTCGAGCAGGGACATCAGGGGCGCAACCGCGAGGGTACCGAGCCAGCCGAGGGCCTGTGCCACCTGGCTCGTGAGCGTCCTCGCACAGTCTTCGCAGTGGATCAACAGCGGATGGCGCCAGAGCAACCTGCGTCCGAGCAGGTCCACGTCGGTCGTCGCCCCCGTGGGCAGCGCCGCCAGCTCCGACAGCAGGCTTCGTCGCAGCCGCACGAGGTACGCCCGGTGCTCCACCTTGTCGATATCGACCAGGCCCCCTAGGGTCTCCGCCCACAGCATGCCGCCCAGATAGGTCTCGAACAGCTCGGCCCACCGCAGCGCCGGCGGCTTGGCGGCCCATGCCGCGGCCGCCGGGGAGGGCACCACCCGCCGGCGATCGTCGTGCGCCAGCAACCGAGACTCAACGGCGAGGGCGTACAGGAAGGCCACGTAGCCCTCCGGCAGGCTGATCGCCTTCGCGGCTCTGCGCAGCTCCCGGACACCCAGACCCCCTTTTTGGAGGGAGGGCGACTCCGTCTGTGCCCACAGGTCCAGCAGGGCTTCGAGGTCGGCGACGCTCTTGCCGGGGTCCCCCACCACCGGTTGGGCAGCCAACGCCGCCGCCGCTACCGTCTTCGCTCTGGGCCCTGAAGCCCTGGCTGCAGCCACCCTCGGAGGTTGTGCCGGTGGCCAGGACTCGAACATCCTGCCGCCCCGCAGGGCGATCTCCACCTCGGCGGGAACAGCGACCGGAGTCCCGTCGAAGATGGTCCCGCTCTGGGTGACGAGCAGCCCACGGCTCTCGAGCCATTCCAGGGGAGAGAGAGCAGCCCCCTGACCGGTCCAATGCGACTGATGCCAACGTACGAGGCCACCACCTACCAGCTCGTCCCACCTCAGGACGCCGCCAACCTCCCTCGCCATGCCGACGATCTCCCGGGACCCGCTGGGGGCATCAGCAAGCAGGCCGGCAACCCGGTCCGGGTCGACAAGCGCGGCCGCGATCTCGGCGACCAAGCCCGCCCCCTTTGACGGCCGTGGCGCTGCCAGCCCGAGGTTGGCGGCGATCCCGGCCAGCAACGCCGGGCTGTGCGTGGCGAGCGCCCGGCGCACTGGCGGCCCCATCCCGGGCGGACGAGAGACCACA
>WNFB01005717.1_pt1 | contig 12222 bp, 10 predicted proteins | sample 5400501 | NCBI WGS metagenome assembly WNFB01 (sample SAMN13153341, study PRJNA577476) | soil metagenome | isolation source: 200 cm saprolite under Douglas fir tree site 2 hole 1 | place: USA:California | collected 2015-04-18 | reverse complement strand
CGAGCATGTGGTTCTTGGCCCACGAAATTCGCGAAAGCACGGTACGCGGCGTGAGTTGCTTGTCGTCCAGCCCGACCCGCCGCATAATGCCTTTTATGACCTGCTGCTGATCGGACTCGTCATAGATCACGAAATTCTTCGTCAGCCCGATGGGCTGTCCCGGCACGGCCGATGGAATTCGGAGCGCTTCGATATCTCGTCGCAGCACGCGCACGCAAAATGAATGAAACGTCGAGATCACCGGCTTCGCGACGCTCAACCGCCCCACCAGCTTTTCCACGCGCTCAGCCATCTCCGTCGCATCAGGTAGGCAATCCGGTAAGTGATGACGCGCGTCTTCCCGCTACCAGCGCCCGCCAGGATAAGCACGGGACCCTCTGCGGTCTCGACGGCTTCGCGTTGTTGAGGGTTTAAATCGTCCAGAAACGACAAAAAGAGTGCTCCGAATGCGCTGCTTGAATTTTACACGGCGAAGAAGGTAGCGCTGGTGCTTTGCCGGCTGTCGCGGAGGAGACCTTCCCTTCGCCAATCCGCGTTCGCAATGTCGCTACGGCTGTATAATTAAGAATTGCGCTCATGAAGAAAACGAGATCAGTATCCGCAGCGCCTGAACGCGGAGCCGCGCCTAGAATCCGCTCGACCACCGTCCTCTGCGTCCGCCGCAACGGAAGCGTCGTCATGGCCGGAGATGGCCAGGTCACGCTGGGCGAGTCCGTCATCAAGCATGGCGCCAAGAAGATTCGCCGCCTGTACCAGGAGAAAATCCTCGCCGGATTCGCTGGCTCCACCGCCGATGCTTTCTCTCTGTTCAGCCGCTTCGAGTCGAAGCTGGACCAATACCATGGCAACCTCGGACGAGCTGCCGTCGAACTCGCCAAGGAATGGCGTACCGACAAGTTCCTGCGGCATCTGGAAGCCCTATTGCTGGTCTCAGACAAGGAACAAACGTTCCTGCTGAGCGGCACTGGCGACGTAATCGAGCCCGACACGGGCATTGCCGCAATCGGCTCGGGCGGTCCATTTGCCCAAGCAGCCGCTCAGGCCCTGGCCGATCACACCCAGCTTCCGGCGCGGCAGATTGCCGAAGAAGCAATGAAGAGCGCGGCAGATTGCCGAAGAAGCAATGAAGATTGCAGGCCGCATGTGCATCTATACCAATGACAGGATTACGATTGAGGAGTTGTGAAACAGTTCTCAGTTCCCGGTTCTCAGTTCTCAGTTGGGAAACCGGCAGGTTCGGGTTTTACTGAGAACTGAGAACTGGGAACTGAGAACTCGTTATGGCAATTTATCTACCTGGAACCGCCGAAGAAGAACAAATCACTCTCGACGAGCTGACCCCGCGCGAGATCGTGTCCGAGCTCGACAAGTACGTTATCGGGCAGAATGCCGCCAAGCGCGCTGTCGCGATTGCCCTGCGCAACCGCATGCGCCGGCAGAAGCTCGCGCCCGAACTAGCCGAAGAAGTCATTCCCAAGAACATAATCATGATCGGCCCCACCGGCGTGGGCAAAACCGAGATTGCCCGCCGCCTGGCCAAGCTTGCGAATTCACCCTTCTTAAAAGTCGAAGCCTCGAAATTCACCGAAGTCGGTTATGTCGGACGCGATGTTGAATCGATGATCCGTGACCTGGTTGAGATCGCGATCGAAATGGTTCGTGAGGAGAAGTTGGAAGACGTGGCCGACAAAGCGGAGCTGAATGCCGAGGAGCGCTTGCTCGATATTCTCTTGCCGCCTACAACCCCGCGGCCTGCCGAAACTGGCGGCGGTTTGGTCCTTGAAGGCACGACCGGCGCGCCGGAATCGCACTCGCGCACACGCGAAAAGCTGCGCCAGCAGTTGCGTGAAGGCAAGCTCGACGACCGGCAGGTGGAAATCGAAACACGCGAGCGCAATTTCCCGTCGTTTGAAATCATCTCCAACCAGGGCGTCGAGGAGATGGACGTCAACATCAAGGACATGTTGCCCAACATCTTCGGTCAGCGCACCAAGAAGCGGAAGATGAAGGTCAATGAAGCCTTCGAGTACCTGATCCAGGAAGAAGAGCAACGCCTGATTGACATGGAGCAAGTCACGCGCACCGCTATCGGCCGAGTGGAGAATTCCGGCATCATCTTCCTCGACGAAATCGACAAGATCGCCGGCCGCGAGAGCGGCCACGGCCCTGACGTTTCACGCGAAGGCGTGCAACGAGACATTCTGCCTATTGTCGAAGGCACGACCGTCAACACGCGTTACGGGATGGTCCGTACCGACCACATTCTGTTCGTCGCCGCGGGCGCCTTCCACGTCTCGAAACCCAGCGACCTGATTCCCGAACTTCAAGGCCGCTTCCCGATCCGCGTGGAATTGCAGTCGCTCACCATGGAAGACTTCATTCGGATCCTCACCGAGCCGAAATCGTCTCTGACCAAGCAATACACCGCCCTGCTCGAAACCGAAGGCGTAAAGCTCGAGTTCACGCACGATGCGTTGGACGAAATCGCTCGCTTTGCGTTCCGCGTGAACGAAGGCACGGAGAACATCGGAGCCCGCCGCCTTCATACCATCATGGAGCGTGTGCTCGACGAGATCAGCTTCGACGCGCCGGAAAGAAAAGGGCAGCAGTTCACGGTCGACGCGGCATACGTGCAGAAGATGCTGAGCGAGATCGTGAAGGATCAGGATTTGTCGCGCTACATTTTGTAAAGATCTTAACCACAGGGGACGCAGAGTGCACGGGGGAAACCAGGAAGAATTCCCTCGTGTTCTCTGTGTCCTCGTGGTTAAGATTTTGATCTTCTCGCAGTCGAAACAACTTTCTGCTAGTCTTTCGCTTTCCCACACGAATTCATGACTTCTTTCGACCGCAACCGCCTGCAGTCCCTCATGCAACGAGAGCAGAGACGGTTCGTGAATGAGCGCCCGAAATCGAAAGCCCTTTTCGAGCGCGGTAAGAAGTCTCTGCTCTCGGGCGTGCCCATGAACTGGATGGTCAAGTGGGCCGGAGCGTTCCCACCTTTCGTCCGCGAGGCTCAGGGTGCGCACTTTTACGATGTAGACGGCCATCGTTACGTGGACTTCTGTCTGGGCGACACTGGCGCCATGACTGGCCATTCGCCCTCTGCCGCCGTGAAGGCTATCGAAGAGCAGGCCAGGCGTGGTATCACGCTGATGCTGCCGTCGGAAGATGCGGTTTTTGTGGCGGAAGAACTACAGAAGCGTTTCGGACTGGCGTACTGGCAGTTTGCTCTGACCGCGACCGACGCGAATCGCTTTTCCATTCGCCTCGCCCGCCAGATCACCGGCCGTCCGAAAATTCTAGTTTTCAACTGGTGCTATCACGGTTCGGTAGACGAAACCTTTATCACGCTCCAGGCCGACGGCACCGCCACAGCCCGCCGAGGCAACATCGGCCCTCCGGTCGATCCGTCGGTGACAACGCGCGTGGTTGAATTCAACGACGTACTTGGACTTGAGCAAGCGCTCGCACACGGCGATGTCGCCTGCGTGCTGGCCGAGCCTGCTCTGACCAACGTCGGGATCGTACATCCCATCCCGGGTTACCACCACGCACTCCGCGACCTGACGCGCAAGTATGGAACGCTGCTCATCATCGACGAGACGCATACGATATGCGCCGGTCCCGGCGGCTACACGCGTGCCGAGAACCTCGATCCCGACTTCCTGGTCTTCGGCAAACCAATCGGAGCGGGTGTCCCCGGCGCTGCCTACGGCTTCACGCAGCAAGTCGCCGACACGATCATGGAGCGTCACAGCCTCGAAGACTGCGACACCGGAGGAATCGGCGGAACGCTCGCCGGCAACGCACTGTCTCTCGCGGCTATGCGCGCCACTTTGTCCAAGGTTCTAACCAAAGAAGCGTTTGACCGTATGATCCCGATGGCCGAGCGCTGGACCGCCGGCGTGCAAAGAGTGATCGACGATTTCGGCATCCCGTGGCGTGTAACTCGTCTGGGCTGCCGCGCTGAATACCTCTTCGGCCCGAACGAACCCAAGAACGGTACCGAAGCGCACGACGCCATGGATTTCGAACTCGAGCGTTTCATGCACCTCTACGCCATGAACCGCGGCATTCTGCTGACGCCCTTCCACAACATGGCTCTGATGTCGCCCGCCACCACCCCCGAAGATGTGGACTGCCACAGCAAGATTTTTCGTGAAGCGGTGCGGGAATTGATGGGCTAGGCGGGTCATCCGCGATGCGGCACTGACTATTATCTTGATCGATTGGTAGAGACGCCGGCTTGCCGCGTCTCTACCGCTTCTTTTCGGTCGAGCCGCCGCCGTTACTCTACAGGGTCCGTTTGAACAATGGCACGGCCAGCGCCAGCGTTACCACCGCGAACATCGACAGGTACACAATGTCGGGGACAATCGCGACCAGCCCGCTTTCCTTCAGCAGCAGGGCTTTAAAGCCGTGTACTGCGTAAGTGAATGGGTCCACTTTGGCGATAGCCTGCAGCCAGGCCGGAAAGGCTTGAATCGGATAGATCGAGCCGCTCGGAAAAAAGAGCAGCGTATTCAGAATGCCAAAAACGGCGCGCGGTACCAGCGGGTCCTCGACTCGCACCATCATCAGGAACATCATGCCGTTGAAGGCCAGCGAAACACTTGCGATCAGCAACACGAGGCCAACCGCGGTGGAGAGACTGAAAATCGTTCCGACACCTGCGATCAGCGAACCGATCACAGTGATGACCGCTCCCGTCAAAACAGCCTTGATCGCGCCGGCGCCGGTCAATCCGAATACCAGTTCGGTTTTTGTAATCGGCGTGACCAGGTATCCCTCGTGGATTCCCCGCGCCTTGTCGTCGATGTACAACATCCCGCCGCCGATCATCACCGACACGAACATCGCCAGCGCAATCGAGCCCGGCAGCAGATACTTCATGTACTCAATGTAGGGATAGAGTTCCACGACATCGAGCGCAGTTTGCTGCAGCAATCGCGGTTCGATGTCGGGCTCATTCAGGGCGGCGGTAACCCCGGCGAGCTTCTCTTCCATGGTGGAGCTCATGAAGTTGTCGCTGTTGTCCACAATGAGCGCGATCCGGGGGCGATTTTTCTCATACACTCGCGCCGAGTACTGCGGCGGAATGATGACGGCGCCTTGGATCTTGCCGTTGCGGACATCTTCGCGCGCCTGCACTTCGTTGTCATACTCGACCGGCACGAACGTCCGCGAATTATTCCGCACGGAATCGAACGCTTCCTTGATCCGGATCGCCTGCGTGCCATGGTCCTCGTCGACAATGCCCAGCTTCGCGTCGCGAATCTTCCCGCCAAACGCGTTCCCCAGCACGATCAACTGCACGAGCGGAAAAATCATCGACACCATCATCAGTGCCGGCGAACGAAAGAACTTGCGCATTTCGCGCTCTATAATCGCCATCATCCGGTTCATGGCTGCATTCCCGGCCGCTGCGGCATCACGAATTGGTAGGCTTTCACGAGTTCGTCGCGCAACTGCCGCCCGGTGTAGTGGACGAACACGTCGTCCAGTGTGGTGTTCTGGACAGTGAGCGTGCGCACCGGCACGCCCGCGTCGACCGCCATTTCCACGAGCATGGTGGTCGTGCGAGAGCCGTTGGCGGTCAGCACTCTATACATGCCCGCTGCTTCATGCTGGACGGAAGTTACTTCCGGCAGCGCCCGCAGCCGTTGTTCCCAGTCGCCCGGCGGATTGTCAAACTGCACCTCGATTACATTCGATCCTGGTACGCTGGCCTTCAAAGCTTCGGGTGTATCGAGCGCGACCAGTTTGCCGTGATCCACGATCGCGATGCGGTTGCAAAGGCGATCGGCTTCGTCCATGTAGTGCGTGGTGATGAGCACCGTGAGTTTACGCTTCGACTTGATGTTGGTCAGCATCTCCCACACTGCCACGCGCGACACCGGATCGAGGCCGGTAGTGGGTTCATCGAGAAAGAAAATCTTCGGACTGTGGACCAGCCCGCGCGCAATCTCCAGCCGCCTGCGCATGCCGCCGGACAGTGTCTTGGTCTGCGCATGCCGCCATTTGGTCAGGTCGACAGTTTCCAGCAGCTCGTCGATCGCTTCTTTGCGCCTCTTCGAGGGAACGTCGTACAGCTTGGCATAAATATTCAGGTTCTCTTCCACGGTCAGGTCGAGATCGCTGGTCATCGCCTGCGGAATTACGCCGATGGCGCGACGCGCCTCGTCGGCTTCCTTGCTTACGTCGTGCCCGGCCACACGCGCCGATCCCGCGGTGATCGGGATCAGCGTCGTCATCATCCGGATCAACGTGGACTTGCCCGCGCCGTTCGGTCCCAGCAGGCCGAAGATCTCGCCTTCCTTCACCTCGAACGAAACGTCGTCCACGGCGGTGAAGTCACCGTATTTCTTCACAATGCGCGAGACCTCGATCGCGTTCGGGGCATCGGCCGGAATTTCACTCTTTCCGTTGAATTCCGAAACCGGAAGCGGAGCGTCGTTTATCTTGCTCATTTCCGGGCTCATGGCTTCCCCGCTGCTTGCGCGTTCTTCGGGGCCGCCATGCCTTTCAGCTGTTCCGGTGAAACTAGCACCTCCGCAGTCATGCCGGGCACATATGCGCCCTTGGGATTATCGAGGCGCACCTTCAGCACGATGGTGCGGATATCGCGCTTGCGGCGTCCCACATCGCGCTGGGTGGCGAAATCCGCTTCGGCCGCCTTGAAGAACACCTTGCCTTGAGTGACCGTGCCACCCGGGAGACGGACCCGGAGCGTGTCTCCTAGCCCAATGTGGTCGGCGTCCGTCTCCGGAATGGCCACGCGCACCCAAGTGTCGCTGAGATCCACTACGGTAACGATCGCCTGACCAGCCATCAGAACTTCGCCTTCGCGGGCGGCACGCACGAGCACCGTCCCTGTAACCGGGGCGTAGATTTTCGTGTAACCCAGTCGCACCTCCGCTTCCTTCAACTGTGCCTGGGCATTGGCGAGTTGCGCCTGCGTGGAAGCGACTGTACTCTGCGCCGCGCCCGCCTGGTTTGTGCGTGCCATCGCTGAATCGAGGTCGGCTTGCGCCGCTCGAACCTGATCCTTCAGCGCCTGCACGCTCGCCTGCTGCGCCTTCAGATTCTGCTCGGCCTGCACCTTCTCCATCTCCGAGGCGACCCCTGCTTGCGCCAGTCCGATAATCCGCCGGCTGTCGCTCTCCACCCGCGCCAGCGTAGCTTCCGACTGCGCCAGTTGTGACCGCGACGCTTGCAGGCGCGCCTGCGCATTCGCCACATCGCTCGAGGTCGAGCCCTTTGTAGAACGCTGCGTGTATTGACTCTCGCTGACCTTGGATCGCAAACTGGAGATGGTAGCTGCCGCCGCCCGTTCCTGAGCTTCGAGTTCCGAAGGATCGAGTGCGGCGATCAGGTCTCCCTGCTTCACGGGCGTACCTTCCTCGACCAGCAGTTTCGCGATGCGGCCGCCGATTTGCGGGCTCACCACGATCTGATTCGCGTCCACCGTGCCGACCAGCACCAGATCCTTTCCTCCCGGCGTTGAGAAAACGTAGTAAAGAGCGGCGATTAGCACAATCACGCCGAGCAGGATCAGAAACTTGTTGCGAACGCTCATGAACGGCCTCCGGGCGCCGACCTCGGACGCGTGAACAGCGCAGCCGAGATGAAGTCGAGAACGAACGCCCTCCGCTCGGCAATGTGCTCCGGCGCAAGCGGATCGATCTTCATGAGGGTCTTGATGACTGGCGCCGCGCTGAAGTAGAAGATGATGATCGCGACCATGGAAGGGATGAACTGCCTGGGATCGATAGGCCGAAATTCCTCCGCTGCGATTCCCTCCCGCAATACCTCACCGAGCTTCTGATAAATGGGCTGGAAGTAGCTCTTCGCGACGCGCTTCATCTGGCCGACGCGGTCGGTGCCGGTGCGAATCCATTCGCCCTGCACCACTCGCGGAAAGCACGGATTGGCAGCGATGTAATCGAAATAAGCTCCCAGATAGTTGAGCACTTTCTGGCGTGGAGGCAGAGCGGTCTCAAGGACCGGTACAACCGTGTCGCGCAGGCCGCTGAAGACCTGGTCGAGCACGGCTTCATAAATCGCTTCCTTGTCTTTGAAGTAGTAGTAAAGCAGAGCCTTGTTGACGCGGGCGGCGCGGGCGATCGCATCGGTACGGGCTCCCGCAATTCCATGCTCCGCGAATTCGTTAACGGCAGCTTTAAGGATGGCGGCGCGACTCTCTTCGGGCTTTCCCCGGGTGCCAAGGCGGGCGTGAGTGGAGGGCTTCATACCTAATTAACCAGTTAGTTAGATAATAGACCGCCCCCGCCCCCCGGTCAAGCGTCGTGGTCGGAACCCGGCACCGGTTTCTTGGCCTGCTAATCCGGCCGCTGCAAATTGCCGATGATAATTACGGGTGCCTCTTGAGTGCTGCCAGAAGTTCGCCGTCCGATGACCGTACTCCCCACTCGCAACTCCCTTCGGGAGAAGCGGATAACGCGGCGCCCTTTGGCCGTAGCGATACCGGCCGCTCGCCGTGGCGATCTCACCTCAGTCTGATCGGTGTTACCGCGCTGACCACCGGAGGTTTGATTCTTGCGATCGTGGCCCTTAAGACGAAGGGCGGGATTATTGCTGCGGTCCTGCTCTCGACTTTCGCGATCCTCATGTATTTTCTCCGTTTTGGTTTCCAACAACAAAGGGGCCTGGCTTTGACAGAACGGCTGCTGGCCCAGAAGAACGAGGATCGCTTCCGCACGCTGACCGAGAAATCGGCTGATGTCATTATGATCATCAGCCCACAGGGAATGATCGCCTACATCAGTCCGTCGGTACACTCGGTATTGGGCTGGAGCGATCAGGAGGTCGTCGGAACGCGGCTCTTCGAACACATTCATCCCGACGATGTACCGCTGGTCCAGGCTGCGTTCAGGGCGGTGGTGGCAGCCGGAGAGTCGCCCACTATTGAATTCCGGCTACACCATTCTGATGGCAGCTGGCCGGATTTCGAGTGCAGCACCCGCAATCTGATCCATGACGCCACCATTAAGGGTTTGCTGTTGAATGCCCGCGACGTCACGCAACGAAAGACAGCGGAAGACCTGGTTGTTTTTAATACCGCCCATGATTCCCTCACCCAATTACCTAACCGTGCCCTTTTCATGGATCGCGTGCAAACAGTAGTGGAGCGCAAGAAACGGCGGCCGGGCCCGCCGGCGGCAGTGCTCTTCATCGACGTTGACAACCTTAAGGTACTCAACGACAGCTTAGGGCACGACGCGGGCGATCTGCTCCTCGGCGAATTCGGGAAGCGCCTGAAAGCCTGCGTGCGTGGCGAGGACACGGTGGCGCGCCCGCTGGAAGTTCGCCTGCAGGAGCCTGATATGGGGACAGTGGCCCGGCTCGGCGGCGATGAATTTACTATCCTGCTCGAGGAAGTAACGGACCCGAGCGATGCTATTCGCGTGGCCCAACGCGTTCAGGCCCTGATGGCGGAGCCGTTTGTAATACGCGGACAGGAAGTCTTCAAGAGCGCGTCGATTGGAATCGCGTTTACGGACGGTGAAACCAGCGCCCGGAGTGTCATGGCGAATGCTGACATCGCAATGTATCGCGCGAAGTCCAACGGCAAGTCCCGCTGCGAAGTTTTCGATGACCTGATGCGATCGCAGATTACCGAGCGCATGGAACTCGAGATGGCCCTCCGTCAGGCCCTGGACGGCGATCAGTTCCGGCTTCAGTATCAACCGATAGTTTCGCTGACGACAGGTCACGTCGCGGGTCTTGAAGCACTCGTGCGCTGGGAAAGGCCCGGGGCAGGATTGGTTCCCCCCGGCGAGTTCATCGCCGTCGCCGAAGAAATTGGACTCATCGTGCAGCTTGGACAATGGGTACTGCTGGAGGCCTGCCGCCAAGCGGCCAAGTGGGAACGAGACGGTTTAGGGCCCTACGTCAGTGTCAATGTGAGCGCGCGGCAATTCGCGTACCCCGGGTTTGTGGATCATGTCAGAGACGCTCTTCGCGCAAGCGGGATCGACCCGCATCGCCTGAAGGTGGAACTCACCGAGGGCACCACTATGGAAGATCCGGAGCGAGCCGTGGATCTGATGTTGCAGCTAGCGGAACTCGGTGTCACGCTCAGCATCGATGATTTTGGTACCGGTTATTCTTCGCTCAGCGTCCTCCGCCGCTTCCCAGTCAAGACACTAAAGATCGATCGCTCCTTTGTTGCGACCATTCACACGAACAGCCAAGTGGCTGCCATCGTGACCACCATCTGCAGCCTGGCGCGCATTCTCTGCATGGAGGTCGTAGCCGAGGGAGTGGAGAATCTGGGGCAGCTGGAGAAGCTCAAGTCCGCCTCTTGCGATTGCGCGCAGGGCTACCTATTCTCGAAGCCCCTTTCCGCTGACGTGGTTCCCGGCGTGCTCGCAACCAACCTGCTGACAGGGCTGGAAGCGGGTTCTCACCTGGTAGTCGGCGCGGGCCGCTAAGTGAGCGGCTCCCTCTGCGCGGTCGTCCCGCCCGCGATCGAAGGTACCAGCAGCACTTCGTCGCCGTCCCGGAACGCATAGGTGTTTCCGCCGAGAAAGCGGATGTCCTCTTCGTTCACGTACACATTCAGGAAGCGCCGCGTCTGCCCGGCCTCATCGCGCAGGTGCGGCTTCAGGTCCGGAAACTGAGTGTCGAGCACGGAGAATAATTCCGGCAAGTTCGAAGCGGCACAAGTAAGGCGCGGCGTGCCGGCCGTGAGCCGCCGCAGTGCGGTTGGAATCTGGACAGTGATACTCATTTAAACCTCCACAGGTAGCGCCGGCTTCTCGCCGGTAAAAGTCGCAATACCACTCAGTTTGTTTTCGAGGAGCGCTTCAAATTCCCGCAGCTTGGGCGCAATCGGCGCCTCGGTTTCGTACTGGCCGGCGAGCACGTCGGTCGTCTTGAGACCGTTGCCGGTAATGCAAAGCACGGTCGTCTCCTCGGGCAAAATCCGATCCTGCCGGATCAGCTTGCGCGCCGTCCCGACCGTGACGCCGCCCGCCGTCTCGGTGAAGATGCCTTCGCTTTCAGCCAGCAGTTTGATTGAAGCGACAAGCTCGGCGTCCGAAACATCCTCCGACCATCCCCCACTCGACGTAATGGCCTTCACCGCATAGTGTCCGTCGGCGGGATTGCCAATCGCGAGCGATCGCGCAATGGTCGCCGGCCGCTGCGGTTCGATCTCTATGCTGTACTGCTTGACTGCAGTAGAGATCGGCGAGCAGCCAGTCGCCTGCGCACCAAAGAACTTGACCAGCTTCGGCTCGACCAGGCCGAGTTGAATCAGTTCATCAAACGCCTTCTTGATCTTGGTGATCAGCGATCCCCCAGCCATGGGCACGACGATGTTGTCCGGCAGCCGCCAGCCCAACTGCTCGGCGATTTCGAAGCCCACCGTCTTCGAGCCCTCGGCATAGTACGGACGCAGATTCACATTGACGAATCCCCAGCGATGCTCGTCGGCAATCTGCGAGCAGAGCCGATTCACCTGGTCGTAATTGCCGTTGATCCGCACCAGCTGCGCTCCGAAAACCTGTGTGCCGAGAACCTTGGCCGGCTCCAGATCGGACGGAATGAAAATCCATGCCTTGAAACCTTCACGCGCCGCCTGGGCAGCAACCGCGTTGGCCAGGTTGCCAGTCGAAGAGCACGCAACCGTATCGAAACCAAAGTGGCGAGCATTGGCGAGTGCGACCGCCACCACTCGATCCTTGAAGCTCAAAGTTGGCAGGCAGACCGCGTCATTTTTGAGATAAAGGTTAGACGAACCAATCTTCCGCCCAAGTTGCGGCGCCCTCAGAAGAGGCGTGTATCCCGTGGGCAGCGAAGGCCGGCATCCATCCGGCAAGGGCAGCAGCTCGCGATAGCGCCAGAGGTTTGGCGCGCGCGAAGCGAAGAGCTCGCGCGAAACGAGCGGCCGGATCGAGTCGTAATCGTAGGTGACTTCCAACGGGGAGAAGCAATCTTCACAGATACTGCGCGGCTGATTGCCAAAGGTCTTGCCGCATTCGCGGCAGCGAAGATGGTAAGTGCTCGTCGACATTCCGCAACTGCCTTCTGTGACTGCGGGACGAGCCGGAGAAAAAATCCCCAGTTACGACAAAACCCCTTTTCCGGATAGGAAAAGAGGCTCGGGAAATGCGAACAATTTCGCTAATCCCAAATCTCATGGTCCCCGTTGCCGGGCGAGAGTTGGCACCTGTCAAGCGGGATATATGA
>WNFB01004640.1_pt1 | contig 12223 bp, 5 predicted proteins | sample 5400501 | NCBI WGS metagenome assembly WNFB01 (sample SAMN13153341, study PRJNA577476) | soil metagenome | isolation source: 200 cm saprolite under Douglas fir tree site 2 hole 1 | place: USA:California | collected 2015-04-18 | reverse complement strand
GATCGTGTCGCCGGCTGGGGTCGCATAGCTCCCGTAGTAGGGCAACAGGTCCGCCATTGTCGCGAGGTTGGGCGTGGGCGCTGCGGGCGTTTGTCGAGCGGTTTGGGACGGGCTTCCCAGGCCGCATCCAGCAAGACTCACCGCGATCGCGGCAGCAGCGGCCAGTCGCATGGTCTCGAGCCGCAGACTACCACGGATTCGTGGTAATTGCCACGGATCCGTGACAAGGCGATACAGTCTTCATCAGTTGCGCGCGGACATCTCGCTTCTCTTCAACTTCTTCGTGACAGGCCAGCGCATTCGACGCCTGTTGGGTGAAGCGATGGCCCCGTCCGGGATGAAGCCGGACGAGTACGCCGTCTACAGCCTGCTGTTTGAAAGGGCTCCCCTGACGGCGACTGAGATGTCAGATTTCCTGGGTATGCCGCTGAGCACCGTGCTCGATTACTTGAAGGCGATGACCGATGCGGGCCACCTGTCTCGCCTCCGTCACCCGGACGACGGAAGGGCCGTGCAGCTGAGGCTGAGCGCGAGAGGGATGGCGGCCTTCCGCCGAGCCCACGACTACTTCGAAGTGGTGCACCGGCAGTTCGTAAGCTCACTCGCTCTTCCGGTGGAGCGCGTCAAGCTCGCCCTGGAGGCGATGGATGACGCTGCCCAGAACCTGAGTCGATTGTCCGGAGCGCGCTCGCGATAACGATCAGCGGCTGAGCGCGCTCCCGACCTCAGCCTTGACATTCCGTCCCTGGCGACCTCCAGCGGGCCGAGCATGTCAGGTCGGTGAAGGCCGAATCTCGTCGATCATCATCATCTTCGCCGATGGGCGTGTGCTCCGCAATGTCAGTTAGGGGCTGCGCCCAGATCGCTGATAAGCACGCCCAGCTGCCGCAGCCCCTCGACCAGGCGTTTGATGTCGCTGCGCCGGAATTCTGCCCGGCTGGCGAAGACCATGCTTGCCTCGAAGACCAGGCGCGCGCCAGACGGAAACACCTCGACCTTCTGCAGGCTAGACACGGGTTGGTCACCTTTCACGGGCGGTTGCCGGAACGACCAGCGGATTCGGTCGCCCCTGACCTCAACGACGTTGCGACGGGAGATCGCCTCCGCGACAAAGATCGTGCCCACGGCGACGCCCATGAGGATCAGCCACAACGTCAGCGCCGCAGGACGGGCCCAGATCCGGGAGAGAACAGCCGCGATTGCCCCCAGGACGCCGACCAAGGCCAGCGTCCCAGGGAGGCCGTAGCCGCCCATGTAACTGCCATGGATCACGAGGGGCCGCTCCATCTGTCCTCCAGCCTAACGTTGGGGCTTCGCGGTTCCCATCACTTGCACGGCGGCGAGGGCGGATCTCCCAGGCCCTGGATCGATCCGACGCCACCACCTAAAATGGCGGCGCCGATGGCATAGGCCGCGGCGACGCGGCCGGATGCGTTCACGCTCAGGTTGCCGGCGACGCCACCAGCTGTACCACCGATCGCGCCCCAGACGCCGGCGGCCACGGCGTGCCCCCAATCGACCTGCTGCCCACAGATCGCCTGGTTGAAAGCGTCAAGCGCGAACGCGAAGAGGAAGCCGACCAGAGCCGAGAAAGCGATGTAGCCCGCCTGTCCACGCAGAAGACTGGCGGCGGCATCTGGAAAGAGATCCGGATAGTTGCTCAGCGGCGACCGGCCGCGGCCGGCCCCGGGGAAAAATGCGCCGAGCGCGCAGGACAGCCCGGCGTCCACGATCGTGGTCTTGGCGCTGAAGGCACTCGGCTTGACCAGCTTCAGGATTGCGCTGGTGATGGCGACGGTGAGCGCACCGGTGATGCATCCCAACACTCGATCGCTCAGATCGAGATCGAACTGGAGGATCCGCGCGTACTCGAAGCCGACAGCGCCCGTCGGATCGCTGAAGTTGATTGGGTCGCCGCCTACATAGGTGTAGGGATTGAGAGCGGATATGGGATCGCGGGAGAGGAAGCCACCGTTCTGCGGGTCGTAGTAGCGAGCGTTGGCGTAGTAGGCGCCGGCCGTTGTGTCGTACTGCAGGGAGGTGAACGTGAACGGGTTGCTGACGGACCCCGAGCTTGCGCCCGGAACGCCGAAGGCCGAGTAGCTGTAGCGCTGGGCAACAGCGCCGGACCCGTCCACGAGCCCGCTTACCGTGCCTTGCTGATCCTGGAGGTAGAAATACTTGTCGCCGCCCTGCACGACGTCCAGCGGCGCGCCGCTGCCCGAGATGGGTGTGAACGCCGACTGCAGCGCTCCGTTCGCGTACTGCGCCAGGACCTGGCTTCCGGAGTAGACGAAAGCCTGCGTTGTCGTGCCGTCGCTCGCGGAGATCCGACGGCCGAGCGCGTCATAGCCGAAGGTGACCGATCTGCCACCCGGCCCGGCGACCGACGTCAAATGGTGGTTCGCATCCCACGCATAGGAAGTGGTGCCGGCCGCGGACGTCACAGACGTGCGCTGGCCCGCCGCGTCGTAGGTGAACGTCGCCGAAGGGCTCGAAACGAGCTGGTCGTCGGAGCTGTACGAGTAAGAGCCTGGTGCGCCCGACCACGAGGTTCGGTTATTGCGTGTGTCGTAGGTGAATGACTCGGCCGGCAGCGTGGGGTCGCTGTGCTGAACGCCGATGAGACGGCCGGTGGCGTCGGAGGTGAACGTGGCGGTGTCGCCGTTCTGGGTCCGCGATGCGATCGAGCCCGAGGCGGTATAGGTATAGGCGAGCGAGTCGACCGTGGCTCCGCCCGCTGTCGTGGTCCGTCCGGTGAAATGGCCGGCCGCATCGTACGTGTAGGAGTCGGTCGCGCCATTCGGGCGGGCCAGGCTGACCAGCTGTGAGGCGCTGTCGTAAGCGAAGGTCGAGGTGCCGGTCGCGTCGGTGATAGAGGTCAGCCGGCCGTCGACGTCGTATGCCCGCCTGATCGTGCCCTGCGGCCCGGTGATGCTTGTCAAGCGTCCGGCGGCGTCGTACGTGTCGCTGACGGTGGTCGTTGGCAGACCCGGCCCGGACTCGGTCTGGCTCGTGGCGCGGTCCGCGACGTCGTAGGTGAACCTGACGGCGGCTGTCGAGTTGACCGCCGACGTCAGGTGGCCGGCGCCGTCGTACGAGTAGGTCTGCGTCAGGCCGCCTGCGGCTTGCGAGACCAGGCGGTTGTCGGCGTCGTACGTGTACGTGGTCGTCACGCCAAGGGCGTCGGTGCTCGAGACCCGGAGTCCGGCGGCGTCGTAAGTCCACGTCGCGGTCTGGCCGGAGGCGTTTCGCGTCGAGATGATGCGACCGAAGAGGTCGTAGGTCGCGGTCTGCGAGTTGCCGAGCGCATCTTTGACCGAGGTCATGTCGCCCAGCCCGTCGTACGCATAGGTGACTGTCACGCCCGCCGGCCCGGACACCGAGAGCATCCGCCCGGACGCGTCGTACGTCATCTGGGCGGTCGCGCCCAGCGGGTTGGTCAACGAGGTCAGGTAGCCGGTCGCCGAATAAGCGAGCGAGGTCGTCCCGTTCTTGTTCGACACCACCGAGACGGGGTGGCCGCCGGCGTCGTACGAGTAAGTGGCCGTGCTCCCGTCGACGCTGGACTGGCCGGTGAGACGGCCGGCGGCGTCGTACGCCAGTGTCGTTTCCACCACGCCGTCCGGCCTGGTGACCTGGCGGAGGTGGCCGTTGGTGTCGTACGCATACTGCGTAACGTTGGCGACCGCGTCTGTGCTGCTCAGCGCGTCACCCGCGCTGTCGTAGACAAGGCTGGTCGTGCCGCCCAGCGGATCGGTCGCCGTCAGCACATGGCCGAGCGTGTCGTAGGTGAAGGTGTACACCTGGCTCGTCCTGTCGTGGAGGCGGGTCTCCTGGATGAGGTCGCCAGGCGCGTCAAAAGCGTCGATCGTAGTCAGCCCGCCGGCGGCGTCGACGATCGTTTGGGTCATCGCCCCCGCGTCGTTGCTGAGCTGCGTCGTGTGGCCGGTCGCGTCCGTGATAGCGACAAGCCTCCCCTGCGTGTCATAGGTGTTCGTGAAGGTGGCAGACCCACCGGTAGTCCCGAGCAGGAGGTGGTTGCTGTCGTAGCTGTAGGTGCTCAGTCCGCCGGCGGCGTTGGTATACGAGGCGAGGTCGCCTGCGCTCGAGTACAGATAGGAGAGGTTCTCCCCAGAGGGACCGCTGACGCCGGTGATCCGGCCCGCTGCGTCGCGCGCGAACGTCAACGAGCTTCCGGTCGACGAATGCACGCCGCTCGAGTCGACCGTCAGCGTGTTGCCGGACGGGTCCTTTTCCGAAACCAGTCCGCGGCTCGCGTCGAGGGTGAGGACACGGCCTTCGCGCGTGGTGAGGATGAACTGCGTCGGGTTGTAGATGGTGCCGGCCGAGCCGTAGAGGTTGCCGTCGAAGCCGTTCGTGAGCCCCTGGTCGGACGCATTCGCCACCGCCAGCTTCGACGTGACCCCGGGCCGCGCCGTGAAGGCGGCGGTGGTGCTCGCGAAGTCGATCAGGGTGAGGCCGGTGTTCGGCGGGGTCAGGTCGAAGGCTTCCTGGTGGCCGTCGGGATAGGTGACGGTCACGTAGTGCGGCGCCGCGCTCTTGAAGGCCCAGTTGCAGATGATGAAGCAGCTGGTCTGGTACTCGGTCCAGCCGCCGGCGCCGAGGGGCCGGTTCACCGAGACCCTGAAGTTGGCCAGGTCCAGGTGCCAGCCGAAGCCGAAGTCGCCCGACCTGGTGTCCGTGCTGTCGTAGATGCGGTTGACCTCCATCTGGAATCCGCTCACGGGCACCGTCAGGTCGCGGTAGCTGCTCACTGACCGGCCGAGCTTGAGGCTCCCGGCCACAAGGACCGAGCTCAGTAGTTCCTGCGTGGCGCCCGCGTCGGTGGTCGCCGAGATCGTGATGGTGTATGTGTCGTTGGCAAGGAGCGTCGGGTCGAGCGTCGCCAGCGGCAAAGTCGGCGTACCTGCCCCCGTCGCGAGCGTAATCGGGGCGCCTCCCGCCAGTGCCTGCGCGGTCACCGACCAGGAGCTGATGCTGTGGCCGGCCGGCGGCGTGATGGTGGCCTGAATCGGGATCGGGCTGTAGACGACCGTCCCGTCTGGCGGGGATGGTTGGGTGATCGAAGGCGACGCCTGCGCGGGTGAGCCGCCTGCGCCACCGCCCGCGCCGGCTCCGGCGATGATCAGCCGCGTGACCGCCGAGGTGGTCCCGCCTCCACTCGAGGTGGCCGAGATCGTGATGGCGTAGGTCCCAGGGGGCTGGCCGGCGGGATCGAAGGTGGCCAGCGGCGTGGGTGGAGCGCCGCTACCCGAGGCGAGCGTCGTGACGGTTCCGCCCGGCAACAGCTGCGTGGTGACATTCCACAGAGCTATCGAAAAGCCGGCCGGCGCGGAGACGACCGCCGAGATCGATGTTCTTGCGGAGACCGGGGTCTGGTCGGCCGGGGAGATGCTGAAGATCGTCGGTGCGCCCTCTCCAGTGGTGGTTGGAAGAGGCGCGGGCAACGCGATCGTCCAGATCGTGCTGACGGTGTTGCTGACCTGGAGGGCCCCGCCCTGGATCGCGGTGGCTGTGATTGCGTCGGCGCCGGCGTTGGTCCCCGTGTAGCTGAACGAGGCGGCGCCGGAGGAGTCGGTCGTAGACGTGAGCTGTTGCGGATTCGCGCCGTTGATCCCCAGTTTCACCGTGAGCTGGTTCACCGCCTGTCCGGAGCTGTCCAGGGCGGTCACCGTGAGAGCGAGAGGCTTCCCCACAACCGATGCGGCGACGGTCGCGGGAGAGATCGCGAGAGTCAAGGTGGGAGGCATCGGAACGTTGATGCCGGGGACGCCCGGGTTCAGCTGGGTCCAGGGCCCGGACTCGTTGGCGTTGGATGGGGGTTGGCCGCACTCCGCGTCCTGGCCGCCGGCGGCCAGGATCTTGGTGGAGTCCGCATAGGTGGTCGTCTGACCGCCCGAGGTCACGTGGATCTGCGGCGTCGGGGTGGTCGTCGCGCATACCGGTGTCGTCGGTACGAATGGGCAGGAGCCGTCGGTGAAAGTGACTTTCTCGACGGCCGTGCTCTGGGTCGCATACAGGCAGCCGTCGGACCCGACGGTCACGAAGTCGCCGCGCGATCCTCCCGTGATGACGTTGGTGAGGGTCGGCGGCGTGGTCGAGGTGTCGATCTCGGTCATGATGCCGTCGTTGCGGTTGACGACCAGCTTGGTGACAGGCTGACCGGGCGGCGGGACGAGGAACGCGATGCCGTCGGCAGAGGGGACGGATGCTATCGACGTCACTGCCGCGGGCTGCGGCTGGTCGGTGCCGGCGATCTTGATCACGCCCGTGGGGTACTGGGCCGCGTAGATCGTCCCGTCAGGGGCAAAGACCATGCCGTCCTGTCCCCCGGAGGCGTAATTCATGATCACGGGCGCGCCCGAACCCTCGAATCCAGAGATTCGGAGGAGCGCCCCACCGCACGTAGACGTCACGAAGAGGTCCCCGCTCAGCGGGTCGGTGGCGACCGCGTCGTAGCAGGTCGAGAGGGTGGTCACGACGCGAACCACGTGACCCGTCGCGGGGTCGAGCTCGACGAGCTCGTTCGGATTCTGGACGATCACGTAAAGCCGTCCGCTCTTGCTGAAGTCCACACCCAGCACGGCTCCGCCAATGTTGGGCGACACCCACATGGCGGCACTTGCGTTGCCGCCCCCCGGCGCGAGCTTCATGACCGTGCCCGCCGGATAGTCGCCGACGTAGAAGTTCCCCGCGCTGTCGAATGCCAGGCCGATCGGGCCGACGCTTCCGTTGTTCGGGAAGCCGGTGGCGAACGTCGAGGCTGTGCAGCAGGTGCCGCTGGCGGGCGGCGGCCCAGAGCTCTGGGCGAAGTCGGACGTGTCGAAATTCGACTGGCCCACCTTCAAGCCGCGCTCGGCGAGGCTGATGATGTGCCCTGCCGGGTCGAAGTCGACGGGAGAAAGGCCACCCGTGGACGTGAAGATGGCGTGGGAGGCATTGCCGTTGATGTCGGTGGTGCTCAAGCCCATCGCCGTGCCGGTCGAGGAGAGGGTGTAGCCACTCTCGCTCTGGTTGAGCGCGGCGCTACTGACTATCGTCGGCAGGAAACCAAAGCGGCCCTGGGTCGTGCCCGTCCCGTTGCCTCTGCATCCGCATTCCGCGAGAGCGACCAGGCCGCCTCCTGCGTTCACATACGAGATCAGTGCCGTCGATCGAGCGTTGAGGATGTCCAGCTCCGACTGGCGAAGCCACCCACCGTAGTCAGAGGCGACGAGCACGACGTCGTATTTGGTGAAGTCCACGGTGTGGAGGTCGAGCACTTGCTTGGATGAGCCGTCGTCGGCGATGTCGTAACCGAAACCGGCGGCGTTGAGACCCAGTCGGGGATCCGACTGATCGCCTCCCGGGTTGTTCAGGTCGGTGACGAGCAACATCTTGGGAGTCGTCTTGCCGAACGTGACCCAGTTGACCGCTCGCTGCAGGATGTGCTGCGCGCCCGTCGCGTTTCCCCCGACAAATCCGTGGTAGTCGGGATCGTGGCCGGTGATGTAAATCCCGCCCAGACCGGTCGGTAGGCCTGAGGTGAGCTGGCCCGACGCTGCCAGCACTGCGGTTCCGTTGGGCGGGACGACGACGTTGGTCCAGCCCGGGTCGAAGTGACTGGTGCCGATGTCGACCGTAACGTGATCCAGCGTCATCGGCGAGGAGGTGGTGTTATCGAATCGAACCGCACCTGAGTCCCACGTTCCGTCGGGGTTGGGACTGCCGACGAATGTGATCCCGGGCGCTCCCTGCCAGGGGAAGGGGAACGTGCTGGTTCCAGGCGCGCGAAGCGTGTCGGCGTAGCCCGTAAAGATGGCCAGAGGCGGAGCCTGAGCCAGGACGATCGCGACGGTCAGCACCAGGGACAGCTGGGCGCTGCGGGAGAAATAGTCGAGCTCATACGGGTACACGCCGGGGGTGGGGAAGTTGACGGTGACCGCATACGTGGCAGGCGCCCCGGTGCCGAGGGCGTTCCAGGCGGCCATGATGGGATAAGACGAGAACGGAGTCAGGCCTGATGGAGGCGGGTTCTTGGAGGGCCCGGTCACCGCTGTGGCGCCGTTTCCCACGCCCAGGAGGAAACCGTCGTCAGCGATGACGGAGAACGAGACATTGCCTGGAGTAGACACGACGAAGGTCGAGCTCAACACCGCGTCGAACGTCGACGCCGTTCCGACGCCCGCCTGGAGGCCGTTTCCCTGGGCGATGGTCGTGCCGGTGAAGCTTCCAGCCAGGTTTGTAGTGACGTCGGTGAAGGGCCTGGTGTTCGGGCCCACACCTGACTTATTCCCTGGCACCGTGCCGGCGGGAGGGTTGAAGTCGACAACAGGGAACTGCTGGCCGAAAAGGGGCGTGTCGGCCGGCGAGGCCGTGAAAGTCTGCGCTGAGGACGGCTCCGCGTAGAAGTTTCCTTGCACTGGACCGGTGGCGATCACCGCGGCATGTGCCGTCCACGACACGGTCGCCGTGTTGGAGCTGATGCAGCGGTCGCCGTTTCCGAAGAACGCTTTCGCGGTGTCGGTTCCACCGCGCAGACCGGTGTAGGAAAGGACTGCCTGACCGGAGTCGTTCGTCACGGCCGAGGTCATTCCCGTGTTGGCCCCGACCACACTCAGCCCGACCAGCTCGTTGGCGACGGGTTTGCCAGAACCATCGACCAGCGTCGCGGTCAGGTTCTGAACGGATCCCACTTTGTCAGGACCCGCTGATGTCGGCGTGAGGGACAAGGTCGGCGCCGAGATGACGGCTCCCGCGCTCGAGACCGAGATCCTGCCGTTTCCGTTCAGGAAAGCTTGCGCTACGACAACCTGCCCGCCGATCGTCAGGTTGCCCTGGCCGTTGGTCACCAGCGTTCCGGAGGGTGCATAGATCGCTCCGGTCAGGGTGTCGGAGGGATCGCCGCTGAGGCTGATGCTGGAAGTGTTGTTGGGGTCGGACTGGATCGCCAGCTGGCCGGCCGCGCAGATGCCGGTCGGTGCCGTGAGTCCGAAGCGGCCGTTCCCCATCAATTCCAGCGATGCCCCCCGCTGGCCGGACGAGCAGGGCGATGGGAATGTGGAGCACGCAAGGTAGATGGTCACTCCGCGACCGGAGACGGAGCCCTTGCCGGCGACAGAGAAGTCGTCGAGGATCACGTACGTGCCGGCGTTGAGGACCAGTGAACCCTGCCCGGTCACGAAGATGTCCGAGTAGACGCCGGGGAAGATGGCCCTCTGGCCTTCGTTCAGCTTCAACGACTGCGGACTGCCTGTGGCGACTGAGAGAGTCGGTGTACCGGCGAGGGGATCGGCCGCCGGAGAAGCTCCGGTGGTCAGGTTGCTCACGACCGCATTTCCAGTCGAGGACACTCCGCCCACGACTCCGACCGACTGGGCCGAGATCGCGGAGTTGCCGGTCAGCGAGATTGCGGCATTGCTCGAGGAGTTGACCATCAGGTTGCTGCGGGCGAGCTGCAGGCTGGCGTTTCCATGCAGGGTCAGCGACGTGCCATCTGGCGCGAGAACGCATAGACCGCAGCTGCCATCCGGTGTGTTGGCTGGAGCCGTTGTCGTCGCGGCTGCAGCCGGGGTGATCTCGGTCAAGCCCGCCGTCAGGGCCAGGATGGCCAGAACGGAAAGGTAGGACGTCATTCGGGACTGGCCGGCCCCCGGCGGCATGTCACGTAGCCGACCGCCCATCACCCTTCCTCCTACCTGCGCGCCTAACCGCCGCCCTCAGCGCGGCTGCTTGCCGCACGGAATATCTCAGGCTGCCTTGCTTGTCAAGCTAATTGTTGCCGCCATAGCGGCATGCCGGTTCCTGAGCTCCTTGACGAGTCACGCTATGACTGGTGTGAAGCTGTACGACGAGCTGGCTGAATGGTGGCCGGTCTTCTCCGATCCCTTGGAGTACCGTCGCGAAGCGGCTCACATCGCACGGGTCCTCCGGAAGGCGGCCAGTCCCGCACCGCGCACCGTGCTCGAGCTTGGTTCAGGTGGGGGGAACAGCGCCTTCCACCTGAAGGCGCATTTCGCCATGACCCTGGTGGATAGGTCCCCGCGGATGCTCAAGGTGAGTCGGAAGCTCAATCCCGAGTGCGAGCACATCAAAGGCGACATTCGTGCGGTGCGCCTCGGCCGAACCTTCGACGCGGTCTTCGTTCACGACGCGATCTGTCACATGACTACGGAACCTGATCTCGGGGCGGTGATGCAAACCGCATTCGAGCACTGCCGACCCGGTGGCGTGGCGCTCTTCGTTCCGGACTTCGTGCGCGAGACGTTTGTCGCAGGGACCGATCTCGGAGGAACCGATTCACCTCGTAGGAGACTGCGCTTTCTGCAATGGATCTTCGATCCCGACCCCAACGACAACACGTATTGGGTTGACTTCGCGATCTTGCTGCGCAACCAGAAGGGCGAGGCACGCGTGGTGCACGATCGCCACGTTCTCGGTCTGTTTCCACGGGCACAATGGCTGCGCCTGTTGCGCGGAGTAGGGCTGAAGGCGGCCGTCGTTCGAGACGATGAAGTTCGAGACCTCTTCATTGGACGTCGCCCACTTCGCTCTCCGAAGGGGCCCAACACAACCATGCCTCCGACGCGCAATCATGCCAACTCCATTGACAGGAGTGGGCTTGTTCAGGTATGACAATGATCTGTAAGGCGATGCTGCTCCTGGTTGCCATCACAGAGGCGACCTCCGATGCGGGCGGCAGACCTTTTCGCATGAATGCATTGGGACCCGCACAACCAAGGACATTCATCGGGTCCGAAGTAACGTGAAGGAGGTAAACCATCATGGCCGCTAAGAAGAAGGCTGCTAAGAAGCCTGCTGCCAAGAAGAAGGCAAGCAAGAAGAAGTAACGACTTCTTCTCAAGTTTCCTAATTCGTCCGGTTCGCGCCGGGGTTCTGTGGCCCCGGCGCTTTCATGTGTGTGCAGGCCGACCGGTTCAGTTTGCCGACCACGGTCGTGCACCCTAGTAAGCCGGATTGGTGAGACCAGGGTCCCGGCCCCTCCCCACGCGTCCAGCCGGATTCGCTGAGGTGCGTGATCCAGACAACCAAAAACGCTCTTAAGCGAGATTGGTTGTCGGCGGTAGTCATATGATCGCAACCGGGCGACTCGCCGAATGCCATTGACAGACTCCGAACAGCAACGGAACGAGCGTGCCCAACTCGGGTTGGCGATTGGCCGGCGGGCCGACGAGGTCTACCAACGCACCATCGCACTTCTGTATCGGAAGGGTCACGGCGGCGCTGTCACCGATGCCTACCTGGACTACCGCTGGGGCCGAAGCGTGGTAGGCACATTGCTCATTACGCGCTGGTTGGTGAGCGGTATCGCCGCCGACAAAGACGAGATCGAATGGATCTCCAAGAGTGGCAGCGCCGCGGCGCGCGAAGGAGTTCCACTCGTCGAAACCACTCCCGGCTGCTCATCAGCGAATCTTCGAGGAGTTCCGGCAAGCCAGCGACAAGATCTCTCGGGACTACGGCGGCAGTGGCCTATCGACAGGCACGGTGCACCGTTGTCCGCGGCATGATTCATAGGATCAGAGCCGCGACCGGGCGATGCAAGGTGCACCCGAGGATAGAATCCGGCGTGCGAAGTGGGCCAGACAGCAGCTGACCGCGACGCGCTGATGAAGGCGATCAAGGTTGCTCTGAAGCAACAGCTTTGGGCCGAGACACGTGAGCGGCCCACTTTCGGCCGGTACCTTTCACTCTTCATTCTCAACCCCGAACCCATGTGGGTCTACGACGTCCGTACGCTTCAGATCCTCGACGTCAATGAGGCCGCGATGCAGCGATATGGGTACTCACGCGACGAATTCCTCGCATTGACGATCAGGGACCTGAGACCAGAGGAGGACGTACCGAAATTCCTCGAATTGCTGCCTAGCACACCCACTTTGGACCGGACCGGTCCCTGGCGTCACACCTTGAAGGACGGAAGCATCATTCAGGTCCTGATCACGTCGCATGGCGTGAAGTTCGGCGATCAAGATGCTCGCGTTGTGATGGCCCAGAGCCTGTCTCAAGATCCCGACATAGACATCGACTGACGACGCCGACGATCTGACGGTCGGCTCACCGCCGCGGCAAGCGAAGAGGCGCGGGAAGGCTGCGCCGCACAAACGGTTGGCTGTCATTGGGCTGCCATCCAGCCAAACTGGCGGGGATGGATGGGAATCGAACCCACCCAGGACGCCTCAACAGCGCCCCGCAAACG
>WNFB01004639.1_pt1 | contig 12227 bp, 8 predicted proteins | sample 5400501 | NCBI WGS metagenome assembly WNFB01 (sample SAMN13153341, study PRJNA577476) | soil metagenome | isolation source: 200 cm saprolite under Douglas fir tree site 2 hole 1 | place: USA:California | collected 2015-04-18 | reverse complement strand
GTTGACGTGCCGACCGTCGGTGTCGGTCTGGTCCACGGCGACGCGTCTACCGTCGGGTGAAAGTTTGGGATTGGCGACCAGTTCCGGAGGCCCGACCGTACCTAGCTGCTTACCCCGCCGGTCAAACCAGGTCAGCTGCGACTTGCTGGCGCCCTTACGCGCACTGGTTTGGGCAACCAGGGTCTTGCCCACCACGGTAAAGACAGCCAGGTTGGTTTGGGGGAAATATTGCACCGCATCGCTGACGGTTCGCGGCTCGCCCGAGAGCGCGTAGTTGCGAAGATCAAAGCGCTGGGCGACAAGAGCGTTGTCCCGCCAATAAACGAGGAAGCCTGGGTCGGCGTAAAAAGCGTTTGTGCTCGCGTTTGCGATCGGACGCTTTTCATCGGAGTCGAGTGAGCCGACAACAATCATGTTCTTGTCGAGCCGTCCGGAGAAATTGCACGCGAGGTAGAGAAAGTGGCGCCCGTCGGGCAGGAACACGGGCCAGCGGTGGCTTACCTGGAACTGGGAAACATCTGGTTTGGTCACCGCCACTGGGGTCCCGCCTGACGATGGCACGCGGTACAACCCACTCCATGCATCCGGTGTAAAAAGAATTATCCCGTCTGCGTTCCAAGTTCCTCCCCGGCCAAAAGGCGCGTCGGCCAATACTTGTGCCGATGTTCCCGAGGCAATGTCGACGGTCTTAAGTTTGCCGTCGGCAAAAAATCCGATGGATCGTCCATTGGGCGCCCAGAAGGGATAGAACGCGCCTTCCGTACCCGGCACCACGGTCGCGCCCCGGCCTCCGACCGGATGGGTCCAGATCACATTCTTATTGGCCGGATCAGAAAACGCCACCATCGCCAACGTTCGCCCATCCGGCGACAGCGCAACGTAAGCCGCAGGGAAAGGCAGGGAGCTGTTGAAGTACATCGCGGGAGGCGTCTCACGAGCGCGCACCCACCAGGCAGAAGCGCCGCCGAGTAGGAGTACCAACAGGAATGCTGCGACCAGCCATGCCACTCCATTCCCAGGCCGCCGCGCTGCGGGAGCGACAGCAGAGAAACGGGAGGACGACGCGTGCTCAGCAATCCACTTGAGCTGGAGTTTGACGTCGTGGGCACTCTGGAGGCGTTCGTCGGGATCCTTCGCCAGACAGCTTTTCACCGTCGCCTCGAGGGGAGGCGGGGACATAGGCTGCACGGTTGAGATTGGCGGCGGCTCGGCCGCCATGATCGCCGCAATCGTCGAGGCCGTCGTCTTGCCTTCAAAAGCGCGCTTGCCCGTCACCATTTCGTACAACACCGCGCCGAGGGCGAAGATGTCGCTGCGCGCGTCGGCTTCCCTGCCTTCGAGCTGCTCGGGCGACATGTACTGGAACGTGCCCACCACCATGCCCTCAGTCGTCAGCGGCTGCTGCGGAGTCACCACGGTCTGAGTCAGTCCGGAACTTGGAGGACTCAGCGGCACGACCGGCTTCGCCAGGCCGAAGTCCATCAGCTTGGCGCCGCCTTTTGTGAGCATGATGTTGCCAGGCTTCAGGTCGCGATGGATTACTCCACTCCTGTGCGCTTTTTCCAGACCATCGCAGATTTCAATTCCGTATTTCAAAACCTGGTCGAGCGGTAACGGGCCTTTTCGCAGGCGGTCGGCGAGAGTCTCGCCCTGCAGGTACTCCATGACCAGATAGCTGGTGCCACCTTGCGTGCCGACGTCGTAAAGCAGACAGATGTTGGGATGGCTCAGGCTGGAGATGGTGCGCGCTTCACGATCTAAACGCTGCCTGGCTTCGGGATTGTCGGAAAGATGACTGGGCAGGATCTTGACGGCTACCGTCCGGTTCAGACGGGTGTCGCGGGCACAATATACTTCGCCCATTCCGCCCGCGCCCAGAGGGGCCTGAATCTCATAGGGCCCCAGCATTGTTCCGGAGGAGAGTGCCATCAGTGGGTCGCAATTATAGCGTCATTTCGGTTGCAGGCCTTACTTTCCATCGAGGTTCGAGTCCGCCGCGTGACCCTGGTACTTGTCCTTTCGTACAGTGCTTCGCTGCTGGATTCGCACCTATCATTTTGGGTTAGGGGGAATCTATGCGATTCAGATCAGCGATGTGCGTCGTTGGTAGTCTGGCTTGTACGCTTTTGCTTGCAGGCTCGGCCATGGCGCAGGGCGGCGAGTTTGTTGGTGCGGAGTGGGGGGTGCCAGGGCACACAGTAGATGTGACGGCTCGCGTGCGCACTTTCATACACGATGGAGTCCTTCAGCTGGAGGTCACTCGCTTTAACCTTGCGATCGATCCTGCGCCACACCAGAACAAGACCTTAATCATCCGAGTGCGCGAGTGGGACGGCGACGTCAAGGAATTCAGCTATCCGGAAAGAACCACGGCCCAACTGGAACTTGATCCCGAAGATCGAGGGGATCGGCGGGAAGCTCACGAACGGCACGAGCGTGAGGAACGCCGCGAAGCTTCTTACAGGCCTCGGGTGAGAGGGCTGCAGGTGCTGCGGGCGTATTACGGGGCGCAAGGACAGTTCGCTAACGTGACCGACGCGGTGAGAAGCCGCATCGACGACGGAAGGCTCGTTCTACGCGTGGATAACTACAGCATGGGAGTCGATCCGCTGCCTGGGGTCCATAAATCGCTGCGAGTGTTGTATCTGTACGATGGCCAGCGGCGGAATGTTGTGGTGGATGAGAAGTCCAACTTGCAACTGCCGTAATTGAATTGATTCTTCCCCCTTCTAACTTGTTTACGATTGAAAGCAAGCCCGCGGCGGATGCCGTGGGCTTTTTGCTGTATGTGCCACTTGGCGCATTGATTGCGTCTTCCGCAGATTGCTGAAAAACTCACTTCGCTGACCAGGTGCGCCCTCAGTGGCTAAAAGCCACGGTTGATTTTGCGGCACTTACGCCGCGGCTAGAAGCCGCGCCCTTTCAAAACAGAACCGCCATTGAGTTTTCAGCAAACTGTTCAGCCACAAAGCATCGGGCCGCCAAACGTCGAAAGAGCGGCGGGAACTTTCTCCACAGACTCTTGCGAGGGCGGCATTGACTCGCGCGCGTTGAACGGAGTACATTGCCCCGTTCTGGAGTTTCAGGGGAAATGGTGCGCACATCACGGCGTGTGGGGGTAGTTCTCTTTCAGCTCGGGGGTCCCGACACGCTGGAAGCGATCGAACCATTTCTTTATAACCTGTTCTGCGATCCCGACATTATTGACTTCCCTTTTGCCCGCATCGGGCGCAAGCCTCTGGCTAAATTGATTTCAGCAACACGTGCGCGCAAGGTGCAGCATCATTACGCGGCCATCGGCGGCGGCTCGCCCATCCGGAAATTTACGGAGCGGCAGGCACTGGCGCTGGAGGCGGAGCTTGAAAATCTGGGGTTGGATGCGCGGTGCTTTGTGGCCATGCGCTACTGGCATCCGTTCACTGGAGAAGCGATTGAGCAGCTACGCGAGGCCGACTGCGACGAAGTCGTGCTGTTGCCCTTATATCCGCAGTACTCGTCAACGACTACCGGTTCGAGCCTGAACGAATGGCGGCGGCTGTTTCGCGACGACGTTCCCGTGTATCGCGTGGAACGGTTCTTCCGGCACGAAACGTATCTTGATGCAGTGGTCGAAAAGGTCGAAGAGGCACTGGGGCGATTTGCCGCACCGGAGAAGCCTGAGATTGTGTTCAGCGCGCACAGCGTGCCTCTCGCCGTGATTGAGAAAGGTGATCCTTACCAGCGTGAGATTGAGGAGACTGTCGAATTGCTGATGGAGCGTGGCGGATGGCGTAACCGCCACCGGCTCTGCTACCAGAGTAAAGTGGGGGCCAGCAAATGGCTGCAACCTTCTTTACGGCAGACGTTGCACCAATTGGTCGCGGAGCGTGTGAGCGAAATATGTGTGGTACCGGTCGCATTTGTGTCGGATCACGTTGAGACTTTGGGTGAAATTGATCATGAGGCGCGCGAATTGGCAGCGCGGCTGGGCTTTACGCAGTTTGAGATGTCGGCGGGGCTGAATGATTCTCCGAAGTTCATTCAGGCGCTGGGCCAGATTGTGATGGAGACTTTAGGAGCATCGTCCCACCGAGTGCAGAAGTTGCTGGCGGAGACTGGCATGGCGGTGGCAGGCTGAGAGGTTGCGGTCGGCTGACGTCGAAATAAGCGCAGGATCCTTCGTCCCGCTGGTGAAAACGCGGGACTCAGGATGACGCAGCTGATATAGATTCATCCGAACGAGAAGAAGCAGGAGGGAATACATGGCGGAGCCGGAGACCGAGAAGGTCAATCCGAATCCGGAGGCAGCAAAAACCGCGGCCAAGCCCGCGATGGATGCCACGAAGTATGTAGGCACGCCCGCGGTAGGCACGTCGAAGGCGGCAGCGGCGGCGGGGCTGGCCTCGTCGGGTCCCTCGAACACCGAGATCGACAAGCGGCGCCGGCGGCTGGTTTGGGTGGGCGTGACGGCCTTCCTCACGGCGTGGTTCCTTGCCTTCTTTCGCTTCTTCCTGCCGCGCACGCTTTTTGAACCTAACTCGGTTTTCAAGATCGGATATCCGTCGGAGTATGCGCTCGGCGTGGATACCAAATGGCAGCAGAAATTCCGCATCTGGGTGGATCGCACGCCCGACCGGTTGTTCGTGATCTACGCGCGTTGTACACACTTGGGATGCACTCCCGACTGGAAGCCGAGCGAGAACAAATTCAAGTGTCCGTGCCACGGAAGTGGGTACGACAGCGAAGGTGTGAACTTTGAAGGACCGGCGCCTCGTCCGATGGACCGGGCGCATGTGGAACTGGCGCCCGATGGACAGATCATCGTGGATACTTCGCGGCTGTATCAGTGGCCGAAGGGACAGCCGAGTAAGTTTAATGATCCGGGGGCGTTTTTGACGGGAGTGTAAAACCGGGCTTCGGCTTTCGGGCTTCGGCCAATGATGCGAGGGCGGGACGCCCTCGCGACAGCCGGCGGGACGCCGGCGCTACGAGGACAACATCGGGGAGTGTGATGGCTGACGAAAACAATCCGAACGGAAAGAACGGGAATAAGGTCGGGGTGCTGGAGAAGGTTACCGCCGGGGTGAAAGAAGACATCCAGGCGCTGAAGACCGACATTCCTGCCAAGGCTAAGGAACAGATCGAGGGGCTGAAGGATCCGACCAAGACCCAGGTCTACACTTCGATCTTCCGTCACAAGCACGACGACACGCCGCGTAACCGGGCGCTGGGCGTGCTCTCCAACGTGTTCCTGCACTTGCATCCGGCGAAGATTAATCGCGATGCAGTGCGCTACAGCTACACCTGGGGCATGGGCGGGATTACGTTTTATCTGTTCATCATCCTCACTTACACGGGCGTGCTGTTGATGTTCTATTACCACCCCAGCAAGGTGCAGGCGTTTCGCGACGTGCTCTATCTCGAGCACGATGTGCCGTTCGGGAAGATTCTGCGGAACATGCATCGCTGGGCGGCCCACCTGATGGTGATTGGCGTCTGGCTGCACATGTTCCGTGTGTTTCTGACGGGATCTTACAAGAAGCCGCGTGAGTTTAACTGGAATATTGGCGTGCTGCTGCTGGTATTTACTTTGCTGCTCTCGTTCACCGGATATCTGCTGCCCGACGATCAACTTGGGTTCTGGGCTGTTACGGTGGGAACGAATATGGCGCGCGCTACTCCGCTGCTCGGGCATGAGGGACCGTTTGGCTCCGTGCTGGGCATGACGCCATATAACGACGTGCGGTTTGGGTTGCTAGGTGGATCGATCGTCGACGCCAATGCCCTGCTGCGGTCGTACATCTGGCACTGCATTGGGATTCCGATCGTGGCTTCGGTACTGATGATTGTCCACTTCTGGCGCGTACGGAAAGACGGCGGCATTTCGGGTCCGGCGCCGGTAATGCTGGCAGCGGAAGCCGATAAAACGCGGAGAGGGCCGAAGGCCGCAGGAGAGTAAAGGGTTTATGTGGGGACAGCCGCCCTCGGCTGTCCACCGGGCGCAGCCCGGCCTTGTTGTAAGTGGCCACAAAACTCCGTCGAGCTTTGCTCGACCGGACTGCCCAGGGCGGCTGTCCCCGCACGGTTCGTGGAGAGATTATGGACTGGCGACAAATTTGGGAGATTTGCTCGGCGCCGGACAATGTGCCGATTGTGGGATTGATCCCGCTGCTGGGTTTTTACATTTACCTGGCGGTGAAGCAGGCGCGGGCCAACGATGTGCTGATCGAGCAACTGGAAGGCGATGCCGCGCTGGCCAAGACCCATCATCGCAAGACTTGGCCGTTCAAGCCCGGGTGGCAGAAAGAAGTTCACGTTTGGCCGTTCCTGCTGCGCATTGAGTTTCTTGCGGCAATCATTGTGACCATCATTTTGATGGTCTGGTCGATCACGCTGAATGCGCCGCTGGAAGAGCCGGCGAATCCCAACCTGACGATGAATCCGGCGAAGGCTCCGTGGTACTTCCTCGGACTGCAGGAGATGCTCGTCTATTTCGACCCGTGGATTGCGGGCGTGGTTATGCCGACGATGATCATCATTGGCTTGATGGTCATCCCTTACATCGACACCAATCCGCTGGGCAGCGGCTACTACACCTGGAAGCAGCGCAAATTTTCGATCTCTACTTTCCTATTTGGCTTCGTCATTTTGTGGGTGGCGATGATCATTATAGGAACGTTTATTCGCGGCCCCGGGTGGCAATGGTTCTGGCCGGGCCAGACGTGGGATCACAACCGGCTGATCTATGAGGTCAATCGCGATCTGCCGGATATTTTCGGGATCACGTCGAATCTCGGGAAAGGCATCTTCGGCGCGATTGTGGTGGTCGGATTTTATCTCGTGGGCGGCGGTGCGGTTTACTCGCTGTTCCGCCGTAAGATGCCGAAGGATTTTCAGCGCATGAGCCTGCTGCAGTTTTCGCTCATGGCATTTCTGTGGCTGACCATGATCGCGTTGCCCTTAAAGATGGCGCTGCGGCTTTTGTGGCACATCAAGTACGTGTGGATTACGCCGTGGTTCAACGTGTAAAAGCATGGTTGTGGAATTGTCATGCTGAGCGGAGACGGAATGCCGCGAAGCGGGATTCCGGCGGAGTCGAAGCATCCCTACCGCATGCACTAGTGCTGCGGGTAGGGGTTCCTCGCTGCGCTCGGAATGACAGAGAGCGGGAACAACGAAAAGTTTGGAAAGAAATTAGCCGGAGGAAGCGGTGCCTGAGCAACCTATCCCCGAGCAGGATCCGATAACCAGCAAGTCGTACGCGGCGCACTACGTGATTGCGATCGTGATCCTGGTCGCCACGTTGTTCTGGGCTTTGTGGGATGAGGCTTGGGGACAGCGTCCGTGGAAGACTTTCCAGGAGCAGTGGAAGACTCGCTACAGCGCCTTTCTCAACACTGCCAAGTCGACTTCGGCGACCTCCGAGAAGGATGTCGAGAAAAATCCTGATTACGCAGCTCTCAAGCAGGCTTACGACAATGCGTATCAGGATTCAAAGGCGCGGGCAGACGAGGCTCGCCGGAAGCTGGACGATGCCAGTGCGCGCCTTCTGGCGGTACAGAGCGTGTTCACTGACCGGCGCGCTTATGTGAATGCCCTTACGTACGAGTTTGAAACCAGCACCAGCGCCTCCGCGAAGGACAGCAAACAAAAGGAGATCAAGGAATACAAGAACCAGCAGGCCACGGTCGAGTTCCCGGATGGCAGCAAGAAGAAATTCAACTTCCCGCAACTGGAGGAGACTTACAACGAGATTCGCGATGAGCGCACTCAGCTGAGCCTGGAGCTTGGTGATGTGTTAAAGCCTGTCACTGCGGCCAGGGCAAAGATGGACGAGTACGTTGCCGACCACATGGTCGACCTTACACCGGCGCAAATCGAAGGCTTGAAGAAAAAGACGTCGGACTGGGATCCGACCATCGTGCAGATCAACGTGGCCGATGCGAACATTGTCGACCGCTGCGAGTCCTGCCATATGGGAGCGCGCGAGCCGCTGAAGATCACTCCGGCGGCAATGACGCCTAAAGGTGAGAAGAAGCCCGATGAGTATGCTGCGGCATTTGTCAGCCATCCCGAGCCGGAGTTGCTGAAGATTCACGATCCGGAAAAGTTTGGATGCTCGACTTGCCACCAGGGCAACGGTCGTGCCACCACGAGCGTCGAGAAGGCGCACGGAAATTACGAGCACTGGCTGTGGCCGCTTTATCCCAAGGAGAATGCACAGGCTGGGTGCCAGACCTGCCATGCGGCGGACATGGTGCTGGCCAGCGGAGATGTGCAGTTCCAGACAATCAATGATGGTAAGGACTTGTTCCGGCAACGCGGGTGCATGGGCTGCCACCGTTATGAGGGATACGACAAAGAGCCCGAGGATCTGAACTCGGTTGGCCAGCAGATCAAGCAGGTTGAAACGCAGAAGAAGGAGAATGCGAAGGAATCCGCGTTCCTGATGAAGCAGGCCGACGCGGCCGCATCGAACGACGAAGCCAACAAGCTGAATGACAAGGCCGTCGCTCTGCGCGTCGCGAACAGCAAGCTGGACGGGCGTTTGCAGCAGCTCGATTTTCAGTCGCACAGCCTGATGCAGGATCAGAAGAAGGTTGGGCCCAACCTGAAAGACGTCCGGCTCAAGTTGAACAAGAATTGGGTTCCGGTGTGGCTGAAGAAGCCAACCGATTTCCGTCCCACTACGAAGATGCCGAACTTCCGGCTGAACGATCATCAGATTCAGGCGATCTCGGCGTACATCTGGCAGTCGGGATTCACCGATCCGCTGCCGAAGCACAAGCCGGGCAATGCGGGACACGGGAAAGAATTGTTTGAGACTCGCGGATGCCTCGCCTGCCACTCGATTGGCGAAGGCGACCAGTTGCAGGGCGGGACGTTTGCGGCGAACCTGACGCGCGTCGGCGAGAAGGCGAATTACGACTATCTTGTGCGCTGGATTCACGACGCCCGCCAGCGCACCCGGCCGTATTGTCCGTATGAGAAGAAGGACATCGGGCCGGAGGACTACGCGAAGAAGGGGCTTCCCTACCAGTTCGACCTCAGTCACAGCCAGTGTCCGAATGATGGTCATGAACTGCAAGTGCAGAACATGACCGTCATGCCCAGCCTGCGGCTGACTCCGGAGGACGCCGAGGACATCGCGACGTATCTGATGACGCAGAAGAAGCAGGAGCCGTCTTCGTACGCGGATGCGTCGTTCATGGATGATTCGAACCTGAAGGCTGAGGGCAAAAAGTGGGTGCGTCACTACGGCTGCTCGGGATGTCACGAGATTGCGGGATTCGAAGATGAAGGCCGCATCGGCACCGAACTGACGTATGAAGGCAGCAAGCCGATTGAGCGCCTGGATTTCGCGCTGTTCACCGAAGTAGCCGCGCGCGGCGGCAAAGGTGCAGAGCCTGTTAAGGATAAGGAAGATCTGGCGCGGCTGCCGGATGGTCCCGCGAAAGAACCCTGGTACGACCACAAGGGATTCTTCGAGCACAAGCTGGCGGAGCCGAACGTCTACGATCAGGGCAAAGTGAAGACGGAGACCGAAGCCCTGCGCATGCCGAACGTGCACTTGACCAAGGAGCAGGTACTTGACCTCACGACCTTCCTGCTCGGTAGCCAGGAGACTTCCCTGCCCGCGAGCTACCAGTACAAGCCGGGCGATGCGCGGCACGACATTCAGGAAGGCTGGTGGGTGGTCAAGAAATATAACTGCATGGGGTGCCACCAGTTCATCCCCGGACAGAAAACGATCCTGATGGGGCTGAAGCAGTATCAGGACCAGCAGGAACAACTGCCGCCGAAGCTGCTGACGGAAGGCGCGCGCGTCGATCCCGAGTGGCTGCGGAAATTCCTGTCCAATCCGGCGTTGAGTACAACTGATACGAATCGGAATGGCGTGCGGCCGTACTTGCAGGTCCGTATGCCGACCTTCTCTTTCTCGGATAACGAACTGCGCAAGCTGGTTCGATTCTTCGAGGCTCTATCGCAACAGCCGCTGCCTTACATCCCGGAGCAGGTGCCTGTGCTTACGGCCAAGGAGAACGACATGGCGCGGAGCCTGTTCTCGAGCACTGCGGCTCCTTGCCTGAAGTGCCATGCGACCGGCGATGCAGGTCATGACAAGATCGCGACGGCCCCGAATTTCCTGCTGGCGAAGGAGCGGTTGAAGCCGGACTGGGTGGAGCGGTGGATCACCGATCCGCAGGCGGTCAGTCCGGGGACGTCCATGCCGTCGGGCCTGTTCAAGCAGCAGAATAATCAGTGGGTGTTTGCGGGGCCTACGCCGCCTTCATTCCAGGGCTTCGAGGGAGATCACCGGAAACTGCTAACCGACTACATCTTCCAGTTGACGGCAGAGGAGCAGCGGCGAGTAGCTTCGTCGATGCCGCGTGCCAAAGCAGCCGTTCAGCCAAACACCCGGCATAAACAGGCTGGGGTGGAATCGCATCGAACGTCGGGTGGCGGTTCGCGGTAAAATAGCCCGTTTGCGGTAACTCTTTATATTGCGAGGGCAAGATGCCCTCGCGACAGCCGGCGGGACGCCGGCGCTACGAACCGAGCGACCTCCAATTCAAAGAAAGGGCGACATCATGAATAAGAAAACAGGTTGGACAATCATGACTGCCGGCATGCTGGCTCTCTGCGGCTTGCTGTTGCTGGCGGCTTGTAACAAGAAAGAGAATACGGAGCAGTCTAGCAACGCTCCGGCCGCTCCGGCACAGGCGGCTACGCCGATTGATCCCGCAACCGTGGCGACCGTTAACGGCACCGTGAAGTTTGATGGCACGGCTCCCAAGGCTTCGAAGATCGATATGAGCCAGGATCCGGGCTGCAAGGGCTCGAACGAAGCCGAGAACATTATCGTGGCGGGCGGCGATCTGGCTAACGTTTTCGTCTATGTGAAGGATGGATTGGGCAGCCGGACCTTCGGCGTTCCCAAAGATCCCGTCGTGCTCGATCAGAGCGGGTGCAAGTATCATCCGCACGTGCTGGGTGTGATGACGGGACAGACGGTGCAGATAAAGAATGACGATCCTACGACGCACAACATCCATCCCACACCGAAGGACAATCGGGAATGGAACGAATCGCAGCCGCCATCCTCGCCCGCGATCGAGAAAAACTTCGCCCGCGAAGAAATCATGCTGCCGGTCAAGTGCAACCAGCATCCATGGATGAAGATGTACGTGAACGTAGTGAAGAGTCCGTTTTATGCTGTGACCGACAAGTCCGGAAAGTACGAGATCAAGGGCTTGCCGCCGGGCGACTACACGATTGCCTTCGTCCACGAAAAACTGGGAGAGCAGGACCAGAAAGTCACGGTGGCTCCCAAGGATACGAAGACCGTGGACAGCACCTTCAAGGCTGGAGCTGGAGAGTAGCTGCGCTGAATTCGTCTGTTAAGATGTTGATCGGAGCAGGTGGCACGCGCTGTGCAACCTGCTCCGTTTCCACTAATTTTGCGCGGGACGGATCGTAGAAGCTGCGCGCGCAACGCCACATTAATACATAGGTGCGAGCACTCCTGAGTCTAGAGTCTAGGGGCACGATTCTGAAGGCTATCGCCATACCGTACAATCGCGGACACCACAGGCTCGCTGTTGTCCTCGCCACCTGGACGTTTCTTCTCATCATTGCCGGAGCCCTCGTTACCAGCAACGATGCCGGACTTTCGGTGCCGGACTGGCCTACCTCGTTTGGATCCTGGTACAAGATTCCCAAGCTGGTCGGGGGCGTCAAATTCGAACACACGCACCGCATGATCGCCCAGGTTGCGGGACTGCTGACGATCATTCTGGCAATCTGGACGTGGCGCGTGGAGAAGCGGCGCTGGCTGCGGCTTTTGGGGCTCGCTGCGCTGGGTACCGTGGTTGCTCAAGGGGTGCTGGGCGGGATGACCGTTCTGTTCTACCTGCCACCCGTGGTTTCTTCGGCGCATGCGGCATTGGCGCAAACTTTCTTCTGCATCGCGGTGGCGATGGCTCTCTTCACCGGCAGAAACTGGGTGGAGGAACAGCCGCGAGTAGAGTTCGATGCTCGGAAACCGAGTCTGTTCACGCTGACCTTACTCTCAATCTTCGTTTTGTATGTGCAGTTGGTTTTGGGCGCGATGTATCGCCACCACGGACTCAGTTGGTGGCCACACGTAGTGCATGCCGGGATCGTTTCCTTCGTGCTGGCTTGGACAGCGGTGCGAGCGCTCTCAGTCTATTCTCAGATTGAAGCGGTGTGGCGGCCGGCGGTCA
>WNFB01004638.1_pt1 | contig 12228 bp, 10 predicted proteins | sample 5400501 | NCBI WGS metagenome assembly WNFB01 (sample SAMN13153341, study PRJNA577476) | soil metagenome | isolation source: 200 cm saprolite under Douglas fir tree site 2 hole 1 | place: USA:California | collected 2015-04-18 | reverse complement strand
GTCCCGAGGACGAGCGCGCCGAAGACCTCCTCGACGGGTGAGAGCGTCGCCACCTCGCGGGGCGGAAGCGCCGGCGCGTCCGGCGCGGCAAGCGCCGGGAGCGAGACCCGGGTCGCTGTCTCCCGCACCCGGAGCTTCTCCTTGCGCCGCCGCGAATCGTGGAGCCGGGCCCGGAAGACGGCTTCGAGGTCGAGGTCGGCGACGACCAGATCCTCCTCGAACATCCGCCCGCGCGCGACGCACTCGCCGTGCTCGTTGACGATCATGCTCGCACCGTCGAACACGAGCTCGTCCTGACCGCCCACCATGTTGACGTAGGCCACGCACACGAGGTCGTCGACCGCGCGCGTTGACACCATCTGCTCGCGGAAGCGGGCCTTGCCGGCGTGGTAGGGCGATCCGTTGATGTTGACGACCAGCTCGGCGCCGGCGAGCGCCTGCACAGTGGTCGGCCCCGCCGGATACCAGATGTCCTCGCACACGTTGACCGCGAAGGTCGTATCGCCCGCCACGAAGACGGGCGCTTCGGTCCCGGCTTGGAAGTAGCGGTTCTCGTCGAAAACGCCGTAGTTCGGCAGGTACTGCTTGTGGTAGACGCCCGCGCGGGTCCCGTCGTGCAGCACCGCGGCGGCGTTGAAGATGTCGTCGTCCTTGTCGACGAAGCCGACCACCACCGACAGCCCGCGCGAAGCACGCGTCACCGCGTCGAGCGCGCGAAGATTGGCCTCGATGAAGGCCGGCTTGAAGAGGAGGTCCTCGGGCGGGTAGCCGGTGATCGCCAGCTCGGGGAAGGCGACGAGGGAGCAGCCGAGCGCACGCGCCCGTTCGATCCCGTCCACGATCATACGGACGTTGCGATCGAAGTCGCCGACCGTGGGATTGATCTGGCCCAGGGCGACGCGGAACCGTTTCATGGGCCCCTATTGTACCCGGGCGAGGGCCCACCTGATATCATCCGATCCGATGCCCGCGAAGATTCCGTGGCTGCCGTCGACACTCCCACCCGACGCCCGCCCCGAGCGTTGTCCGAAGTGCGGGCGGCTCGCCCTGATTCCCTGGACCCTACGCCGCCACGACCGGACGAAGGTCGTCCTGCGGACCTGGGTCTGCACCGAGTGCCAGGTCACTGAGGAGCGACCGGAGCCCGAGTAGTACCTCGCCGTTGCCGCCGTCGCCGAGGCGCCCGAAGCGGTCGAGCGAGACGACGTAGCAGTCCACTTCACCGAAATGCGCGTACGTGCCCGTGTAGCGGGCCATGCCGGCCGCGACCGGATCGATGCCGAAGCGCTCCACCGCCGCGCCGGTAAACAGCACGTACGTCGTGGGCTCGACGTCGTTCTTGAGGAACCGGTGCGCCAGGATGATGTCCGGGCCGGCGACGCGGGATCGACCACGCACGACCTGCCGCAAGAAACTCCCGTGATGGACGATCAGCTTGAGGCTGAGCCCGAGCACACCCCGGCAGGCCCGGCAGGCGCAGCTCGTGTCCAGTGAGATCTCGCGCCGCCGCGCGCCGAAGGCGGCGAAGGCGCGGCCGAACGCCTCGAGGAGCCGCCGGTCCGCCCCCTCGGCATCGTCCGGACCCAGCGCGAACACCGCGTCGCCCTCCAGCTCCTGGATCTCCAGTGGCGGAGAGAGCGCCTCCATGACTCCGGCCAGCAGCACGCCCGTAACCTCCGCCCCGTGCTCGAGCTCCGTGGCGGTCACGAACGCGGTGAACCCCGAAATATCCGCCAGGACGAGGAATCCGGACTCGGGCCGATCTGTGCTTGGCATGGGATCTCAGCCTCCGCCCCTATGACACCGCAGGCCGGGCGGTGTGAAAGGCCCGGAGCAGACGGGGTGAAGGGAGCCCCCTCAACCCCTCAGAGCTGGTTGACGAAGTCGATCAGCTGGCAGAGCCGCCCGAAGGAGCGGTGGTCGAACGGCAGGATGAGCCGCGGCAGCTCGGGAAACTCGTTCAGCTCCCGCGGCGCCGGGCCCGGCGCCTGCGTCGCCGGCGCTTTGAGGATGTCGCCGAACTTGTCCTGCAGGTCGGCGAGCTGCGTCGGCTCGAGCGGGTGCGTGAGCCGGAAGACCAGATCGTCGCCGACGATCCGCGACGAGTGGTACACGCGGTAGAAGCTCGTGATCTCGCTCACCGCCTCGTCGGGCGTGTCGACGATCCGGAAGAGCGAGGTGTCCTCGGGGTCGATGAGCCCGCGCTCCACCAGCGTGCCCGCGATCCACCGGTGCCAGATACGCCAGAACGGCTTGGGGCCGGCCTCGATCAGCACGACGGGAATGATCGCCGACTTGCCCGTCTGCATCAGCGTGAGGAGCTCGAAGGTCTCATCCATCGTCCCGTAGCCGCCCGGGAACAGCGCCACCGCGCTCGCTTCCTTCACCAGGAAGAGCTTGCGCGTGAAGAAGTACTTGAAGGTGATCAGCTTGGGATCCGAGGCGATCCAGGGATTGGCCTCCTGCTCGAACGGCAGGCGGATGTTCAGCCCGAAGCTCTTCTCGCCGCCCGCTCCCTCCTGCGCGGCGCCCATGATGCCGGCGCCGGCCCCGGTGACGACCATCCAGCCCTCCTCGGTCATCCGCTTGCCGAAGAGGCGCGCGCTGGCCATGGCCTCCTCACTCGAGGCCGAACGCGCCGAGCCGAAGACCGTCACCTTGCGAACCAAGGTGTACGGGGCGAAGACCTTGTAAGCGTAGCGGAGCTCCTTGATCGCCGTGTTGGTGATCTTGAGGTCCCCGGTCCCGGCGCCGTCCTCGTGGAGCTTGAGTACAGTCGTGAGGAGATGCTGGATATAGCCGCGGCGCTCGGCAGGCACTGCCTCTGCGTCGAGCACGTCGGCGATCAGGCGATTCGCGGCGTCGTTCTGGAGCTGATAGCGGCGAGGCTCGGCCACGCTTTCGAGTATACCGTCACCGGGCTCCGGGGCCGAACGCCACCGCGAGGCCCGCGATGATCAACGCGCCGCCGAGGATCGTGAAGGGCGTGAGGGGTTCTCCGAGCAGCGCCGCGCCCAGGAGCGTCCCGGCGACGGCGGTGGCCGTCCAGGCCGCTCGTGAGCCGGACGCCCACTCGGCCCCGGCGACGGGCAGGATCCCCGCGGCGCCCCAGACGAGCGACCGGGCGGTGACGCCGAGTGGCGCGTGGCGCTCGAGCACGCGACGCCCCAAAAGTGAGTAGGACGCATAGGCGAGGCCTGCCAGCACGAGCAGCAGGTCGCCCTGCCAGTGCGGTACGAGCGTCTGGGTCACCCCGGGGATCCCGTTGACGACCACCAGGCCGGTGCCGGGGACGGCCAGGGCCGCCCCCATCGCCTCGCGCCACGACAGTCGCTCGCCGAGGTACAGCGGGCTCGACACCCATGAGGGCGACCGGCTCGACGACGATCAAGAGCGCCGCGTTCGTGGCCGTGGACCGCGCGATGCCCCAGTGGGCCAGGACCAGCGAGCCGATGACGAGCCTCGCCAGCGCGAGCGTCGCCGGCGGGACGCTTGCGAGCGTGACGCGGGTCGCGACGTACGATGTCGCGTAGACGACGTTCGCACCGAGGAGCGTCAGATAGGCGAGGATCACCCCGGCGGTCTGCGGGACCTCACCGCGTCGGCTTGCGGGCCCGGACGAACGCGCTCATGAACTTGCCGTCCACCTCGGGCGCGATCGCGTCGACATCGATCCCGGAGCCCGCGAGAAAGTCGCGCGCATCGTCGGTCCGGTAGATCCGAGTCGGCTCGAGGTCGATCGCCTCGAACCCGGCCTTCGAGAGCTTCGCCCGATACTCCCCGTCCTCCAGCGCGCCCGCGACGCAGCCGATCCACAGCTCGACGCTCTTGCGGATCTCGGGCGGCACGGCTCCGCGCACGACGACGTCGGAGACCGCGACGCGCCCGCCCGGCTTGAGCACGCGGAAGGCCTCGGCGAAGACGCGGTCCTTGTCCGCCGACAGGTTGATGACGCAGTTCGAGATGATGACGTCCACCGAATCGCTGGGCAGCGGGATCGCCTCGATCTCGCCCCGGAGGAACTCGACGTTCTCGACGCCGGCCTTCGCCTGGTTCGCACGGGCGAGCGCAAGCATCTCGTCGGTCATGTCGAGACCGTAGGCCTTGCCGGTCGGGCCGACGCGCCTGGCCGACAGGAGGACGTCGATACCGCCGCCCGAGCCCAGGTCCAGCACGATCTCGCCCGGGGACAGCTCGGCGAGCGCCGTCGGGTTCCCACAGCCGAGTGAGGCGGCCACCGCCTCGGCCGGCAACCCGGCGGTCTCGCCGGCCTCGTAGAGCTTCGACGTGATCGGATCGCAGTCGCCGCGCGACGACGCGGGGCCACAACACGCGCCGTCGCCGCTCACGACGCGCAGTGCCGCTCGGCCGTACTTCTGCTTCACGATCTCCTTGATCGACTCGTCGCTCATCGCGCCCTCCTCACCGGCGCGCTCACGGCGTCGCTCGGTCTACCAGAGAGACAGTATTCGACATTTTCATAAATGTCAAACTATCGACCACCACGCGCGCGCGCCGCCGCGATCAGCTGACGCAACCGGTCCGGATGGAGCGGCATCTCGCGCACCCGCACCCCGAGCGGCGCCAGCGCGTCGTCGATGGCCTCGGCGACGAGCGCGGGAACGGGGATGGCGCCGGCCTCGCCCACCCCCTTGATCCCGAGCGCGTTCAGCGGCGACGGCGTCTCCATGTGGCCGATCTCGATCTCGGGGACCTCCAGCGCGGTCGGCATCAAGAAGTCCGCGAAGGTCGCGGTGAGCGGCTGGCCGTCGTCGTCGTAGATGATGCGCTCGTAGAACGCGCCGCCGACGCCCTGCGCGACGCCCCCGCGGATCTGGCCCTCCACGATGGTCGGGTTCACGACGGTGCCACAGTCGTGCTGAACCACGTAGCGGAGGAACGTGAGGTTCCCGGTGTCGAGGTCCACCTCGACGATCGCGGCGTGGCAGCCGCTGGCGAAGGTCGCGTGCGGGGGCGCGTAGTAGCCGCGCGCCTCGAGCCCCGGCTCCTCGCCCTCGCGGAGGACGGCGCCTTCCCGCGGCTTCACGAGCCTCAGGGCGGCCTCGGCCGCCTCTTTCCCGTGCGCGTAGCGGATCGGGTTCGCGACCGTGGCCAGCGCGCCGAGCGTCAATTCTTTGCCCGGCACGCCTCTGACGCGAGCGCGGCCGTCGGCCAGCTCGAGGTCGTCCGGAGAGACTTCGAGAAGGCCCGCCGCGAGACGCAGGGCCTTCTCGCGGACCTCTGTCGCGGCGCGGTGGATCGCGTTGCCGCTCGTCACCAGGCCGCGGCTCGCGTACGTCCCGGCGCCCCAGTTGAACTTGGTGGTGTCCCCGGTGACGACGGAGACGTCGGCGGGGTCGCAGCCGAGCGCCTCGGCGGCGATCTGGGCGAACGTGGTGCCGTGGCCCTGACCCTGCGTCGTCAAGCCCGTCGCGACCAGGACCTTGCCGCTCGGCTCGACGCGCACGTGCGCGCCCTCGTACGGTCCGATCCCGGTGCCCTCGACGTAGCAGCCGAGGCCGAGCCCGAGGTACCGCCCAGCGCGGCGCGCCTCGCTCTGCCGCCGCCGGAAGTCGACGGCGCCGATCATTTCGACCGCCATCGCGAGGCCGGCCGGGTAGTTCCCGCTGTCGTAGCGCGTCGGCCCCCCGTCCTGGAAGGTCAGCCCCACGTCCCACGGGAACTCGTCGGGCTGGATGAAGTTGCGGCGCCGTACCTCCGCCGGCTCGAGCCCGAGCTCGCGCGCGATCAACCCGATCACGCGCTCCATGACGAAGACGCCGTGCGGGCGGCCGGCGCCCCGATACGGGGACACCGCCGCCTTGTTGGAATACGCGACCTCGAACTCGACGGTGTAGTTCTTCAGGCGATAGGGCCCGGGAAGCTGGGTCGACGTGATGATGGGCACGACGATGCCATACGGGGTGTAGGCCCCGGTGTCGTGCACGAAGTGATCGCGCAGCGCCAGGATCCGGCCCGTCTCGTCGATGGCCACCTCGACGTCGTGGATCTGCCCGCGCTCCTGGTTGGCCGCGATGAGGTGCTCGCGCCGGTCCTCCGTCCACTTCACGGGTCGCCCGAGCGTGATCGCCACGTGCGGGACGAGGATCTCCTCCGGATAGAAGAGCATGATCTTCGTTCCGAAGCCGCCGCCCACGTCGGGTGCCACGACCTCCACGCTGAACTCCGGAAGGCCGAAGAGCCCGGCGAGCCCGTTCCTGATGGGAAGCGGCGCCTGGGTCGAATCCCAGACCTTGAGGACTCGCCGTCGCGCGTCCCACTCGGCGACCACGCCGCGCCCCTCGATCGGGCTGCCGCAGCTCCGCTCGATCGTCAACCGCTCGCGCAGCACCCGGTGTGCGCGCGCCAGCACGCCGTCCGCGTCGCCGACCGTCTGTCGGAAGCGCGCGGCGCGGTTGTCCGGCACGTCGGCGTGCACCCTTGGGGCGCCGGGCGCGAGCGCGGTCGCCAGATCGGTCACGACGGCGAGCGGCTCGTACTCCACCTCGATCAGCGCGATCGCGTCCTCGGCGACGTAGCGGCTGTCGGCGACGACGAAGGCCACGACCTCGCCGACGTACCGCACCTCGTCGACGGCGAGCGGCCGCTGCGTGCGCGGATGGCTGAGCGTCGGGTGCGGGATCAGCAGCGGCGACGGCCGGTTGAGCTCGCCCAGCTCGGCGGCCGTGAGCACCAGATGCACACCCGGCGCGCGGCGGGCGGCGGTCGCGTCGATCCTCACGATCCGCGCGTGCGCGTGCGGGCTCCGCAGCACTGCCGCGTGCAGGATCCCCGGCGGGTGCACGTCGTCGACGAAGCAGCCGAGCCCCCGCAGCAACCGGGGATCCTCGTTGCGTGGGATGCGCGCGCCGATGCGCCGGGTGGTCATCGCGAGACGTCGGCGGCGCCCGCCCGGGCGCGCACCAGCGCCTCGAACGCGAGGTCGAAACAGACGCGTGGCGGCTTGACGAGGCCCGCGCCGACCTGCCCGATCCCCGGCTCGCGATGAGCCATGCCGGTATCGATTTGCGGAAGGATCCCGGTCTGGACGACGAGTCGCACGTCGATTCCCGTCGGCGTCCCGCGAAAGTCGAGCGGCGGCAAACGGTAGGCCGTGCTCTCGCCGAGCGTGATCTCGTACATGAGCCGCGTGTACTCGAGCGCGTCGGCCGGCGTGCCGCCCACGAACTGCACGACGGCGGGGGCGCCGCCCATCGCGAAGCCGCCGAGGCCGGCCGTCTCGGTGATGGCGCTGTCGCCGATGTCGGGATTCGCGTCGCCGGGGCCGAATCCGGGAAAGTAGAGGCCCTGCGGCGTCTGCGCCGGCCCGGTGAACCATCGGTCGCCCAGCCCGCTGACGCGGATCCCGAATTCGGTACCGTTCCGCGCCATCGCCGTGACGAGCGTCGACTCCGGCACCTTGTGGGCGGCGTCGAGCCCCGCCTTGCACGCGGCCATCCCGACGTTCAAGAAGAGATGCTCGTTGGACGCCGCGAAGGCGAGGATGCGGCGGCGCTCGGTGGCCGGCAGATCGAGCCCCGCGATCTCCGGGGCGAGCGCCTTGATGAGCAGCGCGGACGCGGCGCGGTTCCGGTTGTGACACTCGTCGCCCATCTGCACCGCCTGCGCGATCAGCGCGCGGAGGTCGATGCCTCCCGCACGCCGGATGGCCTCGCCGAGCGCCGGACCGACGACGTCCCTGAACCAGCGAAGGCGATCGATCACGTCCGGAGCGTAGGCGCCGTACCGCAGCACCTTGCCGAGCCCCTCGTTCAGCGTCGAGTAGGCGCGGTTGCCGGCGGCGCGGTTCTCCACCACCAGGACCGGCATCGACGCGGTGGTGGCGCCCGCCATCGGTCCCACGGCCGCGTGATGATGGCAGGGATCGAAGCGAACCGCGCCGCGCGTGACCAGACGCTCGGCGTCCTGCCAACTCGGCGCGAGCCCTTCATAGATCAACGCGCCGACAATCCCGCCGCGCATCGGGCCGCTCATGTCTTCCCAGGCGATGGGAGGCCCGGCGTGAAGAATCGTCTCGCGCGTCATGCCCGGCACCACCTCGATCGCGGGACGCACGTCGACGAGGACCTGATGGGCGGCGAGGAGCCGATCGAGGGCGATGCGGTTCGCGGCGTCGACGGCATCGCACCAGAGCGATGCGAGCGCCTCGGGCGACCCCGGAGGCCGCCAGTCGACCCGCCGTACCGGGATGCCCTGAGCGACCAGCGCCGACGCGAACAGCTCGGGGCCGACGACGACGGCCTCCAGCGGAGCGCGGAGAAGATCGGTCTCAGGTGGCATCGCGTCCCTCGGCGAGCGCCCGGGCAGTCTCGGCCGCGATCCGGTTGCTCGCGCACACGATCGCGCCGAGCTCGCGGAGGCTCTCCTCCTGCTTCTCGAGACCCTGCGGATCCTGGTCGGTCCCGACCACGTGAGCGACGACCGTCAGGTCACGGCCACCGCGTCTCGCCCGCGCCTCGGTCAGCGCCGGGCGGAGGGCGCCCGTCGGGTCCGGATGCGCGCAGTCGCCCAGGACCAGATCGAGCAGGATCACGGCGACGCTCGGATCGTCGGCGGCGTCGACGAGCGCGGCATTCCGTCGGCTCGGATCGATGATCGGATGCGGCCGCCCCCGCGTGTACTCCTCGGCGCCGAAATCGACGAATCGATGAGGCGGACTCCCGCCCACGATGCGCTGCGCTTCGTCGCACAGCGTCCCTCCCGCGTAGAGGCCGCGGACGGCGCCCCGTGCGCCGCTCGCGGGCGCCGCCCGTGGTCGTCCGAGCGCGCGGACCGCGCCACCGGTGAGACCGACCGCGGTCGCGGCCGCCTCGTCAAGCGTCGCCACCGCCCGGACGCCACCCGGCGTCGCTCCCTCATAACCGAGCAGACAGGCCACGACCGGCTTCCGCGTCTCCACGGCCGCCCGCAGCACGGCGTCGGCGACCATAGGCGACGGGGGCTTCGAGACGACAACCACGGCTCGCGTGGCGACGTCGGCCGCGAGGGCTTCGATCGCCTGGAGTGTGGTGAGACCGCCCACGGCGGCGTGGAGATCGCGTCCCCCGGTGCCGATCGCGTGAGAGACGCCGGCGCCGAGTCGATGAACGAGGCTCGTCACCTCCTGGATACCGGTTCCCGAGGCTCCGACGACGCCGATGGACCCGCGGCGAACCCGGTTCGCGAATCCAAGGCCCACGCCGTTGATGATCGCCGTCCCGCACTCCGGCCCCATGACCAGGAGGCCGCGGGCACGCGCGCGACGCTTGAGCGCCGCCTCGTCGGCCAACGATACGCCGTCGCTGAAGAGGAAGACGTGCAGTCCCGCCGAGAGCGCCTGGTGCGCGTCGATGGCGGCATAGGCTCCCGGCACGGCGACGACCGCGATGTTGGCGGAGGCGGCTCGGCGCGCGGCGCTGGCGGTCGTGCGCGACACCACGTCTTCACGCGCCGGCCCGCCGTCCCGGCTGGCGCTCAGGAGCTCCTCGACGCGCCCCAGCGCGCGGTGCGCGACCGTCTCGGTGCTCGCGCGAACGCAGATCAGGAGATCGGAGGGGCCGGCTTCCGGCGCCTCCGGCGGCCACATCCCGGCCTCGGCGAGCATCGAGCGGCCCGGCGCCGTTCCCATCACGACCGCGACCTCCGTCACCCCCGCCAGCTGCCGCGCTTGCTCGGCGACGCGCATGAGGTCGATCGAATCGAAGTACGAGTTTCGCCGAACCGTCCAGGCCAGTCGCATCACCACAGGCGAATCATGACGAAGCCTCGTTGTTGCAACTCGTCGTAGATGTCCCGACGCTCCCGCAGCGGGGGATCGGTCGCGGCGCTCGGTGCGGCGCCAGGCGGCGCGAGGCGACGGTCCAGCAGGACCTTGATGTCCGGCATGCCAGCGAAGATGTTTTCGAAGTAGCCGAACAGGTCGGGGCGGTCTCGAGCGACCACGACGATCACCCGGTGCATGCGCCCTCCCCGTCGGAAAGTCTTACACTCGGCGTCCACAGCTTCGCGGAAAGTGCCGAGAGTTTCAACATCTTCTGGAATGGCACCGCAAATGCTCACCGCTTCTGCTCAGTGCGGAAAACGCGAACCGCCACACAGGTCAGACGGATAAGAGCGAGACACATGGCCCGACATCTATTTCTTGTTTCCCGCCACGAGCCCCGCCTCTATGAATATTTGGTGGATCGGTTCCGGGACGACGGGAACGTCGAGGTGATCCTCGATCGCCGGCGCGGAGAGCGTCGAAGCCGATCAGCGCACCAGGGTCCCGAACGCCGACGAGCGGACCGGCGGTTCCGCCCAGAGATCGACCTGGAGCTCCAGGTCCGGTCCCACGTGATCCTGACTCTCCCCAGAGACGACCCGCCTCCGCGATTGTAGGAAGCGGCGAGCTCACGCGGTACCCAGCGCCTCAACTCCCCGCCGTCTGGAAATTGCTCATCTCGCTGGGCCTTACTTTGCCCCCCTGGAGCGAGATTGGAAAGCGAAGACTGGTAAATCGTTCGCCTCGGCCCCGAAGCGGGGGCGTCGTGTTGCATTTCTGATCAACCGATCGGTCGCCCGTCGCGCTTCATGTATGTAGCTGATTTAGAGGCCTCCAGTGGATTTCCGCACCCTGCCTCCTGCTACCCTGATCAGGTCCCGGCCACCCGACGTCGTCACGCAAGAGTTGCGGGCGCGCAAAATGTGCAAGCGAACCGTGAAGTTAGGGATCGGGTTGCCCTTGGTATTAGCCTTGCTGGTTCACGGGTTCGTGGACCAAACCCACGAATGTGTCGCGCGCCCGGCGGTACCGAGCACGCGGACCACGCCGGGGCGGGCGCTTGTCCCGGCGGTCCGCTCGGCCTACGACGGCATCATCGGCGAATCGCCGCAGATGGCTGAGATCTTTGCGCGCATCGACAAAGTGGCGGTCGGCGACGTGAACGTTTGTATCCACGGCGAGAGCGGCACCGGCAAGGAGCTGATCGCGCGCGCGATCCACTATGCGAGTCCTCGCCGCGATCGTCCCCTGATCACGCTCGACTGCACGACGATCCCGGAAGGCCTGATGGAGAGTCACCTCTTCGGTCACGTGAAGGGGGCCTTCACCGGCGCGACGGAGCATCGCGAGGGCGTCTTCGCGCTGGCCCACACCGGGTCGCTGTTCATCGACGAGCTGGGCGAGCTGAGCCCGACGCTGCAGGCCAAGCTCCTTCGCGTCATTCAGACGCGCGAGTTCTCCAAGGTGGGTGGGACGAAGCCCATCCGGACGGACATCAGGCTCATCACCGCGACCAACAAGGACCTCAAGGCCGCCGTCGCGCAGGGTACGTTCCGGGAGGACCTCTACTACCGGGTCGCGGTCTTCATGATCAAGGTGCCCGCGCTCCGCGAGCGGCCGGAGGATATACCACACCTGGTCGATCACTTCTTGCGGCGGTTCGCTGGGCTCTACGGAAAACACATCACCAAGGTCACGCCCGCCACCCTCGAACGCATGCTCACGCAGCCGTGGCCCGGGAACATCCGGCAGCTCGAGAACTTTCTCGAGCAGGCGGTCGTCCTCGCCGAGGGCGACTCGCTGACCGAGCGAGACCTCTTCGCCGGGGATTTCTCGAGCGTGGCCGGGCCCGCCCTGTCGGGACTGTTCGAGGCGGGGCTGCCGCTCAGCGAGGTCGAGCGTCGCCACATCCTCCGGACTCTCCACAAGGCCCTCGGCAACCGCACAGAGGCGGCCCGGCTGCTCCAGATCAGCGTCCGCTGCCTGCAGTACAAGCTGAAGGCCTACGGCCGGGACGTCGCCGCCATGGCCGGACCCGACCTCGGTCTCGTTCCGAGCCAGCAATCTTTGCGGGGCTAGTGCGCAAGTTCTTGGAGGACCTCGCCGGGGTCGTGACCCTCTCCGAGTCGCCAAGGTGTCGACAATGCAGTCAGTTAGGACGTTGGCCCCGTTCGTGCTCCGTCAGCACGCCGCATTGACGCCAGCTCCCGAGTCCGGCCACAGCAGGGTGACGACGCTTCGAGACCTTCTCGCGAGCGATCCGGTGTGCCGCGAAATCGTGCAATACCTGATGCGCAACAACGAGGCCTCCGACACCCCGCGCGGCATCGCCGAGTGGTGGATCAGGCGGGACGTGGCGTCCACGCGGGAAGCGCTGATGAAGCTCCAGACATGCGGCGTCGTGCAGTCGTACCTGGTGCAGGACGACACGTGCGTGTACGCGTACACGAAGAGGGCGGTCCTGC
>WNFB01005152.1_pt1 | contig 12233 bp, 11 predicted proteins | sample 5400501 | NCBI WGS metagenome assembly WNFB01 (sample SAMN13153341, study PRJNA577476) | soil metagenome | isolation source: 200 cm saprolite under Douglas fir tree site 2 hole 1 | place: USA:California | collected 2015-04-18 | reverse complement strand
AGTCCATCGACGAGCTGGCGGGCGACTATGGCTACCAACGGCTCGGAATCGAAGAAGCAATCAGATGCGAACTCCAAGTCCAAGCCGCCTGAGCGGACGGTTTTCTTCTTGGATCGTTCTCTCGGAAAAGAAAAGGTGGCCGACGCTCTTCGCGCGGCAGGGGCACAGGTAGAAATCCACGACTCGCACTTTCCTGCGGACGCCAGAGACGATGATTGGCTTCGGGATGTTGGACGGAGAGGCTGGCTTGTCGTTACGAAGGACAAGCACATAAGGCGTCGCGCCACTGAACTCGCCGCACTGAGGAACGCTCGGGTTTCTGCTTTCGTCCTTACATCGGGGAACTTAACAGGTGATGAGATGGCAGCAGCCTTCCGCCGAGCGCTCAAGCGAATGACACGGATAGCGGCTGAGAATCGCCCGCCATTCATTGCCACCGTATCCAGAGATGGCTCGGTGTCGATCCTCCTCTCGGCCAGGATGCTAGCCCGGAAAAGGTAACATCCGTTCCGCCCCGTCCCCCGACGCAAACCTGCCTTCACACTCCCCTTGCATCCGGGTCCCAGGCATCCGGGTCCCAGATGAACTTGTGGAGCTGCAGTCCCATACGCACTTCCAGGCCATCCCGAAGGATCCATTCGGCCAGCTCGCGCGGGGTGAGTCGGCCGAAGACCGGCGAGAAGATCACTTCGTCCACTCGGCTGCGGAGGTCGTGCCTCTTCATAAAATCCCGGGCGTACCTGTAATCATTCTCGTCGAGGATGACGAACTTCACCTGGTCTTTGCGCTCGAGAACGGCCAGGTTGTCAAAACAGAACTTCTCACTCTCACCGCTCCCCGGACACTTCACATCCACCACTTTGACCACGGGCCGGGGAAGGTCGCCGACGCACCGCTCTCCACTGGTCTCGATGAGGACGCGGTAGCCTTCGGAGAGAAGCTGCGCGCTGAGCGGATAAATTTCCTTTTGAAGGAGAGGCTCGCCGCCGGTCAGTTCCACCAGTTTCCCGCCGAGCTGTCGCACCCGGCCAATGACTTCTTCGACCGACATTCTCTGCCCCCCGTAAAACGCGTAGGCAGTGTCGCACCAGTGGCAGCGAAGGTTACACCCGGTCAGACGAATGAACACACAAGGCAGGCCGGCGAAGGTGGACTCGCCTTGGATCGACTTGAAGATTTCCGTAACGACCATTCAGGCAACCGCCAACCCTAATTTGTCAAGGCTTCCGAGCACAATTTTACTCGATTTCAGTCCCACAAAGCACGGACATGAAGGATCATCGCACGGTGGCCGGGTGACGCAAATGGGGTAATAAGGCGCGCAAAGTGTCGTTTTCAGGCTCCACTGACCGGAGATAACTTCGAGACACTTAATCGGGCTAGCCGATTGGAAATGAAGGAGTTAAGGCCCTCACCAGAGGCTTTGAATTTACCACTAGCCATTGGCAACCCTATTGCATCCAATCTGTCAGAGGAAGTGGAGCCGGGCAACGATGAACAAGGACGAACTGGCGAAGATCCGAGAGGAACACGAAGCCATGGAGACTTGGCGGACTTATTCTCGCCATGTCGTTGCCGAAATGCTCGAAGTCTGTTCGGTCTGCGGAACGGTCCGTGAGAAGGACCGCCTCACCAAGTGCCGCTGGTGCGAAGACGTCTATTGCTGCCACGAAGGCTTGTGTACGCACCGGCATCAGGCTGAAATACACCCTGCCGTCGCCTTCTGGACATGGTAGCGCTCCGGTGCGTGCCCTCGGCCCTACCGAGTCCAAACCAATTTCCCAAGGCACGATAACTCACTAACCGATTATTCGGAAAATCCTCGGCCCGACGATTTCACCGAGCGACCCATTCGTTGACGGGCAAAGAGGGCTTTCACTCCGGCGGGCGATACGTGGCTGAAGTGGTGTCAGTTTCCCAAACTGTCAAAGCCTCGACGCGCAGACCGTGGGGACGGAGCTGGGGCTGTAGCTCGTCGCAAAAATACTTCGCCAAGTTTTCCGCTGAGGGGTTCAACCGGTCGAAAGGGGGGAGGTCGTTCAGAAAACGGTGGTCGAGCCGCTCGACCAGCGCCTTGATCGCGGCACGCAGGTCAACAAAGTCCATGAGCAAGCCGATCGAGTTGAGCTGGTCACCGGCAACCGTCACTCCAACCTTGTAATTATGCCCGTGAACGTTCTCGCACTTTCCTTTGTAGCCTCGCAGCGCGTGTCCTGCCGCGAACGCATATTCGACGGATATTTCAAACATCCGGCCTCAGTTCTATCTTCCCGGGTTGTCCCCCGTGTAAAGGAAGACCAGGGATCAGGGCGGAGGTCGCGAGCGGCGTCAAGAAGCACTCTCAGTATCGCGCCTTTTAGTGGAAGAGGCGCGCCCGCAACAGCGCCTGACTAGCATTCTCGCATGAACGCCTTGACCTCTTCCAGCCGGTTTGCCCTTTGATAACCCGGCAAGCTGTCAAAGAATATTTTGCCGTACTGCTTGCGCACCAATCGTTGGTCCAGGATGGCGAGAATGCCGCGGTCTTTCCGGCTGCGAATCAGCCGGCCAAATCCCTGCTTCAGCGCGATGACGGCCTGGGGGACCTGGTAATCGGTGAAGGCACTGCCCCCGTCTTCGTTGATCAGGCGGATCCTGGCCGCGACGACGGGGTCCGTGGGCACGGAAAACGGGAGGCGATCAATGATGACCGCGCTCAGTTGGGGTCCCTGGACGTCCACGCCCTGCCAAAAGGAGCTTGTGGCGAAGAGAACGGCGTGCGGAGTCGAGCGAAAGCGTTCGAGCAGAGCAGTCCGGGGCGCGGTCCCTTGCAGCAGCATCGGGTAGCGCACCCTCGGCCGGACGCGCTCATAGACATCCCGCATTTGCTGATGGGAAGTGAAAAGGACGAAGGCGCGCCCGCGGGAAGTCTTGAGGAGTTGCACCACCTCCTCCGCCGCCTGCCGCGGGAAATCAGGCGTCCTTGGATCAGGCAGGGCAAGCGGCGTGTACAGCAGTGCCTGGGTCCCGTAGTCAAAGTGCGATTCCAAGATTTTTTCCTTCGCGTGGTCAATTCCCAGCCGGCGCTTGACGAAATCGAACGTGCCGCCGACCGCCAGGGTCGCAGAAGTCAGCACAACGGTTTCGACGCGCTCGAACAGCTTTTCGCGGAGGAGGGACGAAACGTCGATGGGCGACGCCTCAAGAAAAACTCCGCGCCCGCGACGCTCCCACCAGAAGACGAAGTTGCGCTCTCGACCCTCAAGGATGAACTCGAAGGCTTGGCGGAGCTCGCCTGCCCGTCGCGCCACCTTAAGGACTTCCTCCGGAGGTTCTTTCAACCGGCTGAGCTCCGTTTCCAGGCGCACCAGGGCGTTGAGGACGCCGGAATAGGCCCCTCGGTTGACTTCGAGGAAGCTTTCGCGGTTGTCGAAGCTCACGCGGGCGTCACCTGCGGGAAACAGCTCGAAGAAAAGCCCCGACCGGTGCCGGAGCTCCCGCGTGGCTGTTACTACGTCAGCGACGGTGGGGCCCTGGAGGCCCTTGAGCCGGAGCGTCAATTCGGCATCCCGCGCCAGCTCCTCCACGCGGTAGCTCGAGACCTGGAGGCCGAAGTACTGTGTGGCCACGTCCTCGATGTCGTGGGCCTCATCGAAGACCAGCGCGGTGTAATCGGGCAGGATACTTGTGAACTCCATCTGCTTCAGAGCCAGATCGGCGAAAAACAGGTGGTGATTCACGATGATGATGTCAGACTCGGCCGCCCGCTGGTGCATCCACGTAATGAAACACCGTTCGAACTGCGGACATTTTTGCCCCGTGCACAGCTCCCGGCGGGCGTCAATCCGGGCCCACAGTTCGCTCGAATCCGGCAGTTTCCCGAGTTCCGCGCGGTCTCCGGTCTCGGTCCGTTTTTCCCATTCGCTGATTTCCGCGTACTGCTCTACCTCCTCCATTCCGTTCAGCCCCGGCTGTTTTTCGAGGTCGTAAAGTTTCTGGCGGCACAAGTAGTTCTGCCGGCCCTTCATCAGGGTGACGCGCATCTTCGGGAACAATTTTTTAAGGAAAGGGATATCCTTCCAGAAGAGTTGTTCTTGAAGATTTTTTGTGCCGGTTGAGATGACCACGCGCCGGCCGCTGCGGATGATGGGGACAAGGTAAGCCAGGGTCTTTCCGGTGCCGGTGCCCGCCTCCACGATGAGGTGGTGGCGGTTATCGAGCGCATCTTCGACGCTCTCGGCCATTTCCAGTTGCCCCCGCCGGAACTCATAGTGAGGATGCTTCCGGGCGAGCCATCCCCCCGGCCCGAAGATTTCTTCGAGCGGGACCTTTTCGGCTGGTTTGCTGGCTGCGCCGACCACAATGAGCGGAGGCCGAATCAAATCAACTCGGAAAAATCAATGGGCGTATGAGACTCGCGAAGCGGAAAGTCCAAATTGACCTGTGCTCCCTCTTGCGGCCGACGATTTGAGTCATTCAGAGCTTTCCAATTCGCTTCGCCCTTGGCCTTTTGATTTTCCGCTTGAAAGAATAGCATAGAACCCTGGAGGGTTCGCACCGGCCAGAGCTCGGCCAGGCGGCCGAAGTGAAGCGCCCCGGCTCTCTTGAGATGATAAAGCTCCCCCGCGTCGTCATCCTCGGACGGCCGAACGTTGGCAAGTCCACTTTGTTCAACCGGATTTGCGGCCGCCGGCGCGCGCTCGTGGGGAATGAACCCGGCATGACTCGCGACCGCATCTACGCTGCGGCGGACTGGAGGGGAAAGGCCTTCGAAGTGGTGGATACCGGGGGAATCATCCCGGGCGAGAAAGACCTGATCGCGCTGGAAATCTTCCGCCAGGCCCGGGTGGCCATCGAAGAAGCCGAGCACCTGGTGCTCGTCGTCGATGCCCGCGAAGGCGTGGTGCCGCTGGACGAGCAACTTGCCCAGCTTCTGCATCGCACGGGGAAGCCGCTCTCGCTCGCGGTCAACAAGGTCGATTCACTCATGCACTCCCCTCTGGCGGCGGACTTTCACCGCCTCGGAGTCCGCGATATTTTCACCCTTTCCGCGGAGCACGGACTCGGCGTGGACGAATTGCTGGACCACGTGACCGCTCGGTTCCCAGTCGAAGCCGAGACTGTGAAGGAGGTCGAGACACCGGCCGCGCCGTTGCCGGCCGAGCGTCCCCCGACCGCGATCAACGTGGCCATCATCGGCCGGCCCAACGTCGGCAAGTCAACGCTGCTCAATCGCTTCCTGAACGCGGAAAGGTCCATCGTCACGCCCTTGCCCGGGACGACTCGCGACGCGGTGGACGCGGAAGTCGAAAGGGATGGGTTGGTGTTCCGTTTTGTGGACACTGCCGGCATCCGGCGAAAAGGAAAGACGAAGCTGCTCGCGGAAAAGCTCAGCGTCATCCAGGCGCGGAAGCACCTGGAGCGCGCGGACGTGGCTCTGCTGTTGATCGACGCCCTCGAAGGGGTGACCGCCGTCGATGCTCACATCGGAGGCTACGCGCACGAAAGCGGCCGGTCCGTGGTGCTGGTGATCAACAAATGGGACGCCGTCCCGAAAGGGCCGGACACGGCTCGCGAATACACTGAAACGGTCCGCCGCCGCATGAAATTTCTCGGCTACGCGCCGATTGTCTTCGTTTCCGCTCTGACCGGAGAGCGCTTGAAAAAGCTCGCGGATACGATTGTCCAAGTTGCCGCCGGCCGCCGCCAGCGGGTGAGCACTGCCGAGATGAACCGGTTTCTCAAGCAAATTAATCTCGAGCGTATTCCGGCGCCTGCGGGCCCGGGGGGCAGACCCCTGCGGATTTACTACATTACCCAGGCCGGCGTCGAGCCGCCTACCTTCGTGGCTTTCACGAATCGACCCGGCAAGTTGCACTTCTCAGTCGAGCGAAACCTCGAAAACCGCCTCCGGGAGAAATTCGGCTTCGTGGGGGCGCCCATCGTCATCAAGTCCCGACGGAGCAAGTAGGGACTTCACGCGGCCACGGGAGGTGGGTGGTGTCCGTGTCTTATTTCAAGTTATCAGCGAGAATGTTACAATGGCCCCGAGCGGGGGCCCGACTGGGTCCCAGAGTGGGTCCTAGACTTTATCATGCTTAAAAATTGCATCGGCCTTGGAGAGGAGGTCGTAGTCCATGCCTTGGGAAATGGCGGCGGTTCGGACATTATTCATCATCATCGTCATTTCGGCTACCTATCACCTGCGTCCGTTTCAGCTCGGGGCCCTCAACTCGATCCTGCTGGGCGCCGTTCTGGGGCTTACCTTCGTCTTCTTCGAGATGCGGCTGGAAAGGGCCAGCCTCAAACGGCTCATCGGCGCCGCCGTGGGTTCCACGCTGGGAATCCTGGCCGCTTTGATGATGAGCCACCTGCTCAGCGTCACGTCCGTTGACAAGGGCCTTCTTTCCTTCATCCAGGTCACGCTCCTGCTCCTGATGGCCTACGTGGGTCTGATCCTGGGAGCCACCAAGGGCGACCTGCTGAACCTTTCGGCCTTGGGCGGCCTGTTCACCGCCGAGCGGCAGTCGAAGAGGAGCTGCAAAATCCTGGATACAAGTGTGATCATTGACGGCCGCATCGTGGACATCTGCGAGACCGGCTTCATTGACGGCACACTGATCATTCCGCAGTTCGTGCTGCGCGAGTTGCAACTCGTGGCCGACTCTTCCGATCCTTTGAAGCGAAACCGCGGGCGACGCGGACTCGATATCCTGCAACGGATGCAGAAGATGGGCTCGGTGCAGGTGCAAATTGTGGAGGACGACTTCCCTCAGACTCGCGACGTGGATATGAAGCTGATTGAGCTCGCAAAATTGTACGAGGCGAAAATCGTCACCAACGATTTCAACTTGAACAAGGTCGCGCAGCTCCAAGGGCTCCCGGTTTTGAACATCAATGAGCTCGCCAACGCGCTCAAGCCCGTCGTTTTGCCGGGTGAGATCATGCGGGTCTTCATCCTCAAGGAAGGCAAGGAATATAACCAGGGGGTCGCCTACCTCGATGACGGCACCATGGTGGTGGTGGACAACGCCAAAAAGATGATTTCGAAAACAATCGACATTTCCGTCACCAGCGTCCTGCAAACCACCGCCGGGAAGATGATCTTCGGCAAGTACGAGGAACGGAGACCCGCCGAGGTCGTTCACCAGTAGGCAGAGCCGCGGCGGCCAGGGAAGGGACGAGCGGAGTGCGGGCGCGCTCGCTTCCGCGGTCCCGAATCCGCGACTCAAGTGAACCGACCGAGCCGAGACTCCAAACATCGATGAAAGTCCTCGCCATCATTCCGGCCGCGGGAACGGGAGTCCGCATGGGAGGCGGGACGCCCAAACAGTTCCTTTCCCTCGAGGGCGTCCCGATTTTCATCCATACCCTTCGGAAATTCGCCGCCTCGAACGTGATTGACGGAATTTTCCTCGCGCTCCGCCCGGAAGATATGGAGCGCGCGAGGAAAGACATCGACCGGGAGCGTTTCTCGAAGCCGGTGCGATTGGTGGCCGGCGGGGCCTCCCGGCAGGAAACCGTGGGGCGCGCCCTCGCAGAAGCGCCGGCGACGACGGAAATGGTGGTCGTCCACGACGCCGTCCGGCCTTTTGTCGAGCTCGACTTGATCCAGCGAGTCGTGGAGGCCGCCCGCCAGCACGGCGCAGCGGTTCTCGGCATCCCCAGCGTGGATACCGTCAAGCAGGTGGAGCAGCAATTCATCCGGGGGACGATCCCCCGGGAACGCATCGTCCTGGCCCAGACCCCTCAGGCTTTCCGCTTCAACTTGATTCGCGAAGCCTTCGCCCGTGCGGAAGCCGATGGGTTCTATGGGTCCGACGAATCGAGCCTGGTCGAACGCCTGGATCACACGGTGACAGTCCTCATGGGCTCCGACCGGAATATCAAGATTACCAAACCTTCGGACTTGCCCCTGGCCCGCCTCTACATCGCCCAGGAGCGGGAAAGAGCGGAGCGCGCCGAAACTCGCTCCTGAAATTCCGGGGAAGGACTCAGCCCGGGCTCACCGCCCAATTATGCCTCTGAAAAAACAACCGCGGACCACGTCGCTGCGGATCGGCACCGGCGATGACATCCATCGCCTGGCGAGAGGTCGAAGATTTGTCCTCGGCGGCGTCGAAATATCTTTTGAGAAGGGACCCCTGGGCCACTCCGATGGCGACGCCCTGGCCCACGCCATTTGCGATGCGCTCCTGGGGGCGGCGGCGCTTGGAGACATGGGTCAACACTTCCCCGACAGCTCTCCCAAGTGGCGGAATGCTTCGAGCCTGGGCTTCCTCCGCCACGTCCGGAAGCTCCTCGACGCGGCCGGGTACAGAGTCCTGAACATTGACGCCACCGTCGGTCTCGAGCGTCCGAAGCTGGCCCCCTACGTTCCAAGGATGAGGAAAAAGCTTGCGGCGGCGCTGGGCATCGAGCCGAGACAGGTCAGCGTGAAGGCGAAGACGGCCGAAGGCCTGGGCACCGTGGGTCGCGGCCAAGCGGTCCGCGCCGGCGCCATCGTTCTGATTGAGCTGAGGGCCTAACTCTCAAGCGCCTTCCGGCAGTACTCGAAACACTTCTTGACTTCCGCGACGGTGTCGAGCCCGGGAGTTTCCTCCCCGTACTCGTACTCGATATTGGCCGGGATCTTCCAGCCCTCGTCCCGGAGCAGGCGCAGGACGCCCACAATGGGCGTGTCCCCCTGGCCGAAAGGCACGTTGGCGCCGTGGTTCTTTTTCCGGTCCTTGATATGGAGCGTGACGATCCGGTCGTGATGCTCCCGGATGTATTCGACCGCGTCGCCGCCCGCGGCGGTGAAGTGCCCGATATCCAGGTTGACGCCGATGTAGCGTGACGCGCCGTTCATCGCCCTTGCGAAAGTCTCGGGGGTCGAAAATTCATCGGGATTGCTGGTCTGGTCGTGCCCGTGAAAGCCGACCATGATCTCGTATTTTCGAGCGTACTGGTCCACGCGGCGAGCGTCACTGACGTTCGCCGAAGCGGTGATGTATTTCACCCCCATCGCGCGGGCGATCTCAAACCCGCGCTCGACCTCGGCGTCGGTCATATCCTTCCGGAAGCTGTAGTTGTACGCGTAGAGGAGAACTCCCGCGTTATCGAACTGCTCACGGACGCCGCTGAAAAAGCTGAGCGGCGTGGTGAGCCGCCACTTCCTCGACTCCTCCCTGCTTGCCTTCTCGCGCGGCTCGACGTGTCCCTGATAAAGTTCGCACTCTCCCAAGCCCACCGTCCGATAAGCTTCGAGGCATGCGGCCAGGGGACGGTCGCGGAACGAATAGCTCTGGGCGCCGATCTGCACGCCGCGGATGACGGAGTCAATCTTCTCTGCGCCCAACACGCGCTTCCCCGCGGTCACAAGCCCGGCGTAACCGGCCAGGAGCAACTTTCCGGCTTCTCGACGTGATAGGGGGGACATGAGGCCTCCTCAATCCAAGATTTCAAAAATGCGGCGCCAGTATATGCGCTGGGGAGCGCGCTCGCAACATTGCATGCGTAACTTCCCGGCACTGGACTCCTGGGCTCGAACCAAAACGGAGAAGCCGGGCCGCCTCGGCGTGTTAAGATAACGGGCCGTCAACTCTGGTCTTATGAAACGGGATATTGAAGGGCTGTCAAAAACCGCCTTCGACCTCGGGGTGATCGGAGGTGGCGTCAACGGAGCTGCCACCGCGCGGGATGCCGCGTTACGCGGACTGAAAGTGGCCTTGGTTGAGGCACGCGACTTTGCGAGCGGCACTTCCAGCCGCTCTTCCAAGCTGATCCACGGCGGCCTGCGTTACCTCGAGCAACTCGATTTCAAGCTCGTCCACGAAGCCCGGAGGGAGCGGCGGCTGCTCCTGAAGCTCGCCCCTCACCTTGCCTGGCCCGTCCCCTTCCTCCTCCCGATTTACAAAGGTGATCCTTACTCGCCGCTCAAGATTCGAGTGGGGCTTTCCATTTACGACCTGCTCGGAAACCTGGGCCGGGGCGACCGCCACCGCATGCTGAGCGCGCAGGAAGCTTTGCGGGCGATTCCCGCCCTTCGCCGGGAAGGGTTGCGCGCGGCAGCGCTCTATCACGACTCGGAGACGGATGACGCGCGGCTGACTCTTGAATACGTCCTCGACGCCGCCGAGCATGGCGCTGTGGTGGCGAATTACACCGAAATCCGCGCCCTCTCTGTTTCGGCCGGGCCCGGACCCGAAGCGCCTCAAGTCGTGGCCGCGGAGGCCGAAGACCGGCTGACGGGCCGGACCCATGAAATTTCAGCGCGTTTTTGGGTGAACGCGACCGGGCCGTGGGTTGACCATGTGCGCGCCCTCCTGCCCGGCTTCGACGGCTCAAAGACCATCCGGCTGACCAAGGGGACGCACATCATCCTTCCGACGGTTACGGGCGACTATGCGCTCTTCGCAGCCATCTTGCCGGGCGAGCGGATCTTTGTGATGGCCCCATGGTGCGGTCATGCCTTGATGGGGACGACGGATACGGACTTCGAGGGAGACCCCGCCTCGGTCCGGCCGGACCGCGCCGACGTCGAATATCTGCTGAACGCCTTGAACCGCGTTCTGGAAAAGCCGGTGCGGATGGACGACGTGCTGGGAAGTTTTGCCGGCCTGCGCGCGCTCGCCACGCAACCCGGGCGGAGCCCTTCGGCCAATACCCGCGAATACCGTTTCCACGAGGACCGCTGGGCGAAGAATTTCCTCTCCGTCTGTGGAGGGAAATTAACCACGGCGCGAGCCCTTGGCGAAAAGCTCGTTGACCTGGTTCGAGCGCGGCTCAGTGAAAAGGCGCTTTCCGGAAAGCCTACTCGGATTGTCCCCCTTCCCGGCGGCCACACGGGGGATTTCAAAGCTTTCTTGAACGACGCGTCCGAGGAGGCCAGTCGCGCCTTTGACATTCCGTTTCCGATTGCGGAACGGATTGTTCGCACCTACGGAAGCCGCTGGCGAGCTGTGCTGGAGCCACTTCATAGAAATAAGTTGCTCGCGGAGCCTCTGCCGGGCTCGCCGGCTCTTTTGGCGGCGGAAGCGGATTTCGCCATCGAGCACGAGATGGCCATGAACGTGGAAGATTTTCTTTTGCGGCGTTCCGGCTTGAACTGGCTGGCCTGCTCGGCGTTGCGCGAGGCCGCGCCCGCCGTGGCCGGCATTTTCGCCAATCGCTTCTCCTGGAGCGCGGAACGGCGCGAGGCCGCCGTAGCCGGGTTCGCCCAATGCGCATCTACTCCGGGTCAGGGAAAAAGGCCGGGACTGGCAAGCTGATTTTGCGTCGGGCTTAGGGTCAGAGACCGAAAAGTGCCGACCCCTCACGACTCGGGTCCTCGACGTCGAGTCCGCGGGCTGGGAATCAATCGAACTTGGCAGTCCTGAAACCTTTGTTCGCGCGCACGATTGAGAGGTATCGGCCGGTACCCCTCCTCTGGCCGCCGCTCAATATAGGACACCGGGGAGCGGCGGGTGAGGCACCGGAGAACACTTTTGCCGCTTTCGAGTTGGCCACTCGCCAGGGCGCCGACGGAATCGAGCTGGACGTTCACCTCTCCGCAGACGGCGTGCCGGTGGTCATTCACGACCCGCGGCTTCGGCGGACGACGTCCGGAAGCGGCTGGGTCCGCAACCATCGAGCAGCGCAGCTCAAGCATCTTGATGCGGGGTCATGGTTCAACCGGCGGTATCCTTCGAGAGCACGGTCGCGCTACTCGGGCCTGAGAATTCCGCTCCTTTCGGAAGTGCTTGCCTGGGGACGCGACCGAAAGTGCCTGCTCTTCATTGAAATCAAGGAGGGCGGAAAGATCTACCCCGGCATCGAAGCCAGGGTGCTGGGAGAAGTCCATCGCGCAGGCGTGGCCGAGCGCGTCTCGATTATTTCCTTCGACCGCCCAACGCTCAGGCGAGTCCGCCAGATCGACTCTCGGATGCGCCTCGGCATTGATTTTACAAGGCCGATCCTGGCCCTGCGGCGGGCCAAGGCGATCGGCGCGGTCGCCGTGCTTCCCCACTGGGCATTCGCCTCCTGCCGGTTCATCCGCCGATGCCACCAGGCCGGGATTCACGTCCTCGCCTGGGACCTCGACGAGCCGCGATCGATGCGGCGCAAAATCCTCGACGGCTTGGACGGCGTCATCACTCGCTACCCGGCAAAACTCGGCGAGATCCTCGCCGGCCACAAAGTCCAGCCTTAGCAGAGCTTCAACCGCCCGCCTGGTTCCCCGGACTTCCCTGCTTCTTTCCTCCCGGGAATTTCAAGTCTCGCAGGTTATTGTT
>WNFB01004635.1_pt1 | contig 12234 bp, 10 predicted proteins | sample 5400501 | NCBI WGS metagenome assembly WNFB01 (sample SAMN13153341, study PRJNA577476) | soil metagenome | isolation source: 200 cm saprolite under Douglas fir tree site 2 hole 1 | place: USA:California | collected 2015-04-18 | reverse complement strand
CTTCCCGCATCCATCCTCGGTGTTGAGCGAGTACTGCTCAACTAAGATAGGGTGCCTAACCTCTATCACCTCGTTCGACATGATGTACGTCTCTCCGTCGCCGGAGCAGACAAGCCCGCTCTCACCATCCTTCCCAGAGGCTCCCCCCCAGCCGCCCGCCTGAGGTTCGACGATAGCGAAGGGTTCCTTCGTCCTGTCGTCCACACCACCCACGATCGTGGCGCAGACGCTGAGGAAGTGACCCGCCGACAGCCTCTCGGGTATGCGAGGGGCCAAGGCCTTCCATACGAGGTCGGTGACGAAGGCCATCGACTCCCAATAGGTCGAGGTGGGGGCGGGCGGCACGGGGTCGAAGATGGTACCCGGGGTCGTCAGCACCCTGAGGGGGCGGAAGCTGCCGTCGCTGACGGGGCCGTGGGGGTCTGTCACGGCCTTCAGGATCGTCCTTGCGGAAGAGATGGTGGCGCACCAGGGCGAGTTTATCGAGCCCTTCGCCTGCTTCCCCGACCCTCGAAGGTCTATGACAAACTCGTCGTCGGTGATCTTCACCGTCGCCTTCACCGGGACCGGGGTATCCGTTATCCCGTCGTCGTCGACCGTGTCGCTCGCCTCGAAGGTCCCGTGGGGGAGCTCCTTCAGCTTCAGCCTGGTCAGCTTCTCCCCCTTCGTCATTATTCGGGTGATCGCGTCGAGGACAAGCCCGACCGTATACTTGTTGCAGAGCTCCTCGATCCTCCGAGCGGCCACCCTCAAGGCGGCGGCGTGAGCCTCCATATCCCCGAGGGTCATCACGGGTGTCCTCACGTTCGCCCTGATCATCTCCACCATCGCCCCAACAACCTTCCCAGCCTCGAAGAGCTTGATCGGGGGGAAGATCATCCCTTCCTGGTATATCTCGGTCGAGTCGGAGGTCCAGCTCCCAAAGTGCATCCCGCCGAGCTCGCTCCAGTGGCCCTTGATCGTCGAGAATCCCACGAGCCTTTTCGTTACGAAGACTGGCATCACCAGGGTGACGTCGTTGAGGTGCGTCCCGCTCGTGTAGGGAACGTTCGTGATGCAGATATCGCCCGGGACAAACCCGTCCTCTCCGAACTTCCTGATACAGTCCTGCGTGGCGAGGTCGAGCGTCCCCAGGAACCCGGGGACGCCATTCGCCTGTGCCACGAGTCTGCCGCGGGCGTCCGTGAGGCCCGCCGCGTAATCGAGCACCTCGTAGATTACTGGGCTCTTGCTCGTCCTCCCGAAAGCAACGAACGACTCCTCCGCGGCCGCGATGAGGCTGCTCTCGATTATGTCCAGAGTGAACTCGTCTATCTTGGCCATTACCTCACCTGTATCACGAGATTCCCAAACTTGTCGACATTCATCCTGTCGCCGCGTCGCAGTATCGTCGTCGACGTCGGCTCCTCGATTATGGCCGGTCCCCTGATTGCCGCCCCCGCCCTGAGTCCGTCCCTCTCGTGGACTCCTACCGAGCGACGCCCCTCCTCACTGACCATTATCCGCGAGCCGAGCCGTCCCTTTCGGACCCCCCCGGCCCACCTCGTCATCCCCGGTCTCTTCACCCTCCCGAGGGCGGTGAGGTGTGCGTTCACGACCTCGAGCGGGTCGGCGAGGGTGAAATCGTATTGCTTCTTGTGCAGGCTCTGGAACTTCTTGCCGATCGTCGAGAGGAGGTCTCCATCGCCCCCCTTCCCCCCCACCGGTACCGGGGTAGGCACCGTGTGCTCCTGCCCCACATACCTCATATCGAAGGTCGCGTCAAACCTCACGTCCTTCCTCTCGATGCCTTCCTCCTCCATCTGTCTGTGGGCAACCTTCATCATCTCCTCCAGGATTTCCATCAGGCTCTTCAGAGTCTCGCCGTTGAATCTAACGACCTTCGTCTGCACGTAGTCGTGCCTAAGGTCCGTCATCAACATCCCCCAGGCCGAGAAGACCCCCGGGATTCGCGGAACGATCACCCTCTTCACCCCGAGTTCCTTCGCGAGGGCGGTCGCGAACATCGGACCCCCGCCGCCGAAGGCGACTATGGTGAAGTCGCGCGGGTCGTACCCTCTCCTCACGGAGACGAGCTTCATCGCGTTGACCATGTTTGAGGTCGCGAGGCGCACCACCCCCATCGCCACCTCGAGGGTCTTCATCTTGAGGTTCGCAGCCACCCTTCCGTACGCCTCCTCCGCCAGCTTGGGCTCCAGCTTTATCTCGCCACCCAGGAAGTAGTCCGGGTCCAATACGCCCATCAGCACGAATGCGTCGGTTACCGTGGGTTCTCGACCCCCCTTCGCGTAGCAGGCGGGTCCCGGCTCTGCCCCGGCGCTCCTCGGCCCGACCTTCAGGGACCCTAGCTCGTCCACCCAGGCGATGCTCCCCCCTCCCGCCCCTATCTCCACTATGTCCACGACGGGCACCTTCACGGGATAACCAGAGAAGAACTGTGTCCTCCCCACGTTGTATTCTGTGTTGATCTTGATCTTACCGGAGTCGATCAAGGAGGTCTTGGCGGTGGTCCCACCCACGTCGAGCGTAATCATGTCCTCAACCCCCACCGCGCCCCCGAGGGTCTGGGCGCCGATCACCCCTCCAATCGGTCCCGATTCAATCTGATAGATAGGGGTCTTCTTGCCCAGCTCGAAGGTGCTGACGCCGCCGTTGCTCTGCATGACGTGCATCTTGATCTTCACTCCGAGGCTCGCCATCTCCTCCTCGAGGGTCGAGAGGTACTCCTCGACCTTCGGCTGGACGAACGCGTTCATCACAGCGGTGTTCGACCTCTCGTACTCCCTCCACTCCCGGGTGAGCTGATGGGACATCGTGATCGGTATCTTTCCATCAAGATTCTCGGTGAGCAGCTGATAGCACTCGAGCTCGTGGCGTGGGTTGGCGTAGGAGTTGTAGAATGCGATCGCGAGCGACTCCACCTTCTCGCGTTTCGCCGCATCGGCCGCCTTTAGCACGTCTCCCTCATTCAGCCCCCTCAGGACGTTTCCCGCGTAGTCCATCCGCTCGTCGACCTCGTACCTGAGGTTCCGCGGGACGAAAGTCTCGGGCTTCTTGTACCTGAAGTTGTAGAGGTCGGTCCTGTTCGACCTCTGTATTTCCAGGACGTCCCTGAAACCTTTGGTCGTGACCAGGAGAGTCTTGGCGCCCTTCCTCTCCGTGAGGGCGTTTATCACCATCGTCGAGCCAGTGCCGATGAAGCGGTCTATCTGCTCCCCTCTCACTCCGCTCCGCTTGACCACGGTAACCACCCCGTTCGCGTAGTTCGAGGGGGTCGTCGAGTCTTTCACGAAAGTGAAGCTGCCCGTCTCTTCATCGAGTGCGCAGAGGTCGGTAAAAGTCCCGCCGACATCGATTGCGACTCGAAACGTCAAGTCTACGTCGGGCGCGAAGTGGCGCTCGGCTTATATTCTTTAGGCGGCGATGGGTTGTCGTCAGTCCCACTGATTTGACCTGATTAAGGCGTCTTAGAACTTGGCGGGCGACCTGCCATGAACGCGTGCACGAAGACGAGGCCTGCCGCCGGCAGTGAGAGTTGCAGAACAATTGTCACGAACGGGGAGAGCAGGCCTATGCCAGGGATGAGGAGCAAGGCGCCCAGCCCGTCCCAGTAGCCGTGCAAAAGCATTACCGCGACTAGATTCCTGCCCCCATACCAGTAAGACGCGCTGAGAGTCACCGCGCCCGTCAAGACCACTAAGAAACCGGTCGCCGATACAGCACCAAAGCCCTCCACCCGAAGGGCAGGGAGATGCAGAAGGGTGAAGAGGCAAACCGAGGAGAGGACGGCGCGACCCCTCCATCCCAGGAGTTGGTTCAGTTCGTTGATGAGATAGGCGCGGAAGAAGAGCTCCTCCGCCAACACTATAGAGACGAGCCCGAGGAGACCCGCGAGGAAGCCGATAAGCTCGGGATAGCAGACATAGCCGCCGCCTCCGCCGATGCAGAGGTCGAGGGGGCTCAGCCCCAGCCCCAAGAGGGCGGTCACCCCTACTGCGAGAAAGAGTGCGACGAAGAGCTCTACGATCACGGGTCCGCCCCTCGATTGCATCGTTCTCCACGTACCGCTCCACCTCAACCAGACGAGCGATATCATGATGAGTGCCAGGCCGTAGAATGTCTCGGGCCCGAGGCGGGCGAGAAGGGGAGGCTCCAGAAGGTATGGCAGGAGGTTCGCCACGACCACCAGAACCGAGACCAGTGCGATCCCCGAGACGATTCTCAGAAATCGCAACATGGAATCATGCCACCGGGTACCCCCCGATCATGACCTGGATGAAGGTGGAGGACAGCGGGCTCGCGCAGCTTAACCCCCAGTGCGTCCAGGAACCTATCGTTGCAGAGCCTTCTTGTCTTTGTAGCTGTTCGGATAGAGATGGCAATTGCAAAAATGCTCAGGCCCGACTTCCAGCAGAGGCGGGTCAACCGACTTGCACACCTCCATTACAAACGGGCACCTCGGATGAAAGCTGCACCCTGACGGAAGGTTAAGAGCCCCCGCGATTTCACCCGTGCTGACTATCTTCTCCGGCTTGACCTCCTCCTCAGCGTCGCTGACCACTGGAATCGAGGAGAGAAGCATCTTCGTGTACGGATGAATCGGGTTCCTGAAGAACTCCTCGGTGGGTGCGACCTCCCTCACCTTCCCGAGGTACATTATCATCACCCTGTCTGCGACGTTCCTCATGAGGCTGAGGTTGTGAGTGATGAACATGTACGAAAGGTTCAGCCTGTCTTTCAGTCTCGTGAGCACGCCTATGATCTTCGCTTGAATCGAAACGTCCAACGCAGAAGTCGGCTCATCGAGCACGATGAGCGAAGGATTCGTGGCGAGCGCCCTAGCAATCGCAACGAGCTGCTTCTCCCCGCCTCCGAGCTCCTCAGGATATCTGTCTGCGTACTCAGGAGGTAGCTCCACAAGCGAAAGGAGCTCACTTACGCGCTCGCCCATGGAGCTCGCCGTCCTGTGAACCGATAGTGGAACCTCGAGCGTCTGCCTCACGCTCCTCTTAGGATTCAGCGACGATGCGGGGTTCTGGAAGACCATCTGGATCTCCCTCTTGATTTCGAGGGACCTGTTTCCGGCACCCCGCGAGATGTCAACTCCTCTAAGGAAGACCTTCCCCGAGGTCGGCGGATAGATTCCCACGATCATGTTTCCTAACGTCGTCTTGCCGGAGCCCGACTCGCCCACCACCCCGAGGACCTCGCCCTCCCTCATCTCGAAGTCCACGCCGTCCACGGCCCTGATCACTCCTCTGCGTGTCTGGAAGTACTTTTGCAGCCCCTGCCCCGAGAGTATGGCGGTACTCACCTCGGCACCCGCCTCTCCTCGTGCAGGAAGCACGCCGCCCGCTGGTTCGCCCCGATCTCATACATCGGGGGTGTATCGGTGTCGCACACCTTCATGGCGTACGGACATCTCGTGACAAACCTGCATCCCGCCGGCGGGTTAAGGTAGCTCGGAACCTGCCCGAGAATCCCCTCGGGGATCCCTCCCCCGGTCAGCTTTGGGACCGCCTTGATGAGCAACTGGGTGTAGGGGTGCTGCGGGCTGTTGAAGACCTCGCGAGTCGGCCCCTCCTCCACGATGCTCCCGGCGTACATCACGTAGATTCTGTCCACGAACTTCTTCACGGTTCCGAGGGCGTGGCTGACGAGGATTATCGATATTCCCTTCTCCTCGACGATTTTCTTGAGTAGCCTCATTATCTGGTCTTCAATCGTTACGTCGAGTGACGTGCCCGGCTCGTCCGCAATCAGCAATTCGCTGGCCGAGATCAACGCCATGGAGATGTTCACCCTCTGCTTCATCCCGCCGCTCAGCTGGAATGGGTAGCTGTCGAGTATCCTATCAGGCTCGGGGAGGGCGCCCTGCCTGAGCACCTCGACGGCCCTGTCATGAAGCTCTTCCTTAGAGAGCCGCTCGTCTGTCGAGAATTTGATGATGTCGTACAGTTGCTGCCTTACGGTGAACACGGGGTTGAGGGCGGCCGAGGGGTCCTGGAATACCATGGAGATGTTCTTCCTCCTCAGCTCGGTAAGCCTCTTCTTGGACATCTTCAGGACGTCCTCTCCCTTGTAGGTCACTTCCCCGCCGGCTATCTTGGAGTTCTTGGCGAGGAGCCTCATGATTGTCTTCACCGTCGTAGTCTTTCCACAGGCGGACTCGCCGATGATGCCAACCTTCTCGCCCTTCTCGAGAGAGAGATTGACGCCGTTCAGTACTTTGAGCGTCCCTTCGTAGACGCGATACTCTACCCTGAGGTCCCTCACCTCCAAAAGAGGCAACTAGCTCAAATCCACCATGGGTTTGACCAGACGACTCAAGGCTCACGCAACGCCGGACGCGAACATGTCGTTGATCCCGTCTCCGAGGAGATTGAAGCCGAGGATGACGATTACAATCGCGAGGGCGGGGAATATGCTGATCCACCACTGCCCCGGAAGGTATGCGGAGCCTTCGGCGATCATGGTCCCTATGTCGGGCGTGGGGGCCTGGGCTCCCAAGCCCACGAAGCTGAGGGAAGCCCCGATGAGGACTACCCAGCCGCAGTCTAGCGTAACCTTCGTGAGGATGGAACCCAGACTGTTCGGAAGTATCTCCTTGAACATGATGTGCCATCGACTCGCGCCGACGAGCTCGGCCGCCCTGACGAAATCTTCGTTCCTGATCGAGGAAGATGAACTGTACACCAGTCTTGTGTACCAGGGCCACCATGCGAGCGATACCGCAAGCATGGCGTTAATCGCGCTCGGGGTGAGCACGGAAGCGACTGAGAGGGCGAGCAGGAGCGGTGGGACGGCGATGAATATGTCTGCGAGACGCATGATCACGGCGCTAAACCAGCGGTTCATGTAGTACCCCGCGACCAGGCCGAGAACCACGCCGGGGGCGACCGTCACGGAGAGGACGACCGCGACTAGCATCAGGGAGTACCTGAAACCAAAAAAGACTCGACTCAGTATGTCCCGGCCGTTCTGGTCGGTCCCGAATATGTGGGAGGCGGAGGGGGCGGCACCCGCGTTGCCGAAGTTGACGTAGAGGCCAGCGCTTGCCGGATGGGGGGAGATCCACTGAGCGAGTAGCGCGACGAGTGCGACCCCCAGGATGCACGCCAGGCCGACTATCGAGAGGTTGTTCTTGCTGAACTTGTACCAGTATCTTCCGTACACCTCCCTCCGAGTTCTTGACGACTTCATCTTACTCCTCGGTCCTCCGCTGAAGCCTGATCCGCGGGTCTAGGTACCCCACGACAAGGTCTACGAGTATGTTCGCGATGACGAACATGACGCCCGCGACCATGACCACGGCGACGATCGCGTTCAGGTCCTTGCTCAGCATCGCGTTCAAACCGTACTTCGAGAATCCCGGCCAGATGAAGATGGTTTCAATTAGGAACGCATTGGCTATCTGGGCAGAGATGTCGAGGGCGTAGATCGTGATTGTTGGGATGAGCGAGGGCTTCATCAGGTACTTGAACGTGATAGTCCTCTCGGGGAGACCGTGGGAGACCTCTGAAAGCGTAAAATCCTTGTCCAGATTCTCGACGACGCTCGAGCGCATGATTCTTGCCTCCTGCGCTATCGGACCGAGTGCGAGCGCGAAGGCCGGGAGGATCAGGTGCCGGACGGCGTCGGCGAAGGCACCGAGATTCCCGGTGAGCAGGGCGTCTAACGTGTAGAGGCCGGTGATTGGAGCCGGCGGTGCGACGTTCTGGCTGATCCTTCCGATGAGCGGGAACAGATGAGTCCCATAACCCAGAAAGAGCTGCAGCAGAATCGCAACGACAAAGGAGGGCACCGCGATTCCGACGTAGGAAATTATCCTCACACCGTTGTCGACCAGCGAGTTGGCGCGCCTGCCCGCCGCGAGACCCAACGGCACGGCGATGACAAGATCGATGATCGCGGCGAAGAGGATTAGCTCAACCGTGGCTGGCAGGAAGTCTGAAACGTCAGTGAGAACATTTCTCTGTGTGAAGAGCGCGATGCCCCAGTCGCCGGTGAAAATTCCCCTCAGCCAGTAGAAGTACTGGGTGTAGACGGGGTCGTTCAAGTGCAGCTGAACGCGTAGGGCGTCGACCACCGACTGCGGCGCCCTGGGGCCGAGCGCGAGCCTCGCGGGGTCGCCGGGTAGGACGCGGGCGATAACAAAGATCAGCATCGAGAGGCCGACGAGTGAAACGCCTGAGTAAGCGAGCCGCTTTATTGCGAAGGTCCATGACTTCATGAGGCGTGGTTACCCGAGGGACAGGAGACCCGGTACATCAAAAACGTGAGGCGGAGCCGTCTGATATTCGAAAATAAAGGGTGCGGACCGCTCTCCCCTCAAATCAGCCGAAGAGGGCGGTCAACTGCGATGGGTAGAACTGGAAGTCCCTGAAGTAGAAATCGTAGCCGAGGAGAACTATGGGGTGCCCGTTCGCTGCATACCAGTTCACAACGGTGGGATAGTAAGCCCTTGCCTCGTAGACATCAAATGCGTAGACTGTGGGGAACTGGTTGTATATCTGCTGCTGAATTGTGCTGTACTGCTGGAAGCGCTGGGTCTGGTCGAGGGTGGAGAGGGCGGAGAAGATCATGCTGTCCAGGCTGGAGTTGTGCAGCCACTCGTTCTGTTCCCAGGTTCCTTGCGAGGGCGTCGTATACCTGGACTGCAGCACCGAGCCTGCCTCGAAGTAGCTTGCTCCGTCTGTGATGGAGACGACGTTGGGTGAGCTGCTTTCCGCTGCGAGGTTCGCGACGACCGTCAGCCATGGCTGGCCGACCACGTTGACCGTTACGCCGATCTTCTGCATGTCAGAAGCGAACTGCAGAGCCATCTTCTGCTCCGAAGGCACCTGCGTAACCCACCAGTAGGTCACTGGATGGCTGTCGAGGTTCCCGTAGTACTTGGATTTCTGGATGGCCTGCTGGGCCAGCGCCAGGTTCTGCGAAGATGCAGGGATGTTCGAATTGTGCCCGGGCAGAGCTGACGGGACAGGGCCCGCAGAGGGCTTGCTTCCGGGGAAGATGTTGTTGATCACCGCGGAATAGTTGAACGCGTAGGACATCGCCTGCCTCACGTAAATGTCGTCGGTGGGCGCCTTCGATGTGTCGATCATCAAGTAGAACTCGTTGACCGTCGGAATCGTCACGAGCTTCGCCCCCTTGAGCTGAGAGAGTGCCTGAACGTTCGAGTACGGCTGCCACTGGTCCGTAATCTGGATCTGCCCGTTCGTGAAGAGCGCATGCACCGTTGATGAGTCGCTGGAGCCTATCATGTTCACCTTCCCTGGTTGGTTCGCCAGCGTTCCGTTCCAGTAGCCACTGTACGCCTGGATCACCATGTTCGACTCGAGGTTCGCGGAAGACATCTGGTACGCGCCGGAGCCCGCATCATGGGTGAGCAACCAAGTCGACCCGTAGTCGCCGTTGCTCGACGCTGTGGAGTTGACGTAGTGAGCCGAGACAAGCTTCTGGTCGACGACATAGAGCCGAACGAGGGCCGAGAGGAAGGGACCGAACGTCTTCTTCAGTTGGATGACGACGCTGTTGGCATTTGGTGCAGTGACTGTCGAAACGTATGGCGAGAAGAGGTACGAGTATCCCTGCCCTACCGAGATGAGCCTGTTTAGAGAGTAGACGACGTCGCTCGCTGTTAGGGCGTCACCGTTGTGGAACGCGACCCCCTGCCTTATCGTGAATGTGTAGGTGAGGCCGTCCGTGGAGACGGTCCAGTCCGTGGCCAAGTCTTTTTGAATTGTTCCGCTCGATGTCGGGAAGACGAGGCTGTCGTAGAGATTCGCTAGAGCCGCCGAACTCGCCTCGTCGGAACCCTTCGCGGGGTCGGCGTTGGGGACGTTGGCAAAGGTCAGGCTCAGGGTGCCAGATGTAGGGGTCCCCGTCGGGGTCTGTCCTGCCCCTGGCGCGAAGACGTAGTAGGCCCCAACGCCCACGACGACCAGGATAACTATGACCGCTGTTGCGATTACGCTTCTACCTATCGCTTTCCTTTTCTGGAAGCTTACGTCCATCTGAGAATCATCACGGGAGCTTCGAGACTATATATCGTTATTCCAGAGCCTCTTCTTGCCTGAAATCGGCCTAATCGACTTGGCCTGGAGGTTCGGGCAAGCTTTAATTCGATTCTTCATCCGAATCTGACGCGTGAAGATACTCTACATCAACCCCGTCGGGACCCGGGAAAACGACGCGTCGATGACCCTGGAGCTGAGGAGAGCGGCGGAGAGGGGGACCAAGGTCGACCTAACCTCGTTGAAGAGGGGCCCGTGGCACATCGAGTACCACTACTACGAATCTCTCGTGCTTCCCGACCTGCTGCACGAGGTGAAGGCGGCGGAGAACCAGGGATACGACGGCGTGGTGCTCGGATGCTTCTACGACCTCGGGCTTCAGGAGGCACGGGAGATATCGGAGAGGATCGTCGTCACCTCTCCCGCGGAGTCGACCATGCTTCTAGCATGCAGTCTGGGGTACAGGTTCTCTGTGATCGTCGGGAGGAAGAAGTGGATTCCTCAGATGATGGACAACGTCGTCAGGTGCGGATTGAAGGACAGGCTGGCTTCGTTCAGAGTCATCAACATGGGTGTCCTTGACTTTCAGAGGGACCACTCGAGGACGAACAGGAGGCAGCTCGAAGAGGGGAGAAGAGCGGTAGAGGCAGACGGAGCTGAGGTCATCATACTGGGGTGCACCGTCGAGTTCGGCTTCTGGAGGGAGCTGCAGAAACAACTAGGGGTCCCTGTGCTCGACCCGGTCATAACCCCGTTGAAGTATGCTGAATACCTCGTGACTCTCAGGGACAGATTCGGCTGGTCCCACAGCAAGGTGGGCAGCTACGAATCGCCGCCGCTGAGTGAGATCTCCGCCTGGGGGCTGGGGAAGCAGTACTCTACTGAGGTGTGGGAGAGGGGGCGCTCGAGAGCGGTGATTGGTCGTTGACACATCCATCTGTGAGCATCGCCGGACCAACGGTTAATCGGGCCTAGGGGCGTGCTAACCGAGACGGAACTCTCAGAAGTCTTGAAGCGCAGGCACATGAACAGGAGATTTGCGAAGAACCCCGTGGAGCGGGAAAAGCTTGACAGACTGGTTTACGCCGCCAACAGGGCTCCCCAGGGAGGAAACATGCCAGTAAGGGAATACGTCGTCGTCGCGGACCCTCGTTACATGAAGCTATTGAGGGGAGTCACGCCGAGCTTCCTCGCGAACTCGCCTGCGGCGATAGTCATCTGCACGGACCTGGAGAAGGCGGAGGATGTCATGGGCGTCCAGGGGCGGGACGTCCTGTCTCTCCTCGACGCGGGCGCCGCTGCGGAGAACATAGCCCTTGAAGCTGTGGAACTTGGGCTGGGCGTCTCCTTCGTTAGGTCCGCAACAACCGGGGCAGCCAAGCGAGTGCTGGGCATCCCGGACAGGTACCGCGTCGACATCATCATCGGCGTCGGGTACGTGGCGAAGGATGCGTCACCCCCCATAAGGGGGATGAAGCCTGTGGTTCACCTCGATCACTTTGGAGGAATGTGGAACGGAAAAGAGTGAAACCAGCGCGGCGCTCTTCGACTTGGCAATGTATCTGGTGGCCAGCGCTAGGGATTGCATGGAGGAGCCGCTGGTCTACGGGCCCCTTAGGATGCTCGTCGGGGTCGACATGATAATAAACGCGACGAAACAGGAAGCCAGCCTGAGGGATGAATTCCTCATCGGCAAGCAGGAGGGCATCTGGAACGAAGTCCTTGCCGTCATGAACGACAGGGCCGCATTCGTGAAGGCTCTTGACCAGATGCTCGCAGATTTCGCGGAGGAGCTCAAGAGCCGCACTCTGACGAAGAAAAAGTGAACCGCCCGCCCGACCTCAGCCATTTCCCCCTTCAGCAGAGGCGCCCACGCGCTCGTCGAGCCGAACGCGGGCGGGCGGGTGGAGCGGGAACCGGAGGAAATAGGTGCGGCTAACCCTATCAAGAGTTTGATAACTGGCTCAAGGAATCTAGACTTCAGCCACAAAATACCCGGTATCGCCTCTGGATGGCAGAGGCAGCAGAATGTCTACATACAGCAAAGGTCAGATCTGGGGAGCACTCAGGAAGGCGTGGAAGGGATACAAGATCGCAAAGGTCCAGCACGACACCGGACGCATGAAAGAATACGCGACGAAGATCAAGACCCTCCAGAACCAGCTAGGTGTTCCTCAAGCATCGTTCCCAGACTTGGGAGTTTAGAGGGGAGAGA